>Ga0116171_10001217_pt1 | contig 26010 bp, 24 predicted proteins | sample AD_JPNHW2_MetaG_FD_89798 | JGI IMG/M metagenome (GOLD analysis project Ga0116171, IMG submission 89798) | Active sludge microbial communities of municipal wastewater-treating anaerobic digesters from Japan - AD_JPNHW2_MetaG | ecosystem: Engineered > Bioreactor > Anaerobic > Digestate | place...
ATTTTAATAGTTCATCTATATTTCTTGCGGGTAATGAAGTGGTTCGGATCCTCGCTATTTTGTGTGGCTATCCTCAGTTCGTTGTATTGTCAGCTCTCTCTGTGCGTACTCTGTGTCCTCTGTGTCTCTGTGGTTAAAAACGTCGTTAGCAACTGGTTACAGCTAAATGTCCACGGACTGCAACCACAGAGGCACTAGAAGCGCACAGAGGACTCACAGAGACGAACGTGTCCATAATCCACAGGAAATAGCGAAGAGCCAGTGGTTCTTTGTCTCTGTGTCTCTGCGCCTCTGTGGTTTAGTTAGTAAGTTGCCGAAAATTAGGCCTACTGCTACTGAACAAAACCGCAGAGACGCAGAGGCACAGAGGAAAGACCGAAAGCGATATGATACGTGACGGAGAATTGATCAGCCGATTATGTCCAGGCTTTCGCCCCTCATGGAGCAGTACTACCGGGAGAAGAGCCGGTACCCCGATGCACTGTTGCTCTTTCGCGTCGGCGACTTTTATGAGACATTCGCCGAGGATGCGGTGGTCGTCGCCCGCGACCTGAACATCACGCTCACCTCCCGGCAAAAGGACGACGAGGGCAATAAGATCCCTCTGGCGGGAGTGCCCTACCATGCCCTGGATGCCTACCTCGCCAGGCTCATCCGGGCCGGCCATAAAGTGGCCATCTGCGACCAGGTGGAGGACCCCAAGCTCGCCCGGGGGCTGGTCAAGAGGGAGATCACCCGCGTTGTGACGCCGGGCACAGTGGTCGAGCCGTCCATGCTCGACGAGTCCAGCAACAATTTCCTGGCGGCCGTGGTGGTCGACGACGGCGGCAATGAAGGCAAAATGGCGGGCCTGGCCTTCCTGGACGTCTCCACCGGCGAGTTTCTCACAACTGTTGTGTCTTACGCCCGGCTGCCGGCAGAGTTGGCCAAGTTCCGGCCTGCGGAGTGCATTTCTGCCACTCCCCTGCCCTGGGAGGGCGGCAGACAGCAGATCCTGGTGGATGCCGTCTTTTCGGAAGAGAGCGCGGCGGAGGCTTTGAAGGAGCGCTTCGGCTCGGACTGGGGGCAGCATCAGGGGCTGGAGAGCCGACCGCTCTGCGCCCGCGCCTGCGGGGCAGTTCTCGCTTACCTCAGGATGAGCCGCTTTGAGGCCCTGGGACATCTGCAGGAGATCCGCTACTGCTCCGGCTCGGAGTTCATGGTCCTCGATGATGTGACGCTCCGAAATCTGGAGGTCCTGCGAAACATCCGCGACCGATCCCGGCGGGGCACTCTGCTGGAGTATCTGGGCCACACAAAGACGGCCATGGGCGCCCGAACTCTGGCCCGGTGGATAGAGATGCCGCTTCTCTCAAGATCGGAGATCGCCCGCCGGCTGGACGGCGTCCAGGAGCTGAAGGAGGACGGCCTGCTGCGGGAGGGGCTGATGGGGCTGCTCAAGGGCTGCGCCGACCTGGAGAGGCTGCTCTCCCGAATCACCCTGGGGCTGGCCGGGCCAAAGGAATTGGTGGTGCTGAGGAGCACTCTGCAAAAGCTTCCCGAATTGCAGATGCTGCTCGCGGAGAGAAAGAGCCCCATTCTGCTCGACCTCTCATCGAGGCTATCGCCCCTGCCGGAGATGGCCGCACTTCTGGACAGAGCCATCATCGACGACCCGCCCACCCATATCCGGGAGGGAGGCGTGATCCGGGACGGATACGATGAAGAGGTCGATCGGCTGCGCTCCATCCTCCGGGACGGCCGGGGCTGGATGGCCCGCCTGGAAGGCGAAGAGCGGGAGAAGACGGGCATCAAGTCACTGAAGGTCGCCTACAACAACGTCTTCGGCTACTATCTGGAGGTGACCCGGGCCAATCTGCACCTCGTTCCGGAACACTACATCCGAAAGCAGACCCTGGCCAATGTGGAGCGCTTCATCATACCTGAACTTAAAGACATGGAGTCTCAGATCCTCTCCGCCCAGGACAGGTCCGTATCCTTAGAGCAGGAGATCTTCGCCCGCCTGGCAGAAAGCATTGCCAAAGAGGCCCATGCCGTTCAGGATAGGGCGGCGGCCATAGCTGAGGCCGATGTCCTCTTGGCCCTGGCGGTGGCCGCAGCGGAGGGCGGTCTGGTCAAGCCCCAGTTCGACGAGCCGGGCGGGGATGAATCGAACGGAAAGGCCGGCCGGCTTTATCTGCGCGCCGCCCGCCACCCCGTACTGGACAGGGCCATGCGGGGCTCATTTGTGCCCAACGACGTGCTGCTGGACGGCGGCAACAACCGCTTCATCATCCTCACCGGCCCCAACATGGCCGGAAAGTCCACATTCATGCGCCAGGTGGCCCTCTGCTGCATCATGGCCCAGGCCGGCTCGTTTGTGCCCGCCGACTTCGCAGAGCTGCCCATCCTGGACAGGATATTCACCAGAGTTGGAGCCTACGACGACCTCTCCGCCGGCCAGAGCACATTCATGGTGGAGATGAAGGAGATCGCCGCCATCCTGGCCGGGGCGGGCAGGAGCAGTCTGGTCCTGCTGGACGAGGTGGGACGGGGCACCAGCACATTCGACGGCCTCTCCCTGGCCTGGGCCATATCCGAATACCTGCACAGCTCCATCCAGTGCAAATGCATCTTTGCGACCCACTATCATCAACTGACCCAACTGGAGGGTCTCTTGCCCGGCATCAAGAACTACAGCATTGCCGTCAAGGAGGAGAAGGGCACAGTCACCTTCTTGCGGACGGTGGTTCCGGGGGCAACCGACAAGAGCTACGGAGTGCACGTGGCCCGGCTGGCGGGGCTGCCGGAGGCGGTGACCCGCCGCGCCGACCAGATCCTAAAGGAGATCGAAAAAGAGGCGGTGATCGAGCCCCTCTCCCGTAGCAAAAAGGCAAAGAGGTCCTCCCGCTACACTCAATTGATATTCTTCGACAGCCCCACGGAGGGCGGGGCCATAATGCAGCCCAAAGAGGATAGCCCCATACTGGAGGAGATCAGGTCGCTGGACATAGACGCCATGACGCCCCGCCAGGCACTGGAGCGTCTGGCCGAATACCAGAAGAAGCTAGAGGTGGTGGTTTCAGATGGGGAAAATCTTCCTGCTCGATGAGGACACCATAAACAAGATTGCCGCCGGGGAGGTCATCGAAAGGCCGGCCTCGGCCGTCAAGGAGTTGGTGGAAAACTCCATCGACGCGGGAGCGGGCCGAATCCTCATTGAGATCGCCGAGGGGGGAAAGCGCTTCATCAAGATAACAGACGACGGCTGCGGCATAGCCGCCGAGGACCTGCCCCTGGCCTTTCAAAAGCACGCCACATCCAAGATCCGTGACGCTGAGGACCTCAACTCCATCGCCACCCTGGGCTTTCGCGGCGAAGCCCTGGCCAGCATCGCCAGCGTCAGCAGAAGCGTGGTGGTGGTGACCAAAACGCCCGGCTCCATCTCCGGGTCCTACCTCCGCCTGGTGGACGGAAGGATTGTGGAGAGAAAGGAGGTGGGAGCGCCCCAGGGAACGGCCATCACCGTCTGGGACCTCTTCTACAATGTGCCGGCCAGGAAAAAGCACCTCAAAGGGGCGGAGGCAGAAGCCGTGCATATCGCCGACACCGTGAGCGAGATGGCCATAATCCATCATGACATATCCTTCGAACTCTTCTCAGGCAGACGCACCGTCTTCAAGTCCGTGGGGTCGCCGAGCTGGGATGATGTCCTGGTTCGCCTCTTCGACCTGAAGACGGTCAGGGGCATGACCCCCATGAAGGCGGAGGGGCCGGGCTGGAGCCTGTCCGGCCTGGCGGGCGATCCCCTGGCAGCACGCAGTAGCCCGGACAGGATATTCATCTTCGTCAACGGCAGAGCGGTATCCTCCCGTCCCCTGTTGGCAGCTCTCCGCGAGGCCTACAGGAACATCATTGCCCCAGGCAAGAGCCCGGCGGCAGTGCTCTCCCTGGTCATAAACCCGGAGCTGGTGGATGTCAATGTCCATCCGGCGAAAAGAGAGATCCGCCTGCTGCATGAGCCGGAGATCGCCCTGGCAGTCACCACGGCGGCCTCAGAGGCTTTGCAGGAGCACGCTCGCCGCTGCCAATGGGGCAAAGATGTGGGCAGAGCCCAGAGCCAGGCCGGGAGCGCAGACGGCATTGCTGAAGATGCCGAAGACCGCCCTTCCGTTCTGGCGCAGAGCCTCTCCCAGAGCACTCTTCCTCTGCAATCTGAGGAGACGCCTGCTTTGCCGGAGCCGTCCGGGCAGGCCGTCCAGCCCAAGCTGAAGATCCTGGGCCAGATCAGGAGGCTTTACATCGTGGCCGAGTCGGAGGAGGGGCTGGTCCTTATCGACCAGCACGCTGCGGCGGAGCGCATCCGCTTCGAGAGGCTGGTGAGGCAACATGGCAGCAAGAGCATCCGCCAGGAGCTGGCCGAGCCGGTTTTCATTGAGCTGTCCCCCAGCGAGAGGCTGATGCTGGCCGCCTGGCAGCAGACATTGCAGGACATAGGCTTTGAGATCCAGCCCTTCGGAGGAAACAGCTTCTCAGTGCGGTCCGTCCCCGCCTTGGGCAGGAGGCTGGAGAGCGCCGAGGCGGTGCACGACGTCCTGCGAGACCTATTTGCTTCCGGGACAGTCAGCCCAAATTCCACCAACAGAGACGATATCCTCAAGCTCCTGGCCTGCCGGGGCTCCATAAAATCGGGAAAGGAGCTGACCGTCGGCGAGATGAAGGCTCTCGTCGAGGAGCTTTACAATTGCTCCGCCCCCCAGACCTGCCCCCACGGCCGGCCGGTGGCTGTGGTTCTGGACGAAGCCCATCTGGAGAGGCTCTTCGGGAGGAGATAGAGATGGCCTTTTCTAGAAGGCACTACATCCCCACCACATGGATCTGGAAGGATTTGCCAAGAGGGGTCTGTTGCGAGAGGACCCTGATGTAAAGTCCAAGCTCATTGCCCTGATCAGAGAGGTCAAGCAGATACCGGAGAGCCGGGCAGCCGTCCTGGCCGGGGCGGTGCTGGAGGAGGCGCAGGCAACGCTGCACCCCCGGGGGGAGGTCTTCTCTCTGCAGAGCGCCGGGGTTACAATGGGCGACTTCGGAGTAGGCTCGCGCGGCTCAGGCGACTTTTATACCCACACCAAGATCGCCGAGGTCATAGGCCGCACCGGGGCTGTGGTAGACTCCCGAGAGCTGGACGACTCCGGAGTGGTCAGAGCCGGTGGCCAGTATATCACCGTAACCGTTGACGGCATGCACTCCCGGCTGAGCGACTATCCCTTCCTGGCCGGATTTCACGTCACCCGCGCCGCTCTGCGCGACGTCTACGTCATGGGGGCGAAGCCCGTCGCCCTTCTCTCCGATATTCACCTGGCGGACGACGGGGACCTCTCCCGTCTCTTCGACCACATCGCCGGGATAGCCACGGTCTCGGAGCTGATAGGAGTTCCCCTCATCACCGGCAGCACGCTACGCATCGGCGGAGACATGGTCATCGGCGACCGGCTCACCGGCTGCGTGGGGGCGGTGGGTGTCTCGGAGAGGCTGACCGCCCGAAAGAGCGCCCGGCCCGGAGACGTCATACTGATGAGCGAGGGGGCCGGCGGGGGCACTGTCTGCGCCGCTGCCCTCTACTATGGCCGGCATGAGGTGGTGGAGGAGACCCTCAACATCAAGTTCCTGGAGGCATCCGAAGCTCTGCTCGCAGAGGATCACAATATTCATGCCATGACCGATGTGACCAACGGCGGCATTCGCGGCGATGCCAAGGAGATATCCTACACCGCAGGGGTCAGGCTCGTCTTCGAGGAGGAGAAGATGCGCCGGCTGGTCAATGCCCGCGTCCTGGAGATGCTGGAGTCCCTGCAGATCGATTATCTGGGAGTGTCCATCGATGCCCTGCTCATCATCGCTCCCCCGGAGGAGGCTGATGGCATTATTGCGACCATCCGCCGGGCCGGCGTGGCGGTTGAAGAGATCGGAGCCGTCGAAGAGGGATCGGGAGCTGAGCTGGTCATGGACGGAAAGTCGAGCGATTTCTCCCCGCGTTTTCGCGAGGCGGCCTACACACCCATCAAGAAGGCGGTGGGCCAGGATGCCCAGAGGGATGTGGCGGAGATGGCCCGCAAAGTCGACCTGGCGGCAGCTCATGCTGTGGAGAAGAAAAGGAAATTTGTCGAGAAGATCGGTCGAAAATAATTCAATTTTTTACAAATTGTAATTCAAATTTTTACAAAGTTATTTATTTTTAAAAGGCTTACTGAATGTAATAATAATAGTAAATATTTTTTTTACATAAATAAACTATTTATACCATAACGTACTTCAATTAATGCAAGGGAGCAAAAATAAGGGAGAAGATAACAATGAAGGAATCGTTCGTCATGAGATTTGATGAGAAAGATATAGAGGTCGTGGAGACTCTGAAGAGCCTGGGAGTGCCCCGAAAGGTCTCCAATATGATCGCATATCTGGCCAGTGGCACTGAAGCTACATCTAGGGAGATCGAGAGAGGTTCTGACCTGCGTCAGCCGGAGGTATCCATTGCTCTACGCACCCTGAGGAAGAACAACTGGGTGGAGGAGAAGATGACCAGAAGCGACGGAACGGGAAGGCCCATGAAGGTCTACCGGCTCAAGGCACCCATTGAGGACATATTGCATTACTACGAGCAGGAAAAGCTGAATGAGGCCAACGCCGCCCTGCAATCCATACAAAGGCTCAAAACACTGCTCGGTGAGGCGGAATCAAGCTAATCAATAGGGGAGTTGGGGCATCCGGGCAGATGTCAAAAATTTTTATTATATTTTTTCACATTCATATCTTATTAGGATGGTGCCGCGATGGCCTTTGACCCCATCCTGCCGATTATATTTACTTTCTAAGAAAGATTTTCACGATGGGGATATATAGAAGGAATGCCTAATATAAATCGTAAGCAGGCTGGGTGCTGTTGTGATAGAGGCATTAGCAAGCTTATCATCAGGTGGTTCATTGACGGTCATAGAAGAGTCTATTCATAGGGCATACCTCAACAAGCTTGTGGGTGAAGAAGGTTTACGGATCGTAGAATGCATACCGGGCGAAGAGATCACCGATGAGAAGCTGGCGGAGCTGACGGGAATCAGCCTCAATACGGTGCGCCGCACTCTTTACCTGCTTTATGAGCACAGGCTGGCCATTTACCGGCGCAAGCGTGACCCTGATTCCGGGTGGCTGACATATCTCTGGCAATTGTGCCCTGAGAACTTCGAGAAAGCACTGGAGTCGGAGGCCAAGAGGCTGCTTCGCAAGCTGGATGAACGGCTGGCCTACGAGAAGGACAACATCTTTTATGCCTGCACCGAGGGATGTGCCAGGTTCATATTCGATGAGGCCAGCGAAGCAAACTTCGTCTGCCCCTTCTGCCAGGGAAGCCTGGAGTTTATGGAGAACGCCAAAGTGGTGGAGACCATAGAAAGGCAGATGAACGACCTGAAGTCCTGCTTATGAGTGCAATACGGCAATATACTGCAATAAGCTGATGAACTCAGTATGCTGCTCAGTTCTATAAGCTGCTCAGTTCACGCCCCAGCACAGCCGTCCACCACCATCGAGCCATGTCCATGAGGTCGCGGCTGAACATGCCGGAGAGGCGATACTCTCCGCCCTTATTCGTGATCATGCCCGCTCCCAAAAGCTTGTTTCTCATGGCATAAAAGGCGGAGCGGCTCACATCCAGCTCACGGAGCAGCGACTCCCATTCCTGGGTTTTGAGCGGGCTGCCGCTCTTCTGTCTCTCTTCCACTATCAGGAGAAACCTCCGCCCCCGGTCAGCCGTTGCCTCTTCCTGGAAGAGACGAAGCATCAGCTCATGATAGGGATCGCGGCTGCGGCTTATGGTGTACTCCGACTTGGAGCGGACCTTGAGGGTTGTCGCGGTCCGGGGTGCTTTTTTAACGCTGGTCATCGGTCATGGCCTAACGGTCGCAGGCTATCGCCAAAAGCCGTCATAGGCCGGCCAGCACTGACCTGGCTATATCTGCATATTCGTTTCTTAATACATAGCTTCTAGGCGCACGATAGGACTTTTGATTCACATGCAATATTCCCAGACTTGAGCAGATATATCCCACCATGGAGGCTACTACTTTTTTAGATACATCCAGCCGCCTTCTCACCAATTCATGAAGAGTGGCTACAGTAAACTCTCCTGCCTCGACTATCGACTCAAGGACAATCCGCCTCAAACCATCCGTATCCAGGTTGAGGAACCTTACCATTCGGCCAATTATCTCTGACCGCTGTGGTTTCATCGTACCCCTCCAAACTACCCCCGGGATGTTCAACATTCAGACATTTACCATTACTTTAGTAATATGTATAATATATACTTTACTATATTGTGCCAATCCTTTAATGTCCGCCCTTTTGAGTACGTTGTGAGTTATGTTTTATCGAATACATTCCCGTCTATCCGTCCAGTGCATTACGATTTGTTCGCGCCTCTCGCCCGGTCATTTCGGCACCGACATCAGTTTAAGCCTGTTATGTAATCATCCTGGTGATAAAGATATGTGGTCATCATAGTCCGGCCTCTACAGTCCGGCCTCTGCAGATTTGAGCTGCCGCTCAAGATACATTTGCAGAGCAATGGTCTGAGATACAGAGATATCATGTCTGAAGATGAAGTTTGGCTGGAGGAGGGCATTGCCCTGCGCAGGATGGGCCGCTATAGTCAGGCGGCAGAGGCCCTGGAGAAGGCAATAGCAGCCAATCCCGCCAATGCCGCCGCCTGGAGAAATCTCGCCTGGGCTTTGTGTCAGATGGACAGAAACGAAGAGGCTCTGGCATCCTGCGAGAAGGCCATATCCCAGGAGCCGGAGAGCGCCCGCACCTGGATCCTGCGGGGCTTCGCCCTGCATCGTCTGGGCCGATACGAAAAGGCGGTGAACAGCTACGCCCGGGCCATAGAGCTCAATCCCCTGGGGCCGGATGGCAGAAGGGCCTGGAACAACCGGGGGGCGGCTCTGGACAATTTGCAGCGGCATGAGGAGGCCATTGAGAGCTACGACGAGGCGCTCTTCATCGATCCCTTCGACGTCTATGCCTGGAACAACCGTGGAGTGGCTTTAGGCATACTGGGCCGGCAGGAGGAGGCGAGCCGCTGCTTTGAGAAAGCCATAGAGATCGAGCCGGAGTACGCCACCGCCTGGAGGAATCTGGGCGTGGCCTGCCGGGCGCTGCATCGCGAGGAGAAGGCCGGGGCGGCGTTTGCCAGGGCGAGGGAGCTGGGGCTGGAGTAGAAAACGCAGATCAGTTAAAATTTTGCTTGATTTAGGGGCGTCCTTCTCCGCCATCCCTCATCTTTTCGGCTCAGTCTCAGGACTGTTATTCTTAAGCATCATAAGTTTTCGGGCTGTAAACAAAATGTTTATAGCATGTAAACATAATATGGCGCATGCTCACGGAGCTGTTCAAGACCGAGGAGAGGGCCATCATCCTGCACTATGTGATGTTTCGGAAATCCTTTCGCGCAGTTGATGTCTCAAGGGACACGGGAGTCACCAAAGGGCTCGTTTCTCGCTATATGCACATCCTGGAGGTGCACGGCCTGCTGAAAAAGAGAGGTCGGGAGTATTCCCCTCAGGATGGCCCTCGCAGCCGGGCCATAAGGCTCCTGCTGAACCTGGAGAGAATAGACCTATCAACTTTTTCCCTGGGCTCTGCCAGGGGCATAGGCATTTACGGGAGTTGGGCCAGGGGCACGAATGACCAGGAAAGCGACCTTGATGTTTGGATAAAAGCAGATAGCTTGCCGGAGCAGAACATCCTCGCCAGGCTGCAGAGGGATTTGAGCCTGCAGACAGGATCTGAGGTCAATCTGCTGATGCTGACTCCCGAAAGGCTGGAGAGGCTCAAAATAGAAGATTCCCCCTTTTACCATTCTCTGATGATGAATTGTGTGACACTCAAAGGTGAGATGCTTGAAGAATATAGGTGATTGTTTTGAACGCGGCCTGCTGCGCCGGGTAGAGCCTTCGTGGGCCAAGGCCAGCAATCGCTTCTTTCTGCCGGGGAATGGCTCTCCGAGGCCGAGAAGAATTTGCAGGCTGGAGCCCTGAGGTCTGCAGTCTCTTCTGCGTACCTGGCAGTATTTCATTCCGCCCGAGCCGTTCTCTTTAGAGATGGGGTGCGGGAGAAAAGCCATTATTGCATTGGCCTTTATTTACAGATATATGTCGAGGAGGGCAGCCTTGAGGAGGAGTGGCCTATGCTCTTTGACCGGATCAGAAGTGTGCGCCACGCCGATCAGTATTCTTTCATGGCTAAGCCCACTTCAGAAGAGGTACTGGAGGGGATTGATCTGGCGGAGAGGTTCAGAGAGAGAATGGAGAGACTGCTTCGCGAAACGAAAGGCGCAACAGGGTAAGGATGGAGTTTCGTGCTAAGCCCGGCGCACATCAGAAAGCCAGCGCTTTCAAGTCCTTCTTCATCCGCGGCCCGGACGGATGGCCCTGGCGATCTCCTCCACCAAAGCATCCCGGTTCTCTCTGGTGACGACTATCACCTGAAAGCTGCCCCTGATCTTCCTGGCCAGGCGGTGATTGGACCACTCGTGCAGCACCACCAGCATGGGCCGGTTTGAGGCCAGGGCCAGCTCCACGGCGGAGACGAACTTCCTGCTGGACAGCTCCATGGGCCCGATTTCGTCCACCACGACAATATCGCATTTGATTGCGCCCTGCACCGCTGCGGCACCTATTCCGTCCAGGTCCTCAGGGTGGACGCGGTACTTTCCAAGTTGCGGGCCGCTGCCCATCTCGTCCGCCAAAATACCCACCGCGCCGCTGGCCAGGTCCAGCAGTTCGAAGCCGGTCCGCCGGTCCTTGTAGCGCCGGTCGCGGGCCAGCACTCCCCCCGGCTTCATCTTCCCTGCCCTGAGCCGATCCACCACAGAGGAGACAACTGTCGACTTGCCCACACCGGGCGGCCCGGTGACTGCAATCCTAGGGACCATATTGCTCTCTCATCCTCTCCGTATAGCGGCTCAGGCTCTCCACATCCTTTATCTCTTTTTTGACCAGCTTTTTAAGCCTGCTTCGAATCTCGGCATCTGGCCGGCAGCCCAGGGAGCGAAGGTGCATCTCTATCGTGCGGCACATCTCCTCGCCCTTGCCGTCCCAGTCGGTGAGCAGGATGATCTGCCGGTACCTCCTGGCTGCGTCTTCCGCCAGGTCCAGGGCGGAGCGGCGCGAGGCCATGATCACCGGGCCCGGCAGGCCCAAAGAGCGCAGCGCCTGCTCGTCGCGCCGGCCTTCTACTATCACCGCCGCCCCCTCCGAAGAGGCCTGGAGGAGGGTGGCGATCAACTCCTCCAGCCCCTCCAGATCGTAGGTCTTCCTGGGACGGCCCTGATCGTCCTCTCTCCTCCAAGCCATTATTCAGCCTTTCTGCCGGCTTCTTCGTCCATCTTTTTCCGGAGTGCTGCCACTGCCGCCTCTCTATCCCGGCCCCTGACCAGCAGAACCTTTCGGGGGCTTTTGTGGCCGCTTAAAACTTCGACGTCTCCAGCGGCTATGCCGAGAGCGCGAGCCAGCTCCCCGGCAAGCTGGCGGTTGGCCCTGCCTCGCGACGGCTCTTCTGTAAGTCGGGCCTCCAGAGACTTCCTCCAGGGATTGAATCCTGAGGGCACCGCCAGTCGCGAGCATCCCGGCACAACTTCAAAGCTGATGACGCAGCCCTGGGGGTGGGGCCTTATCGCCTCTTGCATATCCATTGCTGCCAATAGGGGCGCTCATCGGGAATAAAGCTTCTCTATTTGCCCAAAAAGTTAAAATATCGCCTGCGATGAAGGGAGAGAGGTTCGATGGAGATCAAGCAAGTCGTCGTTTTAACGGGTCAGGCCTCATCAGCCGGTCCCCTTCTTGCCGGGCTGGAGCAGCTTGGCCTGCAAATCAGCGATCGCGTCTCAAGGGATAACGACAGAAAGGACTGTCTTTTGGTATGCAATGATATTACCCTCTCCAGTTCTCTTCTCATACGCCGGGCTCTGGCCGATGGCTGCCCGGTTCTCCTGGACGGCGATGGTGTGGACTGCGCAACAGTGATTGACGAGATCCGCAGAACGAGCGGCCTGTCCGACAAGACGCGCAGAGACCTGGAAGCCCATGCCCTCTATCATTGTCTGCAATGCGACGCCAAAAGGCTGGCCGAGCTACAGGCAGAGCCGGGAAACGCAGCACCGCCCCGTTATGTTGCGGCAGCCTACGAGAAGGTGCAGGACCTCCGCTATGGAGAAAACTGGCACCAGAAGGCAGCGCTCTACAGCCGTGACGGCGAGCCTGGACTGTACAGAGCCAGGAAGCTGAACGGCCGGGAGATGTCGTACAATAATATGGTTGATGCAGAGACCGTCCTGGAGATGCTCATGGACCTCTCCCAGTACGACGGCGTCCCCAAAAATAAGCCCTTATCGATCATAGTAAAACATGCCAATCCCTGCGGCGTGGCCTATGGCGATTCCCTGGATCAGGCCTATCGCCTCTCCTTTGCCACAGACCCCAAATCCGCTTTTGGCGGAGTCATCGGCTTCGACCGGCCCGTGGACCTGGCCGCGGCCCAGGCCATAGGCGACAGTTTCGTGGAGGTGCTGCTGGCCCCAGGCTTTGAGCCCGATGCCCTGAAGCTGCTCACCGAGAAGAAGCCCAACCGCCGCATCCTGGATATAGGCGGCCTGCTGGACAGCAAGGATAAGCTTTACCGCGGATTTTATCAGAGGGGCATCTTCGGAGGCATGATGCTCCAGGATTATGATACAGGCGACATAAAGGAATGGAAAGTTGTCACCCGGAGAGCCCCAACCGACTGGGAGACCTCTGCCCTCAGGTTTGCCTGGAAGGTCTCCAAGTACGTCAAATCCAATGCACTGGTCTATACCACTGACTGCCAGACCATCGGCATAGGCTCCGGCCAGGTCAGCCGAGTGGATTCAGCCCGCTTCGGAGCGGAGAAGGCGGAGGAGCATGGCCTTTCCACCAGGGGTACAGTGGCTGCCACCGATTCCTTCTTCCCCTTCCGAGACGGCCTGGACCAGACATACGAAGCGGGAGCCCGCGCCGTAGTTCATCCCGGCGGATCCATTCGGGATGCTGAGGTGATAGATGCCGCCAATGAGCACGGCATGGCCATGGTCTTTACCGGCATGCGTCACTTCCGCCATTGAGAAGGACATGAGATACATGTTTATCATAGATACCCAACGGGGCAGCAGGGCGGCTATGGTTTTATCCTGTGCTCTGTTTCTCTTTTGCGTCATCCTCCCTGCCGCGCAGGCAGCCGCCATCTTCGCCGGCAGCGACATTCAGGCGGCCATAGATTCGGCGTCATCCGGAGACACCATACTGGTATCCGCCGGAGAGTACGGCAGCTTCCGGGTGGACCGGCCGGTGACCATCCAGGGCGAAGGCAGCCCCTCCTTATCCGCCGGACTGCAAAAGCCGGCCATAGTGGTTTTGGCCAACGGAGTCATCATCAGCGGATTTCACATCAGGGGAGTGGGCAAGGACACCACTGCCAAGTTCAATTACTATATGCAAAACCCGGCTGCAGCGGCGGGCGCAAGCCTCAACGACCCCAACTCTGCCGTGGTGGTGGAGGGCGACGGCTTCTGTCTGAGGAACAGCACCATCTACGGGGCGCAGGTGGGCGTCTTTGCCCAGGATGTGAAAGGAATCGTCCTTGATAATGTGACCCTTAACGGATGCGATACCGGGGCCTCCATACTGCAAAGCCGGGAAATCACAGTCAAAGGCTGCCGCATCACCGGCTGCAAAAAGTACGGTCTGGATGTGGAGAGGTCCTCAGATGTGCTGGCAGAGGATAACACCGTCATAAATAACAGCAACGGTGGGATGCTTCTCAGGCAATCGAAGTCAGGGGTGATCCAGGACAACGTCTTCTCCGAAAACACCTTCGGCCTGTCCCTCTGGAATTCCTCCGGAAATGAGGTCCGGTATAACCATGCCGATCATAATTACTACGGAATTCTGATAACCGATAGCTCCAATTATAACAACATTACCGGCAACGTCGCCCAGGACAACAGCAGAAGCGAGATTGTCTCAGGCTTTGGCATAGGCATCAGCCTCCAGGAGAACAGCAGCTTCAATGTGCTCTTGGGAAATTCGGCAGGCGGAAACTTCAACGGCCTGGAGATCTCGCGGGGCTGCCACCATAATGCGGTCTACAAGAGCAATGCCTCCCATAACAAGCACGGCATCAGGCTCAACGAGAATAGGAACAACCTCATAATCGGCAACAACTTCAACCACAACGACATCAATGCCTATGAGAACGTCAGCCTCAATATCTGGAATACCACCTTCGGCAATTATTACAGCGACTATCAGGGAAGCGACGGCAATGGCGACGGCATCGGAGATGACCCCTATCCTCTGCCCGGCCCGGAGTCGACCTCCATGGACAATAGGCCGCTCATCCGCCCCTATGCAGAGGGAGACCTGGACATAGCGGCTCTGCGAATGGAAACGACGAAATATGGGGTATTTTCTCCGGCGGTGGGGGTCACCCCCACAACCACCATGCAAAACGGAGTGGCGGTGATCTCCAGAAGGGTGTCATCCTCTCCACCCAAATGGGATTCCTCCGATTCATTTGATGCCAGCGCGCCACCATTTCAAAAGGAGAACAGCTTCCTCCATGGAGATTGATGAGCCTGATCTCTGAGGGCGCGGTCACATTTGAGACGGATGGTGCCTTCTACAATCCCCGGATGATTTTAAATCGCGATATCGGCGTGGCTATGTCCGGCAGCCTGGGCCTCAGCGAATACCTGGACGCCCTCTCGGCCAGCGGCATTCGAGGCCTGCGAGTGGCACGCGAGGCGGGCGTGGCAAGTGTGACCTTAAACGATATCAGCCCCCAGGCCGCCGCATTGATGCAGAGCAATGCGGCAATAAATGCCGTCAACTGCTCAGTCACCTGCAAAAGCGCCAACGTCCTACTGCATGAGCAGCACTTTCAGGCTGTAGACCTGGATCCCTTCGGCTCGCCCTCGCCGTATCTATCGGCAGCCAGCCGCTCGGCGCTCGCCTATCTATTCATAACGGCAACCGATACGGCTCCACTCTGCGGGGCTCATTTGAAGAGCGGGATTCGAAAGTACATGGCTCATCCCCTGCGCACCGACTACCACCGGGAGATGGGGGCCAGAATCCTCCTCGGCCTGGCGGCGCGAGAGCTGGCCCGCTGGGACAAAGGGCTCATTCCTCTGCTCACTCATGTGACCGATCACTATGCCCGAACGTATCTCTCCCTGGTCAAAGGAGCGGCTGCCGCCGACAGGAGCCTGGAGGAGGTGGGCTATGTCGAGCACTGCTTTTCCTGCGGCAGCTTTGTATTGCTCGGCGCACCCCATCCTGGTGGCCTTTGCCGCCATTGCGGAGGCAGGACGTCGGTGGGCGGGCCGCTGTGGCTGGGTGCCCTGCATGACCGGCAGGCCATCGCCTCTGCCCGCTCCTGGGGGCAGGCCCGCAAATTGCTGAGCAGGAGGGCTGAGAAGATCCTGGACTGCTGCGCGCAGGAGATAGACTCTCCCCTGTACTACGATCATCATATGATCTGCGAGCGGCTGCACATCACCCCCGGAAAGATAGACCGCGCGGTGGAGAACCTGCGTCTGGCAGGCCGCCAGGCTTCCCGCACTCATTTTTGGGGGCTGGGCATCAAGACCGATGCCTGCCTCGCCGAGGTAGAGGATGCGGTGAGGAGGAGCTGAAGGCCGGTCGGTTTTCCGACCTAAAACTTAATAAAGGAGAAGAGACCTAATAGTGATAGCTGCATTATGATAGGATAATGCAGAGATTCGCGGCACGAGGTGACGTTTATTACCCCCTTCATTGCTACTCCCTTTCGCATCTCGTGCCATCCCTTCTTACGTTTCCGGAGATTTGATTAAGATATGCAGTGGGCTTCTATCCTGGCTTACCTGGCTGCCTCCGAGTTGAGGCTGCTGATATACTTCCTGCTGGGGGGAGCCGTCACTGCCTTCACAGTCTATCTGGCCGGGCAGGGCCGGGGCATGGCTGCCGCCTTTATCACCACTCTGCCCCTCCAGACGGTTTTGACCTTCCTGCTCATATCTGCCGAGGGCGGCAGCCGGACGGTGGAGGAGTATGCCTGGAACCTCCTCCTATTCACCCCACCCTGGCTGGTCTATGTGCTGATCGTCCTGCTGGGGGCGAGCCGCTTGGGAGTGGCCAGGAGCCTGGCCCTGGGAGTACTCTGTTTTGTGGTCCTCTCAGCCGTCATGAACAGGATAATAAAAATAGGTTAATCATATTATTCCCCGGAGCATCTCTGCCGGATCTACCAGTTCCAGCTTCTTCCAGATGATGTAGATGCCGATGAACGTCCCGGCCATTGCCCCCAGATTGGAGAGAGCTGCCACCATTATCACCCTGAAGAGGCGGTTTTCCATCATCTGAGAGAAGCTGTCCGCCTGGGCCAGCCTCTTCAGGTCGGATACCGTCGGCTTGATCTTCCAGGCTTCCACCATTCCTGCGAACCACCCCGCCGCGACGAAGGGATTGAGGGTGGTCATCCAGGCGACCATGAGCGCCGTGAGGGCGGAGAGCGGATGCCCCCTGGCCAGCAGCACTCCCAGGGCGGAAAGGCCTCCGGTGACTGCGAACCAGATGGCGAAGGCCAGCAGTATGCTCTGGCTGGACTTGGCGTTGACCAGCACCAGGCCGATGGTGGCCAGGATGAGCAGGCTGACCACGGCTCCGAAGATCTTGGCAAATGTGATCCTCTTCTTGGGCTTTTCGTTCAGCCCCTCCAGGGCGGGGATCTTCTCCGGATGGGACAGGTGCCGGGTTATGCCCTCTCTGTGCCCGGCCCCAACCACGGCCAGGACCCGCCCCTGTTTGGAGAGCAGATACAGGTTTCTGGCCAGGTAGGCATCGCGCTCGTCCACCAGGGCGTTGGCTGCGCCGGGCGAGATCTTGCGAAACTCCGCCACCATCTGAGTCACTATATCCTCCTGGGTGATGGAGTCTATATCGATCTTTTCATCCCCGCCAAAGCCCAGAGCGGGCGGTATCATAGACCACACCAGCCGGACCTTATCCAGAAATCCCATGGCCGACCAGAAGCGCTGAATGGTGATCCCCACGTCCCGGTCGACGAGGGCCACCCGGGCGCCCGTCCTCTTGGCGGCCTCAATGGCGGCCAGCATCTCTGAGCCCGGCTTGACCCCCATCTCATCTCCGATCTTCCTCTGGATGTAGGCCAAAAACCACTGCACCAGGAAGAAATAGAGCTTTCCGCCGCTGAGAAGCTCGCTGATCTTGATCTCTTTCTCCTCTTCCTGGCCGGTGAGCGCCCGGTATCGAGCAGGACACAGCTCCACCGCCACGATGTCTGGCCGGGCCTCCTCGATTTTGCTTACCACCTCGGCGACGCTCTTCTCGGATACATGGGCCGTTCCTACTATGATGACCTCATGTATCTCGCTTCCCGCTATAGTCTCGGACCCCGGCACCACCAGCCGGACGGCGGGCAGTGCCCCGTCCATCTTTGCATCCGTATTATCCAAATTGATTACCTCTCATGCTCCCCGCCTCAGACGAGAGCTCAATGGCCCTCACCAGATCCTCCCTGGATACTATGCCCGCCAGCCGATCGCCGTCCATCACCGGCAGTCGATGGACCGCAAGATCGTTCATCATCTTCATGGCAGTCGATGCCTGCTCCTCAGGAGCGATCACATATAACTTTCTTGCCATCACCTCACCCACCCGGGTCACGGCGCGCCTCTCCTCCGGCACGCTCAGGAGGTTGCTGAGGGTGACGATTCCCTGCAGAGAAGCCCCATCATCCATGACTGGATAGCCCCGATGCTTCTCCTGAAACATCAGCTCCTTGAGATCTTGCAGCGTCATGTCAGCGGAGACGGTGGTGACATCGCGGGACATGATATCTCGGACCCTTATGCCCTCCAGGCTGACGGAGATCTCGGTTGCCTTTCCCTCTTCAGACGCCCCCACATAGACGAAGAATGCCACGAATATGAGCATGAAGTTCAGAGAGGAGAGCCCCAGCAGAAACATGAGCGTCGCGAAGATCTTTCCGATATCTGCGGCCCGACGGGTGGCTTTTACGTAGGACATCCTCCCGGCAAACCAGGCCCTCAGCAGCCTGCCGCCGTCCATGGGAAAGGCGGGCAGGAGGTTGAAGGCCATGAGCACCAGGTTCATGATTCCCAGCGTCCAGAGCATGACGGACAGGGCATTTCCTTCTCCCAAAGCCGTCGCAGGACCGGATAGCAAAACGCAGGCCAAACCCAAAAGGCCGCTTATGGCCGGCCCGGCGAAGGCCATCTCCAGTTCCAGCCGGGGATCTCTGGGGATCTCCTCCATCGCAGCCACCCCTCCGAAGAAGTAGAGGGTGATGCTTTTTATGGCAATTCCGCTTCTGTGGGCGACATAGGAATGGCCCAGCTCATGCAGGGCCACGCAGATGAAGAGAATCACGGCAAATGCCAGGGAATAGATCCAGCGCAGGCCTTCCGGCTGGATGGAGCCAAAGCCATAGGTGCGGCCATAGACGGCCTGGCTGATGGTGGCAAAGGCGGCGGCAACATAAAGGATTATTAGAAGAAAGGTCCAGTGCAGCCGAACGGGAATGCCCATGACCCTACCGATCTCAAGAGATGGATTCATGAAGGATATATGCTCCGCGGCATTAATAGATCTTTCTTTTATTAATTTTTAAAGTGAGCGGGTAGGAGAGTGGGGGTTCAGTGTGGATTTCAAAAACTAGGATTACCCGCTCAATTTAATGAAGCCATAATAAAGATATAAATTTTTCCCCTGAGGGCGGAGGTCGGATCGAGATGCTCGGAGCCCTTCTGCCATTACAGGCTGCGGTTGGAAGAATGCTGTCCTTGCTGATATGTTTTTACCAGGTATCGCACTTGGGAGCTGTGCTCGGTCATGCAGGCCGCAGTATAGGCCTCGGTCAGGCTCTTGCCGGCGGCGAAGACCCCGTGGCCTCGCGCAATACAGGCCTGATGCCCTTGCAGGGCGGAGGATGCGCTCTCTGCCAGAGCCTCCGATCCCAGGCTGCCCTGCACTATGGGTACCGACCCCAGGAATAGCAGCCCTTCACTGTCCAGGGGCACAATCTCTTCACTCTCCAGCAGGGAAAGGGCCACGGCGTAGGGAGAATGGGTGTGGATGACGGCTTTGTGGGCCGTCCTGGCGTATATGGTCCGGTGGACACAGGTCTCACTGCTCGCGATCCTGTCCAGGGGGCATGATCCGGCCAGGTCCACCTCGACGACCTGGCTCTCCTCCAGCTCATCGAGCATGCTGCCCGTGCAGGTGATGAATATGCTGCCCCTAAAAGCCAGGCTGATGTTTCCGAACCTGGAGCTGGTCAGCCCTGAGGCGACGGCCTTCTTTCCGAAATGGGATATCTGCCGCCAGGTCTCCTCCAGGTAGTGCTGCCGTCCATCCTGACGGCCCAACTGAGTATGATCCAGATTATGCTCGTGGCCATCCTTACGGGCGCCGCTCTGCCGGCCTTCTGTAGGGGCTAGAGGCATACCAGCTTCACCTCTTCTCCAGCAATCGGAAAGGGGCCGCCTGAGAGTCCACCTCCCCGAATCTTCCCAGCATGTCGATCTTCACCTGGTAGTCTCCCGGCCTCCAAAAGCTCGTCTCCCAGCGGGCAGAGTAGAGGCCGTTGCCGTCGAAGTCGTCCATGGATATCTCCAGGTTCCTGTCCGGACCCACGATGTTGGCGTTAATGGCCCTGATATCGCCTATGGCCCGGGCCTCGATCATGACCGGCTCGCCGACCGGGGCCTCTTGCTTATTGATCTTCACATCATCCAGAGCGGGCGGGGATAGCCAGGCCGGCCCGGCCTGTACAGTCTCCAGGGCCCGTGTGAGGTTGAGGGCCCCATAGCCGTAGATGTTATCCTGGCCAAAGGCTCCCAGGTCGTCGGATGTCTTGAGAAGCGTCCTCTTGACATCGGCTGCCTCCAGATCTGGCCGGGCTTGCAGCAGCACCGCCGCCGCTCCTGCCACCTGGGGCACAGCCATTGATGTGCCGCTCATTGCGCTTCTGCCGTTCTTTGATTCGGCCAGGGCGGATACCACATCCACTCCAATGCTGACCAGATCCGGCTTTATCTCGTCGTCCGCCGTGGGGCCGCGGGATGACAGATCGAAGATCGTGCCGTCGCTGTCAATTGCCCCCACGGTTATCACGTCTTCCGCATCTCCGGGAATTACGATGGATGAGGGGGCCGGGCCGGAGTTTCCGGCAGCCACGCACATGACCAGGCCCTCCTTTACCATTTTATTGCAGGCCTCGTCCAGGAGCGATGAGCTGTCGGAAGGGCTCTCCCCACCCACGGAGAAGGAGATCACGTCGATTCCATAGAGGTTTCTGTTCTCCAGGCAGAAGTCCAGGGCTTTGAGGGCATCGGACAGATAGCAGGCCCCATCCTGGTCCATGACTTTGATCACCACCAGTTTGGCATCGGAAGCCACGCCCATGCCATCTTTGCCGGCGATGAGGCTGGCGCAGTGAGTTCCGTGGCCGTTGTCGTCGTAGGATGCCGTCTGGTTGTTCACGAAGTCCTTGAAGGCGACAATCCTGTCCTTCAAACTCTCGTGCTCTCCGTCCGCCCCGGTATCGACCAGGGCCACAGTCACTCCCTTGCCGGTGAAGCTGTGCCCCTCCCTGGGATCATCGATGGCAGACGAAGCTATTGTTTGCGATCGTTCTGAAGAGGCCGAAGGAGCTGCCATGATCTTAAGCTTCTGATCCTTGTAGACGCCCTTGACACCATCCGTCCTGGCGATCTTCTCCAGATTGTCTCCGGATACGGTCATGGCACTTGCCGGGAGGACATGGAGCTGGAGCTGGTTTTTCGCGGGAGCAACGTCGCTCAAATTGCCGTCATGCAGCACTATCACCTTGAGGTCCTGGCTGCCCTGTTTTTCCAGGCAATCTTCGATTTCATTGCCGTTCATGTCGCGTGGATCGCGAATGGTCAGCGTGGCCGATTCGTCCTTGGAGGCATTGCCGGAGTTGTCTATGGCTACAATGGTCACTTTATATTTGCCGGGGGGGAGGTTGGAGCCGCAGTATCCTGTATATCGACCATTGCGGTCCAGGTCGAGCATGAGGTTCATGCGGCAGCCTATATCGGCATAGACCGTCTTCAGGCCGGAGCCGTCGTGGACAAAGGCATTGATCTCGCTTCGCGGGTCGCCGGTATTCAGGGCGGAGGGGCTGACGCTCACTCCGTAGATAACCGGCGGCTGGCCGTCATCGGCATTGGCGTTGATGAAGCTGCTGTATTCTCTGGCAAACCAGATGCTGGCCTTGTTGTTCTCCGAGGCGTTTTGCGTGGGAAACGATACAGCGCAGGCAAGAGCCGCACAGCTAATCAGACCGGCCAATAAAATAAAATTGGCAAATGAGCTGGATTTCACGGTTGATCGCAGTATTTCATCTTCAAGATTCTTATATTTGCTGGTGGCTTCAGTCTGCCGGCCTGACCTCTATCTGCAAGGCAGCCGGAAATGTCTCGGTGATATCATCCAGAGTAGCTGAGATGTCCACGGTGTAGACTGCTGCTGCCACATTGGCGTTCCAGATTCCTGAGAACTCATCTCCGTCTGATTTGATGCGCTTCATTATCACTTTGGAGACGGCGTTTCCCGAGGGGCTCTTCACAGAAGCCCATACGGTAAATCCCCTTTCAGCGCCTGCCCTCTCCGTCTGGGATGACGAGCCTATCTTCACAATTCCGCCGTTGCTGCTCAGATCGGCATATCCCTGAGGCGAGCCGAATCCGCAGGTCGCGCAGCCCTTGATAGTCAGAATGGTCAAATTGCTGCCCCCGGCGGATGCTCCCGCCTTATCGCTTCCCGTGCTCTGGTTTTTGTCGGCAAAGACGGCGGTGATCGAAACTGCCTCTCCGGTCCTGGCGGGATTGGGCACGGCCTTTGCCTCCTTAAGTGTGATGCCCAGATGGGGCAGGCTGGCCTGCCAGTCCTGCCAGGAGTATACTCTGGCATCGTAGCCCAGGAGCGTCAGGGCCAGCCAGGTCATGGAAGCCTTGACTCCGGTATTGGTGTAGACCACAACTGGACGGTCCTTCTCCAATGACGCAAATATTTCTTTTAAGTCCTCTTCCCCTTTGATCCTCTTATCATCCAGCACCCGGTCGTAGGGGATATTGATGCTGTCCGGTATCGACCCGGCCTCAAACTCCGTCCCGGACCGGGCGTCTATGATCCGGGCGGTGCCGCTCTTCACGAAATCGAAACTTGCAAGCAGGCCGGAGTCTATGGTGGGCGTGTAAGTTTTTGGGGAAAGAACCACAGGCTGCTCATCAGTGGGCTGCTGCGCCTCCACCCAGTCGTCTATGCTGCCGTCCAGCAGCCTTACCTTTTCATGGCCCAGGTACTTCATGATCCAGTAGACATAGGTCGCTGCCGAAGGCCCTCCACCGCAGGGCTGGCACTCGCCGTAGATGAGAACCGAATCGTCGGCCGATATGCCGGCCTCACCCAAAACTCCTGCCATCTCGGATACCGTCTTCAGGGCCCCGCCCTCTTTCAGGAATTCTGTGTAGGGTATGCTCACCGCGCCGGGGATGTACTCGGTGGAGCTAGGGCTGATGTCTAAAATGATATCGGAATCGTTGACGGCCGATGGGGCAGCCAGTACGGATGCAAATTCCGCGCTCCGCTGCGTCTCCCCGCTATCCTGGACGGAGAGGGCCTTCAAACTCGCATCTTCTGGTGCCTGATCCTGACCGACTTCCGCCTCCGCATCCTGCGCGACATCTGATTGCAGTGCTGCATTATTCTTCCGGGAGTATTGGGGTGTGACCAGGCCGCCAGTGCTTGATACGACCTGGGCGGTAGCGTTGCCGTTGCCCAGGAAGGAAGCCCATTCGGAGTTCAGCAAATCCTGCTGAGACGAGGGCGAGCCTCCCTTGCAGGCGGAGCACTCTGCGTTCGCCCAGGGTATGCCTGCTGCCAAAAGGAGAGCCAGCAGCATAAGGCATCCTGTCAATCTGATTTTGCTCATCGATAGCTCCTCGCTTTCAACCCTCTAATGCCGCAGCATTGGCGGATCCTGCATTCTTCATAGCTTGCTCGTGATTCCAGTAATCCTCATAGGAGTAAAGCCGGGCCTCATATCCCAGGAGGGTCAGGGCAAACCAGGATACCGATGCTTTTACGCCGGTATTGGTGTATACTATCACCGGCTGGCCTTTGTCCAGGAAGGAGAAGGCGACCTTGAGCCTGGACTCGTCTTTGATCCTGTTTCCGGTGACGACTCCCTCATAGGGGATGTTCAGGGCTCCGGGAATGGAGCCTTCCCCGAACTCCTGAGTGGTCCTGGCATCCACGACCTGGGCCGAGCCGCCTTTGACGAGATCGTAATCCGCTGTGAAATTGGAATTGACGGCCGCCCGGTAGTTCTTGGCGGGGAGGATGGCTGCCTCCTCAGATATCGGCTTTCCGGCTGCCTGCCAGTCTTCCACCATTCCGTCCATCACCCTGACATTCTCCTGGCCTAAGGACTTCATGAGCCAGTAGACGAAGGTGGCCGGAGCCGGGCCGCCGCCGCAGGGCATGCACTCGCCGTAGATTATGACATCATCTTCGGGAGAGATTCCCGCCCCACCCAGTATCTCCTCCAGCTCCTCCATCGACCTTACAGCGCTGCCGTTCATAAATTCGGTATAGGGGATGGCAATAGATCCCTGGATGTGGGAGGTGGCGTTCTCGCTGATGTCAAGCAGAATTTCATTTCCGGAGACCTCGTCAATTGGGGCGAGCATGGCCATTGCGGCAGAGCTGCGCACAATGGTCTCTTTCTCCGGGGAGGATTTTGCCGGCGCTATTTGCCTGTCCTTTTGGCCGGAGGCGTTCCCGGCGGAAGCGGAATCGGCCTGCTGCTCGGAGCCCTCTGACTTGGTGCTGCTCTCTGCTGATGAGCCGCTCTCCTCTGCTGCCTCGGTACTATTGAAGCCGGAGAGGGGCTGCTTCCAGATGCCTACCCGGTTCTTCTGAGCCGTGGACAGGCCGGGCATGACCTCGCTACTTCCCGCATTGGTATTGCCGATCTCATCGAGCTTTGCCATGGGGTCCCAGCCTTCGCCCTTGCAGGCATCGCAATAGGCCTCTCCCCCGTATGCGGAATTTACGAGCATCAATATCGCGAGGAGGGCTAAAACGCCCGCCGCCGCCAGGAATGATGCAAAATATGATCTTGAATATGATCTTATATGCGATCTGATTGCCGTCATTGGTCTCCCCTTTTTAATCCGTTTAATAAGTGAATCACTATCCGCCTTAAAAGGCATAAACGATCAGGATTTGCGGAGCTGTCCAGGGAGTTCATGTCTCACCTGGCCGAGACCTCGATCCTGCCGAGGCTCTCCTCGATTTCTGCTCCTCGCGCATCGGTTGCGCTGAGAACGAGATCATACTTTCCGGGATCTAGAAGGGCTGTTGAGAATGTGCCCTGATAATACTGGCCGGATAAAACCAGCCGGCAGTATCCCGGAGCTTGCACGCCGCTCTTAAAGGCCCGAACGGTCACCTGCTGAAGGTCGTACCTGGATTTCAGCTTTGCCTTTACTGCAATGCCGTCTGCTACTCTGGCTTTTGTGGGTGAGAGCTGGCTGTCCAGGACGGAGATGGACTTTACCTGTCCGCCCATGATGGGATAGCGGTCGACGGCTTTATCGGATATCCGATAGGGCGTGTCCCCAATGCCGTCCTTTCCCGGGGCATCCTGTCCTGCCCCCTGCATGTCATCGCTTCCCGAATAGTCGCTCCAGATGTTTCCGCCCTGGGGGTATGGCCCATTCCAGGTATTGTCTCCCCGGTCGTCTGCCGAGACGGCGTTGTCGGTTATGCGATTCCCATAGACCCGATTTCCATTCGACTCCAGGAATATCCCCGTCTGGCTGCCGGAGATGTTGTTGTAGTTGATGCTGCAGGTGTCCGATCCGCTCTGAATCTGCAGTCCGTAGCGTCCGTTATCCTGGATCAGGTTTCCGCTGATGGTGTTTCTGCGGGAGCCTTCCATCAATGTGATGCCTGCCACCCGGTTATTCTCTATGGTATTGTTGAGAATGCGGTTATTGGTGCAGTTGATGCGCAGGTCCAGGCCGGAGTTGGTGTTTCTGGACATATCGTTATTCCTGATCAGATTGGACGAGCAGCCGTTGAACATGTACAGCCCGTACATATTTCCCTGGAGGACATTGTCTATGATGGTGTTGTTGCTACAGGAGGGGAACAGATTGATGCCGTAAGCTCCGTTGCCGTAGGCGGAGTTGCCGGCGATGAGGTTGTCGTTGGAGTTGGACAGATATATTCCATACCAGCCCTCGCCCACTATGCCGTTGAAGCTGGCGTTGTTGCCGGTGATGGTATTGCCGTCGGAGAAGAGCAGGGCGATGCCGGGCTGGGTGCAGTAGAGGACGGTGTTGTCGGCTATGGTGCAGCCTTTTGCATAGTTGAGCTTGATTCCATAAAAGCCGTCCCTTACCAGAAAGCCGCTGATGTTAACTCCGTCTGCCTCGACGCTGATGCAGGCATCCCGGCTGCCTGCCCGAATTGTGGCGTCCCGGCCTATCAGATTGAGGCTTTTGGATATGGTGATCTTTTCGTAATTTCCCGGCCCTACGATCAGGGTATCTCCGGGCGAGGCGGCATCTATCGCCGCCTGCGGATTCGAGCTGACGGATATCTCTCTACCCTCAACCGGCAGGATGGTCAACAGAGCTATGCAGAAGAGGCAGAGGAGGCAAAATGCTTCAGTTTTCAAGCGACCCACCTTCATCAGAAGCTGTCGTGAGGTTAATAAACCTAACGCAGCAGATTTCCCCAGGGCTATAGCGGAAGATAGGCTTATCGATCATATGAGAAGGAGGCTGCATACATAAGATACATATGAACGTAAGCCTTTTTATTTGTAATAACGATC
>Ga0116171_10001218_pt1 | contig 25989 bp, 30 predicted proteins | sample AD_JPNHW2_MetaG_FD_89798 | JGI IMG/M metagenome (GOLD analysis project Ga0116171, IMG submission 89798) | Active sludge microbial communities of municipal wastewater-treating anaerobic digesters from Japan - AD_JPNHW2_MetaG | ecosystem: Engineered > Bioreactor > Anaerobic > Digestate | place...
ATAATAACCTCGAGAACAAACATGTTCAAGTTTTTCTTGTATTTCACCTTCAAGAATTATTGAATAACTTTTTTTCATATTTTTTAATTTTTTTTTATAAACTCCAATCCTCTTCACCATAAGGATCAGATTCACTAATAATAATAACTGGTTCGTGTTTATAACCATATTTTTTATATAGTTCAGTAACGGCATCTATATCGCACTTATCCATATAATAATAAACTTCGTCTAGATTTTCATATTCATTAGCATCCCAACAACCAAGATCGAGTTGATTTTCTATGAAATCAAGAGCATAAGCAGGGTCTTTATGATAATATCCTTCGAGAAAAGAGTATTCTTCATTATTGAATATAATACCACCATCATTTTTAGAATAATATATTTCAGCATTACCAGAAAAATCCATACCAGATTCAGAGTAAAAGATAGTGGCTGTAACATCTTCATAGATTAAGCAAAGATTTTGGAGAAACTCCAAAGGAGGAGACCACGCTGTTTCAACGTTAAATGATATAGAATCATCTTTTATATCTAAATCTTCAAGATTTTCAAGAGTTATATCCCATTTAGTTCCAAAGTGTTCGCAGTTCCATTCGTACCAACAAACATTATAGTCATCGGGAATATCACCAAGAATATTACCAAAGATTCCAATTTCATCATCATCATAATTAGATTCTTTACCATCAGCTCCAACAAAGAAACTAGCAATTTTATTTATGGAAGCGGGGCTACCACAAATATCTATTTCGTTATAACACCAATTAGGCATGAGTCAATTATTTTTTTTTGTTTATTCAAAGATAAGAAAAAACTTTGGATAAAAAAATTATTTTCATTATTTTCATTTTATATTTATATATATAATTTTATATAAAGTTTTTATTTTTTTATATAATTTTTTTTCATTTTAGAAGTTTATGACTTTAATTTATTTATATATATAAATAAAAAAAATCATAAAATGGACATAAATAAATTAAAAGAATTGGCAGAAACTGGTATGACAAGAATAGAAATAGCCAACGAAATGGGGTATTGTAAGAGGTTTGTATCATTCACGGCCAGAAAAAATGGTATTAAAATTAAACGCCAACCAGGTTCAGGAAAAGTAAATAAAAAAGATAGAAAAAAAGGACAATATAAAATATATGCGTTACAAGATCCAAGAACACAAGAATATTTTTATGTTGGAATTACTAAACAATGGCTATGTAAAAGGTTGGAATATCACATTTATGGAGCAACAAAATTAAATCAAAGAAGTAAGAAAGATTGTAGAATATTGGACATATTAAAAGAAAATAAAAAACCAAAAATAGTTTTATTGGAAAGATTAAAAACACAAAATAAAAATGAAGCGCTAGAATTAGAAAATAAATATATATATATGTATGGGAAAGATAATAAGATGATAAACAAGTTCAAAGGAAAATATAAACCAATTGGAGGACATAAATATAAAGAAAAGATTATTAAAATGTTAAATGAAAATAAGAGCACAGATGAAATAGTAAAAGAAACTGGTTGTCACATACATACAGTGCAAGGTTGGAAAAGGTATTTGAAAATGAATAAAGGAATGAAGATTAAAAAAGATATCGAAAAAATAAGATTAATGTTGGCAAATAAAAAAACGGTTAAACAAATCGCTGATGAGATGAATACGAACATTAATAATGTTTATTATAGATTAAAAAAAATTAAAAGGTATGAAAAAAAGAGGGAGGCCAAATAAGGCAAAAAACAGCACCATCATTACTTTATATGTTAGAATGGATGAATTATCTTTAATAAATGCGTTTTGTGAAAAGAAAGGGATTACAAGAGGTAGATTATTAGTAGATAGAACAATAGCATACATCATGAATGACAATAATGACAATGCTAATAAAAATTAATAATAAATAAAATGTCAAGAGAATATAGCGAAAGAGCTAAGAAATTAAAAAAGAAAATGTATGTTGAGAGTTTATTGAAACATATGGGAGTACAAACTCCAGCGTTGGAAGAGGTTAAAATTGACCATTTAACAATTAAAAAATGGAGGGAGGAAGATAAAGACTTCGACGAATTATGTTTTCAGGCACGATATGTAATACCAATTGATTTTGCGGAATCAAAATTGAATAAGTTGATAAAGGATGGTGATTTTAGAGCCATCAAATACTTTTTGAATTGTAGAGGAAGAGAAAGGGGTTGGGCAGATAGACAAGAGATTACACAGACAATTACAGAGCCAGTAAAAATAAACATAATTGAGGAGAAAGAAGATGGAGAAGATATGCATAATAATACCGAGCAGGAACAGAAGTGAAACATTAGAAAAGAATACATTATCTTTTGTTAGAACATTGGGCATAGATTACCTGGTTGGAGTTGAAAAATCACAAGAATACGATTGTGAAAATCTTATAAGGTTTGATAAAGATAATATAGGTTTATGTAAATCATTAGACACATTAGTAGATAAGGCAAAAGAAAATGGAGCAACTTTAATATGGAAAATGGATGATGATATAAAATGTTTTACAAATGATATAAAGAATAGTATAAGTATTATTATAGACGCTTTTGAAAGAAATAAAAAATTAGGAGGAATATCATTTCCATATTCACATGAGTTTTATTATCCAGAAAATGTTTTGTTTAGTCATAAGAACGCAAGAACACAAACAAGTTATATAGTAAGAGCGGATTTAATAGATTATAAGTTTGAATTGGGACAATTTGAGGACTTTTATCAATTTATTAATTTAAGAGCGAGAGGTTATTATACATTGCTATGTTCAAAACACAAAATACAATGTATGTCAGTAGGCAAACCAAAAGGAGGCTATCAAGATTTTAATAGGAAGATAATGGCATTTGACGCAATAAAAAAATTACAAAATAAATATCCACAATTAAATATTGGAATAAGAGTTAAAGAAGATAAAAATTGGTATTACGAACCGATATTAAATCACAAATTATTTAAAAAAGAAAAATTAAGATAATAATTTAAGAGAACGTAGCTCAGCTGGTTAGAGCACTTAAAAAAATGTATTCAGTAATGAATACTAACAGCATATAAAAAGACATTGTGGATGTAGTGGTCGTTGGTTCGAGTCCAACCGTTCTCTCAAAAAAAAATAAATAAAATATGAAGATAGAGGAATTGAAATTAAACGAAAAGAATCCAAGAACGATAAGCGAGGACAACTTGGAAAAATTAAAGAAATCAATAAGGAAGTTTGAAAAAATGATGGAAGTAAGGCCAATAGTAATTGACGAAACAAATACAATATTAGGGGGAAATCAAAGATATAAAGCATTGGTGGCATTAGGTTATACAGAGGTTCCAGAAAAATGGATTAAAAAAACAACGGACCTAACACCAAAAGAAAAGAAAGAGTTTATTGTAAAAGATAATGTAAGTTATGGTTATTGGGAGTGGGAAAAAGTTGAATCAGATTTTGAGAAAGATGATGTGGTAGATTGGGGGTTGGAAATGCCATTTAATTTTGAAACAACAGAAGAAACAGAAGAAGATTATGACGCAGGAACACAGGATGAGGAAGTTATGCAAGGAGATGTGGATTTGAATGATTATGCGACTATTACATTAAAAAGAGCAGATGAAGATTATTTTATGTATTGGTTGGGAATAGAAAGATTGAAAAAATATGTGAATATAACAGAAATGAAAAAATTAGATATGGAAGAAAAATTAGAAGAATCGAGAAAAATGTTAGAAGAAATAAATGATAAAATTGAAAAAGAAATAGATATGGAGGGTATATATGAAGCTACAAGAATTAAAACAAAATGAAAAAAATCCAAGAGGAATAACTGATTTGAAATTGGGTAAATTAAAAAAGTCAATTCAAACTTTTGAAAAGATGATGGCGTTGAGACCATTGATTGTTGATGAAAACAACTTGATTATATCAGGAAATCAAAGATATAGAGCCTTAGTGGAATTGGGTTATACGGAAATAAAAGACGAATGGGTGAAGCAAGTTAAGAACTTTACAGAAAAGGAGAAAAAAGAATTGTTGATAAAAGATAATTTAGCATTTGGTGAGTGGGATTGGTTGGCATTGAAAGACGATTGGGATTTAGGAGAATTAACAGATTGGGGATTGGATACGCCATTTGAGGGGGGTTTATTTAATAAGATATTGGAAGAAAAAGAAGAAGAGGAAACAAACGAAGTTAAAGTTATTGTGATATGGGATGATGAAAAATTATGGGAAAAGTTTAAGAAATATACGGGAATTGATACAGAGAAAAAGGATTTAAAAAAAGAAGATATGAAAAATTGGAAAAAGTAAAGTATTATGGATCGCCGAGGTGGAGTTATGAACTATATGATTGTTCGATGCCAATGACATTTGACACTTATAACAATTGTGGATTTCAATGCTTATATTGTTTTTCGAGTTTTCAAAAAGCAGTAGGATTATCAAAAGACGCGTATTTAAATAAGAAAATAACGAATGTAAATCCAGAGGCAATAAAGCGAATGTTTGAAGGAGAAACGAAATCACAATTTAGTGAGTATATAAAAGACAGAAAAGTAATGCAATGGGGGGGATTAACAGATCCTTTTTGTTGGATTGAAAAATCTAGAGGAGTTACATTAGAATTATTGGATTATTTTTACAAGAAACAATATCCAATTTGTTTTTCAACAAAAGGAACATTTTGGACAGAAGACGAAAGATATATGAAATATTTTAGAAACAACGACTTTTGGAACGTTAAGTTTTCTATTATAACATTGGACGAACAGAAAAGTAAATGGATTGAAAAAGGAACACCAACTCCAAGAGAAAGATTACAGGCAATAGAAAGATTAGCAAAAGCAAACTTAAAAGGAGGAGTAAAGCTGAGATTAAGACCGTTTATAATTGGAATATCAACACCAACATTTAAGCAATTGATTAGAGAAGCGGCAGCGGCGGGAGCCACAGCAATAAGCACAGAGTTTTTTTGTTTAGAAGATAGAAGTTTAATTTTGAAGAAAAACTTGGAAACATTTAATGCGATGGCGGGGTTTGATGTTTTGAAGTTTTATAAGGAATATTCAGTAGGAAGCGGTTATTTAAGGCTATCGAGAAAAGTGAAAGAGTTGTATATAAAGGAGATGAAAGATTTATGTAAGGAAGTTGGTATGAGATTTTATGTTTCAGACGCACATTTCAAAGAGCAATGTGATAATGGATCGTGTTGTGGATTGCCAGAAACTTGGAATTATTCAAGGGACAATTTACGCAGGCGTTGATGATTGCGAAAAAGAACGGAAAAGTTAGTTGGAAGGACATTGCGGAAGACGCAAAGTTTTTAGATAATGTTAATTTTGTTGGAGCCGACGGCTTTAATTCAGGAAGCAATTTGACAAGAGCAAAAATGGCAGGAAAAACATTTTATGATTATTTAAGAAACTTATGGAATGATACAAAAAGCCAGAAAGGCATTTATTTGATGTATGAAAAAGTTTTATATCCTATTGGAAAAGATGAGGACGGAAACTTGATTTACGAATATAGAGGAAAAGAATTATGACAATTAATTTCAAACCAACTAGAAGGCAAAGATTGGCGCTGACTTATTTATGGGACGCGAAGACGAACCATATTTTATATGGTGGTTCGTTAGGGAGCGGGAAATCATATTTAGGTTGTATGTGGGTTTTGATGAGTTGTTTTCAATATCCAGGAACGAGATATTTAATAGGAAGATCGAGATTAAACAATTTGAAAAGAACCACACTGAAAACACTTTTTGATATAATAAAATATTATAATTTGAAGGATTATGTAGAATACAACGCGCAAACAAATACATTAAAGTTTAATAATGGAAGTGAAATAATTTTAATAGACCTTTATCCTTATCCACAAGATCCAGATTATGATAGGTTAGGATCATTAGAAATAACAGGAGCATTTATAGACGAATTATCGGAAATATCATATAAGGGATTTGAGGTTTTAGGAGCCAGAATAAGATATAGATTATTGGAATATGGATTAATACCAAAATTATTTGCCGCATCAAATCCTTGTCACGGTTGGCCGAAGAATTATTTTTATACACCATATGAGGAACAAACATTACCAGAACATATAAAGTTTATACCAGCCCTGCCAACAGACAATCCACACCTTTCGAAAGATTATTTAGAGCACTTGGATAAGAGTTTGGATAATATATTAAAACAAAGATTATTACACGGAAGTTGGAGTTTTGAAGACGATGAATATGTGTTGTTTCAATATGATAAACTACAGCAATCATTTTATAATGAATATTTCTTAAATGTAATTAATGACCATTTTATAACTTGTGACCCTGCAGAATTAGGAATAGATAGAACAATCATTACTTTATGGCACGGTTGGAATTGTATAAAGATTATAGAAATGAAAGAAAAGGACGGAATAGAAGTGGCGGCAGCAATTAAAAGTTTAATGCATGATTATAGAGTTCCAATAAATAACGTTATAGTAGATAGCGTCGGAGTTGGAACGGGAGTTAGCCAGAACTTAAAAGGAAGCGTGAGATATAGTGGAGCGGAGAGACCTTTAAAAGATGAGAAGTTTGTAAATATAAAATCACAATTGATGTGGAAGTTCGCGGAGAAAGTAAATAATTTGGAAGTTAATTTCAATTTCGGTTATAACGATAAAATGATACAAGAGTGTTTAATGTATAAGAAAGAGTTTATAAATGAGAAGTTTAAAATTACAAGCAAAGATACTATAAAACGAACATTGGGGCGTTCGCCAGATATTGCAGATGCGCTTTATTTAAGAGCATATTTTGAATATAAAGTAGGAGCGGGGATGCAATGGAAAAAACTGAATTAACTTATGACAAACCAAGACATAGTGAATTATGTTTATAAGAACTACAATGTGTTAAAATTAGTTAGGAAATTAATTAGAAATAGTAAAGACACACATATTGATGGTGAGATTGAACAATATATTTATATGGAACTTTTAGTAATGGATAATAAAAAGTTGGAAGAAATGTTTTTGAATAATAAATTAAAGAATTATATATGTAGGGCGATTATAAACCAAAGAAACTCAGGAAGATACTTAAATAAGTTTATTAAAAACAATTTGATAGAGTATGTAGATGAATTACCAGAAGTAGAAGAAAACGATGATAAGTTTGATTATAGAGCAGATTTCTTATTCGATGAATTGGAAAGCATTAATTGGTATAGCATTAAAAATATTTTAGACCCGAGGAAAATTATAAGTAAAAGAGGAAAGAAATGGGAAGAGTTGTCAAATGTACAAAAATGGAGATTATTAAAAAAATATAGAGAAAGTCAAGATGTAGAAAGAAAGGCATTTGGATATGAGCTATTAAAACTACACATAGGGTCACCGGGTAAAACAGGGAAATCAAAACTGGAACTTATGTTAGAGTTTAATATAGGAATATCAAGATTGAATATGCTATTACGCGAAGCAAAAAATAACTTAAAATCGGCATATGATAAAGAGTTTAAAAATTATAAAAATAATGAGTTCTGGGACTAGATAATATAAAATTGGGAGAAGGAGCAGGCTTTAATAAGAAGATTTGCCAGAACAAAGAAAATGGTTTAAAAATAAAATAAAAAGATATGAGATTCATAATAGAGAAAAACATATTTAAGGAATATAAAAATCGTATATTTAAATTAATACAACAATATGGTTTTGAAGAAATGACTTGTGATGATGATGTCATTATATATACTAATGACAATGAAATGTCTGGAATGATTGAACATTTATTACAAAATATTAATAGGACAAAATTAATAGATGATATATTAAAAATAAAATAAAGAAAAAGAAATAACAAATGGCAAGCTAGAATAAAAGTAAATAAGATTGAAAAACATTTAGGTTATTTTGATACCAAAGAAGAAGCAGTTATAAGAAGAAATAATTTCATATTAGAAAATAATATGGACGAAAAAATACAAGATGTAAAATGGAATATGTAGCTATAATTATAATGTCATCGCTCATTGGAATTACAATAGTAGAGGACTTATTAAGAATACCGAGTAAAACTTATAGTAAATATTTGTTAGTTGATATAATAATACAAATGTTAAAATGTTCATTATGTTTTTCATATTGGTTCTGTGCTTTCACATGGTTAATATGGTTTGGAACATTTTGGGGATTTTACTTTGGTTATATATCATATTGGCTAACATTTTTATTTAAGAAACATCTATTCAACGTATTATGACAGAACCAAAAGACCACAAACTACCAAAAGAATATATTATATTCTGTGGAGAATATAAAGCAAACCATATTCTTAATAAAAGAAATCCAATAAGCGAGGAGTATGTAGAAAGATATGCTTCTATATTGGGTTGGGAAACAAAAGACCCTTTGGTGTATAAAAGAGAATATAATTCTACAAAAGAAATGTTTGAAGAACAGATGGAATATAATATACAATATTGTGAAAAGAGATTGGAGAAGGATAAATTAAAAAAGAAGAAAAAAAGTATATAATAGTATGGGATCCACTTGGTTAGATTAAAAGGTTTTCATGTTTCCTTTTATGCAATGGGGTTCGAATCCTCAGGCTTCCACAAAATAAATATAATTATGGATGAAAAAATAATTTTGAAAGAGTATTTAAAGAGTGTTATTAATTCACTTGGTGAAGATAAAGATAAAGTTAATTTTGATATAATGGAAACTAAACGTCATGAAGGTAAATTAATGATTTTAGTAGATTTTCATCGTCATTATAATGGTATTAATAGAATTTTATTATTATGTGAAGATGAATATAAATCTTTCAAACGAACTTATTTAATGGATAAGATGTTAAAAAATAAATAAAAAATAATGGAAATTAAAATGGGATTAACAGATAAACAAATAGAGTTTATGAAGTATATGGAATCAACCGTATTACCGAATAGAAGAAACGTTGATTATAATGTTTTAATAAAAGCGGGCTCATATGTTGGAATATCAATCAATACTTCATGTAGAACTTGTGCTCATAAAAGCGGAACCGACCTTTTGAATATGTATGGGAGTTTAAAACCAGCATGGTTGGAGTGGCAAACAGCACAGAAGAAAGAGGAAACTATTACAACTCAATATGAATCAGAACAAAAGGATTTAGATGATTTTAACAAAATACAAGAAGCAAAAATATCGGAAGCGAAAGCCACTGATATAAAACTTGAAGAATGGACATCACCAACAAATAAAAGAAAAAAGAATCCAACAAAATGAACACCAAACAATTTCAATACATCTCAAAGTTAGATACTGGCTCTACTACATTCGAGCAAGAACTAATAGATTATTTTCAAATAAATAAGAAACAGGATTTAGATAAAGTAGCCAGTGATCTACAAACTTCTATGACTGTAAAACCATATGAATTAAAAGGAAATACAATTAAATATAATGGAAAAACATGGGTTATTGAAGAACCATTCCTTGAAAAAACATATGAGCAATGGAAGCGATTGGAAATAACAATTGCTGAGGGAGACAACATTAAAAACTTACATAGATTGCTGGCAATTTATTTAAGACCGAAGAAATGGTTTAGGATAGAACCATTTGATTTAAAGACACAAACTGAAATTGAAAATGAGTTATTGGGATTAGATGTTTCAATAGCAAATGCAATAATGAGTCGTTTTTTTTTATCCGTAACGAAACGTATGCGCAATATAAATATCTTTTATTTGAATCAGATGAAGAAACAAAAGAGTTAGTTTATCAAAAGCAAATTGACGAAATCAATAAATACTTTATGTGGGATTTTATCCAACTTAATATGTGTGATAATGACATATTAAAAATGAAAGAGATTGATAAACTGCCATTACAAGAAGTATTTGATTATTTAGTTATTAGAAAGCAGTATAGTAAAGTGGATGAAATGAAAAATAGCAAAAATGCGCTCCCACTTTGAAAAAACTTTTAGGCCCTTTAACAATATATAAATATAAAAATAAAAATATGAATTATAAGTATATAGGAATAGAACAGCCAAAAGGCATATCCCAAACATCAGATTATAAAAGATGGAGACGAATAAGAGAATGCTGCCTTAATGTTAAACGTAAGGGGTATGAAAATTATGGTGGAAGGGGAATAAAAATGTATGAAGATTGGATAAATAATCCGTTAGCGTTTATAGAATATATTAAAAGTTTGGAAAATTATGGTAAAGGACTAACTATTGATAGGATAGATAATGATGGTAATTATGAACCTGGTAATCTAAGATGGGTTAATTATCATTATCAAGGAACCAACAAAAGAATGCAAAAAAGAAATACTTCTGGATTTACAGGAATATGTTATTGTAAGTTTCATGGAAAATATGAATATTATGCGGCTGATATTTATTATTATAATAAAAACAAACGCATCGGGTATTTTAAAACAAAAGAAGAAGCCGTAAAAGCCAGAAACGATTTCATAATTCAAAACAATTTATTTGAATACAAACTTCAATAATCTCTATAAAAAGTATATAGTAATAGAATGGCAGTTAATATAAACATTATAAAAGTATTATCAAGCGAAGCAGCTAGAATAACACGAGAGATGAAGGCATTAGAAACTAGACGCAGGACAGGAGCGTTAAACGCATCAATAAGAGTAACATACATACCTAATAAAGGTTACACCGTGAATGCCTTAAATTACGGCGCTTTTCAAGATCAAGGAACTTATATGAGCAAACAGGCAACTCCAGTTAGTATAAGAGTATGGCCTCATTATAAACCAAAAACAAAAAGAAATGGTAGAGGAATAACACCATTACATTTTACTGATCCATTAAAGGCATTAGATTCAAAAAATATGATTAGTGTAATAAAACCACTTTTAATAAAAGATGCGGTAAATGAAATCAAAAATCAAATAAGAAAAATATAAAAAATAAAATAGAAAAATGTCAATAACAAAAATATCAACACCGTCAGATTGGGCCCGTGTCAATGATACAAACAGAATGACATATTACTTTTCAAGCAATAAATGGAACGAACCAAACTTCCAATTTTATTTTAATTTAAGAGTTTATAATGTTGATGGGACTTATACAGATTGTGGAAATTATAAATTATTTCCAGATTCAGGTGGAACCGTAGAGTTTAATCCGTCAGAGATTTATAGGAACTTTTTTAATACACAAATTAACTTATCGCGAACAGCATTAGACGAAGAAACAACGGGAGCTAGAAAAACACAATTATTTGTATATGATTATTATGGATCACCACCAGAAAAGAAAACTGCTGGAAGTTGGTCTGAAACTACACCTTTGAATTGTTATGACGGCTGTCAGCAATCAATACCATATGATTATGCCGCATTAAACGCCCCGCTTCAAAACTTACAATGGGTTATGAGTGGTGTGACCGGAGGGCAGGGAAAGTTTCTTACTGACACAAACAATTATAGGATGGATAATACAGATTATGGTTTCTTATATGCGTTAGGACCAAAAGATGGTGGAAGACCAGACAGAATAAAATATACAATTTATTACTGGAGTGTGCTCCAAAATCCGTGTCCAGATGGACCATTAGGTATTGGATTAACACAAGATTATATGTCAGGTGAAAATCAAAGCCAATCCTTACCAATGCAAAGTGATGAAGTTTATATGGATACTGGTGTGACATTAGGAAACTATTCAGACGGTGAACCAGGCGGCGGCGGGCAACCAGTACCATCAAAGAGTGGTATAACACAATCCATATTATATGATACAAGCATATCATTTCATTATGATAATTCTTTGAAATATTATTTTCCTATGGGACCTTATCAATGTATAAATAATGGCATTTTATCTGGTTATACAAATAGATGGGTTTATTATGATATTGATTTATATAACGGAACTAAATTATTAAATAAAGTTCCATTTAGGGTTTATAAACAAGATAAATGTTTGAAGTATGACCCTTGGCAATTATTCTGGTTGAATCCACATGGAGGTTATGACACATTTACTTTCACAGCAAAGAAAGATATAGTACATAAAATAAGCAGAGAAACATATAAACAGAAGCTAGATAAATATTCATATAACACATATGCAGCAGGCGAAAAGGTTTTTAACACATCAGTAGTAGAAGAAATTACTTTAAGAACACATAGCATTACACAACAAGAAGCGCAATTGTTAATGCAATTGGCAGAATGTCCAGTGGTTTATGTTTTAAGAACATATAAATATGGAGGAACTGTATATCCATATGGTGTGCCTTATATTCCAATAACAGATACAGCGACTTATCCAATAAAGAAAAATGATAAAGAAATATATTTTGAAATAAAAATTAGACCATCAAATCAAAAAATAATACAAAAACAATAAATGATAGAGCTAAGATTCATTTATAAACCAACTCCACATATATACAATTACAATTTTAATCAATACTTTAATAACTGGAGTGGAAATACTATGGCTACTTCGGCGGCAATATATCCTTCATTAGACGGAAGTGGTAGTTTAGTTTCAATAGATTACCCTGTTGGTTGGACTTTTAATGGAGGTTATGCGCAAAGCGTTTCAGGAAGCACAGAACCAATTTGGCAGGACATAGGAACATTTGATGAAGGACCAGTATATGATTTCACTGGAAATACTTTTATACAAACAGGTTTTACTTATGGAGTAAAGTTTGAAGTAGCTGGAGTTCCAGAGAATACAGGATATGGAATTACACCTTGGCTTTATAATAATAGTGGAGAAACGGTTTATACATCTGGAACTTATACACAATATATATTTTTAGAAAATACAGGAAATACAATTCTGTTTGAACCACAAGATGGCTTTGGTGGGGGTATTACTGGCATAAGATTACTGCCACAACTTGATAGATATTTACCAATTGATTTATATGATGAGAAAGACCAATTTAATTTAACTTTTCAAATAGCATCCAGTATAGCAGACAAAGGGGCAACATATTCAAAGACAATCACATTACCAGGAACACCAAACAACAATATGGTGTTTAATATGATTTTAGATGAAAATATCTGGAATGATTTAAGCGCAATGTCAAATGGTGTAGTGTTTATTAATAAGAAAATAGATGCTGGTATTTATCAAGATTCAGTCGAATTAATAACAGGTTTTTTTGAAATTACATCGGTTATAAAAAAGGATTTAGGAAAGATAGAATATGAAGGAACATTTTATTCAAACTCAAAGAACTTAGCGGCGACATTAGGAGATAAATTATTAATAGGAAACGATGATTCAAACGATGACTTGGATTTTAGTGCTTACAACCATAGATTCACATGGACAAACATAACAAGAACTTGGGGAGTTCCAGGAGTAACACAAACATTTTCAAATTATACAGGTTCAACAGGTGTTTATTATCCACTTATAGATTTCGCAAATATATCAAGTGGCAATATAGTTAAATTAGAAAACTTTAAACCATCACTTTATGTTAAAGAAGTATGGGATAAGATATTTTCAGATGCTGGTTTTAGATATACAAGCTCATTTTTGAACTCAACATTATTTAAGAGTTTAACCGTTCCACAAGGAAATGCTAGAAAAAACTGGGACTTACAATTTAATAATACGAAGTTTAAAGTAGGAAGATCAACAAATTATATGGGAAAGGAATATCCTACTGGAAATCAAGTATTGCCATATTTTGAACCAATGCGATATGATTTAGACCATAGCGCCGCAACATATGCAACATCTTTGTTTGATCCAAATGAACAATGGTTTCCATCAGGCACAACTCAACCACCAGCGTTTAGTTGGAAAATAAACAGCAGTGGAGCGTGGGAATTAAACGCTTTTGTAAGATATGGTATTTGGTTTGATGCTGCTTCCAATCCATACCAAGTAGTAGATCCAGGAAACATATTAAAAGTTTATATAAGAATAGTAAGAAAAAGATATGGTTATTCAGATTTTGTTATAAAACAAGTAGAAAATATTCATACCATACCAGCAGGGACTTATTCTTATACCGGGTCTGGAACTTTCATAGTAGATAGTGGCTCTACTTATATAAGTTGTATGAGTTATGAAGAGTGGTTAAATATGGATGATGAGATATATGTTCAGATGGCTCTTGATGTAAGAGGGTTTTATACCAAAGGTTCAAAATGGTTATATTTTGTTAAAACAGATGAAACAGGTCCAACACCTATAACTTGTTTTTACAATACACCAATACAAAAGAATTATTATATGTGGAATAGTATGGTATATCCTTCCGATGCTCTTCCAAATGATATGAAACAAATTGACTTTTTGAAAAGTGTTTCCAATAAGTTTAATTTAACTTTTGCTGAAAGTAAAGATGATCCAAAATGTTTAATCATTGAACCATTCGATGATTTCTATTATACTGGTTATACACAATCGGCTTTTGTAGATTGGACTTATAAAGTAGATATATCAAAAGATAAAACAATCGAAAGAATACCTTTCTTATTAGACAAAGATATACAATTTAAGTTTAAGAAAGACGGAAACGATGTTTTATTGAAGAAATATAGCGATGCAATATCAACAGAGTTCGGTGATAAAACAGCCAGGAATATTTACTATGCAGAATCAACAGAAAAAGTTGAAGATCAATTTTCATCAACAATTACAGGCTTATTAGGAACAACAAATTATTATGTACCAAAGATTTATTCACAACAAGACGAATATAATGGTTGGCCAACAGATAGTGATTATAATAATAGGTTTTTATATAGAAAGTATCTAAACTCAACAAATTATACAGGACATACATTTCCACAACTTTTAATTGAAAGAACAACAACAGGCAGTGGCGGTGGAACAGGTTCAACATATGAATATTACCAATTATTTGCTCATCCATACGCGGGGTTCCAAGACAATCCATATTCACCAACATTAGATTTGAATTATGGAACAGCGGTTTATTATGGTTCTCCATTTAACACTTCAAACACATTAGCCTGGAATTATTGGAGGAAGAAAATAGCATTTTATACAGATATAAACTCCAGGATGATTACTTGCACAATAAGATTAAATCCAGCAGATATAGCAGCGTTAGATTGGAGAAAGAAAGTAAAAATAGAAGGACAATACTATCAATTATATAAGATTCAGGATTGGAATCCAAATCAGGGTTGTAAAGTTCAATTATTACAATTAAGCACATTAAACGATTCAATTTATTATGATCCAGAAAATTATATGGTGTCTGGTGGAATAGGGCCTGGTGGTGTTGGAGGCGGCGGAGTCGGCGGAGGCGGTGTTAATGTAGATAATGGAACAGGGAGTGGCAGTGGTTCAGTAATGAGATTGAATCCAAATACAAATGTATTAAACTTACAACCACCAGTTCCGAATAGAGATTATCCAATACAAGATACAGCAATATCTGATTTTACTTTAAATGCTTTAACTGGAATAACTATAAAAGAAACATTAAACCAATATCCACAGGAATCAAATGGTTTAATTATTGGAGAAGGAAATAGAAGTTTATCGCCATCTTTTATTATACACGGAAATGATAATATATCTGAAAGTGATATGGTTTCAATTTTATCTAGTAAGAATAATAAAGTATCAAATAATTATGTTTCTTTAATTGGTGCTGATGATAATGATGTGCAAATGCAGAATAGCATTTTAATTGGTTCAAACAGAAATACAATTACAATGCCAACAAATCCAGAGGATAGTGGTTCAACGGCAGCAACAGGATTTACAAATGTTATAATAAACTCACACGATAATACAATTAGTGATTCACGAATAACTATGATAGCATCGAGCAAATGTACAATAAATAGTGGTTTAACAGATAGTTTTTTAGTTTTAACAACAGGTGTAACCATTTCAGCAGATAAAAAGGTTTATATTAAGAATAAGGATTTTGATGATATGGCTGACCAAACTTGGGTTGGAGCGAATTATTTTAATAAGGCGAATGATATTACAATGGCGTCTGGAAAGAGTATTACTATTCCAGATGACGCTTATTTATATTTCGGAGATCCTTCAACAAATGGGAGTTTCAGAATAAAGTTTGATAAATTAGGAACAGGGAAATTAATATTTCAAAGTAGAAAAGCTGGAGTATGGACTGACACAACAACAGTCGTTGATCCGTCATAAAATAAGTATATAATTATGGTAGAAGTTTTCAAATTGATTTATGATTTAAGAAATATAGAAGATCAGGAATTAATTATAGATGAAGATGATGAGTATTTTTTAAGAGCATCATATAGAAAAGTAGAAAAGATAATAAGTTATAAATTATGGAAAAAGATTGTAATTGACTTTTCAATAGATACATTACAAGATATATATACTTCATGTGATATATTAATGGATGAAGTATATAAAAAATATGGTAAAAAATAATGACACTAGAGCAGATATATTTTAATTTTGACGTTAAAAACGCAGCGCAATTTAACGGAACCATATTAGGTATTAAAAAAGAAATGATGGCTTTAAAAGGGCTGATTGGAAATACTTTATTATCACCAGAAGATAATTCTAAATTAAAAGCACGATTTGGTGAATTAAAAAATGAGTTTGAAGACCTCAATAAAGAAAGCGCTATGGCTGGTGTTCAATCCGACGAACTGTTTGGAAATATGGCCAAATTGGGTGGAGTGGCATCGAGCGCTGTTGCCGCAACGGTTGGCACTATGAGTTTGTTAGGAATGAAGAGCAAAGAAGTAGGGGAATTACAAACAAAAATGCTAACTTTAATAAGTGTATCACAAGCATTACAACAAGTAGCGGAAGCGAAAAGATTGAAAACTATGATTGAAAGTTATGCTCAAACGGTTAAAGAATTAGTTTTATTTAAATCTAAAAATGTTTTATTGGTAGAACAGGCAGCAGGGACACAAGTATTAACCGTCGCACAGGCCGCGCAAACAAAAGGAGTAGGATTAGCAACAAAAGCACAATTGGTTTGGAATGCAGCTATGAGAGCAAATCCTGTTGGATTACTTATAACAGCGTTAGTGGCACTAGCGGCTGCAATAGGAGTTTTATATTTAGCGTTTAGAAAATCAGAAGATTCAGTTAAAAGTTGGGAAGTAGCATTAGATGGAACCGTAATAAAGGATGAAAAATTAAGAGAATCACATAATGAAAGTGTAAAAACTTTACAACAACTGGATGTAGAATATAAAAAATTAACAGGAACATTAGGAGAATATGGAGCAGAAATGGAAACCGTTAATAATGAACTTTTGAATCAAACTACTTTATTACAACAAGAAATAGACAAAGAATTGTCAAAAATAGAGGAAAAATATACTGGTTTTTGGCATAAAGTGTGGGTAGGTGTAAAATCAGCGGTGGTTGGACCACAAACTTTCGTTGATGATGCTGTTGCGGCTGGAAAAGAAATATATGATAAAACAAACCTATATCAAACAAAAATTATTGATATTACAAAAGAAGCAGAAGCTAGGAAAAAGAATATATCAAAAAAAGCAGCTATGGATACTGCACAAGCAGTAGAAGATTTTCAAGTTAGTAGATTAAAGAATACAATATCTTCATTAGATAAAGAATATAATGCAGCAAAAACTGCGGCTGAAAAGATTATAGCAATTTACAAAACTAGAACAAAAACCGTAAAAGAGATTGAAATAGAATTATTACCAGAAACTACACCAGAGGAAAAAAAATATAAAGAAGAACAAAAAATAAGCAATGAACTAGTAGGGCAACTCGAAACATTAAAAGATCAAAATACAGAATTAAATAATCAAAAAACGGTTTTAGAAACATCATTAACAAATATTAAATTATTAAAGATTCAATTAGAAGGTCAGTTAGGAACTACAAAAATTATAGGTAGTGTTCAATCACAGATGTACAAGAATCAAAAAAAGAATATTGAATTATTAAAACAAAGATATGAAGCAGCTAAGGCTAACATGGAAGTATTATATAAAAATTATTATGGTAAAGAAATGCCAAAAGGTGCAATTACACTTAATGCGCCAGCCGGAGCTGATGTTGCACATTTTGAGGCTTTTGTTAAAGCAATGGATGATGAAAATAAAAAGGTTTTAGATTTATTTTACCAAGCTACCGTAGCTCAAAATGATTTGAAAAAAATAGAAATTGATATACTTGGTAAAAAACAAGAACAAGCAGAAGTACAAAAATCCATAAATGATTTAGTAAAATTACAGAAGGAAACAGAGACTAAAATAGAAGAGATAAAACCAGCTGAAACAGACGCGAAAAAGTTAGCAGATGTAGAAATTGCAACAAACGCGTTAGCAAATCAAAGAAAAGCAGAGAATAACGCAATATACGCAGAAAATAAAAGGCAATTACAATTAAGTTTATATAAAGATGAAGCCAGATTATTAGAATTACGAGCACAACAACAACAACAAATAGCAGACGATGAAACACGATCAATGGAGGAAAGAAAAAATGCGTTAAAAGAAAGAAATGCTATTTATGAGCAACAAATTATATTGATACTGAAACAATTAGAAATTGAAAAACAATCAATACAAGCGAGCAAAACTTTAACAGAAAAACAGAAAAGTTCAGCAATAAAAGTAAGAATAGAAGAAGCAACAGCAGCAGTACAGGAGTTTAGAAATGAGATAAAGAAAGCTGATGCTGATTTAGATGATATGTTCCAGAATAACATAACTAAAATACTTGGTTATGTTCAAATGGGAGTACAGGTTATAGCAGATTTTATGAACACTATTATGAGTGCTCAATTGGAAAAAATCCAACAGCAAACTGAAGAAAATGTTGCTATAATTGAAGATCAACAAAGCGCAGCAATAGAAACACTTGATATGATTTATCAAAAAGGTGCTATGTCATATGGTGATTATATGAGGGAAAAAGAAAGAATAGACGAAGAAGCAGCCGCAAAAGTTAAATCAGAAAAAGAAAAGGCGGCAAAGAAAGAAAAAGAATATAGGATGTGGCAGGCTGTAATAGGTGGAGCAGGAGCAGTAGTTAATGGATTACAAACCGTTCCATTTCTTCCTTTGGGTATAATAATGGGAGCATTGGCGGCAGTTTTAGCAGGAGTTCAAATCGCGGCGATAGCATCAGAGCCATTGCCTACATTTGGAACTGGTGGTTTAGTTTTAGGAAAAAGTCACGCGGAAGGTGGAACATTAGCTGAATTAGAAGATCAGGAGTTCGTAGTTCAAAAATCTGTGGTACAACGTCCTGGTATGGGTGATTTCTTAAATGGTGTGAATCAAGGAAAAATTGGACCTGGTTCAACCAGTGAAACATTTAATGAAAATATATTAAGAAAAATTGTTACTGATGTAGTTGCTGGAGCATCCACAATACCAGTTATAAATGTTGAAACTGAATATACAGGAGTACAGAGGAAAGTAAAATCAATAGAATCAAAAGCCGTTTGGTAAAAAATAATAAAAAAGTATGAAACCAATTTACAAAATTAAACAATGGAAGATTTTAGAAAACGATGATATGACAGGTATTTCAGCAGTTTCATTAGTAGATGATCCAGCAATAGAACTTCCATGGGAATACTTTAATAATCATAGAAAAGAAATATGGAAAGCAGAAGATATAAAAGAAACAGATTTGGATGCTACATATAAATGGGTTTTAGGAGCAGATGATATGGATATATGCCCGTCGTGCTCGGAGTGGGCCGCATCAAATCCAAGAACATTAAGAGATTGGATTTCAACAGCGCTTCCAAGAATACCTGTTGGTGAAACTATACTTGGTTTACAAACACAACAAGGATGGACAGGGACTAGGAAAACAGAAGGCGGTCCAACATATAATACTTATTGTGAAGATGGTTGTAGATGTCATTTAGAATTGGTAGAAAACTTCGCAAAAGAAAACTACATAGAATTAAAAGTAGAAAACGAAGAAAAAGGCATTCTTTCAGGACCAATACTTGTATCTGGAAAGTTGATATATCGTAAAGATGTTGATGGACAAGGCAATCCAGGATTTGGATATTTTTCAAGAGATACGGTTAGGAAGATTCAAAAAAAATATGGGCTTAATAGAAAAATTACTCTTATGCACAGAGAAGATATAACAGGCACACTTATAATGACCAAATCATATTTATTAGAAGATGATAAAAATAATAAAACGACTTTTATGGGGCAATATCAATGTATTTCAGAAAAATTAAAAGAATATATAAAAGCAAAAAAAGTTATTGGATTTAGTTTGGAAGGCTTATTTATTTAAACTTTTTATTCAAATCATCTTATAATAATAGTCAATTATTTAGTTCATTTTTTTCATTTTTCCCGCCGATGTTTTATTCTTTAACATCGGCGGTTTATTATGCCTATATCTAGGTAATATCTCAGCCATATCTTTTATCATTTGCTAAATATCTTATTTTTTATATCTATAAGTAGAAGAGATGTCTCAAAAAATAAGCAGAAACAAATGATTGAAAAACTTTTGAAATTACTTAAAATTAAGTTTCAAGGTGAGCTTACATTGAAAGACGGAACACAGATCATTGTTGATGGCGATTTAGCTGTTGGGGCAAAAGTTTCTGTCCAATCACCAGATGGTTTAATGGAATTACCTGATGGTTCATATGAACTTGAGAGTGGCCAAATTATAACGGTAGAAAAAGGCTTAATTACTGACATAGTAGAACAAGTCGAAACACCAGAAGAGCCCGATCAGGAACCACCTGTTGTAGAAGAAGAAGCAAAAACGCCGCCAGCCGAAGAACCAAAAGAAGAAACACCACCAGCGGAGGAAGCTCCACCAGCGGAAGATCTTAAAACATTGGCTACTAAAATTGCGGAACTAGAAGCGAAGATTAAAGAATTAGAGGCTAAGACTTCAAATCTTTCTAGTGAAACAGAAAAACTTACTAGTGAAACTGAAAAGTTGAATAGTGAGAATCAAAAGTTTAATACAGACCTTGATGTTATTAAACAAAAGGCAAACTTCGTTAGCGAATTGCCAAAATCCTCAACGCCTGATGTGAGCGTTACAACATCACCACTAGTTGATAAGATCAATAGGATCAGACAACTCAAAAAATAATTAAAAGAAAATGGCATTTGATATTACTGCAATTAATTACACATGGGTCAATGAAAACAACCAAAATCTTTTAACTGAAGCTATCATAGGTGCTCAAACTCCTCAACTTATTCAGGTATATCCTGGTGTTAAGTATAAAGAGAATTTGAAATATCTTGAAACCAATGCTTTGACACAAGCTGGTGGATGTGGATGGACTGCAAGTGGAACCACAACGCTCACAGATAAAGATGTTGCTGTTGTTTCTTTAAAATGGACAGAAAAACTTTGTCCAGCAGATCTAGAAACTACCGCTCTCCAACTATCAATGAGAGCAGGTAAAAATGAAAACATACCTTTTGAACAAGCGTATGTCAATTTAAAAACAAAACAGATTCAAACTGTTCTTGAAACTATGTATTGGTCAAACGACGCGGCTTCTAGTGTAGCATGCGAAGGTTTAGTCCATCAATTAAACGCCGATGCTGACGTACATGATTATTCATTTAATCCTTGTACAACCGGTCAAACATTTTCAACATGGGCAGCTGCTGTTTATGGAATGTATAATCACCTTAGTCCAGAGGCTAAGAACTTTGATGATTTAAAACTCTTCGTAAGTTATTCTACATTCTCATTAATGCAACAGGCGATGGTTATAGCCAATATATATGCTATCGACCAAACTGGGCCAAACTTAATGGCTTTCAGATTTCCTGGAACTAACGTAACCGTTCAACCAATTAAAGCGTTGGATAATCAATGCGTTATGATTCTCGCTCCAGCTTCCACCTTACTTTGGGTTACTGACCTTGTAAGTGAAGAAGATAAGATTCAATTATGGTGGAGTCAGGATAACCAAGAAGTAAGATTCGTAGCCGATGGAAAATTGGGTGCTGCATATTACTTTGGAGAATATATTGTATTGGCTCAATAATGCAACAAAAAATAATTAGAAAATAAGATATGGCATGTTTAAGATTTAATCAAGAAGTAGCATCGGCTTGTAGAAACTCTACACCTGGTGTATCAACGGTCTATATCGCTAATTACGACAGCATTTTGAGTTTTACAACTGACGCTGCTGGTGTAGTTTTAAGCGGTTTAACCGTCTCGGGCGAAACTACTGGAAACAAATGTTTCTATGAAATCGCTCAGAATAAAAATGTAGCTTCGTTTATTGATACAGCTACAATTAATATCCAAAATGGAACAGCAATCAGTAAACCAAAACTTACAATTAAAGTCCAAGGCTTGGAGAAAGAGAAAATTACTATTTATAAAGAATTACTACAAGCAACCGTTGTTGCTATTGTAAAGACAATAGATGGTAAATATTATGGTCTTGGCTTCAGTAATGGATTGGACGCTGTTACAGCAACACTCGGAAGTGAGGCTGCTGCTGATGGCTTCAAAGGTCTATCACTCGAATTGGAAGGAACAGAAGCAACACCTTTCTATCTATTAGATGATTCTACGGGTGGAATTGGTACTGCTGCGGTTTTAGCTGATTATATTGTGTAATGTAAGTAATCCTTTTTATCTTACATATTTCCTAATACCTAGGCACTCTAGTAAAATAGAGTGTCTGGGTATTTTTTTGCAGAATGAATTTTACAAAAAAAATATATATAAGTAGTAAGCAGATAAAAATAAATATACCAATATGGAGAATAAATCAGGTGGTTATACAGCCGTAAAGCTCTCAGAAATGAAAATACCAGTATTTCAAGAAGTATGGAATCCAACATATAATTATTATAGTGTAGGAGAAGATAATAAATGGTTTTTCAATCTTATAGAACTTTATTATAAATCAAGCGTTCATGCAGCGATATTAAATAATCTAGAATTACAAATTACAAAGGACCAACAAGAAGACGATTTTTATAAAAAATTAGTTTTAGATTATATACTTTTCGGTGGATTTGCAATAGAAGTCACGTGGAATCCAATACATACAAGTATATTAAAAATGACTCATTTAGATTTTAGTAAAGTAAGATGTGGAAAGCCAGACGAAAACAACAATCCACTTTTTTATTTTTATTCAAATGATTGGTTTAAATATAGTAATAGGAAAATAATGATGCTACAAGCATATAATGAAAATACAAAGTTTGACAACCACCAGATATATTACGCAAAAAGATACATAGCTGGGGAAGATGTTTATCCAAAACCATATTATTATTCTGGAATAAAATGGATTACAACAGAGGTAGAACTTCAAAACTATTATGCCAATTTAGTTCAAAACAATTTTGTGGCAAATACATTAATAAATGTTCCAGCATATTTTGACGAGGAAAAACAAAAAGATTTTGAAAAAGATATTAAAAACTCTTTTGTTGGAGGAGAAAATGCTGGTAGATTATTTATTACTTATAGCGAAGATAAAGACCACGCACCAACAATCACAAAAATAAATGAGGAAGAAGGTGATAGAAAATATAGATTTTTAACCGATCAAGTAATAACACAAATTGGTATAGCACACAATTATCCAGCACCGCTCTTAGGATTAATGGTTCCTGGAAAATTAGGTAATACGAGTGATTTACAAACTTTCCAGACTTTATATGACACGAATGTTGTTCAACCAACTAAGGCTGAGATAGACCGTAAATTACAACCATTACTTGACAAAAAATTACAGATAACACAACCAATAGAAAAAAATAATTCAATATAATATGTACACTTTATATATAGTTACAGCCAGTGAGGTTAAGAATTACGTACCAGAATTAAACGCTGAGATAAATGATTCTTTAATTGACAATGGAATTAAAATGGTTGAAAATACTATTTTAATGGAAAGTCTTGGCCAATCATTAACAGATGAGATTATGTCGCAAAAATCTGGTGGAACATACTCAACTGCTAATAAATATTTAGTAGATAATTTTTTAAAAGAACTTATTTCATATGGAGTATGGCAATATATTAGCGTCACTCTTTCGTATCAATTGGTTAGTTCTGGTTTAAGAATTAAAAATAGTGACCATTCGGTTACGGTAGAGAGTAAAGATTTGGCCTATTATCGCAGTTTTATACAGAATTATATTGATAGAGTAAGAAAGATAATGTCGAGATATATTGAAGATCATAAAGCGGATTATCCATTGTATTATAATAACACATACAACGACAAACCATATAATAATGTATATAACTTTAAAGTTGGTTCAACATCAAGATAAAATAAATATAATAAATCATGGACAATGAGAAATATTTTTCATCAGAGGAAGCGTTCGGAAGGTCATACGATCCTAATAATAATGCTTTAAGATTTAATGTAGTAGGAACAATACCTTCAAACGAGGAAGCAGCTATAACTGGTAATGATGCTGTTTCTAGCTCATTTAACTCTGATAGCAGGTCGATTAATGTCATAATGGAGAATATGAAAGGTACATCAGGATCGTCTGGTGTAGATGGTAATTTCTATGGAAGTAGTGGAACCAGTGGAACCAGCGGAAGTAGTGGTTATTCGCCATTTGGAACATCCAGACCTTTTGTAGGAGTATCACAAGATGTTCAAACTTCAACAGGTCAAGCAAACGGTTTTAGATTATCTGATTATTACTATGGTGGAGATATAGATTCAATTGATACATTTGTAATAAACTATTCGGATATTTATGGTGTTGATGTCCATGGTTGGTTGAATCATTTTGTAGTTGGTTCATATTTAAAAATTGAACAAAATAATAATGCTACACTTTTTGCTATTTATGATATACTTGGAGTGTCCGACCAACCATCACAAAGTCAGGTAAAGTTTAATGTGAATTGGATATCTGGTGGAAGTGGTCATACAATTCAAGAGTTTACGAATTGCTTGATTACTTCTTTTGGCGGTGTTAGTGGAACCAGTGGAGTGAGTGGAACTAGTGGAGTAAGCGGAACAAATGGAACAAGTGGAACGTCAGGCGAAAGCGGGACAAGTGGCTCAAGCGGAAGAGACGGAGAGTTTTTAGGTTCATCTGGAACTAGTGGAGAAAGTGGAACTGCTGGCACAAGTGGATTGAGTGGAAGTAGTGGAGAAAGTGGTACAAGTGGAACTGGCGGTACAAGTGGAACATCAGGCACCGGTGGTATAAGCGGAACATCTGGTAGTAGTGGTAGAGATGGGACATTTTTAGGAAGTAGTGGAACTTCTGGTATGGGAACTCCAGGAGTTGATGGCACAAGTGGAAGTAGTGGAGAAAGTGGTACAAGCGGCGAAAGTGGAACATCAGGAACTAGCGGTGATTCTGGAACTAATGGGACATCTGGTACAGATGGAACATCTGGAAGTAGTGGTGAGAGTGTAGATGCTATGATAGATCCAGAGTTTGTTTATGATATTGATACAAATACACTTCATGTATATAATATTACGGTAAGTGGAATAACTTTGAGTGGTGAAACAGCTGGATTGGTAAAAACAACTACTAGTGGAGTAGTTTATGTAGATGATACAAATATAACTGGAACTAGTGGGACTAGTGGTGTAAGTGGAACAAGTGGTTCTAGCGGAACTAGTGGGGAATCAGGCACATCTGGCGAATCTGGGACAAGTGGTTCTTCAGGAACGAGTGGAAAGTCTGGAACATCAGGAGAAAGTGGAACATCTGGCACTAGTGGCACATCTGGTGAATCTGGTACCAGCGGAGAGTCAGGAACGAGTGGCACATCTGGTGAATCTGGTACCAGCGGAGAGTCAGGAACGAGTGGCACATCTGGTGAATCTGGTACCAGCGGAGAGTCAGGAACGAGTGGAACAAATGGCACATCTGGTGAATCTGGGACCAGTGGTTCATCTGGAACTTCTGGAATATCTGGAACTAATGGTTCATCTGGAACTTCTGGAATATCTGGAACTAATGGTTCATCTGGAACTTCTGGAAT
>Ga0116171_10001219_pt1 | contig 25976 bp, 31 predicted proteins | sample AD_JPNHW2_MetaG_FD_89798 | JGI IMG/M metagenome (GOLD analysis project Ga0116171, IMG submission 89798) | Active sludge microbial communities of municipal wastewater-treating anaerobic digesters from Japan - AD_JPNHW2_MetaG | ecosystem: Engineered > Bioreactor > Anaerobic > Digestate | place...
AAATTAGTTACATCACCTGTTTTAAAGATAGAATAAGCTACTTGTTTTTGTATTAAATCTAATAATTCATGATAAAGACGATAAGCTTCCTTCTTGTATTCAACTAAAGGATCTCTTTGTCCATAACCTCTTAGCCCTATACCTCGTCTTAAATAATCAATAGTTTCTAGATGTTCAATCCATAAATTATCAATAGAACGAATTAAAATTCCTTTTTCTATCTCAATAAAGTTAATATCTAAACCAGAAAAACCTTCCCTCATCTTGTCATATTTATTATGAGCTAAAGAAATTAAATAATTTTTTAATTCATCTCTTATCTCTTCTTTCTCACCTTCTTTATTAACAAAAGCTAAAATATCATCTTGTTCTTTAATTTCTAAATTAAAGATAGTTTTAATAACTTCATTAATTTCTTTAATATTCCAATCAGCTTTATTTTCTGAAGAAGTATGAAAACTTACTGTTTGAATAATTTCCGCTTCAACTGTTTCTAAAATAATATCAGCTAATTTTCTATCCACTTCTTTACCTTCTTTTTGTTTATTATATACATCTAAAACTTCTCGTCTTTTTTTATAGATAGCTTCTCGATGTTTATTAATAACATCATCATATTCAACCACATGTTTACGAAGATCAAAGTTATTACCTTCCACTCTTTTTTGAGCTGATTCAATAGAATTTGATACCATCTTATTCTGGATAGGCATATCTTCAGGTAATTTAACCGTTTGCATCATAGCTTTTAAACGATCACCTCCAAAGATTCTCATTAAATCATCTTCGGCTGAAATATAGAATTGACTAGAACCGGGATCTCCTTGACGACCAGCTCGACCCCGAAGTTGATTGTCAATACGACGTGATTCATGTCTTTCAGTGCCGATAACATGTAAACCACCTATTTCTTTAACCTTAGTTTGTTCTTCCTTTTCTGGTGGATTACCTCCTAAAATAATATCAACTCCACGACCAGCCATATTAGTAGCTACCGTAATACTACCTAATCTACCAGCTTGAGCAATTATTTCCGCTTCTCTAAAATGATTCTTAGCATTTAAGATATTAGGATGAAGTCCTTCTCGCTCCATCATATCACCTAATAATTCATTATCTTCAATTGAAACTGTACCTATAAGGATGGGTTGACCTAAAGCATGCCGACGTTTAACTTCTTCAATAACTGCTTTAAATTTTCCCTCTCTAGTTTGATAAATTAAATCATTAGAATCTTTTCTAATATTTGGTTTATTAGTTGGTATAACAACTGTCTCTAATTTATAGATCTTAAAAAATTCTTCAGCTTCGGTTACCGCGGTACCAGTCATACCAGCTAATTTAGGATACATTCTAAAATAATTCTGAAAAGTAACCGTAGCTAAAGTCTGTGATTCTCTTTGTACTACTACCCCTTCTTTAGCTTCAATTGCTTGGTGTAAACCTTCACTATAGCGACGACCTGGCATTAAACGACCAGTAAATTCATCTACGATAATTATTTCACCATCTTTAACTACATAATCTTTGTCTCGTTTAAAAAGAACATGAGCTTTTAAAGCTTGTTCAATATTATGAACATCCTTAACTCCACCAGCCACATAAATATTTTCTACACCTAATAATTTTTCCATCTTAGAAATACCCGCTTCAGTTAAAGTAGCGGCATTCATTTTCTCATCAATATTATAATCTTCATTTTCTTGTAATTGTCTAACTAATTGAGCAAACCTGGCATAACGATCACTTGATTCTTCAGCCGGAGCACTAATAATTAAAGGAGTACGAGCTTCATCAATTAATATCGAGTCAACTTCATCCACAATTGAATAATAGAAATCCCGTTGTACCATTTTATCTAAACTAGAAACCATATTATCTCTTAGATAATCAAAACCAAATTCATTATTAGTACCATAAGTAATATCACAATTATAGGCTTCAGCTCGACTAACCACTTTAAATGGTTTTAAACGAGGATCAAATTCATTATCATTACTAACTTCCGGATCATAAACTAAAGCGGTATCATGAACTATAACGCCAGTACTTAAACCTAAAGCATGATAAACTGGAGCCATCCAACCAGCACCTACTCGTGATAGATAATCATTAACAGTAACTAAATGAGCTCCTTTACCCAGTAAGGCATTAAGATACAGCGGTAAAGTAGCTACTAAAGTTTTACCTTCACCCGTTTTCATTTCAGCAATTTGACCGCGATGCAGTATAATACCACCGATCATTTGGACATCATAATGTCGTTGACCTAAAATTCTTCTAGAAGCTTCTCTAATATTAGCAAAAGCTTCTGGTAAAACTTCATTTAATAAATTTTGTTGTTCTTCATAAGTATAATCTTTTTCAAAACCAGCTAAACTTCCTAAACGTTTTTTTAATTCTAAAGTGAATTCCTTTAATTCAATATCACTTTTTTTCTTAAAATCTTCTTCTAAAGAATTTATTTTATCAATTATTGGTTGAATTGATTTTATAATCTTCAAATTCGGATCACCTAAAATTTTATCCCAAAATCCCATATATTTTATTTTAATTTTATTTTCCTCTTTTTTTATCTATTTTTTTCTCTTTATATTTTTTAATCATTAAGACTAAATGATCTTTAACTTTATCAATAGCTTTATTAATAGTCTTCTCGGTTTTTTCGACTCTCAATATTTCTCCCGGAACAAATAAATTAATTTCAGCTCGATAAAGTTTACCATTATTTTGTGTAGTAACAGAATGTTCTAAATCAATATCACAATTAGTAACTTTAATATCACCTAAATATTTATCTAACATCTTTATCTTTTTATCTAAATAATCTTTTATCTTATCAGTTAACTCAATTTTTGTTGTTTTAATTCTTGTTTTCATAGTTTTATTATTAATTATAAATTAACCAAAAATATTAATAATATCTTTAAAGGTTACCCAAACAACTAAAGCCATTAGTAAGATGAAACCAATATTATGAAAAACGGCTTCAACTTCTTGTTTAACTGGTTTACCTTTTATCTTTTCAATTAATAGAAATAGTAATCGACCTCCATCCAAAGCCGGAAAAGGTAGAATATTAATAATGGCTAAATTTAAAGATAATAAAGCCGTAAACTGAAGTAAATAAATAAAGCCCATCTGAACCATTTGACCAGTTAAATCAGCAATACCAATAGGTCCAGCTACTTCAACAGTTGCTCCCTGTCCAATAATTAAATTTCTTATTAAATCATAAAAAGCATAAACAATAGCCCATAATAATTGACCAGTCATTTTAACACCTTCCCATAAAGACTGATACCAAGTATAGCTAATTGTAGCTGTATCAGAAAAAGCGATACCAATAATTTTTTTATCACCATCTTGAACCTTTGGAACGATATTAAATTCCTTTATTTCATTAGATCGATTAATTGTTAATAAAATATTATTATCTTGATCCTCTTCGATAAACTTAACCACGTCATCACTTGATCTTACGGTTTGACCTTCAATTCCAACAATAACATCAGAAGACTTCAGACCAGCTTCTAAAGCCGGTGAGTCATTTAATACTTGAGCAATTTTAACTTGACTATTTTTAACTTTAGCTCCAGCTGGTAAATTATCTAAATCAACTGATTGCGGAAAACCAATCATAAAACCAGCTGAAATTATAACCCAAGCTAAAACAATATTCATAAAAACACCGGAAGCTAAAATAACGGCTCTCTTCCATATTTTTTTAGATGAAAAACTATCTGACATTTCTTTATCTTCACCATCCTGACCTTTAATTTTAACAAAACCTCCAACTATAATTGAATTAATAGAATAAATAGTATCAGAATTATCTTCCACTTTTTTATTACCCCAAACCTTAGTCCATTTCCCTTCTTTATTTTTGTAAATACCAAAAATTCTAGGAGGAAAACCAAAACCAAACTCTTCAGATTTAACACCTAAACGACGAGCTGAGAAATAATGACCAAATTCATGAACAAAAACTAAAAGTGATAAAACTAATACAAAAACAATAATTGTTATAAACATAAAAATAATTTTAAATTTTTAAATTTCCATTATTTCAGCTTCCTTCTTATCTCGTATTACTTTCAATTCATCATTTAATTTTCCAATTTCTTCATCTAATTCTTTAGCAAAACGAAATTTATCATCTTCCCCTATCTCTTTATTAGAAAAAGCTTCTTCAATTAATGTTTTAATATCATCTCTTAATTGTCTAGCTGAAATCTTAGACTTTTCTAATTTCTCATTAAGTTTTTTAACTGATTCTAAACGATTTTCTTGAGTCATTTGAGGAATAGTTATTCTAATTTTATCACCTTCATTCATTACCCCTACACCCAAATTAGATTCAATAATAGCCTTTTCAATACTCTTAGTAACATTCTTATCCCAAGGGGTTAAAACAATACAACGAGCATCACTAACTGAAATATTAGCTACAGTGTTTATAGAGTTTTTAACTCCATAAGCTTCTACTAAAATTCCATCTAAAATAGCGGGATTAGCTCGACCTACTTTAACATTAGCAATATCTTTTTTAAAGAAGTCAATTATTTTATTGAAATCATCTTTTTTGTTTTGAATATAAATATTCATATCTTTTTAATTATTTTTAATTATTAATTATTTTTCAATTTTTTTAATACCTAAATAAACAATATTAGGATTATTAAAGTCAACTATAATAGAACTTCCAGCACGAGTAGTTGGTAAATTTTTTACAGTCCAAGTACTACCACCATCTGATGAACGATAAAAAGAAGTATTAGTTACATAATATATTTCTTGTCCATTTTTAGCATTAACAGCAATATCATTTATACTTGAATCCTTCTCAGGAGTAAGTAAAGCTAATTTAGTCCAACTTTCTCCCTCGTCATAGGAACGTAAAATAACTTTATCAGTGGCTATTAGTAGAGAGTTATCAGCCGTCGAATAAATTAAATTTTTAAAATTAACTCCTAAATTAAATTCTTTTAAAGAACTATTATAATCAGTCCAATTAGTATAATCAAATTTATTACTATATTGTTCTAATTCTTCTAAACTAGCTCCCCCGGAAGAATTAAATTTATAAATACCAGACTTAACAGTAGCTATAAAAACTAAACGACTATCATTAGGATTAATTAAAATCTTTTTAATTCCATCACTTAATCTTTGAATAGCTTTCCAAGAAACACCACCATCAAAACTACGTAAAACATCACCACGAGAAGTTCCTAAATAAATAATATTATTATCATAATGATCAATGGCCACTGATGAAATATCTATACCAGTATTATTATCAAAATAGGTTTGAACAAAACTACGACCACAATCAATACTTTTATATAGTTTATTACTCATAGCAGTAAATATCAGACACTTATTTTGACTTCCAATAGCTACATCATTTACTGTAATATCGCTTGATAAAGCTGATATCTTATTCCAACCATTAGCGACATTATATGTATAATAAAGACCAGCTTTTTCCATAGCTAAATAAACAGCCCCGCTATCATTTGGGTCCATTACCATTTTATTAATGTTAATTTCAGCGATACTACCAGGGTTAGCAGAAATTGTAGGAATAGATGACATTTGACGCCAAACATCACCTTTATTAGAACTAACAAAAACACCTCCTTTATCTTGTCCAGCATTTTTAGTATTAGTTGAAAATGAACAAGCAGTTAATAAAAAAAGAGCTGGTAGAATGATTAAAAACCTAAATTTTTTCATATTTTTTTTATTAATTTTAATATTATATTATTTAAAAAAAATTATTAAAATCTGTCTATTATTATATAATAATTATATATTTACCGCAATGTATTCTAAAACTGAACGTAAATTAATATTTGATTTTAAATACTCTTCTGCTTTAGTTATTATTAATGATTTTTGAGCCAAAACTTCAGGATTTAAATCTTCCGTTTTAAAAGCTTTTAATTTATCTAGAGCAAAATCGTTTTTTACATAATCATATTGATTATAATGTAAAAATATTAAATCTCTAATAACTGATTGCCAAATTTGTAAAATAGAAAAATTATCTAAAATATCATCTTTTTTAATCACCTCATTAATAATTTTAAGACGTTCAACAAAATTTTGCGACAAGAAATCAATAAAAGAATTAACCATTAAACCATAATCTTGATATAAATTTTCATCATCTAAGAATTTTAAAGCTATTTTAGGACAACCATTTGATAAACGAGTTAAACTACGAGCTAAATTAGGACTAACAGAAAAATTATCAATTAAATTTTGATAAATTAAATCATCTTTAACTGGAAACAGATTAATTATTTGACCACGAGAAGCAATGGTTTTAGGTAGAGATTCAATATCATCAACCGTTAAAATTATTATAGTTTTGTTATCAGCTTCTTCTAATACTTTAAGTAAGGCATTGGCGGAATTCTCATTTAAATATTGAGCCTCTTTAATAATGGCGGCACGATAAGAATTCATAAAAGAACTAGCTTGAAAATGAGATATAAAGTCTCTAATTTGATCAATAGAAATATTTTTTTTATCAGCTTCCCTTTCTATTACCCAAAAATCACTATTAGTCTCTAAAAAATTTTCATTGACTTTTAAACCCGGTAAATCTTTAATAAAAATATTAGTTATGAAATTCTTAGCTAAAGAAAACTTACCTAAACCTGATTGACCTGAGAAAATATAAAAATTAGCAATTTGACCATTACTTAAACTTTTATCTAAATATTCTACGGCTTTTTGATTACCTATTATTTTCCATTTAAATTCCATAATTATATATGTATAATAACAAAAACATTTAAAAAAAACAAATAAAAAAAGGCTGATTTAAATACTTTAAAAACAGATTTTAACCAAGTCTTGACAATATTTATTTAAAATGCTACAATCACTAAACCAAAAAAATAAAAAATGAAAAATGATTCAAAAAACCCTAAAAAAGGGTTATTTTTAGAGGCCCAAAAATTGGTTAATAACCAATATTCCATTAGAAAAATGGAAATAATGGGCCAAACAGATAAAAAAAATCTTGAAATAGAAAATTTCAAGAAAAAATTAGAAAAATATCAAGACATAAAAGACAAAAGCGATAAAGAAATTTACGACATTGCTCGTAACATCGTTTTGTCAAAAATTAGACAAGGCATTCCCCCTCTTTTGCAATAAATAAAGAGGGTTTTTTATTTTTCATTATTGGTTATCTTTTCTGATAGAACTGTTAAATCAGAATACATATCTAAAGCCCAATTAGCAATATATTCTCTTTCAACTTGTTCGTCCTTAAAAGAATTATTTAAATTTATAAATATCCCTTTTTCATATGGAAAATTAACATACTCTCTTTGGGCCATAAGTTGTTTTAATTTTTCTTTACTTACTCCCTCACGATCTTTCATTTTAGCTTCTTCTATTAATCTACTTTCTTCTGGAAAATCTTTATTAAAATTAATATTAATTTGACGAATTAATATTTTTAAATCTCCAATTAAAGCATTGTGATATCTACGACGTTCAGAATCAGATATTGATATAATAGATTGAAATTTATCAGCACTATCATAATTTTCTGCTCTAAGTGATTGTAATTGACCAACTTGAGATAAATATTTTTTTATATCATCTAAAACCTTAGAAAAATATTTTAAAACAAATTCTTTTCTACTATCAATAATTTTTTGTTCTTCTTTATTATTAATAAATTCTGGTTTTAATCCTACTGTTTTTACTAATTCTATAGCTTGTTGATATTTTGAAGCTGTTGGTCCTAATTCGGTTTCAAATTCAATTTCTTTTTCCTCTTCAGTATTATTCTTCTTATATTCTTTTATGTTTTTATACAATAAATCACTATTATCTTTAGAAGTAATTAAATTTTCAATTTCTTCTTTATCTTCAGATCTCATATATTCAGGATCTTTAGATAAATTATGAAAATGTTTTATTATATCATTCATATAATTTTATATTTATTAATATTTAATTATATTATAATAATTTAAAAAAGACAAATTTTTAAATTAATTTAATTATAAAAATTAATATTTATTATTATTTTTTAAACATCACTACAAAATCATCAGCAACAAAAAAATTATTTTTTTTATAAAAATTAATTAACTTTTCATTATTCTTAGCCCAAAGCATTACTGAATTAATACCTAAAGAATTAAAATATTCTATAGAATATTCCATTAATTTTCTACCAAAACCTCTTCTTTGAAAATCAGGATCAACCACTATTTCTTCAATAATTGCTTGTTTTCCCTTTCCCCAAAAAGATATTTGCAAAATAATAAAAGCAATAATATTTCCATTATCTTCTAAAACAAAACTATTATCACTACAATTATGATATTTAACTAATAAATATTTTTCCGCATTATTATCAAAAAATTTTTCATTATACGGTTCTTGACTATAGGCTGATTCTAAAATTCTAGCACAGGTTGATAAATCTCTTTTTTTCATTTTTCTAATCATATTTTTAAAATAAATATTTTTTTATTCTATTTTTATCTTCATTTTCCTTATCTCCTTTAAAATAAATTTCAAGAAATAAAACCTTTTTTTCTAATTCTTGTAAACGATATATAACTCTAATACCACTTTTAATTCCACTGCCCTTTAGAGACTTACAAGCAAATTTTTTTATTTTCCAAAAATTATTTTTTTCTGAAAAAAATCCAGGAATTTGAAAAGTTGATTGATTATCAATTCCTTTTTCATGATATAATTCGATAACCGCTTTTTCAATTACTAATAAATCTTCGGGTAAAGAACGAAATCTTTTAGTTAATTTCTTTAAATCTTTTTCAAACTCAGATGCTCTACTATATTTAATCATAACTCCGAACGGAGAAATCGGGAGTACGATAAAAAACAGTCTCGTAGTCAATCACCGATTGATCTTCCGTACTTATCCAAGGAACATCCCGATGAGAATATTCTTCCATCTCAACGGCGTTTTTATTGGAAAGTCGAGCTAGAACCCAATCTATATGTTTTTTTTCTTCAGCTGTAATTATATTTAAATCCGGCTCCCTTAAGGGTAAATATTTTTTTTGTTGATAACGATAATGTTGACTAGTAATTCCACTAATATCACCTCTTTTTTCCATTTCTTTTAATATTTTAGGAAAACCAACCGGAGTAGGGCCATGATGATTTTTAATATATACTGCTCCCATTAATTGTCTTTCATATTTTTCATAAAAATCGAAGTCTATAAAATACATCAATTTACATAAAATACTTTCTCCAATATTAGGTTTAGCGCCAACTTGACCCAAAACATACAAAAAAACTTCTTTAAATTTTTTAATATTTTTTTCTGGAACAGAAATACGTATGTCATTCTTTTTACTACTCTCTTTTTTTTCTTTTTTAATTTTTAACTTAGGTTCACTGGGTATTTTATTATTTAGAAAATCATCCAAAGATAAACCAAAAAAATCAGCTAATATTTTAGCCTGGGATATGGTTAAATCTTTATTCCCTTTTTCGATGCCAGCTAAAATAGGTCGAGATACTTTTATTAAATCAGCTAATTCTGTTTGGGAACAACCTTTTTTCTGACGTAATTTTTTAATTATTGTAATCATAGTATATAATATATTTTTATATTAATATTATATACTATGTAAATAATATTGTCAATATATATGTAAATATTATTTACTAATTAACAACACTAAAGAAGATAAAAGTATTAAAACAAAAATACTAAGACCAGTATAGGATAATAATTTAATCCCTTCTTTTTTATGACCATCAACATACAACATAATTGGTTTAGCTAACACCAAAGCTCCGGTAACTAAAGCTGAAAAAACAAAAAGAAGAAGAACTATTATAGGAGTAATTATTTCTTTATCTTCTCCACCAAACCAAGAACTAGCATTATCCATAAAAATAGCTAGTAAAGCAATATAGGTAAGAACACCTAAAGAATGAAGAATACCCCATTTTATTAATTTTGAATTTTTCATAATTTTAATATTAATTTTTATTATATGTTTATTTATACTGTACATATATGTACAGTATAGCAAAACATATAAATATTGTTAAATTATAAATATTATACAAAAAAACCATTGACAAATATATTTAAAAGAGATAAAAGTAATTTAGAACTTTAAAATAATAAGCAATGAAAAAAATTCTTTTATTATTAACCTTAACCTTGTTTTTAGGTTTAAACAACAGTGCTACCGCACAAATTTCAGAGAAAATAACAGGACCTCTATGGATTTTACAAAACCCAGAATTAGCTGTTGAATTTACAACCATGTCTTTTTTCTCTAACCAAGAAGGATTATTAGAAACATATAATCTATTAACAGAAAAAAGAACATCTTTTTCATTTTTTTGGAAAGAAAATACCCAAGAAAAAAACACTATTACCATTAATATGAATGGTTCTAATTTCGTCTATCGTATTGATGTTTTTTCAGATGGATCTATCCATTTAGTTAATCAATACAATACCGACGACCTTAACATTTTAGCAGAAAATGGATCATTAAGTGATACCTATGCTACTAAAGTAGAACGAGCCGTTAAATTATATGGCTATGATGCTTCGATGAAAAATAATGGTATACCAAGTAGTAGTCGTGAATCTGGCTATTCATTTTTACCAAGGTATTCCACTTGCTCAATTTGTTTCGGAACCGGACGTTGTTCTATGTGTAATGGAACCGGACTAGTAACCTTTAATTACCAAGACTATTCGACCTGTTCTATGTGTCGTGGAACTGGTGCTTGCAGTCTTTGTCAGGGATCGGGCATAAAAAAGAATTATTAAAATAAAAAATATTTTAATATAAAAATAATAAAAAAATAAAAAGCTTCATTATGAAGCTTTTTTTAATGGTAATTTTATCGGATTAAATATTAATATTTCCTCCGACTTTCAATAATTAATTTTTGTTTAAAAAATCCCAACCAACATCAATATAAATTGATATTTTTTTATTAACAGGCTGAGAATATTTTAAGGTTAATATTTATAAATTATCCTTAATTTTACCGAAATCTTTTATTGGTGGCCATTTTGTATTTGGGTCTGATTTTATTAATCCGCCGAATATTTTTGAATTTGAATTAAGATTTAATTTATCCACGAGCTCTTTCAGGTGCAAGAAAAAAGTAATTTCTGTCTTTTCATTTAAATCGAAATTATATCCAATATAGAAATATACATCACCTTTATCATCGACCATCCCTCTTGTGGCTTCATTTATTAGACTATCATCAGTATCTGTCATCCAACCTTCTTTCACAAACCAAACAGCATGTGAATATGGTAAATTAGGCTCTGCAGTATATAGCACATTATTTATAATACAAAACATTCTACGATTAAGATATAAATCTCGAGTCGCTTTATCTTCTTCTATGCCATGTTTTTTCTCAAATTTATCCATGAATTGTAATTGCGGGCTATTCAAGTTAAGTACCACCACATAGCAATACTATAAGGGGTTTTTGAATATTTTTCAATACTAAATTCTAGGCACTCGGGTTGCTATGGGGTTCGACAAACTTCTTGAAATTCTCAATGTCTTTTGCGGAATTCAATATATGAGCTTGGTTTGGTTCAAATAACAACAAATAATCATCAGTAATCTCGCCAACATCTGCCAACAGACTATCGTAGCCCAAGCTTCTCAGTTCATTACCAAAAGCAGTCATACGATTGTTGCCGAGACCACCTAATGACTTGTACCTTTGTTCTAATTTTTCCATAATAGGCTTGCTGTCGGTTTCATATTTTAATGGATTCTTAATATTTACCATTACGCCCAAAGTGTTCTTGCCAAAAGTATCTGTATTGTATTTCCCAAACCCAGACATCAGATAAACGCCGAATCCATAAGTGCCCTGGGTGCTTATTTTGAATCTTTCAATATCCGTAGCATCTGTTCCGTGATACCAAATGTTTTTATTTTGACTCTCGGGGAATATTGAATTTATATATTCTAAATATTGTTCCTTAGTTCCGATTTGCGCGAGTTCTGGATTTTGTTCAAAAATAAAATCAACACCCTCTTTTATAGGTTTTTCCTTTTTTTGCGAAAATTGTTCGGACTCGAAATTCATACTTTCATTTTAACTTACATATTTAAATTTAGGCAATTATGCACTTGGGTCTTATCACAATAATACGACCGCGTGTCTGCCGATACCAAGTTCTTACTGCGGAGAGGGTGGGACATAGTTGGAATGATAATTTACAGTTCCCCGACCACCTCTTTATCTAATCTATCTAAAAATTCTTTATAATAAGACAGTCTTTCTCGTCCGATTTTTTTAGCTGTTTCTGTATATAAGTTTTCTAATAGAAGTTTGTCCTTGGTTTCATAATTAATATGAACGCTGTGTTTTGATTTATCCATTATCCGTCCATTTATTTTACCCTCCGTCAAATTTTCTCTGGCATATTCTTCAATACTGTCTACCTTTTTATAAATTTTAGCTTGATGTTTGCCAATCCAAGAAAAAGCTCGAGCAATTCCGATAGCGCCGACAGTTTCTAGTTTATCGGCATCATGAACAATTTTTGCCTCAATGGTTTCTGGCTTATTATTAGTGCGATAACGATGAGTTAATATACACTCTTGAACATGTTTAATTTTATCATCAGAAAAACCAAGGTTTTCTAATATTGGCTTAGCCATTTCCGCTCCGATTATAGCGTGATCAGTTTTACCGCTGGGATCGCTAGCTTCTTTGGCTCCTCCAATATCGTGAAGTAAAGCACCTGCCTGTAAAACATCTAAATCAACATTAACCTCAGTCTTAGCTATTGCAATCGCCAAATTATAAACTCTCATGATATGGTCAATGTCATGAGCTGAATCTTTTTCCTGGCTCAATTCTTGCTCTACTATTTCTTTAATCTTTTGAAATTTTTCTGCCATATTGTTAGGGACTAAGAAAAAACATTTTTATTTTATCAGTTTTCTTCAATGTTTATAAGACTCAACCCGTTCCAAAGTTTGTATTTCTGCGGAGAGGGTGGGATTCGAACCCACGGTACCCTTTCGGGTACGACGGTTTTCAAGACCGTTCCATTCGACCGCTCTGGCACCTCTCCTAAATTTAAACAATAAGTATAATATAAATTATTTAAATTAAAAAAGCAAGTATTATTTCATTAATTCATCATACTTCCCTATAATTTTTGGTAAACGTTTAAAACTCTTTTTAAATTCATTTAAAACACCAGTTGATCTTAAACCAGCGGCGGGATGAAACATTGGTACTATTAAATAATTATTAATCTTAAAAACTTTTCCTTGATCTCTAGTAATCTTAGCTGTTGGTATAAAGAAATTCATAGAAAAACGACCTAGAGTTACAATAATTTTTGGTTTTATAATATCAATTTGTTTTTGTAAATATGGTTTATAGACTTCAATTTCTTCTGGTAAGGGATCACGATTTTCCGGAGGACGACGTTTAACAATATTGGTAATATAGACATCAGATCTAGCTAAACCTATTTCTTCAATCATTTTAGTTAATAATTGGCCTGATCGACCTACAAAAGGACGTTTTAACATATCTTCCTTTAAACCCGGAGCTTCACCGATAAAAAGAATCTCAGCTTGAGCCGAACCTTCTCCAAAAACTAAATTAGTTTTTAAAGATAATTTCTTGTCTTTTAACATTTCTTCATTTAATTCTTGTAATAATTTTTCTTTATCCATATTTTTATTTTAAAGCAATATAGCCTAACATTGTTTCTAAATCTTTGTTACCACCTCGTCTAAAAGAAAAATATTTATCTTCTAAACAAAAACTACAATCAGAACTAATACTAATATTATCAGGTATAATTCCCTGTTTTACTAATCGTTTTAAAATTACTTCACCTAAATCAATAAAAATTTTATCATCTTTTTTTATTAAATCTTCTTCTTCAAATTTACTAGCTATATCTTCTTTTATCTCAAAATGACAACTCTTAATATGTGGTCCAACAAAAACTAAAATATCATTTAAATTAGATTTAAAATTATCTTTTAAATTAAGGACTACTTTTTCCGCTATTCCTTTTGTAATCCCTCGCCACCCAGCATGAGCAATAGCTATAACTTTCTTTATTGGATCATAGAAATAGATAATAGGACAATCAGCCGAAGTTACGACTAATAGACAATCAGGTTGATTAGAAATTAAAGCATCACTATTTCCTTCAATCTTGTCTTTAGAATCATGTATTATAGTAATATTATCACCATGTTCTAGCTTAGCTACAAAGAGAGATTTTTTATCTAATTTTCTTTTTTTAAAAAAAAGTTTCATATTATCATAATCCCCTTTCATATTACCATCACTTTTTTCTGATAATCCTAAAAAAGTTTCATTAAATATTCCACCTAATTTAAAAATAATTGATTTTTCTAATAATAATTCCTTATCTAATAATATTAATTCGGTATTAGAAAAAAAGAAACTAGGTAATACTTCTGACCATGATTTTTCATGATAAACGGCATAAATCATTTTACCAATATCTCCACTAGTTAATAATAATACATTACCATCACTATTTTCAGATTTAACCTTATCTAAAACATTAGTAGCTCTTTCTATTAATTGAGGAAAAGTTTCAGCCCCAGTAACTTCTAAAAAATAATTAACTCCGGGGGTAGATATTATATTGTTTTTATCAAGTAATAAAACATCATCAATACTTTTACCAGTTAATACTCCAAAATCACGTTCAACTAAATCTGGTAATACTTCCGCTTCTTTCAGTGACAAGTAATCAGTTATAATTTTAGCTGTTTGTCTAACTCGAAGTAAGGGAGAAACATAAACCTTATCAAATGATAAACCAATTGATTTAATGTTTTTAGCTAATTGTTGGGCTTGATTACGACCAATAATAGTTAATGATGTATCTCTTCGACCATTAAAAACATAATTAACGTTATCGCTATCTTGTCCATGGCGAGCTAAATATATTTTAAGCATAATTATATTTAATCACGTGATTGAAAAAAATCACAATGAGCATCAGATGGAACTTCAGTCTTAGCTTCTGAGCAAAGTCCTTTATTTAATTCTGACTCAGAAAAACTGGTACAATTTTTACATTGTCCAGCTTCATTTTCCCAAGTATAGACGAAATCAGCTTCAATTTCATGTGCCATATTTTTATTTTAATTATATTAATATTTAAAACTATATCATAAAATAAACAATATTAAAATAATTATTTATTATACTCTTCTATTAGAAACAAAATACCAATTACTAGTGGAACTGATCCAATCATTAAACCGTTAGAGATAGGTTTAGAAAAAAAGACCATAAAGAAGATTCCTAAAACTACAAAAATCCAACCACCAATCTTAGGTTTTTTCCAAGCAATAATGGTAATAATTAAAACTACTAAAGTTATTATCAAATGATAAAGAGAATCAGCCCAAGAAAAAGTAGGATTAAACCCTTCGGCTATAAATAGAGCAAAAAAGATAATTAGAATAATTGATAATATACGAGGTAAATAATGAATAAATTTTTTCATATAATTTATTATTAATTATATACTTACTATATTATACCAAAATATGATGCTAATTACTATGATTAAATTATCTTATTTAAATTTCTTTAATATTTAACATTTATTTTAAAATAAAATAAATAGAATAAAAAAAGTAAAAATCAATAAAAAAACCTCCTTTTGTTTCAGGAGGTTTAAAAAAATAAAAAATTATTAAGATAAGAATTATTCTTTATTCGAAATTTCCTTATACACCCGATGAGCAACTTCTATAGCTTTCTTTTTAGCTAATCCGGTATATTTATTAGCATCCGATAACATAAAACGGACACTTTGAGGTATTCTTTCAAAAATTTCCAATAATTTTTCATCAGCTTGAGCCTCTTTCCTTAATTGTTCAAATAAGGAAACATTATTTTCTTTGGCTCCCTTCATTAATTTTCGATTTACCAACTCGTGGGCATCGCCGGTATAACCATACAATTGAAGTGCTAAATAAATTGGCTCAGCTAAAACATAATTAGAATTCATGGAAAAATTTCTTTCCAAATTATTTCTATCGAAACGAATTCTTCGCAAAAAAGATACTCCATCTTTTTCCCGGTTCAAAGTATCGAGTTGTTGTTGTAAATTAACAACCATAATTGGAAAGTCACGGGAAATACAACTACCAACCAAATCTCTTTGATGTTCACTAATTAAAGTATCCATCACTTTACCAAATTCCGACTTATTTCTAAGCCACATCCCCTCTAAATTTTCAAAATTAATAGGGTTGCGCTTATGAGCCATAGTAGAGGAACCAACTTGATGATCATCAAAAGATTCAAATACTTCACCGATTTCACTTCTTATTAAATGTCGGCAATCACGACCAAATTGACCAAGAGTAGCTGAAGTTAATAAACAAGAATACAAAAAATCAGATAAATTTTCTGGCGGAATAATTTGAGTGCTAATTTCAACCGGCTTCAAACCTAATTTTTTTAAAACTTTATTCTCAAAGCCGTCCATTCCAAAACCAATTTGAGCATTATATGCTCCTACGGCTCCGGAAATTTTTCCACAAAAACCATTTTCAGATCCTTCCAATCTCTCAGCATTTTCAAATAAACGACTTAAAATCGTAGCTAGCCAAAATCCTACTGTTATCGGTAAGGCATGTTGTCCATGCGTTCTCCCGATCTGAACTTGATCATTATTTTCCATAATAATCTTAACAAAATCAAGCATTAATTTATTGAGCGACGGCCTTAAAGAAAGTTTGTAAGCATCTTTAAATTGCAAAGCTCTGGCCGTATCAATAACATCATAACTGGTCAAAGGCACATGAACAAATCTTCTTAATTCCTCCGGTAATTTTGATTGAAGAATTTGAATCAAGGCTCTAATGTCATGTTTAGTAACCTCGCGTTCCACCTTATCTACCATAGTAGTAGTAACTTCTTCAATAATTTGAGATTGAAGTTCTGGAGTAAATAATGAAAATTCTTCAGAAGAAATATAACCATATTCATAGAGGGTTTTTATGTTAGCAAATTCTACCTCAATAGCTTTGCGATAGAGGTTATCATAGCCAAAAATTTCTTGTAAACTTTTGGGCTGATAACGGGGATTTCCGGGCAATTGTAAATTTCTCATTTTAAATAATTTTGGTTAAACATTTTAAAGGGCTATATAAGACCCTATCAAAAGAATATTTAAAAGTCAATCAAAAAAAAGAGCTTAAAAGCCCTTTATTTTTTTAATCTTTCTTTTATTATATATTTTTATATATCCGATATTCAATACTATTCATTATCCCACCATTCTGATTTTTATCTATATATTCTCTTTCAATTTTACCACCCAATGATTCAGCTATTTTTCTACTAGAAATATTTTCAACTGAGACTGGATATTTAATATAGTCATAATCTAAATTTTTATCAGCCCAATCTTTTAAACCATGCATGGCTTCTCTACCATATTTATGTCCATGAGCGCTAGCTTTAACCCAAATACCTAATTCAGGGGTTTTAGTATTAATATCATGTAAACCAGCACACCCTAGAAATTCACCTGAGTCTGAGTTAATAATAACTTGCTGAATAGTTTTTCCAGTCTTCATTTTATTAAGTGAGTTATTGATAAATATAATAGTATCTTCTTTTTTACCAGAAGGTTGTGGAAACATAAAAGTTGTAATGTTCTTTGTAAATTCTTGAAAAATATCATCACAAAAATCTAGAGAAATTGGTATTAAGTTTAATCTTTCAGTGGTTATAATTAAATTAGATGTGTTCATAAATATATTATTTTAAATATGATTTAATAGCTAAATAGGCTAATTCTAATCTATCATTAAAATTAGAGTCATCTATAATCATCCCAATATCTTCTTTATTCTCTTTAATAAACTTATCATGTTCATAAAATAATTGATCTAATCTTGAAAGCGATTCATTATAATCTTTTCTTTTATACAATTCTTCTAATTTTTCTTTACTTAAATTTAGACTAATAATAAACCAAGAATATTCATGTTTTAATAATTCTTTTTTAAAAATTAACCAATCTCTATCTTGACTAGCATCACAGATAAAAGATGTTTTATTCTTTAAGATATCATTAATTAATTCATTACGTTTTTTAATATAAACATCATTATCTAAAAAACCAAGATCTTCTATTACTTCTGTTCTAATAGCATCATTATTAAAAACTGGTAAAGAAAATTTACAACTCAAAAAATTAGCTATTGGTGTTTTAGAAGAACCAATACATCCAGCAAAAGTAATACAAATTGGTTTTTTTATATTCATAATTAAAATACTATTGTTCAAAATAAAAATTAATTATATTAAGAACATTAGGCAATAAATCTATATTTTTTAAAGAGGAGATATCAACCTATTCGGCTAAAGCTTCATCATTATCTTGAATATTATTTGAAAATTTATCAGTATAAAAAACTTTTAAAGAAAAACTTTTTTTAGTTCCATCTTTTCTTTCTATATCAGCTTCCCATTCTTTAGGTAATAAAACAAGATCATTAAGTTCAACATCTAATCCTGTTTCTTCTTTTAATTCCCTTTTACCAGCTTCTTTTTCACTTTCATTAAGTTCAATTCTTCCAGCTGGTAATCCATATTTATCATTTAAATGTCCAGCTGATTCTTTATGTTTAACTAATAAAACCTTATTATCTTTTATTATTAAAACACCTATAGTTTTAATTATGTTTTTTTGTTGTATTTCCGTATAATTATTAAATTAAAATATTAATACAATATAAATATATATCAATTAAATCTTATTAATAAAAATATTTTTATATACAAACTATTAATAAGAAATTAATTTTTTAAAATATTCTCTTAAATTTTTATCGACTATATACACATAAGTTCCATGTATACCTCTGGTTAATAAAGTTTTATAAATATTAATAATATATCTCTCTAATTCTTCAATATCATTTACCCCTCTTTTTCCATTCATGTCCATATATTTTTCTGGAAATATAATAAATTTCTTTTTAACAGGATCATAAGATATTTCGGGACCGATAATTACTCCAGCATAATTTAAATCATAACCCTGAACAGTATGAATACAGCCAACCTCATTTATAGCATTTTTTGAATAAACCCAATTATGATTTACGCTATTCCATTTTAATTTAACATTGCCTATTTCAATATCATGTTTATTAGGATCTTTTTTTGAAACCCATGGCCAAGCATAACCAGACACCATCCTACATAAATCCATTTGTAAATCTTTTTCTTTTATATCTGAGACCATTTTACCAATATCCTCATAAATCTTAAAATCATAATTATTAAATTTGCTATCATCGATTTCTACTAAATCAAAAATATCTTGAACAAATTTAATATATTTCTCGCCATCTTCCCCTCCACCAATTCTTAATTGTGATTTTAATTTAAACTTTTTAACAATTAATTCCTCAAATTTAGAAGGAGAAAGATCTGACGGTCTTATACTTTGATTTTTATCGTAAAATAAAATTTGGCTTTTTGAACATTTCATAATCCAATCAAGTTCGGTAGCATCAGAATTTAATCCTAATAACTTATTATTATCATCAAATGACTTATAATTAGTTATATTTTTCCTTCGTTTTAATCTATGAGCCTCATCAACGATTAAAATATCATAATTATTAGTCACATCACTTGGACCAATAACCATATTAGCACTTAAACCTTTAATATTTTTAAATATCTTTTTTAAAGTACCTCTAAGACCAGTCATTGGGACAACTAAGGCAACTTTAAGATTTTTTGTTTCCTCAATTTCACTAAACCTTTTAAATAAATAGGTGGCTAAAATAGTTTTACCTGTACCCGGATCTCCGTTTATTATATAAGCTCTCTCATGCCCAGATTTAATTTCATGTAAGAGTTCATCGGCTACCGCCTTTTGATCCATGGTTAAAACTTTGTACGGAGAATATTTAAACAAATCACTATTTTTAATTTGGACTAAATCACCTTGAGTAAGTTTTATTTTTTGTAGCTCTTTCCAAATAGCTTCAAATTTAGCTTGATATTTTTGTCTATCAAAATAATTATGATTTCTTAAACCATGATTACCATTTTGTAATATAAATTTTCCATCAGCAGAAATATATTGAATTAAGCTTGATTCTATATCAAGTGTAGCTGATTTATTATATTCCTCATCTGTAATTATATGAATTTTATTAAGCCTTTTTCTCTCAGGGTTTTCATAATGCTGATTACTTCTGCTATAAATATTTACTGTCTCACCCACATATAACTCTTTACCATTTTCTATTAGATAAACAACTGGCCAATTTGAACCAAAACTACATTTTTTTATGTCTTCAAATTTATTTTTACTAAATTCAAATGTTTGAATATCAGTCATCTTAGAGTTTATTATATTTATCATGTTTTCCCTTAGATTTATCTATTGGATACTTAGCTTCGTTTTTTAACATCTTGTCCTCAAAAGCCTGCTTAATATCAATATCTAAATCATAACTCATTAAAAGCACCCAGTATAAAACATCGGCCAGTTCTTCGCCAATTTCATTTTTATTAGACTTTACATATTCTTTCATTTCTTCATTATTCTTCCATTGAAAATGTTCCATAACTTCAGATGATTCAAGCACTAAAGACAAAGATAAATCCTTGGGATTATGAAATTGATTCCAATCTCTATCATTTATAAAATCTAATACTCTACTAGTTAATTTATCAAAATCTGACATATATTTAACTTTATAATTAATTTATGTTTTCTTTATTTAAATTTTATCTCTAAAAATAAAAAAAAGCAACAAAATGCAAGTAAATTTATTCAAAAAAATAAAGTTATTAATAATAAAAACTTTTATTAACAAAAATGCAAAAAATAAAGACTTTCTATTTTCTTTCTAATATGATATAATATTGCTATATTAAAAAATAAACAAAAAAATATGATAACAAAAAAACAAAAAGAAGTTTTGTCATTCATTGAGATGTATAATAAAAAGAATGGATATTCACCTTCCCTAGAAGAAATTAGAAAAAGATTTAAACTGTCTTCCGTCTCTACTGCCCATTATTACACAAAACAATTAGAAAAATTGGGCTACTTAGAAAAGGAAGAAAATCATTCTAGATCAATATCCCTATCTAACTCTGGCGCAATTGAAATTGATATAGTAGGTACAATAACAGCAGGAAAACCAATTGAGGCCATCGAAACAAAAGAAGAAACTATATCTATATCAGCAAAAAATTTAGATTTAAATTCTGAACACTACGCACTAAAAGTTAAAGGAGACAGTATGATAGAAGAAGGAATATTTGATGGGGATATAGTTATAATAAAAAAACAATCTGTTGCCGAAAATGGACAAACTGTCGTTGCTATTATAGATGATAATTCAGCAACTTTGAAAAAGATATACAGAGAAAATAATAGATTTAGATTACAACCAGCCAACCAAAATATGTTGCCTCTTTTTAGAAAAGAAGTGGAAGTTAGGGGTGTTGTCGTAAATATAATTAGAAAAATGGTTCAAGACAAACCAGGATTTCAAACCATTGATCTATTTGCTGGTGTCGGCGGAATAAGATTAGGTTTTGAAAAAGCTGGATTTAATACTATTTTTGCCAACGACTTTGATAAAAGTTGCAAAAATACTTACGATTTAAATTTTAGTACATCAAAACTAATAGTAGAAGATATTAGAAAAATAGGGATAGATGATTTACCTGACTTTGATTTTTTATTAGCAGGATTTCCATGCCAATCATTTTCGATAGCTGGATATCGAAAAGGTTTTGAGGATAAAAATAGAGGCAATTTATTTTTTGATATTACTAGAATAATAAAAACAAAAAGACCAGCTGGATTTTTGTTAGAAAATGTAAAAAACTTAAAAGGTCATGATGGAGGGAAAACTTTTAGAATTATAGAAGAAACATTGATTAATCTTGGCTACCATATAAAGTCAAAAGTTTTAAATAGTATGGAATATGGAAATATTCCACAAAACAGAGAGAGAATATATATAGTTGGCTTTAAAAATAAAAAATATTTAGATAATTTTGAATTCCCCGAGCCAACAAAATTAAATATAAAAATTAAAGATATTTTAGACAAAAAAGTTGATAAAAAATATTACTATAACGGCAAACCTTTATTTGAAAAAATAAAAAAAGATGTAAAGGATCAAAATAAGGTTTATCAATGGAGAAGAAAATACGTTAGAGAAAATAAAAAAGGCGTATGCCCTACTTTAACTGCTAACATGGGAATGGGTGGTCATAATGTGCCAATAATAAAAGACAATAAAGGAATAAGAAAATTAACTCCAAATGAGTGCTTTAGAATTCAAGGATTTCCCAAAAGTTATAAATTACCAAAAGATTTAGCTGATTCGGCTTTATATAAACAAGCTGGAAATTCAGTAACAGTAACAGTAATTGAGAATATTGCAAAAGAAATAAAAAAAGCTATTGAAAAATAATTACCAAACTTTTACATTTTTAGCTATTGGTTTTAAATTTTTTTCTTTAATAATTTTATCAGTAATACTAAACCTTGGACGTCTTGCCTGTAATTGTTGTTCTTTCATAGTCTGATCCTTGTTTACCTTCATATTATATATCAAATCGGAAGGCACTTTATAAATGTTAAATGTTCCATCTAACTTTCCTTCATTGTAAAAATCTAAAAAATATAAATCATCCCATTTTGAATCTGGGCCAAAAGATGTTAAATCCGAATCTACGCTACAAGCTTTAATTTGTTCGGCTCTATTAGTTTTAGTATTAAACGTGCAAAAGATGCCGAAGACTTACCCTGAAGAGATATAAATCTTTTTGATCCTGAATATAAACAAAATGCGACTTCAGACAACCCTTCAGGAAAATTTGGCTCCCTAGATTTATAATCTCTCATGCCAAACTTTAAAGATTTCCACATATCAAAAAGTTTTTTCCAATTTTTTCCATCACTTTTATCAAAATCCATTAACTCAAGACAACAATCAATCCCAAATACTTTTGTTTTATACTTTATTAATTTCATAAAATTAAGATAAATTTATATTAATCTTAACTAAAGTTTATCAAAAATTTAGATATAAAACAAATAAGACGGACTTAATATAAAATTGAATAAGTATTTAATATTTGATATAATAAAAATATGATAAATTCTCAGAGTAAATTATTATTAAAGTTTGAGGGAGAAAAACTTCAAGAAGGTGTTATAAATATATATGATCTCTCATCCACTATACTAGCCCTAGGAAATACAATAGGGTCTATTTCTAATTTATCTGGTTACACAAAGAATAATAGATTAAAAATTGATGTGAGCGCTTTAAGACCAGGGTCTTTTGAGGTAGAAATTATTATAAATTTTGAAGCTATAAAAGAAATGGCTATTGCAACGGGAATCCTCCTAACAGATTCAAATACAATAAATACCGCTAAAGATGTCTTAACTATATTAAAAGATTTAATCAGGCTTAAAAAATTTCTTAAAGGAGAAAAGCCAAAAGAAATAAAAATAAACACTATTGGCTCAAAACCTCAAGTTACTGTTTATAACTTTACTGGGGAAAACATGACAATTAACATGCCCGTTTATAATGCAGCCCAAGACAAAACCGTTAATAAGGGTATACATGATATATATAAACCATTAACAAAAGAAGACAATAATATTGATTCAATAGATTTGAGCTCAAAAGATAAGGAAGATGGGGCATTAAATGATATTAGCTCTGTAAATAAAGAAGAAATAAATTATTTTGAGGATATAAGTGAACTACAAACCATTAAGGATTATAGAATCAAAGCGATAGTAAGTAGATTAGACTCAAAAACTGGTAATGGATGTATAACTGTGGGAAGTAAAAGAATAAATTTTGAATTAGATGGTCTAGATTTAAATAAATATGATGAGTATTTTTTAATTTTAGCAGAATCTCTAAAATTAAAGTTACCAATATTTATAATCGGGTCCGCGGTATTAGATTTTGAATCAAATCTTAAGAAAATAAATATTACTAAAGTTGAATCGGAAACTAAATTATTCTAATATCCACTAAACGATACATCAATTTTTTATCACAAAAACAGAGTTTCAAAAAGCTCTGTTTTCAAGTGCTTAGTGCTAGCACGATGTTGCGGGCTACCTCGGGCTGGAACCGTAATTTCGGCAAGCCCAGTAAGGCTTTTTGGTTATTTTTTAAGACTTTAAAAAATAAGATCCTCGTGCGCTATGGTTTTCCTTGAAAAGTGACAAAAGTGACATAGGGATAGAGTATAAAGTTACAGATAGTTGTAACTTTAATAAATATGTTAAATCCTTCGTTTATGGCGACGCTTACCTCTTTTGTGTGATCGTTCGACTCCAGGTTCCTTTAAGTAAGGCCAAAAACCTGTAACATGTAAAAGAATACCAGTAGAAGCAAAGATAATCAAATGAACTGGGTATGGCCAAACAAAACAATAAACCGATTCACCAAACAATTTTTCCAACAGAACAAGAAGTAAAGATTGCATCCCCCAATATAGTCCGCTACCAACAAATATATTAAAGGCTGGAGAAAAACCATTTTCTGAATTGTAATGGAATTTTCCATTCCGAGTAAATAGTTCCACTACAGTCCAAATAACTAAACCGACCAGAATCCAAAGGCCGTTCCATGACCACAAAAAATAAATTATCTGCCAAACAAAAGACGACACTGAAGATGACAGCGGAATCAAAAGCATGGAACATGTATCGCCAATTGAAAGCATTGAATTATATCTTACCCCCTCTATAAAGGGCTCTATTTTATATTAGTCTATTTTAAATAAAAGGCAAACTGAGATATAATGTACTAATATTAACTTATTATTAAAATATGGATATAAAAAACTTAAAGCTTTTATCTATAAAGGATCTAAGTAAACTATTCAATATATCCCAAACTACAGCCTACAGGATTGTAGAGAGCAGGAAGATTCCTTTCTACAAAATAAATGGTCTTCTGCGTTTTTCCGAGAAAGACATTATTAAGTATTTAGAAGAAAACCGAATAGAACAAATTCAACACAGACGATAAATTATTCTTTATTATTTTGTTGGTCACATTCGCAGAAATGCGAGCAATACAGGGCAAAGTAATTTAGAATTTTTTAAATAAAATACCGCCTAGGTCGAGGGCGGTATTTTTATATTTATACAATTTATTTAAAACTAATCAGGAATTTCTAAAAATACATTTCTATAAGCTTTAGCATCTAATATCAAAGTTTTTTTCTTGCCATCAATATTATCAACTAATTCCTGGCAAGCCTCAATAAAATCATTAAAAAAATCTTCAATATGTAATAATAATTTTTGATTATTTATTTTATTATGTACTCCACCCTCAGATCTCATATTTATACCTAGGCCATATCTTGGGACATAAACATGGGCCATGCCGCATCTTAACTTGCTATACAAATCGCCTCCTGTATATTTTTTTAGAGACTGATAATGAGACAGCGCTCTATTAAATCTCTTTTTTGAACCCGCTTTTTCATAATGCCAAGCATATTTATCTAACGCAGCACCTAAAGTTTCAATACCAACTGCTATTAAAATAAAAATATGGTACCTATATTTGATATCATTCACAGGGGAATCATTTGACTTCTCAGTCATTAAACTTGATAACTCCTTAATAAGTACCGCCTCAACAAAATTCTTAAAAGGTAGATGCCTGCTCATATTATTCTAAAACTTATATTTTTATAGTAAAAAAGCCTAATTTTAATTCCTTATACTGCTTAGGTTTATTAAATAATAATAAAGCTGAAATAATTAGCACATAAATAAAATCAAAACCAGTAAATATTATATACAAAGCTTCTATCGGTTTATAGTTCATTACTTCTGTATAAAAATGATA
>Ga0116171_10001220_pt1 | contig 25971 bp, 19 predicted proteins | sample AD_JPNHW2_MetaG_FD_89798 | JGI IMG/M metagenome (GOLD analysis project Ga0116171, IMG submission 89798) | Active sludge microbial communities of municipal wastewater-treating anaerobic digesters from Japan - AD_JPNHW2_MetaG | ecosystem: Engineered > Bioreactor > Anaerobic > Digestate | place...
CCAAGCCTTCCCTCTGGAAGGCCGGTGCGGAGGTTCTTTGCATGACGTTCCGTCTCACACCCATGCTGGAAAGCCGTGTGACGGTCGATGACCTGGACGCGGAATGGGCATACACCGGCACGAAGAGGGATGGCTCCGTGGTCACTGGTACCTGCGCCGGGTTCTTCGAAGTGGAATCGGTCTGCACCATCCAGGCAGCGAACGGTGAGGTCCTGAGCCGGTGTAGCGCCCGGTGCAACAACCGCGAGGCCAAGTATCGCGGCCTGTCGGTCTTCGAGATCCGGAACACGATCTTGAAGATGAGCGAGAAGCGGGCGTTCGTGAGCGCCATCCTGATGGCAACAGGGGCCAGCGACATCTTCACCCAGGATCTGGAGGACTTCCCCGAACTGATCGGGGGACAGGCCTCCGCCGCGCAATCCGAAATTAGTCAGAAAGACGGTGGGGTCCCAGCGGCCCAGCCGGAGCCGTCCAACCAGCCTGGCGAAAACCCAAAGCCGACAGGAAGGTCAATTCACGGGCTCACACCGAAGCGGGAGGCCTGGCTGGTTAGGGTGGCCCAGGAGTCCAAGGTGGGACCGGAGGCTGTCAGGAAGTGTTTGGCCTTCCTACGAGGGGCGTCAGGTGCCGAAGTGAAGGCGTTCTTCGATGAGCTGGCTCGCAGGAAGGGAGAGGTCTTCCGGCGGTTTACAGGGGATGCCGCCTGAGGGCGACCGAGGGGGAGAGCGTGTGCCTCCCTCGGCTTAGCTATTCGAGCTGGGAACCAGGGATCCACGGTGTGCAAAGGAGGGTTCTAGCCCCTGCGTAGTGGAACGAACTGAGCCAACCCGAGCCAGTTCAACGATGGCGGGCGTAGTCACTCCATCCACTTGATTCCTGACTGTCCATTGCGGCTCTGGGTTATTCCGGTGTGGGCTCCATCCGCTGCAACGCGGTCAGCTTCGCAAGGTCGCGGGTGATGATCGTTACGGCGCAAGCGCTGCAATAGTGATCCCAGCTCCTTCCGTTCTGGACCTTCAACCGCACGTCGCCCTGCTCAATCCGATGCCTTTTGTTGGCTTGGCAGTTATGCGCATGCTTGGCGGTATCGACCTTGGTTTGAATGAGGAGTGACTTAATCGCCATCGAAAACCTCCCCCACAGCAGCAGCGAGGATGCCAGAAAAGTTCGCGTCTATCTGATCAAGCTCTGCGCGCGAAAATTCGCTGCGCTGCCCGCTTTGACGCCCAACAGTACTATTCACTTGGCGGTCAATTGCGGCCTTGAGCACGACTAGGTTATCGCGGCCAAGATGCTGCCGATCCAGCTCATGCCCGCCGCAGTTGATACCGCGCTGGCTGAGGATCCGCGCAGCCTCGGTGCGCACCCGCATGTCTAGGCCGCTGCGCATAGCCTGGCGAACCGCCACCCGGGTAGTTGGAACCGGTTGCAGCGCCTGCCTGGCAGGATCGAAGTCGCCGTCAATGATGCCACGTTCCTGTAGCAGTCGGATTGCCGCCGCTTCATCCTCTTCCAGCAGCGGAATCTCTTCGAGCTGCACTCCGGACTGTGCACGCACATCCACCTCGTTGTCAGGGCGAGGCATGGGCTCAATCTGGCGCTCGCCCGCCGGGTCAGCGGGATCGAATCCTTCGACAGGTAGCAGCGAATCGAAAAATAGTTGATCCGCCTCACTGTACTGCTGGAAATCGCTCCAGCGCCGCGCAATATTAGCCCCGGCGTGGAAGACAACGACACCTTGATTCTTGACGTGCCCCGGCGAAGTTTGCTCGATCACCCGCATGATGCGGCCGACAAACTGCACAAATGGAGATAAATTACTGAAAATACTGAAAACAGCCGCGACCGAAAGGTATATGTGGTCGAAGCCCTCCCCTAGCTTGCGCACCTGCACGATGACGTCGAGTTCATGGTCCTTGAGCCGCTGCATGACACGCTGATTTGCAACGCCGTCTTCCCGCGAATGCACATAACCCGCCCGGCGGCCGCGCGCAGCGTATGCCTCCACGATCTGCCGACAGTGCTCCATATTGAGCGCCGCAGCGATGATTTTCAGCCTGGTTTCACCTGTCTCCGCACGCAGGCGGTCTAGTTCCCGGATGGAGGCATCAACAATAGTGTTCAAGGTCTCGGTGGAAGTGACAATGCTGCGCCGGAAGTCGGCCTCGGTCTCGCCGAGCTGCCTTACTTCCTCAAGACTGACCTCAATCTCTTCCCCATTTTCCCTGCGCACATAGCGCAAGGTGCGGGGGTTAATCTGCACCGCTTTCAAACGCTTTACATATCCCTCCTGGATTGCGCGAAAAACCGGGTAGGAATAAATCACACGCCCGGCCATGACTTGACCATCCGCGCGGAGCGGCGTTGCGCTGAAATTCACAATACTCGCGCCAGAGAAGTGTGCCTTCAGAGTCTCCCAGCTGTCCGCGACGCTGTGATGCCCCTCATCAAACAGGATCAGGTCGAAGTAATCCTCTGGCAGGGCTTGCAGCCAGCGATTGGCGTCTCCCTGGAGCTGCTGGACGTTCGTGATGACTACGTCCGCCTCATCCAGGTCGGCGCGGTTGGTCGTTGTTCCGCGGATCTCTACCGGTTCGGGATACGGCGGGCCGGCGAGGATAAGACATTTCTGATAAAACATCGTCGAGTTGGATGGGTTGAAGTCGGCAGCTAGTTGTCCGGCGATTGCAACGCTAGGCGCGACGACCAATGTACGGTTCGATCTGAAGGCGAACGGAGCCAAAGTGATGCAGCCCGATTTGCCGCAACCTACCGGCAGCACAATGCCGACTTCCCGTTCAGTTTCCTCTGGATTGCTCACGTAGTTTACTAGGGCTTGATACGCTTCGCGTTGCGGTGTGCGAATTCTTCCGTTGCTCCCGACATTTGGTTGGCAGTTCTGAAATGGATTCGGCATGACCCTCCTCTGATCCGTTCTTTAAACGCCCCTGCATTATCACACTATTTACCAATTATTCCAGATTACGTTTGATCAGTTGTAAGTTTTTCCCACTCTCTACACGCTTCAGATATCGCCTAAATCGGTTGAAAGGTTTTACCTAATCGATCAATCTTTGCAATTAAAATTTAATCATTTTAAATCTACTAGATAATGGTGAATTAATTGGATTTAAGCAGATTATGTTTTTGTACAGTGTTATGCATCATATCTAGAATATCAAGAATACTGACATTAATGTACTCAAGAAATACTATGATTTCTTGTGGGTCCATATTTTTTTGTGCAACAAACATGCTGTATGGTATAGCATGCATGAATCTACTTGTGTAGGAATAGATAAAATCATAGTCAGCACTCAGATCTACCAAATTGGCTTTATCTTTCCAATTCCATCGCGATGGTATTTCCACTTTCGCGATAGTCATTTTTTGAGCTAATTTTGATTGAATTAATTTAAGCTTTTCTATATCTGCAATAATAGATGGGATTGCCTTGGTTCTTAATAGATGAGCCTGGAAAGCAAAGCCTGTATCCGTGATTGCTTGGTGAGCAAATATGAAAAATTTCCTTTTGGCTTGAGCATCAATTTGATTCCTTAATCTTAAAAATTCCTGTCCATTTCTTGCATCTCTTGATAATTTTTCTTCTGCTTTTGAAAATTCTTCCAACATTTTAATTTCATGACTATATCGAATGAGCAATTCTTCACGAAGTTTTAAATGTTCTTTAGTTACAAAATAATAAAAAACGTAATAATATTTCTCATCTTTCAATAATAATTTTAACCACACCACAACTTCGAATATATACCGCGTAACGCCTAGGAGACTCATTGTTTCAATTACATCAAAATTTTGTTTAATAAATAAATTAATTCGGCCTAAGATTTCAATAAATACTGCTAATTCGAATTTCGATAAAGACATATCTTCGATGACCTGGTCTTTGGGTTCTATCACCAATTTCCCGATTGTTTCGAATTCATTTATTTTATAATCTAAATTTGCGTTCAATGCTCTAATTAGAGCAATTGTTCCATGAATTCTGTCGTCAAGAGATTGTTCCATAAATTCTCCTGGAAGATTGGTACAGCTAAGAGCTGTTCTAGGGGATGCAAATATTTTATGTTAGGTAAATGTGACTGAAATCCAAAAACACGATAAATCAAATACAGTCAACTCGTTAGCGCGTAGACCATATCGCCAATAAATCTCCTGAATGACTCGTTCTCCACGAACTGCTTGTAGACCTGGGTGTCGTCCTTCAGCAGGAGCTGCATTACCTTGCCAAGTGCTTGGTCGTGGGCCATGCGGGCAGTATGCGGGGTGTTCTCCTTGGCGTTCTGGTAGGCAGCATCGGCTGCGACCTTCGGGGCGATGTCCTCACGGATACGCTTTGCCACTCGGTCACTGTCTGAGAACAGCGTGCCGAACTGCTCGTTGAAGGTCTTGAGGATGTTGCTGAGGCGGTCCAGTTCAGGCTCAAACTTATGGCCACCCCCTGAAACCGGCACAGGGCCCACTTCCGCATCCTTGTCTTCGAGGCCGATGTCCCGCAGGGCCTTCTTCTCGACGCGGTAGCTGTCCATGTCGATGGCTTCGAGAATGCCCTTGGACAGGTCCTCCTCCTTCGGCGCAGGAAGTTTCGGCACAAGCAGGTTCAGGAGGATGGAGAGACGCTCCCAGGCCTGCTGAGGGTGCGGAATGACCGAGGCTAGGAAATCGTAGGTGCGGCAGAAGGCCTTGGCCTTGCCCTTGAAGTCCACCTGCTGGTCTTCGTTCAACTGCTCCAGGTAGACCGCCACGCATGCATCCAGGATGGGATCGAGCTTGTCCCGCTCCGCATCGCTGAGGAAGAGCTCCACCAGCTTGTCCACCTGTTCGGGGGAATAGACCTGGGCGTTGTCGAGCTCCCGCTTCAGATCATGGAGCTTATTGGGGTCGGTCTCCTCGCTGAGGATGGTCGTGCGGTAGTAGTCCTGGAAGGCAGCGGTGATGGCTTCCGTGTTGTTCTGGAAGTCCAACACGAAGCAGTCGTGCTTCTGCGGGTGCGCACGGTTGAGGCGCGAGAGCGTCTGCACCGCCTTGATCCCCGCCAGTGGCTTGTCCACATACATGGTGTGAAGCAGCGGCTCGTCGTAGCCCATCTGGAACTTGTCGGCACAGATCAGGAATCGGAACTCGCCCTCCTGGAACTTCTCCGCGATGTCCCCCCCGGGGAAACCGTTGAGGGAGGCCTCCGTGACCTTCTCGCCGTTGAATTCCGGCTCCCCGGAGAAGGCGACGATAGCCAGATAGGGGCTCTTCCGCTTGGGCAGGTAGTCCTTGAAGGCGTGGAAATACTGGATGGCGCGTTCGATGCCGTTGCACACCACCATGGCGCGGGCCTGTCCGCCGATCTTGCTGGCCGCGACCACCTGCTCATGGAAGTGGTCGACCATGATCTCGGCCTTGAGGCGGATGGCGTGGTCGTGGCTCTCCACGTAGCGCCGGAGCTTCTTCTTGGCCTTCTTGGTGTCGAACTCCGGGTCGTCGTCGGTCTTCTTGATCAGCTTGTAGTAGCTCTCCACAGGGGTGTAGTGCTTCAGCACATCCAGGATGAAGCGTTCTTCGATGGCCTGCTTCATGGTGTAGACGTCGAAGGGCCGGTGCTTGACCTTGCCTTCCGCGTCGGGCGGCAGGGGCTCCCCGAACATCTCCAGGGTCTTGTTCTTGGGGGTGGCTGTGAAGGCAAAGTAGCTGGCGTTGGTCAGCATCTTCCGCGCGGCCATGCGCCGCTCCAGGGCCTCGTTCACGGTGTCTTCCGCATCGGGCTCCTCCGCCTCCGGCGCGGCCCCCGCGGGATCCGCCAGCGCCTTGCTCATGGCGGCGGAGGTCTTGCCCCCCTGGCTGGAGTGAGCCTCATCAATGACGATGGCGAAGGTCTTGCCGCCTTCCCCGGCGATTTCATCCAAGATGAAGGGGAACTTCTGAACCGTGGTGACGATGATCTTCCGGCCCTGCTCGATAAAGCGGCGCAGGTCCCCAGAGTGGTCCGCGTGGCCCACCGTGGAGCCCACCTGCATGAACTGCTTGATGGTCTTCTGGATCTGGTCGTCCAGGATCCGGCGGTCCGTCACCACGATCACGGAGTCGAAGACCTCCTTGCCGTCTCGCTTCACGCCGATGAGCTGGTGCGAAAGCCACGCGATGGAGTTCGACTTACCGCTGCCCGCCGAATGCTGGATCAGGTAGCGCTTCCCCACGCCGTGCTCCTGCACGTGTGCCAGGGCCTTGCGCACGACACGGAGCTGATGGAAGCGCGGGAAGATCTGTACGGCCTTCTTCTTCCCGGTCTTCGGGTGCTTCGTCACCACGATCTGGGCGAAGTTCTCCAGGATGTTCGTCAGGCTTGCGGGCGCGAGTATCTCTTTCCGAAGATAGTCCGTCCTGAGGCCGCTGGGGTTGTCCGGGTTGCCTGCCCCGTCGTTGCGGCCCTTATTGAAGGGGAGGAACCAGGAGCCCTTGCCCTTCAGCTCCGTGCACATCTGTACTTCGCAGTCATCCACGGCGAAGTGGACGGCGCAGCGACCGAACTCGAACAGGCGCTCCCGGGGATCGCGGTCCCGGCGGTACTGCTCGACGGCGTCCTCCACTGTCTGCTTGGTGAGGCTGTTCTTCAGCTCGAAGGTGGCGACGGGCAGCCCGTTGATAAAGAGGCCGAGGTCCAGGGCCCGCTTGGTCTCGTCCAGGCTGTACCGCAGTTGCCGCGTCACGGAAAATCGGTTCAGCGCGTGCATTGCCGCAGCCTTAGCGTTGCCCTCCGAGGGTGTCCCGTAGAAGAGATCGAAGTGCCCCGCCGGATGGTGATCGATGCCCTTGCGTATCACATCGATCACTCCGCGGCTGCGCAGTTCGCCAGAAAGGCGGGACAGGAATTTAACGTGGTTGATGTCCTTGGGATCTGCCGAGGTCGCCATGCCCACCTTCTTCAGGGCGTCGGGCTGGGTGGCCTCGAGGAAGGCGAAGAGCTGCACGGTGTCCAGGGCCTGGGCCCGGTCGAAGTCCTTGGGGCACCCCGCGAAGTATCCGATCCCCGCCGGGTCCGGTGCGGTTGCAGGCACCGACGGCGGAACCGCCAGCCCATCCACGCCCGTAAAGTAGCGGAAGATCAGCGTCTCCAGGCCCTTTTCCGTAGTGTCGGTGCTCATATCTCCACCTCCTATTCCTCGAATTCGCCTTCGTCCAGACCCGCGTCCACGTCCTCGGCCGCCTCGACAGAGGCTTCGTCCGGCAGGTTCAGTGCAGCCTCGCGTGCATCGAGCTTGCCAGTAACGACGTCGGAGACGAGGCGGGTGCGGTATTCGTAGAGGAGGTCTATCTCACGCTCGAGGCGGGTAATGGCGATGTCTTCCGATTTGGTCATATTCACCAAAGCATCAACAATACGGACCTGCTCCTCTTTCGATGGGCAAAGGCATGGAATTCTGTAGAAATCCTGCGTATAGAGCGGACACATTCCTTGGATGACGCCATAAACAACCATCGAGAAGGCATCGCGATAAGTCTGGGTGTGAAATAGATGTTCAAAGTACTTTGAAGCAGCTCGCTGTGTTGGTTTAAATACTGTGTAGTTTGGTGTAATTAATCCGCGTCGTACTGATGCCCAGAAAACGCCAAGATGTGCTTTGTACTTGTTTAAAACCAAATCATCCGGATGACAGAGTTGAAAACGGTCATAACTCTGTGCTTGTGTGGAGTTTTCCTCCATTTCAGCCGTGGGAACTAGGCCATGCCTCTGTGTTACAGACATTTTGGGTTCATCGCCCCGAATGTCACGGCGGGTTACAGCTCGGAACAAGTATCTTGCAGGGATTACCTCCCAATGCTTCGGGATCTCGCCGAGCCAAGGAATGCCGGTAGGCTTGAGGGCTACAGAAGAGTCTAGCCCCAGTGTGACGGCCCGATGGATGATGGCCTGCTTCTGCTCATTGAGCAGCGCGATCACCTTTCGCTTCGCCCGGATGGCGCGGTCCAGACGGCTGGTAGACCAGCCGAGGAATCGTACGATGGCATTTTGCTCGTCGATTGGGGGAACCAAGACAATATTTCGCTTAAGGTGAGGCCAATACAAGTTGCGCTGGATAGTCCCGACTCCCTTTGAGCTGATCAAGTATTGAGCGACCATGTTTCTATCTCTCAATAATTGATTGGCATAGTTAGAAGAAAATCGGTTGGACAATTTAATTACAAGGTAGGCGGGACTAACAATTCCGTAAAGTTGTGACACGCCTACTGAGCCTCTCCAAGCTTGCTGATTATTCAGTACAAAATCGCCAGGCTCTACTGCTTGGTAATTGCTCAAGTCTTCGCTGGTCGCATTGGTCCTTTTTTCATTGACATCCGAAAACCGAACGACCCCGCGTTGGAGATAGACAGATAGTAATTGGCGATCTGGTTGATTAACGACAGACTTCAAGCGAGTGAGCGCACCAAGAGGAGCAATGTCCCAGTGTTTTGGGACATCCCCAAGCCAGCCGAGGCCGGCTGGTTTGTAGTCGCCATATGGTCTCAGATCCTCGATCTTTAGCCCTTCAGCCACCGCACACCTCCGCGATGAGCTGCTTCATGCGCCCCATGTCCAGGCCGCTGTCGGGGGTGTCCTGGGTGGTGACCAGGACCTTGGGTGCGTGGGGCGCCTCCTCCACGGGGAGGATGCCGTGCTCCCGGTACCACGCCAGCTTCCGCCGCCAGCGCCGCTGATAGTCTGGGCGATCTAGCATGCCCAGGTGTTCCCAGTAGACGGTCCGGCCCGAGATGTCGTCCTCAATGGTGAAGTCCGGGTAGCGCGTCTGCCCGCCCAGGGTGAGCGCCTGCTCGTAGACGAAGGGCACCCCGGCTGACAGCAGGGCCTCCACGATCAGCAGCTCCGACTTGGACTGCACGGCGAGGCCGTGGCTGCTGCGGTGGATCAGGTCCCGCTGCATGAAGAGGCTGGTCTTGGGCAGCTTCACCTCGGCCATGGCGCACTCGCCCAGGAGGTTCGTGCGGCGGCGGGCAGTCTCGCTGCGGTGCGGCGCGGCGAACTCCTTGAGCAGGGACCGGGGCCCCTGGTGCATGATCACCACCCGCTGCTGGTGCCGGGTCAGGGCCGTGTAGATCAGCTCGCGGGATAGGATCGGGTGGCCTTCCGGCAGCACCAGGATCACCAGCCCGAACTGGCTCCCCTGGGCCTTGTGGATGGTCAGGGCGTACGCCAGTTCCAGGGCGGCGCTGCCTTCATCGCTGAAATCCCAGGATTTGAAGTCATAGGTGTGTCCGCGCTGAGACGTGAACTCGACCTTGAGGTTCCGGGGGTTCTTGCGGGTGAGCCACTGCCCCACCACCATGCCGATTTCCCCGTTGGCGAGGTAGCCCTCGATTTTTTCCCTTCGTTCCACATGCCAGCCGTCCCGACCGTGGTTGGAAAGGTTGATCACCTTGTCGCCATAGACGATGCGTTCCACTCCCATCGGCTTGGGAATGGAGCGGTTCCAAGGCCTTGACGCCAGATCCATGAACCCTGCCCGGAATCGCTCGTGGATCTGGCGATTCACATCGCCTACACCCACGGGGCCGCCCCGAAGGGGGCTCAAGATCTGCCAAGCCTCCGCCGCTTCCACGGCTCCAGGTGCCTCTGGCTTGGTGGCATTGAAGTAATCGAAATCCCCCGCGACGGTCGCGCCCATGGCGGCATTGAAACCCCGCAGATCCTCCTGGCCTTCGAGATCCAGCTCCTCCGAGAGCACCTGAAGCAGCTTGGCCTGGAAGTCGTCGGGCTTGTCCCACTTCACGAACCGCAGGGTCTCGTGCTCGTCGTCTCCGGCGCTGAAGACCTCATCGTCGCCAGGGCCGGGAGGGGTGATGCTGAACCAGCGGGCGAGGTTCAGGTCAGGACGGTCTTCTCCGATCTGGCGGCGCTCGATGGTTAACTCGGCAAAGCCCGGTGCCACTCTGGGGAATCGGGATTCGTGATCCTCGGGGCGCAGCTTGGCGATGATGTCCACGAAGGGACGCCCCGCCCCGATGGGGGGGAGCTGGGCGGGATCGCCCACGAGGATCAGGCGCTTCACGCCCTGGAGGGCGTCCAGGAGCGCGCCCAGCATGTCCTCTGTCAGCATGGAGGCCTCGTCTACGATGACGGTGCCGAAGCCGGTCGCCTTCGGGCGGTCGCTGAGGAAGTAGCGCCCGGTCCGGCCGTCATAGCGTCCATTCCGGTTCAGGAACTGGGCGAGTGTCTGGGCGCTGGCGCCTTCGGCAAGCTGCTGCATGCGGACCCGGGCTTTCCCCGTGGGGGCGAGGAGGAGGAGCCCCTCCTGGCGGACCTTCGGCTGGGCGCACAGGATCCCGAGCACGGTGGTCTTCCCCGCCCCGGCGGGGCCCGCCAGCACGGAGAAACGGGACTCCGCCAGTTCTGCGAGGGCCCGCGCCTTCTCCTCCCGGGCCCTGGCCTCGTCGGGTTCCCCCGACAGGGGGCCGAACTTCGCCGCCAGGAGGGCTATCCAATCACAGGAGAGGTTGTGACGGGTGCCGCCCACCCGCCCAAGCACATTCTTCGCAACCAGTTCCCGGATCGCGCGGTAGCGATCCAACTGGAAGGCGGGGGTTCCGGCGGCGTCCACCTGGACGATTTCAGCGCGGGGGGCTGTGAAGGCGCCGCTGAGGATGTCCGACGTCACCGGGCATTCCGGCCGCTTGGCCAGGACCCGGATGGCCTCCGTCAGAGCTCCGGCCTCCAGCAGCGTGTGCCCCTGAAGGGCGGCATCCTCCAGGGCCTGGATGGCGAAGGCCCGCACCCGGCGGTTATCCAGGGCCGATTCGCAGCGGGAAGGCTCCGGGAGGGGGTGGCTGCGGCGCACGGCGTCATCAGGGAATACACCCCGGTCCACCGTCAGTAAAGGCAACCCCTCCTCGTGGTGACGGCTGCACTCGTAGAGCAGGTAGGGATTCTTCAGCAGGTCCGCATCCAGGCCCGCCCACCCGCGCTTGTGGCGGCTGTCGACTTCGTACATGGCCTCCGCCTGCTCCACGGTGAGCTCGAAGCGGCTCAGGAGCTTCAGAAAGCTGCGGCGCTCCACCGGCAGCTTCTTCCAGACGGGGGCCAGCTCCTTGAGGTCCCCCCGCAATTCCGGCGGCAGGGTGCCCGCAGGATCTCGGAAAGCGGCATCCACTTGGGGCCAAGGATCCATATTCTCCCCTGCCCGCTCCTGGAGGGCATGCCCGATGAACACGCCGCGCTTGACTCCGAAGGCCTGCAGCACTGCGCCGAGCCCCGGGAAGGGGCCGCGCACCCGCCAGAGGCGGACCAGCTCGTCGAGGATCCAGGCTCGCGCTTGGTCGGTGGCGATCTCGAAGTCCTCCTGGATCCGGGCCAGGGCCGCTTCCATGGACAGCAGCGCTGAAATGCAGCCGTCGTGGGAAACCAGCTCGCTCCCATAGGAGAACTCGTCCCAGTGCTCAGAGGGCGCATGGGCGATATAAGGGGCGAGATCCAGGGAAGGGTCCTCCTCCGCCCGCCGGAGCAGCTCGTGGTAGGGCATCAGGAAGCCGTCCTTGCCACCGGGACGGATGGAGTGCTGGATGGGACGCTCCCAAACCATGCCGCGCATGCCTTCCCCGGCGCGGCTGTATTCGGTGAGCTTACCGATTTCTTGGATCCGGCCGCAGCCGATCAGGATCCGCCCCGTCCCCTCCACGAAGGGGACATGCTTCGCGTAGAAGAGGCAGAGTGAGGCTTCCGCCCGCAGATGGCTTGCGAAACCATCCAGTAGGGCCCTCTGGTTCTCGGCTTCATGCACCCAGCTGGATTCATACCCCAGGTCCGGTTCACGCGAGAGGTCCGTATCCAGGTCGAAACTCTCCCCGTAGGCTTCGAGGTTCTCCTTCATCATCCAGCGAAAGGGGACGATGCCTGCCGAGTATGCCTGGAGCCGCTGGGGGGTCGGGGTGAAGTGTCCATAGTGTTTCGGGTTAGCCCCAGCCAGTGCGTGCCGCTTCATCGTTGCGAGGGCGAAGGGCGCCATGAAAGCCGCGCGCTCATCCACACAGCAGGGCCACTGTTCAAGACCAAGATCCTCGAGGGAGCGCCCTGCAAACGGCTGTTCGGCTTCGTCCTTCTTGTCAGCGGCAATCCGCTTCAACTTGGCGCAGGCTCCGTTCAAATGGGGAGCGTTGCACACGGTGCCGTTCCAGCCCGCGTCATGCCAAGGCACCCGGATGGAGAGATGGCGGAGGGGATGCTTGCTCACTTGGAATTCCCCTTCAGGAGCCCGTCCAGCAAGCCTTCGGCCTCCTTCTCGATGGCGAGGATGTCCGCAGCGATCTCCTCAAGGCTGCGAAGGGGCTGCGGCTTGTAGAAGTGACGGGTGAAGCTCACCTCGTAACCGATTTTGGTGGCCTCTTCCTTGATCCAGGCGTCTGGGGTGTAGGGGATCACCTCGCGGAGGATGAAGGCGTCGATTCCGCCCTCTTCCAGCAAGGGGACCTGCTCCGTATCCCGCAAATCGGAATCGGGCTCGTATTCAACCACGGCGGGCTTGCCCGCCACGATGGCCTCGAATAGGCCGTGAAGAGGATCCGGCTGGATCCGCCCAGGCTTGTAGACCTTGACGATGACAGGCGGTGCGGTTTCCTCGCGCCAGCTCACGGCTTTGTAGAGCTGCGTCATGTCGGCGGCGGGGAGCTTGAGGTCGGCTTCCTTGAGCGCCGCCTCGACCCGGCTCCTGAATACGTTGTGGTCCTCGAAGAGCCCGTCACCCATCACCGAGCGCAGCAGATTGGCCACGTCCACGAGCCGCCCGTCGCGCTCCCAGGTCTTGGGGTCCAGCAGTTTCTTCTTCTTTTTCTCGGGGATGCCCTTCTTGGGGGAGGCGTCCTCGTCCTCGCCTGCCTCCTCATCCTCACCCCAGTCCGCCAGCCTCCGCTCGACCTCGGCAGCGATCCTAGCGAAGTTCGTGAAGAGATCGTCTCCGAATTCGTTGTAGAGCACCGAGCGGATCTCCTCGCTGCCAGAGACGAAACGCAGGCTTTCGATGCCCTTGTGGGTGAGCTGGCTGTGGAGGCGCATGGGGCGCTCCACCGTGACCTTCCAGTAGCCGAAGGCCTCATTGGGGAAGATCTTGGATTCGAGTGTCTGCTCGAAGGCCAGGAAGGTGCGGACGATTCGCTCGATGTCCTCCTGGGAGAGCTCGCAGTTCTTCTTGCCCAGGTTCTTGCGCAGGGGCTTGAACCACTGGCTGGCATCGATGAGCTGGAGGTGCCCCGCACGATTCTCGGGCTTCCGGTTGGTGAGTACCCAGATATAGGTGGCGATGCCCGTGTTGTAGAAGAGGTTGAGAGGCAGCGCGATGATCGCCTCCACCCAGTCGTTCTCGATGAGCCAGCGGCGGATGTTGCTCTCACCCTGCCCGGCGTCGCCCGTGAACAGGGAACTACCGTTGTGGACCTCGGCGATGCGACTGCCCAGGGCGGAAGCGCTGTTCATCTTGGAGGCCATGTTGGCCAGGAAAAGCATCTGGCCATCGCTGGAGCGGGTGAGCATGGACAGTTCCGCGCCCTTGTGGATGACCTTGAAGCGCGGATCACGCACCCCATCCTTCCCGCCCATGGCTTCCAGATCCTTCTTCCAGCTCTTGCCGTAGGGAGGATTGGCGAGCATGAAATCGAACTCGCGCGCCGGGAAGGCGTCATGGGAGAGGGTCGACCACTCCGCGCCGCCCACAATGTGGTCCGCGTTCTTGCCCTCGCCCTTGAGCAGCATGTCTGCCTTGCAGATGGCGTAGGTTTCGGGATTGATCTCCTGGCCGTATAAGTGGCTGTTGATCTGGAGGCCGCGTTTGGCGGCGATCTCGGCAAGGGTCTCCTCGGCCAAGGTGAGCATGCCGCCTGTGCCGCAGGCGCAGTCGTAGAGAAGGTAGGATCCCGACTTGAGCTTGTCTTCGATGGGAAGGAACACGAGGCTGGCCATCAGGCGCACGGCATCGCGGGGCGTCCAGTGCTCTCCCGCCTCCTCGTTGTTGTCCTCGTTGAATTTGCGGACCAGTTCCTCGAACACCGTGCCCATGGCGTGGTTATCGATGCCTGCCGGGGTGAGATCGATCTCGGGGTCCAGGAACTTGTTGATCAGCGCCCCGAGGGCGTCGGCCTTGGAGAGGGTGGTGAGCTGGTTGCGGAACTTGAAGTTGTCGAGGATGTCCTGCACGTTGGGCGAAAAGCCGTCTAGGTAGTCCTCGAAGTCCGCCAGGAGCTGCTGCTGGTTGCCGCGGGACTTCAGATCTCGCAGGGTGAATTTAGAGGTGTTGTAGAAGGCCTGCTTGGCGGCGTCGCACAGAGCCGCCCGCTGCTCGGTGATCCGGGCCTCGTCCAGCATCTTCTTGGTGTCGAGGACGGCCTGTTTCGTCGGCTCCAGCACCGCATCCATGCGTCGAAGGACGCACATGGGAAGGATTACGTCCGGGTATTTGCCTCGCTTAAACAGATCCCGGAGGACGTCATCCGCAATGCCCCAGATGAAGGAGACAATTTTGGTGTACGCTGCTTGATCCATTATTGCTCTTGCTCCGTTTCTAATAACTAAACCATAGCAGGATGACTACCATCGTTCAGGTTTCGAAGGTTCGACTTTTCAGTGTTTCTAGCTATATTGGCGGCACCGGCAGCCATGTCTGCCACTCTTCGGAGATCATCATGCCCGCTCTCATGAAGCTCACCCAATCCGACAAGGTCACCGCCTGGCATCCATTCGAGCCACTCCCAGCTGGCGGTTGGGCTGATGACGATGAGGAAGATGATCGGGGCAAAGGCGGGAAGAATGGCAAAGACGACGATGACGATGATTAGTCTGTAATTTATCATCCATCCTGTATTTCCTGGATGTCGTTGCCAACGAGGTTATTCAGCTGAGTGATAGGGGGCTGAACACGGAATCAAGATGATGGAGGCCCGGTGCTGGCCGCGCTAACACCGACTCGGGTTTGGCAGATGGGACGGTACACCACCGCCGGAAGGCTTGCTCTTACGAGCCAATATTGGCATTCCACCAGCGTTCGCTCCGGCGCGTAATCTGCTCACGTTCACTCGCAGAAACGGGAACGACATAGACCGTCAGTCGGTCAGTTGGAACGGACTGTTCCCCGATCATCCAAGACCCCTCCGCCCAGGAGGACAACTTCAAATGAACGACGTGCACCTCTCGAACTCCAAGCACGGTGGCTTGGAATCGCACTTGGTCGAGGTAGTCCTCCGGAACCCAGCCATTCCAATCTCGAATGGATACCTTGACTTCGGCCAGCTTCCATTGGTCACCCTCCCAAAGGAGAAGGTCGGGTGTGAAACCCATGTATTTCCGGGCGATGAAGACCTGTGAGAGGTAGTCGCCTTCCCCCCACTCCTTCTTGATCGATTCGATGATCAGCGGCTCGAGCTCTTTGCCCACCCGCATGGGTAGTGGCAGGACCCGCTCTTCGTCATCCGGGAGGCTGGCTTTGTCTGCGATGACCGTGGAAGCGTCGCCCCAGCGGCTCGCCCCCGTGATCTTCGGCCAGTCCGTGGCCGTGAGATATTCATGCCGCAGAGCGAGCCAGGCTTGGCAGCCCAGGACGGCATTGACGTCAAAAATCGATACCTTGTGCATTGGTCTGATCAGCCCCGGTGCTGCAGTCGGAGAGTGGGCTCAATGGAGAGATCGGGACCGCGATCATTACCGGTTTGGTCTACCGAACCGTGATGTCAGTGACGTGAGAAAGACAGAAGTTATCGTGGATGTGTGTCAGCAGAGCCTCCTTGTGCGCCAGAAGCCAGGAAGAGTCATTGCCTTCGAATAGGGCAATATCCCATGTGGAAAAGTTCTTTCCGTTCCGCCGCTGATGGATACTGATCTCTCTCACCGCGCCGCAATGATAGAAGAAGTTGACAAGACGGCGCAGGGCTCGTTCGGCCTGTTCCCCAGGGTTGCATGGCAGAAAGTTTGGGGGTTTGGGCGCACATAGCGGTGTGCGATTCGACCGAAAATTGATGTCATTGACACCTTTGTATCTGATCCCGTTGCATACGCTACAGAGAGTCTGGAGATTCTGCAGTGTCGTTGCTCCCCCGTGGTCCCTGGAAGTGATGTGGTCCATCTGAAGCTTCACCCCCTTGCCACGGGCACCACAGGATTGGCATTTGTTCCCGTCCCGTTCCAGGACATCCTTTCGCAGCTTCTCCATTTCCTCTTTGGTGATACTTTCACCGGGTGGCGGAGAATGAGGGTCCTTGTTCCTTTTGGGGGTCTGCCCGAGGCTGCGACGGTAATAAACACGCATGATGGCAGCGTCAAAATCCTGCTTGAACCAGGCAAAGTTGTCTTGGTAGAAGATGGGCCACAGGCTCCCCTCGCTTGCGAATGCGGCCTGAAGAGCCTCGATTTGGGCCGGGGCGTTACGTTCATATAGCCCTTCAGCGAGTTGATCCATGTCGAATTGTTCCCGCGCCTCGAACCTGATGAAACTGGGTTTGGTTCCATTGGCGCCCATGTGACGGGCAAGACTCGCGAGGTTGTGGGCGCGCGCCCTCCCGATGTCTTCGGCCTCTTCGCCAAAGTAGGTCTGGATCCAATCCGAGACTTGAGGCTCGATCCACTCGGTGGCTAGGTCCTCTTTGCCCCACTCCTCAGGAAGGGAGGAAATGGTCTCTTCAAGGAAGCGGGCGTAGGGCTCCTGTTCATGGCCGAAGACCATGACAAATTCCCTGACCCGCTCGTTGGCCTCTGCGCCGCCTTCGGAGACGGCCACAGTGTAATCCGTCTGGTACCACCCGATGGGCACATGTTCTAGATAAGGAACATCGTCCCCTGGTTCGGGATTCTGGATGCGCCGGGCTAGCTCTTCAACCAGATGGATGGCAATAGAAACCATGGGCCTGTGGCCGTGAATGACAGATGTGTCCGACGTGCCTCCCTTGAGGTTGGGACTGGCCCAGACGTCCAGGAGGTGCTTCCACTTGTCCATGAACAGGACGATGTGGGCACTGTCCTTGGTCGTGCCACCTCCGGCCTTCTTCCCTCGCAGTGCGCGCCCGATCATTTGAGTGAAGAGGATGGAACTGGTCGTCTGTCTTGTGACAAAGACCGAACGAGTGTCGGGGACGTCCGTGCCCTCGGTGAGCATCCGCACGTTGACCAGAACGTCCAGATCTCCTTCCTTGAAACGCCGGATGGTTTCAGCATTCTCGACAGAGGTCGTACGTCGGTGGACGATTTCGCTGGCGGGTGTGGCGTCGACTTGCGAGAACACTGCGCCTGCCTTGATGTTGCGCTCAAGTAGCTTTGTTTTGATGTATTCACACTGGAACCATCGATCCGCGAAGATGATGGTTTTCCCATAGGTGTCCCGGTGCTCCACGTAGTGGTTCACGATGTAGTCGTTGCGCGCAGAATCCCGCGCTAGGCGCTCGACCAGATCATCGGGAAGGTCCTTATGCTCCTGCACGAGGCGCCGGTACAGCACGTTATCGACCTCGAGTTCCAGTCCTGTGGGCAGCTCTTGGAAGACCGGTCGGGCCAGAATGCCCTGGGCCATCAAGTTAGCTTGCTCGGCTTTGTATACGACGCCGTCCTTGCCGTCCGGGAAGATCCGGCCTAGCCACCCTCGCCTCTCCTCGTCCGAATAGGTAGGTGTTGCGGTGAGTCCGAGGAGTTGCATATCAGGCACGAGCGCACGGATCCGCCCCAGTAACGTTCGGCATCCGTAGGCGGGGGCATGGTGTGCCTCGTCCAGGACCACCAGGAGGCCTGAGTTGGCTGCATCCTTGACGAAGCACTCCAGGCTCGTGACGAATCGCGTCCCATCAAGCCCAAGCGCGTCGTGGTTGATGGCGCTGACGGCTGTCTGCGTGGTGATGATGACCACATCATCTGTCGGGGCGATGGAGCTAACCTGGTCATGTTCGGGATGACTGGAGACAATCCGAAAGTTGAGGAACCGAGCCGGCGGGGGGATGTGTCGCGCATTGTCCGAGAAGGCTTCGGCCGCTTGATCCAGCAGATGGAATGCTTGAGCGAGCCAAAGGACCTTCATGCCTGCAGGAAGCACCTTTCGGCAGATCCAGTTCACGGACGTAAAGGTCTTGCCGGCACCGGTAGGCAAGACCAGGAGCGCGCCACGTGCGGAGCGCGGAGCACTCAGGTAGAGCCGGTCCAGCGCGATAAAGGCTTCCTGCTGGTGTGTGAAGGGCGAACGCAGCGTCCCCGTCTGCTTGCGGATGGCTTCCAGATCGAGCGAACAGTAATCCGGCATGGCGTGGTCCTTGTTGAAGGGTATTTTAGGCAGCGTGTTGGGAGATAGCTATCAGGGCTTCCAGGGGTGGAGAGGGATGGAAGCATGAAAAGGAGACGCTCAATGGCTGGACAGTGGATGTCCATGGCATTCGCCAATCTAGTCATGTCTTTGAGGCACTGCCATACGATGAAAAAACAAACAATGACAACGATCTACACAAGATGTCATAGATTGTGTACAAAGAAGTCTGTAAGTCCGACCGGAAGCCCTGAGTAGGAGATTGGCCATCGAGTCTGGTAGGTTGATCGCGTTCAAACCAACAACCATGGAGGACGCGATGACTGAAAGGAAGTTTTGACCCGGCGAGGGCTTTGGGGTAGGTCTGTTCGATGAAGGAGGCGAAAGGTCGAGGGCCCTGGTCGAGGAGATGGTGTAGATACTGATCGGCGCAGACGCCGACCTGAACTTGGTGGCAATACCAAGAGGTTCACACGCCCCAACGGATATCGGGACAGACACGAGGAGCAGGAACTGCGGACGCGGGTGGGAACCCAGCGGTTGCGGTTACTCTATGCCTGGAACGGCCCTTTTTCAACGCACCCGGAGCGGCGGCAGGCCTCGGAGCAGGCGCTGGCGGAGGCCTTGGGCAAGATGGTGATCGAGGGGGTGTCGGCGCGGAAGGTGGCCCAGTTCACTCAGAAGATGCTGGGCATGGAGATGTCGGCCAGCACGGTCTCGAACCTGGTGAGGGCGATCGAGCCGAAGGCGGAAGCGTTTGGAATCGCCCGCTAGGGAACTCCCGCAATTTCATGAGGGACGCCCATTTCGACAAGGTGCGAGATGGATATCGGGTGGTGAGCCGGACCTTCCTCTGCGCCGCAGGCGTGAACGACCAGGGCCGGTGGGAGGTACGGCCAGTTGGACTGGGCGAGCGTGACGGGGAGCGTATGGAAGGAGTTGTTCCGGCTCCGATGGCTTGCGGCCAGGAGGCGTCGACGTGATATCGGAGGCCCCCGAGGGCCTGGTTAAGAGCATGGAGGAGTCCTTGCCAGGGTCATATGGCAGGAATGCCAGACTCCCTTCATGCGCCGGACCTTGTAACTTTGAGCGGATCCCCGGCGACAAATACATCTGAATACTAAATTTGTTGACATCCGGTCGAGCAGGCCGTGGACAAGGCGACAATCCACGAGGACGGGGCGGGTCGCAAGCCAGGAACGGGCCAACGAAGGGAAGGCGATGGTACAGAAGTAATGGGGGAACAGAACAAGCCCTGACTTTTTCACGGCCAGGGCTTGTAGATATTAATATTGGCAGCTAACTCTACTTATCTATGTTGACAACATGCTGCAATTAATTGATTTAAGGATTGCGGTTTTCCTAAGTGGCCGCTCATTGACGTAGATGCCTGACTTGGCTGGGTTTCCCATGCAAAAGCAAGTGATAGTGCCCGCCCCTGCCAGCCGAGCGGTTTCATAGGCAAGGTAGTCATCCGAGAGGACAAACATCTTGTCCTTTGGGTAGACCCAAGCGGAGAGGGACTTACCGTTGGAATACATATCCATCAGCATCGTGAGCGCCCTCCGGCCATCAGGAGAGTTCTGAGGATGAAACTCCTTGTCAAATGGCTGGATCAAATCAATCGGGATGTCCAACCGATAGACAGGAATCTTACCTTTTAATGTAAGCTTAAATAATTCAGTGAATGTAGGATCAATCTTTGGTGTCAAATTCGGATGGTGACAAATATTACTGATATTAATCTGTTTCATCATTGCACTTTTGCACATTTACGTTGTCCTTTCTTATTATTACAGTTATTTTAAAATTATTGCAAAATTAAAACTATAGTTAATGCATGACAACACACGTAATGAATTCTTGAAAGTAAAAATGTTAGCGCGTTGGTATCAAGAGTTGCTATTTTAATGTCGGCCATGAATTCTTGACCTTGGGTTTCTTGTTGAAAATCTTAGGTAAGTTGCCTCCTTTAACGATTGGTTATTAAAATATCATTATTATGTCGTTATATCACTATATATCTGGAAAAGAGCCGAGCTTCGGACCGTGATCCGAGACCCAAAACGGTATGCATTAAAACATGTGCGAGTCCGATTTCATTGAGGAGCCGCAGGCTGAGCAGAAACTTGCATTTTCTGCGTTCCTGGCACCACAGCTCCCGCAGACCTCGGTTTCCCAAGCTTCCCGAAGGAGTTGATAGAGACCATAAGTCCCGAGGCCAAGACGGGCTCCGTTACCCTGTCCTCCAGACTGCGAAATGGCCATGACGTCAGAGACCGGCTTCTTTTGGAAACGGCTGGTCGCTCGGTGTAAATCAAGAATGTCTCTGATAGCTTCCGCCCTCTCAGCTAGACGCGACGGGTCCTTGGATGTGACAGACGCAGCCAGGGCGTAAGCGGCGATACCGGCACCGCGATCGACAATCCCGAGCTGCTCCCAGCGCGACCAGGTCGCCCGAGTAACGCCGAGAAATTCTGAGGCCTCAGGCTGACTGAAGCCCATGTCCTTTCGCCATGTCCGAACTTCGAGCGGATCAAGAATCAGGGAACCCTTTTCATATTCCCGGACCAGCATGGCAATCGCCTGCGCTTCGTCGGAGGCCAGGTCGGACTTTCGCAGGCCATGCTTCTCCCAGATCACCCAGGAGGAAGGATCAACTTCTCGCTGAAGCTCCAGCTCTACTATGTCCTTGGCATCCTTAATCGAGGCATATCCAAAGCCCCAAACGTAGCGCTTGATCTGTTGGGGGGTCACTTGGATAGAGTCATCGACCTGTTTCATACGACAAATATTAGTCGTACCCTATTTGATGTCAAGGAAAATTTTCTCGGCTATGGAACTCTGCCGGAGGTATCGGTTCACCCTATGCCTTTCGTGGCCGGGGCTATCATGGGAGGGAGGTGGGAGGCTCTGGGAGCGAACCCTCCCAGCCAAAACCCAATACTGGCGCTACTCTTCAGATATTTGGGAGGTACGGGAGGGAAAACAAGGAGGTATCTCCATAAGGAAGAAGTCCGCATCTTCTTCATATAGAGAAAAACAGCCTGCCGAAAACCCTCCCATCCCTCCCAATCGATCTCAATATGTGCATAATCAACATTTGTAAGAGATGGCTCCCTGCCGATTTTGGGAGGATGGGAGGCTGGGCCAGGAAGCGATACCCTTCGTGCTAGGTCGAACCGGTACATCCGGGCACTCGGGCGCTCTGTGGTGATACTCTGCGGCCAACAGGGATGTGATCCGCAGGCGAGGGGAGAGCTGCGAGACCAGTGCCGAACAAGCCAAAGGTCCTGTTCCACACCAGCTATCCCGACGCCTATGTTCATTCAAGCCTAAGCAGTTGGTATTGCTATTTTGCTATGTAAATAATCAGCAAGGTTACTAAGAAATTCTAAATCAGTGTCATGTGAGTTAGTATTTATTACGAATTCTTCCAATCCTACAACCCTTTTTTCAAATTCAATACGGAGTGCTTTCTCCCACCCCCAAGTAGCTAGATCGGAACCTTGTTGATCTAGCTGTGTTGGCTCATCTATTGGGATCAACCCTTCAAACTTTTTGAGAACACTATAAACATCGCATTGCATAACAACTCCACCAACAAAATTATATTTATCCAATAACCGATTATAGAGCAGTATGGACGGTGTGTTCAGGGAGGTCCACGTGGGAGGCTGGGAGGAAACTGGGAGCGAAGCCTCCCAGCCAAAACCCAATACTGGTGATGCTCTATAGCTATTTGGGAGGGGCGGGAGGGAAAAGTGTAGGTTACAAATATGGAAAAGAATCTCAAAACATGCTCCTAGGAGAAAGAAGCAAGCAAAAAACCCTCCCGTGCCTCCCAAGAGTTCGAAAAGAATCATAACCGATGTTATTCAATACAAAAGCATAGGAGGGCATCTCAGAGTCCCTCCCAGTTTTGGGAGGCAGAGTCTTTCAGGCGGATTCGGAGGTAGTAATTCGAAGAGGATTTCTTGATCTGAAATCCCTTTTCCAGCATTGCGGTTGCCAGTTCCTTGGAACTCAGCGATTTTTCGTGGTTCTTTCTGGACCACCTTTCATAGGCATTGAGCAACTCGCTGGCCTGGATGCGGGCCTCATCGTTGACATCGCAGCATTCCGATAGGAATCGGCCGAAAGGGTCTTGGCGTTCCCGGTAGTCACGGGTAGCGGCTTGAACCTCTTCGGGGCTCTCCAATCCCTCTTTCTGCCATTTCAGGCAACCCTGAACTGCCCAGGCCAGGATCCCAGGGAGTTCAGCCCGGAGCTTTTCCATGAGTTTCGGATCCCGTTCGTTCTCTGGGATCGTGACGGTGAAGGGAATCATGCGTAGTCGCCGGTAGAAACCCTCAGAATTATCCGTCGTAACCGGCTGATGGTTCGTGGCCAACCATATTTTATGTGTAGGGATGTACTCCCAGAAGTTCTCGTGCATACGGCGGCATTTAATTTTGTCGCCGCCGGTCAGGGATTTGATCCGTTCCTCGTCCCACTCCGAACCAGCTTTCACTTCTGAGGAAGTGGCCATCCGAACACGAAAGAGATCGGCGAGGATGGTTGGGTGGCTCTCAAACTTCTGGGCCGTGAGCAAGCCGCGAGGGAGTGCCTTCCCGTAATCCCCCAGCGCTTCGGTAAGCATGCCGGTGAAGGTGCTCTTCCCATTCGCGCCAGAGCCATAGAGCACGAAGAACACCTGCTCGGTGGTGAGGCCGGTCAGCGAATACCCGGTGGCCTTCTGCACGAAATTGACGAGGTCGTCACTGCCACCCAGAACCCTATGAATGAATGTTTCCCATAGGGGGGCCTTCGCGTCTGGATCAAGCCCAACCCCAGTCAGCATGGTCAGCATGTCCTCAGGCCGGTGTGGGCGCAGCATTCCTGTTTGAAGGTCCAGTGTTCCATTCGGGCAGTTGAGTATCCAGGGATCAACGTCGAACCCAGCGGAGTCGAAGGGCAACCTGGAGCGGGCCAAAATTAGGGTGTGGTCCGTGATGGTGGCCCTCTGGCAGTCCTTTGCCCATTCGCGATATCTCGCCTGCGCTGTCTTAACTTTTATTTGTTTCTCATCGGTCATTGTGGTTCCTTCAAATGGTGAGCCTCATATTCGAGGCGTTTGATTACGTCCTGGGCCATGAACTCGGCCTTGGTATTGCTCCGGATCCAACAGGCGCCATCAAAGACCACCCACTGTTTCCAGTCGTCGATATATCTGCACAGCTTGCCGTGACGCTCCACGAAACGATCCGCAAGGCCGTACTCAGTCATGGGGAGCTTGCATAGGCAGGCATCGAGTTCAGCATTCGGAATGATCAACGACTGCGGTTGATCCTGCAGGAGTTTCAGTTCCTTCCGTACGGATTCGCATAGCTGCTCGAAACGGAAATCCTGATCAAGATCCCTATAGTCTTTGCCGGGGCCCGCTCCTGTAATGGAGATAGGCTTGAGGACATGCTGAGCTCTGGCTCGTGCACGAATCCCAGCAGGGTCTTGGTCGAAGAGACTAAAGCGCGGAACGCCAGGAAAAAGAAGATCCAATGTTATACGGATCGTTTCTGGACGGACGTTTGCACTCAACGTAGCAATCGAGATAACCTCAGAATTGCCATACCCACAAGCGTCGTGGTTGGCCGCGATGGCTCCCCAAGGCCCTTCGTGGACGACGACAGCACTTGGGCGCACACCTGCAATGACGGGGATGTAAATGGCATCGGCTTCCCCGTGCATCCGGATATGGTCACCGTCGCTCGCGCCATCACCAGTCTTCCGACTAAATGCCCGGAACTGGATGCCGACGAATTCCGGGCCATTCATGACGGGGAGAATTGAGATAATTTCACCGTCGGATTCCCGTTGACGCGCCCAGACGCCAAGCTCCGGATGCAAGGGCATGCAGCGGTCGATGTGTTTGGCTGAGACCGCGCTGACCAGACATCTTGCATGGAGGAACTCAGCCGGATAACCCCTGAACGATGAGGGTTCCCCTCCGCTAATCAGCGTTAGCAAGGGAGCCTCGTGGCGATCGCGCACCCTCAGAGGCGCAAGTGTTTCTGCATCGAAGTGAAAAGAGACACCAGGGTGACCGTCTCGGTTCAGTCCATGGCAGGTAAAGTAGTCGTGCCCGTTGGGGTGATGCCAGATGTTCCCCACCGCATCGCTGCGGCCACAGCCAGGACAGTTAGGATGTTCGTGTTTCATAGACAAGCCAAAGGCAGGCGGCCCGAAGAACCGCCTGCCTTTACTCCACACAGCTTAGAAGTCGAAGTCCTTGGAATGCCCCACCTCATCGGCGGGACTTTGGGCGTAGTCGTAAGCAGCCACCAAAGCCTTGATCATCGGTTCAATCTCTGAGGGGCCGAAAACAGCAAACTCGCTCCCGGTGGTCTTGGAAATCTTGATGTTGAAGAAGCCATTGAAGCGATCCAGCTTGACATGGACCTCACCAGAACTGCTGCATAGGAGAGGCATGACTGGAACGTCCTCCTCCGGGATATTGGCCATGGAGCCATACCGGATTGCGGCTTGGTCAATCCCATCAAGGACGCTTTCGAGTTGCTCGGCTAATAGGCAGATGGTACGAATTGGGAACCAGGTACTACCTTCCATTCGTACGGTGCGGATCAGGATATGTGATCGTCCCTGCTGTTGCCCCACGATAATCCGGATCTCTTCAGATCCGCGTTTCCTACTGATGTAGTCGATAAGTTTTTCTGATTCAAAGGACGGTTCGAAGCTGGAACTACTAGGGGTTTTCCTATTCCTGAACCGGTCGATTCCGCTCATTACTCACCACCCTTCTGTGAGTTCTTACTCAGCCGGTTCAAGAACTCTTCGGTTTCGCAAATGGGGATTAATGTCCTTCGCCCACATTTCACGATCTTTATTGTTCCGTTTCCGATCTCCTTGTAAATAGTCGTTCTCCCAAGCCCATAGAGTTCTCGGAATTCGTTTATGGATAAAACTTTTTTAGCAATACCTTCCATATATCCTCCTGTAAAAGGGAACCAGCCAGGACAGATCGCCGTCTGGACTGGGGACTGGCGACCATGCCGTCCATCTTCAGGATAGCAGGAACAGAGACGATTTTCGACGGTTAAGTCTAATTATTTTTGTATTTGAATCAAAATTGAGCACATAACTGATTCAGCCCAATGAGAAGTTTCCGTTGTCTCCTGCGCGGAAAGCAGGGGCATCCCGTATCCGTTCATTAATATTTTATGGTCAAATCTCAATCGAACAACTCCATCAAGGCTCTCCTATTGGTCCTCGAAGAGAAAGCCTGCATTTGCCACTCCGAAATTAATTCGTAGGCACAGTTGGGCTCCGGGCTGGGCACAGGGCCGAGGATGGGCAGTCGCGTTGGCTGGGACCCGACCGGGATCCAGTCGGGCAAGCAGAGGCGAATATCCGTGCTGGGAGCGCCCAAACTTTCCACGTTGCTCGCTGCAGACCGCCGCGATTCCTTGAGAGCCGGACAGGTGTTTTGTACACGTGGCGGACACGGCCCTGTACGAGCGAAGGGCCAGAACCGTTAAGTTCTGGCCCTTCTTGTGTTCTTTGGTCGGCGCGAGAAGATTCGAACTTCCGACCCCTACCACCCCAAGGTAGTGCGCTACCAGGCTGCGCCACGCGCCGTGAACCATCAACTCTACGGTGTCCGGGCTCAATGGTCAAGTGCGGCTTTCGGGGCGGCGGAATCGTGGGGTGGTTTGGAAAGGCG
>Ga0116171_10001221_pt1 | contig 25970 bp, 36 predicted proteins | sample AD_JPNHW2_MetaG_FD_89798 | JGI IMG/M metagenome (GOLD analysis project Ga0116171, IMG submission 89798) | Active sludge microbial communities of municipal wastewater-treating anaerobic digesters from Japan - AD_JPNHW2_MetaG | ecosystem: Engineered > Bioreactor > Anaerobic > Digestate | place...
CCACACGCTGACCGCATTCGCGACGTACGGTGCGGTCCACGTAATGACGTCGAACGCGATCGACAACGCCTTGTTGCAGTCGCTGGGATCCACGGAGAAGTCGCAGCTGGCACCCTCGCCTTGACGGCTGGCACCGCCGCTCTTGGTCAGGACGAACTGCGCCGTGCCCCGCATGAACGCCCCGGCTCCGCGAGTCCAGGTCGTGTTCGGCGTTCCACCGGTTCCATCAATGGGTTGGACCCCGGCGGCATCAGCGTAAGTCGCCCAGCCCGTGGTATCGATCTCGGCATCCGGATTCGGGATGTAGTTGATCGTGAAGGGGCCCCGGAGCCGGGTATCCGACGCCTTGGGGGCCTTCGTGGCGCTGACTTCACGATCCGCGGCGAGCGACACGCCGCCTGGTGCAGCTTCCCAGAACTGAGCCCGCGGCACATAGCCAAACGACGGCGCCACCATGAACTCGATCGAGGTTCCGGTCAGGGTGTAGTCGGCGCCCTCGATCTGTCGAACACCGTTCAGGAACAGGTTCAGAGAACCCGGCAACGGGGTCGCGGACAGGAAGAAGAGAACGTTGATGTCGTCGACGTCGCCCGTGGGGGTCTCGTCGTGGCCGATGCTGCCACCGCCGGGCCCCGTGGGCCCCGTTGAACCGGTGCCGCCGGCACCGGTGGGTCCAGTTCCGAGCGGACCCGTGGGGCCCGTGACGGTGCTCGCGGCACCGGTGGGCCCAGTCCTGCCGGTGTAGCCCGTGGGACCCGTGGGGCCCGTGACCGTCGAAGCAGCGCCCGTGGGCCCGGTGCCCAGGGGACCCGTGGGGCCCGTCACCGTCGAGGCGGCCCCCGTGGGTCCCGTCCTGCCGGTATAACCTGTCGGGCCTGTAACGGTCGAAGCTGCGCCTGTCGGCCCGGTCCCGAGCGGACCCGTGGGTCCCGTCACCGTCGAGGCGGCACCAGTGGGTCCCGTCCTACCGGTGTAGCCCGTTGGACCCGTGACGGTGCTCGCAGCGCCTGTCGGCCCGGTTCCAAGAGGGCCGGTTGGACCCGTGACGGTCGACGCGGCGCCACTGGGTCCCGTTGGGCCCGTGGGACCGGTCACAGTCGAGGCTGCACCTGTCGGCCCAGTTCCGAGAGGGCCAGTTGGACCCGTGACAGTCGAGGCGGCGCCAGTGGGTCCGGTGCGCCCCGTGGGCCCCGTGACGGTGCTTGCGGCCCCGGTGGGTCCAGTTCCAAGCGGACCCGTCGGACCCGTAACGGTTGAAGCTGCGCCCGTGGGACCGGTGCGACCCGTGTAGCCCGTGGGCCCCGTGACATCCGACGCGGCACCGGTGGGCCCAGTGAGCCCCGAGGCGCCCGTTGGACCCGTGACGGTCGAGGCGGCGCCGGTGGGACCGGTTCCAAGAGGTCCGGTCGGGCCCGTGACGGTGCTCGGCGACCCCGTGGGTCCCGTTCTCCCGGTGTAGCCCGTGGGTCCCGTGACGGTGCTTGCAGCGCCTGTTGGCCCGGTGCCCAGGGGACCCGTGGGGCCCGTGATGGTCGAGGCGGCGCCGCTGGGGCCCGTGGGCCCTGTTGAACCAGTTGGACCTGTGACCGTAGAAGCGGCACCCGTGGGGCCCGTGTTCCCGGTGTAGCCCGTGGGACCGAACTGCCCCACGAACATGGACAGCAGAGCCCGGACCTCGATCTCGTCGGTTCCAACCGGGATGCCGTCGGGGGCGCCCAGGGTGAAGTTGATGACCTGGTTCAGGGCTCCACTCAGCGTGAACGTGGAGTGGGACTGGAAGACACCGTTGAAGTAGACGTCGAGGGCGTCGATGTTGAACGCCACAGCGTAGGGCGTCAGCGTGATGCTCGCCGAGGTTCCCGCGGTGTAGTCGACGCCGTCGAGGAAGCGCTGCACCACGGAGACCGATGAACTCGCGCCGGGGCCCGTGGGCCCCGTGGCTCCCGTGGCGCCGTCGACACCGATGGTGCCCGGCGACCCCGTGGGCCCCGTCCTACCGGTGTAGCCCGTGGGGCCCGTGACAGTGCTCGCGGCACCAGTGGGCCCGGTTCCAAGAGGGCCAGTTGGGCCAGTGAGACCGCTGGGGCCCGTGACGGTGCTCGCGGCACCAGTGGGCCCCGTTGGCCCCGTGACCGTCGAAGCAGCACCGGTGGGCCCAGTCCTGCCGGTGTAGCCCGTGGGGCCCGTGACGGTGCTTGCGGCCCCGGTGGGGCCCGTGAGGCCGCTGGGACCGGTCGGACCAGTGACGGTGCTGGCGGCACCGGTGGGCCCGGTGCCCAGAGGGCCCGTTGGGCCCGTGACGGTGCTCGCGGCGCCGGTGGACCCCGTGGGGCCCGTTGGGCCCGTGACCGTGGATGCGGCGCCCGTGGGTCCAGTTCCGAGCGGACCCGTTGGGCCAGTGACGGTGCTCGATGCGCCAGTGGGCCCGGTTCTCCCGGTGTAACCCGTTGGACCCGTGACCGTCGACGCAGCACCGGTGGGGCCCGTGAGACCTGAGGCGCCAGTTGGACCCGTGACAGTCGAAGCTGCACCCGTGGGCCCCGTGAGGCCAGACGCGCCCGTTGGGCCAGTGACGGTGCTTGCAGCACCAGTGGGCCCGGTGCGGCCGGTGTAACCCGTGGGGCCCGTGACCGTCGAAGCAGCGCCCGTGGGCCCCGTGAGGCCGCTGGGACCGCTGGGGCCCGTGGGCCCCGCGGTTCCGATGAAGGCGGCGACGACAGCCCTGACCTCGATCGCAGCGACACCCTGCGGGATCACAGAGGTGAAGACCAGGTTCGAGCCTACCAGGCTGAACGTGGCGTGCTGCTGGTAGACGCCGTTGAAGTAGACCTCAGCGAGGCTGGCGTCATCCGGCGGCGTCGCCAGGACCAGGGTGTCCGTGTAATCCTCGACGTAATCGACGCCGGAGATGAAGCGCTGCAGCACGACGCTGACCGGGGCAGCGATGCCCGTTGGACCCGTGGGCCCACCGCTGGGCCCCGTGGCGCCCGTGGGCCCACCAGCTGGCCCAGTGGCGCCGGTGTAACCCGTGGGTCCAACGGTGGCCACATACGCTGAGATCAGGGCACGGACCTCGACCGCGGTGACCCCAGCGGGGATCGGCGACGTGAACGTGATCACGGCGCCGGCCAGGCCGAACGTGGTGTGGTGCTGGTAGACGCCGTTGAAGTAGATCTCGAGGTTGTCCTCGTGACTCGGCGCCGACGTCAGCGTCAGCGCAGTCGTGGATCCCTCGACGTAGTCCGTACCGGAGACGAAGCGCTGCAGCGCGATGACCGAAGTTCCGGTGCCGCCGGGTCCCGGCGGGCCCGTGGGCCCACCAGCTGGCCCAGTGGCGCCGGTGGGGCCGCCGCTGGGGCCCGTGGGCCCCTGGAGACCCGTGGGGCCCATGGTACCGACGTAGGCCGAGATCACAGCGCGGACCTCGACCGCGGTGACCCCCGCGGGGATCGGCGACGTGAACACCAGATTGGAGCCGCTCAGCGAGAACGTGGTGTGGTGCTGGTAGACGCCGTTGAAGTAGACCTCGAGGTTGTCCCCGTGGCTCGGCGCCGAGGTCAGCACCAAGGTGTTCGTGGATCCCTCGACGTAGTCGACGCCGGAGACGAAGCGCTGCAGTGCGATGACGTTGGCCCCGGTGCCCATGGCGCCCTGAGGCCCCGTTGGTCCGGTGTCGCCGGTCCCGCCGCCACCACCGCCGCCGCTACCAGGGGGACCCGTGGGGCCCGTGACCACGGAAGCCGGGCCCAGGGCGCCCGTGGGCCCCTGCGGTCCCGTTCTCCCGGTGTAGCCCGTGGGCCCCGTGATGACGGAAGCTGCGCCAGTGGGGCCCGAGGCGCCCGTGGGCCCCGTCGGCGTCGGAGCCCAGGTGGCACCGCTGGGACCCATGGAGATCACGGATCCCGTGGGGCCCGTGGGCAGATCCGACATCGCGATGCGGCGCATCCCAGGGGCGCCCGTGGGCCCCGCCGGGGTCGCCAAGAAGAGCCCGGGGCTCTGAGGCGCCGTCAGCGCGGCGTACAGCGCCGCGGTGAGATGGTAGTATTCGGATGTGGTGCCGCCCTGGAGATCGCTGAGCCCGTTGTGCAGGATCGAGGGGCCCCAGACGGCCCCGGTGTACGTCAGGAAGCGACCCACGTTGAGGTCGAAGGTGGTCGTGGCGCGGAACGGGATCCGGAAGGACCATGCGGAGCCCCGCCACGTCGCGAGTTCGTTGTCGTGGCCAGCCCAGGCGCCAATGGCCCCCGGAGCCACGAGCCAACGCTGATCCACCGACGGGGTCAGCGTAGCCGGGTTCGTGACCGCAGCGCTGACCACGGGCCCACACCAGGCCCCGATCTCGGAGATCATGCGGCGAACCGCGATCTGCGTCGTGAGATGGGGATCCGCGGTGGGATCCACGCCGGGTTGCGGCGCTACGAAGGGAGTGGACCCATTGGTCCGGACTACCGTGCTCGGCAGGACGGCGTCGTCGATCCGTTGTGACGGCGATGCCTGCCTGAGCTCATTGGTGCTGCCATCAAAGAATACGGGCTGGACCATGGGGAGGACGCCAGCTTAGACTTTACTCGGGGCCGGTCCAGCCAATGGAGCCGCCCTCAGTGCCCCCGCTTCTTCAGCTTCTTCCTTTTCGCTTTCTCGGCCCGCGCCGCTTCACGGCGCTGCTCCGAGGGATTATTCCGCTTGGAACGCTGTACCGCGAGCCGGCGATGGAACGACTCCACCTTGGCGTCGCGGACCGCCTCGAGATGAGCCCCGAGGCCGAGGCCACCGCCGGACCCATTGAGCTCAACGGAGTTCTTCTCCTTCTCAAGACACAGCTTCTCGGCGTCGGTGAGGACGGAGACCTGGATCTCTGGAACCCGGGTGGCCTGAACGGCGCGCCGAGCAATGAGCTCAATGGGGTCCATGGCTTACTTCTTCTTGGCCTTCTTGACCAGGGCGGTGACGGGCTTCTTGCTGACCTTCTTGGCAACGGACATCGGGTGTTCCTTGGGAACAGGTGCTGCGCGTGGCAGCGGTGGAAGGACTCGCTGAAGTGAAACCGGGACGGCTTCGAGATCCTTCAGGGAGCCCTGAGATGAACGGTCTCCGGAGTGGAGACAGTCCAGGCGGGCACTGGGTTCCTGGCTGTGTCGCGCCAGGCCAGTGAAATCAGGTGAACGCCTGAGTCGCATCGCGGCTTGGGCGTGGCAGATTACGGTACCGACATCCCAGGCCACCTTGGCGGGCTCCGGGGCGTCGGCGATGCGCCGGGGATGGAGCCCGGTGCACTTCTTGGTCATGGCCTCGAGCTGGCCCCGGAGGGCGCCGCCGTGCCCGCCTTGGTCGCCCCACCAGGCCTGGATGTCGCCGAAGCTACCTCGACCAGCCGCCGCGGCGAGCAGCACGGCGTCGCGGACGACGTTGAGCTGGGTGGCGGATAGGGTCAGGACGTAGGTGGCGGGGCGCATCGCGGTGGGCTCAGCTCAGGTAGGCCAGCCAGCAGAACTGAGCTGCCTCGGCTGGGATGTGGATGGATCCGAGGTAGCGGGCAGTGACGTCGAAGCATCCGGGGCGCACCGCTCTGTCACCGCAGTCCAGGCGCGCCGGCTGGATCTCGACGGTGAAGGGGTCCTCGGGCTCGATGTGCATCGCCGCAGCCTCGAAGGTCTCGACCTCGCGGGCCATGACGAAGTTGGTCATGAACGGATAGGTGTCGCGGTCCCAGATCAGCGCGGTGCCATGCTTCGCCGGGATAATGTTCTCGTTGATCTTGGCGCCGAGTTTGGTCATGACGCCAGGATCCATCATCCAGATCCGGAACTTGGGATCACCGGGGGCCCGGAGCAGGTCGTCGACGCAGCGCGGCGACGCGAGCCGGGTCAGATCCTGGACTTCGCGGTGGAACTCGGCGTCGATACGATCGCCGAGGGCTGCAACGACGCGGCGCTGAAACCAGGACCGGAAGGTCTGCCCGGTGTCCGCGAGCTTCTTGAAGTTCACGGTAGCCGTGACCGCCAGGGTCCGCATGGGATTGGCCAAGGGGAACTTCTGGTGCCCGTAGCTCTCGAACCATGACGGGTCCACAGTGGTCGGCTTCCACCACGACATCCGGCGCGTATTCGCCGCGATCCAGGTCTCCAGGAACTCCTTCGAGCTCAACTCAGCCTTGGCGGGGTCCGCAAGGATGAGATCCTGGAACTCCTGGTTCAGGCGGAGCTGGAGTTCCCCTGGTGGAGTCGGGAGCTCCTTGGGCTTCACGATGCGCGGCGGGCCCAGGGTGCTCTCGACGTACTTCCAGACCCGTTCCCAGTTCAGTTCAGGTACGATGCCGTCGAGCTCGTTGTCCCTGATGTAGTCCAGGGTTCCGGCGCGGTGTGCCGCGGCGCTGTAGGCCTTGCCGGCCCTGGCCCGGGCATCAGCGATGGCCTGGCGGAGCTCCGGGGTCATCGCGGAGCCGTCGTGGAGCACGGGAGCCGCGATGATCTGGTTGCGATCCGTGACGTGGAGCCCGTGCTGTGCCAAGCAGGCCTGCCGGTACGCCGATAGGAGCTGATCTCGACGGTTCGTGAGGTGCTCCGCTGACACCGTGATCTCGAAGCCGCCGGGGGTCCAGAACTGACCGGCACCGTTCGAGAAGATGTCGCGCATGGTCTGGGATCCTGTGTACGGTTTACTGACAGTCAAGTACGTCTTGGAAGTCGTGACAGAAGAAACCCCGGTGAGGTCTGCTCACCGGGGTTCCCCGAACGTCTGGCGCTGCTTCCGGCCGTTCCACTGCACTGCTGCGTACGACTGCCGATCTCAGTGCTGTGCTGGCCAGATAGTGTGTCGTAACGACTCAGTGTCAACTGGCTCTTACCATTCCATAATATGGAATACCTATACGATAAAACACATGCACCCAACTGAGGTCTTCAACCGCGCTCGAGAACTACGTGCCGCCGGTCTAAGTTTCGGTCGAATCGCCAACGAAATGAATCTCGCAGTCTCGCTGGTTCATCGTTGGTGCCGCGATGTCCCGTGTCCGGCAGTCCCCGCCTCCACTCGTCCACCGCGCAGGGAACATCGTCACCACGACTGGGCGGCGATTCAGGCGTATGTCGACAAAACTAGCTGCAGCCAGACGGCCTTATGCCGAGAGTTCGATCTGGAGCTAAGCGTCCTACAGTACGCGATACAACGCGGCCGAGTTGCGATCCGTGACCATACCCCGCTCGCTGCTCTGACAAAGAAGAGAGCACACCGTGTCAACGGCACCTATGCGAAGCGTCTACTCCTTGCAACTGGCGTGCTCACAGAAGTGTGCGAAAAGTGTGGGCAAGGAACGACATGGCAAGGTAAACCGCTCATGCTGCAGCTTGATCATCGAGACGGCAACTGTCACAACAATGCTGTTACCAACCTACGCCTACTGTGCCCGAACTGCCACACGCAAACGCCAACCTATGCCGGCCGCTCCATTCGTCGACAGCTGACTCGGACCTGAAACGCTTACTTCGCCGCCACCGCGGTCGGGGCTACGGGCTGCTTCGCCGGGATCGTGACCATGGGCGGCACCGGGACCGGTGGGACCCAGGGCTTCAGCGCCGGCGGCGCCGCCGGTGCCTTGGGTGCTCCGACGTTGCCGAGCCGGTTCCCCGGCTTCAGGGGCTGCGGCGCCGGGTTCACGAAGGGGTAGTTCGGGACCGCCGGGATCGTCTCGCCGGCGACCTTCTTGAACTCGGCGAGCCTGGCCCGGGCCACCTTGGCGAGCCCTTCGGCGACGGGGCGCGAGAGCCCCATGTCGGCACAGGCATCCTCGAAGCCAGCCTCGATCGCGGCGGCGTGGTCCCGGGCATCTGCCGCGGCAACCTTCTCCAGGGCTTCCTTGGTCAGCATGACGTCACTTCGCGCCGGGGATCACGGGCGGCGCCGGCGAAGGCGGCACCGCGGGCTTCGGGGCCACGACGGGCTTCACCGGCGGGGCTGGGGCAGCCACGGGCTTCGGGGCCGGCGGGGTCACCGGCTTCGGCGGCGAGATGTCGGGGCCCGTCATGCCGCCCATCATGTTGAAGAGCTCGTCACCGCCGGCGCCGACGGGCTTCGCCGGGGGAACCCCGGGATTCGCGGCCCGGGCCTGACCCTGTGCCAGCGCCTTGGCCTTGGCCTGCTCCGCGATGAGGCGCTGCTTGAAGAGCTCCGCGTTGGGGTCCCCGGCCGGGGCCGCGTTGCCGACGATATCCGCGGCGACCTTGGCGAGGCCGCTGGTCGGCTTCGCGACATCGAGGACCACCGCGGCGAACTTCGCCAGGTTGGCGCGCTGGAGATCGTTGAGCTCCAGGGTGTCACAGGCGTGCTCGAAGCCGGCATCGATGGCGTCGCGCTGCTCATGGGCATCAGCGGCGGCGACCTTCTCGAGAGCGGCGGCGTGGGCGATCTTGGAGAACGGCATCTGGGTAGGTCCTAGTTGGGGCAGAGGAAGGAGGCGAGCTTGGTGCGCTGAACGGCGTCGAGCTGGACCGGGAGCGCATCCAGGGCGCCCTGGACCTCGTGCTTCCCGATGTTGTCGAGCGCCTTGGGGTTCCGGGCCAGGAGCCCCTCGAGGCGCCGGCGGTTCCGGGCCGCGAAAGCGAGGTCGTCATCGACGGGAACCGCGGCGGTCTTCTCTTGGTTCTCGTCGTCACGGCTCATGAGCCAGAGCGCCAGGGCTCCCGCGGCGCCGACGCCCAGGATGGCCGGGGCGTAGTCCTTGGCGACCTGGAGCCAGTCCGTCTTGGGATCCCCGGTGAACGTGGACTTCACCGCGGTGCCCGCAGCAGCGGTGCCCGTGTTGATCTTGTCGCCGACGGCCTGGCCCGTGTCCGTCATGCCCGCAGCGGTGCCGATGCCGGCAGCGGCCACGGGGGCCACGGTGCTGACGCCCTTGGCGACCTCGGAGGTCGTGTCGGCACGCTGCGTCGCCGCAGCGGCGTCGCGCCGGGCCCCGGAGAGCTGCGCCTTGGCCTGGTTCTGGGCATCGGTCTGGATCTGGGCCCTGGAGCGATCCGCGACGTTCTCGGCCTGCGTCTTCAGGGGATCATGGACGTGGGGCTGCACCGGGGTCGTCACGTTGGTATTCAGGCGGCTATGCGCCAGATTCGCCTGAGTCGCCTTCGTCTTGGCCCCGGAGGCGAGCCGGTTCGCACCGCGCTGCGCCAGGCCGGCCAAGGGGTGCCCCAAGGCATAGGTCCCGGCGCCGGCGGCGGTCATCGCTGCGGGATCCCAGTCCGTTCCGGCACCGACAGCGGTGACGGCTCCCGCAGCGGGCACGGTGTGCTTCGCAACGGTCCCGAGTCCCCTGAGGAGGTCAGCGCTCTGCTTCAGGAAGGCGGAGCGCCGCAGCGCCGGGATCAGTGCAGTGCTGTCCATGAGGCCCTGAGCCTACCAGGGCTTCCCCCGGAGAGAAGTCGATCTCAGCTGAGCGCTTCCGGGCGCTTCTCGGGGCGCGGCGGAGCGGCAGCCCGTAGCGGTCGATCATGCGCTGCAAGGTGCTCCGGGAGACCCCGAACCGGTGCGCCATATCGATCTGTCGTACCCCGGCGTGGATCGCCGCGATGAGCTCGTCGACGTGGTCCTGGTTCAGGGTGCTGTTCTTGCGGCAGTGTATCCGGGCCCCGTAGATCACGGCGCGCCAGCGGCCCACGTGCGCCGGGGAGCGGTTGGTTCGCAGCGCAGCCGCCATGACGCAGCCGCCGGTAGCCTCGAAGACCTCGGTCCAGAACTTCTGCGCCGTAGGGGTAACGTGGAGCGGCATCATATTCTCCGCTGGGAGACCGTTACCATTTCGCCCGGGGGCACTCTTCGGTCATCAGCTTGACCTTGGCGAAGAGGTAGCAGCCGCAGTCCAGGCAGCGCCTGTGCTCGACATCAACGGTCCCCGGGGTGCTCGCTGGGCACGCCCGGCACTGCGCCAGCCTCGTTGCCAGGAGGGCTTCCGGGCTCAACGTGGGCTGCCCCTGGGTCAACGACCTCACGGCCCGGAAGATCGCTCCCGCTGCGTTCCTGGCCTGCTGGGGCAGCGACGGGAACTGCGCCGGCTGGGATTCCGTGGGGTCTGCTGGCATCGCTGGGCTCCCTGGGTTGACTCCGGATCCAGGCCTCGACGCGCCCCAGGGCCCCGAGGACTTCCTGGATGTTGGCGACGGGCTGACCCCCGGTGACCCCTGCGGCGATCTCGGCCCGGGCCAGGCGCACCATGATGGCGACATCCTTGGCGATGAGTACCGGCCTCGGAACCGGAACGAGCCGTGGCAGATTGGCAGGGGGAACCGGCATGGTGTCATCCTGTTCAGGGTTGACTGGTGGTCAAGCTGTCCAGCGCGTAATGGGGCACCGACTCAGGAGCCGGGATGCGAAGCCGGCGCCGCTGCAGTTGCAGCCCGCGATGGAGCACTTCTCGTCGACCCAGTTCTCACAGATCCGGCAGCGCGCCAGGCGGGCCTCCGTGAGCTCGGGGCCCGCGTAGCGGGGCTCCGGGAACGGGGTCTCGGCGACGGGGACCTCAGGGGTCAGCGTGACGGGGAGCCCGTCGCCCCGGAACAGGCGATGGATATCAGCAACGATGTCCTCGGGGGTCCCCGTGACGGGCCAGCAGAGCTGGTTCCAGCTCCGCATCGCGTCGAACTGCATCCGGACATAGACCTGGTCCTGGATCCTGAGGATCGAGGTCTCGTCGCCGCGGTTCGCGTAGTACACGAGCTGGGGAACCCCGAGGAGCGCGGCGAGGTGAGCGACACCGCTGTCCAGGGACACCGTGATCCGGGCACCGGCGAGGAGCCGCATCGTGCCCGTCACGGTGTCGCCAGGAGGATCGAGCTCCCAGGCCCTGACCACCGCCGGGACCTCCAGGGATTCCCGCTGGGACCCCGCGAGCCCCACGGTCCAGCCCTGCGCCGTACAGAGCTCGGAGAGTCGGGCCCAAGGGAACCCACTCTTGGCGTCGGTGTAGTGCTTGAGCCGCGGGGCCAAGACGACATCCACGGGCACGGGCTCCGGCCGTGGAATCGTGGGCTTCTCGCCACCGCTGAAGTCCCAGTGGTGCAGCAACAGGGCCCCGGGCCACCGTTCCCGGGCCGCAGCTTCGAGCTGGAGCTCCAGGAGGTGATGGTTGTGGTTGTGGTCGTAGCCGTTGGGGTAGACGGCCTCGACCAGGGGCCACAGCGAAGCATCCGGGGCCACGGGGTACAGCGCGGCGTGTCGCGGGTTCCCGCAGACGATGTCCCCGGGCCGGTACCGGGACCAGATCCCTGGAATGATCTCATGGATCAGGTCGCCGAAGTGGCCGAACCAGGGAAGGAAGACGTTCATGCCAGCAGCCCACCTTCCTCGCGGCAGACGCCCCAGCCCTGCAGGGTGTACCCGGCCATGGTGGCGCCGCAGGCTGCGATGCGCCCCTCGGAATCCACGGTGAATGTCACGGAGAGCCCCTTGTAGTCCGCGGGCGACGGAGTCACGGTGAGGGTGCCACCGCCCGCGGCAACACGGGCAAAGGAGCCCGACGCAGCGGTCAGGGCAACTCCCAACGAAACCGTCGGGGCCGGCGGAGTCGGTGACGACGGGACATAGACGTTCCCGACGCCGAAGCCGCCGAGCTGCTCGGTGCCACCACCGCACACCGTCACGGCGCGGTCCGTGACACTCAATCCGCAGTTCGTTCCCGTCGCGGTCCAACCGATTCCGGTTCCGTTGTCGGCGTTGATCAAGATGGAGATCGTGGCACTGACGGCATCCAGGGTCTGCCCCGTGGATGTCACGTTCAGCTTGGTCCCGACGATGTGCAATGTGATCGGGGACCCGAGCTCGGGCTTGTTCGCGGCGAGCCAGGCACTGAAGCCGGCCAAGCTGTCCGAGGATCCGCTGATATGCGACGTGAACTCGCGCTTCGAGCTGTCCCCGCAGCGATACGACGTCAGCTTCGTGATGGTGCCGGCCCGTGACGTCGACCACCGCACCGGGTTCCGGATCCGCCCCGAGAACCCGGCACGGGCGTACTGGTAGCCCTCGATGCCGACGGTGTTCAGGATGCTGCCGAGCCCGGGCAGATTGGTGTAGATGTCGGAGCCGCCGGCCTGGAGCCGGGCCCAGCTCACGAACGACGAATACGCCGTGGTCTGGTAGACATAGGTGTCCGCTTCGGTGCCCCCGGTGCACCAGGACACCGGGTACACGCTGGGCCGCGTCACGGAGCTCCGGGTCAGCGCCAAGGAGTTCACACGGCACCAGAACTCGACGTCGCCGAACTCGCGCAGCGTGACCCATCCTGAGCTGATCGCGACCCACACGATGTCGGTCCACGACGACGTGCCCTCGTCGTAGACCTGCCCCACGGACATATCCACGAAGTTGTCCTGGATCGAGATCGCGATGCGGACCCGAACGAAGTCGTTGAGGGCAAGCGGCATCAGAGCCCCCCGAAGTTCTGGTACCAGCCCGGCCCCGAGGTAACGATGGTGACCAGGGGCGTGCAGACCACTTCGCAGCGCGTCACCTGGCCCGTAGCGGAGACATCGATGTTCACGGTGACCTCAGCGTTGCCGCCACAGATCGACTTCGTCACTGAGGTCGTCGTGTTGAATCCAACCGGAGTGAAGCTGATGTCCATGGTCGGTGTCAACGTGATCCCGGAGACCACCATGGCCGGGTTGAGACCGAAGTTGCCGTTGGAAACCCAGTACCGCTGACCCAGGGAGCAGGATCCCGCAAGGGACAGAATCGACAACGTGAGCTGCCAGGCCGACCCCACCGGAGATACCGCAGCCATGATCGTGGCGACGTGGCGCTGGTCGACGCCGTAGATCAGGTAGTTCGTGTCGTAGGTGAAGCAGGTATTGTCGGGGTAGTCAGCGGAGGGATCGTAGAGGCCGGCACCGGTGCCGGTCTGATGCGCGAGCCCATAGGTGCACTGGCACTTCGCCTCGAACCCCATGTCTGTTGTCGCAGTCGTGACCTCCATCTTCCGGGCCCCGGTGTTCGCCGTGAACACCGCTGGCAGCGGTTCATACTTCACGCCGTGGGCGTAGTACACCAGCCTGGACTGCCACCCGGAGCGGAAGATCCCCGTGACGGGATCGGTGCCGTAGGGGATCACGGCGTTGGCGAAGCTCATGCCCGTGAACCCCGGGAACCCGGAGCGACCGATCCAGATCGGAATCGACAACGGGACCGACGTCGTCGCGGTGCCGTCCTCGGTGATCATGAAGGCATCCGCACTGGGATGCGTCATGGTCCCCGGTGCTGACAGCTCGAAGTTCCTGAGCTTGTAGATCTCGGTCTGGGGATAGTCGAACTGCCACGTCGGCTGGTACAGGGGTCGGCTGCCCGCCGCTCTGGTCTGCAGCGTGGTCCCGAGCCTGGTGGTGCCCCAGCCGAGCTGCACATTGGGGACCTTCGGCGAGCTGTAGGTGTCCCAGTTCTTGTGGAGCCAGTCCACCCAGTAATACGTCGTGACGACCCGCCCGATCTGCGGGGGATCATCCTGCGATGCCTGCGCGACACAGCGATCGTCCACCGCGGTGAAGCCGCCATGGATATCCACGGTGGCATGGAAGTAGTTCGAGATCACGGGTGGCGTGCAGCACCCGCATGGCGAGTTCAGCTTGAAAGCCATTTAGAACTCGTCCGTAGCCAGGATCCCGATGTGCTTCGTGATCGTGGGATTCACGGAGTCGCAGACCTCGATGGCCCGGATGTAGAGCTCGGGACGCGTCAGCGCCAAGAAGCCGGCCGGCAACGCCGTGACGTCTTCTTGGCGGATCACGACGCGCTGGATGTCATCGTTACCCCACCAGCTCCAGGACCACCCGGAGCGATGCTCGGTGTCCATGAGGAAGGCCCATTTCCGTTTCCTCGTGGAGCCCACGGGATCCGCGTCCGGCACGGTGTCGCCGAACCACTGTATCACGGCATCGGTGCCGTCGAAGAAGGACAGGGTGCCCGCGGTGACGCTGGTGGCCTCGGCCTGCATCGTGAGCCAGCCCTCCCAGGCCGCCGTCACGGGGTCATAGGTGTCCGTGACGCGATTCGCGGCGATGTACGGGAAGCAGAGCTGGGAGCCCCTGGTGTAATCCGTGGCCGCGGGGTCCCCGATGTTCACGACGAGGTCGCCGCGCTTCACGACCAAGGCGCGCTTCTGGAACCCGGCATCCAGGAACCAGGACAGGGTCTCGTCGTTCTCGGTACCCACCGCGGTTTCGTCGTCGGTGACGTTCGCGATATCCCGGTACGAGATCCGGTTCTCCTGGGCGTCGACCAGGGCCTCCAGGGATCCCGTGGCGTCGTAGCGGAACCGCTGCCCTGGCCCCAGGTGCTGGGCACACATCGTGCACCAGCCCTCGGTGTGGTGAATGAACACGGGGCGCCGGCAGCTCGAGGCGCACGGTGACACCGACCAGGTCCCCGCTGTAGTCGGGGAGCCCTCGGTGGCGTCAGAAGCGATGTAGTACGGGGTGTTGTCGAACAGGGCGTCGATCGCGGGGTTCAGCCAGAACCTGCCCTCGGTGACGATGAAGCGCTGCGCCAAGAAGATCGAGCCATTGCTGCCGTTGCTCCCATTGCAGACCCCGAGCAGGGTCCGATCCGTGGGAGCGCTGTGATCCGGGGCCGCCGGCAACGGGGCCGTCGAGATCACGGTGGCCTTGCGCCACTTCAGGGCAATGGGGTCATAGGCAACGAGGCAGGTCCCATCGTAGGTCTGGGACGCATCGAACTCCTCGAAGGCGGCACCCCAGTCATCGGTGCCCTTGCGGGCCACCACGATGTTCGCCGGCGGGATCTCACCGGGGACGACGTGCCAGGCCAACCGGGTCGCGAAGCCAGCGGTCTCGGCGCGCTCATCATAGCGCCGCGCCACGAGGACCACGTTAGCGCTGTATTGCAGCGCGGGCTGGCTGAAGCTGAGGCGTTCCTGGGTCGGGGGCCCCGGAGCAATGTCGGTGCCATTGGACCGGACCCCGGGATAGTACCCGAAGATCCAGCGGGAGCCGTCCATGGCGGTGCCGTAGTTGGAACCGTCGGGGGCCACGAAGACGAGGCGACACCAGGCGTCACCGGGAACCGGCAGGGAGCCCCAGTTCCCCCAGGATGTCGCCTGGGCGGCTCCGGGGAGATCCTCGTCGCCGAACATGGGCTGGGTCCGGCCCAGCACGATGCCGTGGAACGCGGCATCCGCGGGGATCTCGAGGCAGACCAGTCCGGTGCCGTCGGCACTGCGGATCCCCAGGGCGGTCACCACGGAGGCACGATCCGCGGCGTTGACCTCGTAGGTCCGGTAGGTCCCGATCCCGGGCACCGTCATGGATCCCGTGGTGGATCTCACGGTGCCGTAGAAGTGCGCCATGGCGGCGTACCAGGGACAGGGGCAGTTGTTCGCGAAGGTGATCCTGACGGTCTTCAGGATCGAGGGATCATCGAGGTCCTCGAACTGGGCCTCGCACCCGGGATCCTGATCGTGCGTGTCGGGTTCCTCATCACGGAACAGCCCGGTGAGGCGTACCCTGATGAGATCTCCCATGACTTAGGCCGCGACGAGGCCGCGGCGCTTCTTCGGGGCACTGTCCCGGTTCAGCATGTAGGCCAGCAGCGCAGCGGCACCGACGCCACCAGCGATGCCAGCGGTGGTGCCCGGGTTCTTGCCGATCCAGTCCTTGGCGGAGGTGAGCCCGGCGCCGATGGTGTCCCGGGCGCCGTGGAGCCCGGTCGCCACGGTGTTCTTGGCGGCGGTGGCACCGGCACCGATGCGATCCATGATCCCCGGAGTCGCACCGGGGACCTCCTGTGCACACTTCGAGATCAGGGCGGCGCGGAGGATGGCGGTGGGCTTCATGCCCGGGATCCTAGTGCTGGACCCCTGAGGCGCAATCAGGCCTGCATGCCTTCCAGGGGATCATATCGGGGCGCCCTGGGGACATCAGGCATGAGCTGGGGTTCGCCGTCGGGAGCGGCCACTGGGGGCGGTGCCGGGACATCCGGCGCAGCGGTGGGCGCGGACTCCGGGGCCCCGGAACGCTGATCCGCGAGGTTCTTCGCGGCGACCCCGGCGACACCAGCCATGGCGCCGCTGGCCGCCGTGGATGCCGCCGTGGCGGGGGTCACGGTGCCCCTGGTGAGGAAGTCCTTGAGGCGTGCCCCGAGCTGGGGGCCCACGGGAGCCGCGGGGATCTCCCCGGTGACACCGAGACGCTTCAGGAGGGCGTCCATCGGAGGCGGGGACCCGGGCCGGAAGCCGTGGTCGAGGGCCGGAGGCGGCGCCGCGGGAACCGCGGGCTGTCCCAGGGGGCGCGGTGTCACCGCAGCCGGCATCGTGGGCTTCGGAGCCACAGGAGCCGCCGCGGGGGCCACAGGCTTCATGGGGGCGTCGTAGGCCTTCATGCGGGCAGCCATCCCGGGACCCCGAGGAGCAATCGCTGGGCTCGGTGCGTACGACGAGGATGCCTTCAGCGGGACGATGTGCGGGGCGCCATGGGGCATCACGTTCGCCGCGGTCTTCCGGAGCAAGGCGACGCGGAGAAGGGCAGCTGCTTTGGACATGGTACGGAACCTTTGCTCGGTGCGGTTAGCGGCGTCGTGGGCGTCTTCATAGCTCTGGCCCGTGGCCATGAGCGCGCTCTCCTTGAGCTCATGGATCAGGAAGGCCAGGAGATCTCGGTTCGAGAAGCCCTGTTCCAGGACCACGGTTCCCTGGGGGCACCACTGCGGCGACGCAAACGCGTTGGTGCCTCCGATGAAGCCGGTCTCCAGGTTGTCCCGGACCACGGCGCCATCCACGGCAACGATGCGGGGCATCTCCATAGCTCTATCCTTCGTACAGCATGGTTCGGGGCTCCACGGGGCACCTGGTATCCCGGGCGTAGGCCTGGCGCAGCGCCGCCACGGGGACCACGAACGCGGGGTAGGCACCGTGCCAGTACAGGAGCTCGTCCCAGGGTATCCAGGACTCCCCCTTGGCGGAGCACGAGATCAGGACTTCACGGGACTGCGACGCGGCCCCAGCCATGGTGGGATGTGGGAGCCAGTGCTGCTTGTAGCCCGTGATCAGGACGTTGTGGTCGCTGTCCCCGGGGGTGTGCGGTGGCGGCGGGGCGCCCCGGTTGAAGCGCACCGATGCCACGAGGACATCACCGGCAGCGACGACGTCTCGGACCCCATCGATCCAGTTCCGGTTGTCCCAGTGCATCGGGATCGCCCCGGACTTGTAGTAGTAATGCTTGGGCCGGTACTCTTCCCCGGGAAGCCCGAAGGACTGCAGCAGGAAGCGCCAGCGCCACGCGCACATCGAAGCTCTACCCTCGAAGCCCTTGGGCATCCGGGACTCCGTGATCTCGTAGGCCACGGGAACCGAGACGCCGAGGAGCCCAGCGAGGCAGCAGTACCCGCAGTCCCCGCCGCTCAAGACCTTCGGCGAGATCTGGGGCACGACGTGGACCCCGGTCTCCGTGGTGAACACCTCGAGGTCCATATCCTCGAACTTCATACCGGCTTCAGGGCTACGGATGTCCCCTTGAGATCGTGGTAGCAGTCCGGGAGGAACTCTATGACGCCATTGCGCAGGAAGAGGTGACAGCGCTTCTCGGGCCAGTCCCCGTTCACCAGGAGCGAGGGCTCGAACGTCGGCGAGCTCAGGGACCCGTTCCAGGTCCACACCGGTTGCCCCGGGGCCCCCTTGATCCGGTAGGCGTGGCCGCCGGCGCAGCCGGGGCAGTGGAAGCAGAGCAGGATCTCCCGGGCATCTTCGTCGCACGTCGCCTGGCAGTCCCGGAGCTTCTCGATCACCGCAGGGCTCGGCATATCGATGCCGAGACGGTCTCCGCTGGGAGACATTATCCGCCGTCTCCCAGACTGGCGGTCTTCTTGGCTTCCCAGTCCGCGATGACGGGGTGCACGACCCAGGTGTCCTCGTTGGTGCCCTCGTAGTAGACCCGGATCTCGGTGCCGACGCCAGGGGCCCACATCCCGGCGAACCGGACGTCCCAGAAGCTGGAGCCCACGTTGAAGATGTGCGGGCTCAGCGCGATCGTGGTGCCCAGCGAGGTCTGCTTCGCCGCGATCCAGTCCGCGAGGACGTGGCGGATCCAGGTGCCCTCGGGGGCCCCTCTGTAGTGGACCCGGACCACGGTGGCGCTCTCCAGAGCCCACATCACGGCTTGGCGGAGGTCGTACTGGGTCCCCTGGACCGAGAAGACATGAGCGGAGACTACGGGCATGGTGAGACCTTCTTACCGAGGCGTCGAGGGATGGGAAGCGGAGCGGTACTCCGCCAGGGGATGCACGGGGACCCAGATCCCCTTGACCCCGTTGATCACGATGGCGCGGACCCGGGGCACCGTGGTGAGCTCCGTGGTCTTGGAGTCCAGCCCCATCCGGGCCCGCTTCGCCACGGGAGGCGATGTGCTCATTTCACGAACGCAGCGGCATCCACATCGGCCTGCTTCGCAACGATGAAGGCAGCTGCAGGGGTCAGGTTGGGGATCCCCGGGGCACACCGGGAATACACGGAGACATTGGTCCCGGAGGTAGTCCACATCACGGACTTCCGGACATCCAGAGCGGTCCCGTTGACATACACGATGAAAGGGGAGATGACCATGGCTTCCGGGGCACTCTACAGGGCCTGTTTCATAGGGGAATAGCGGGGTCCCGGGACCCCCAGATGTGACCGCATTGACGCTAACTCTATGTGCCTGCGGTGCTTAGGGTTGCTGGGATCAATATCCCGGGCTCTTTTCCCGCGAGGTCAGGCCGCGGGGCACACCACTGGAGCCCGCTGTGACCGATCTCCTGGGACCCCCAGGGGCCCGCGACGACGACGTGCTCGGCCTCCAGCTTGAGCGCCTTGAAGGCTCCCCCGAAGTAGGACAGGAAGCGCTTCAGGTCGATCTTCTTCTTGGACCCCTTGGGGGTCATGACCTCCCGGGCCTCGTCCACGGTCAGGGGCCCCTTGAGGCACTCCCGGTACAGCAGGACTTCCTGCATCCGGAACTCCGTGAAGCCCAGGGGTCCACTGGCTCCCGGGGTCGCGTAGACCTGGGCTTCAGGGCACATCAGCTCCAAGAGGTTGGTCCGGTAGCGGTCCCGTGTCTTCAGGACCGCTGCGGGCTGCGTGACCTCGATCAGGGGGCCGCCGTAGATCTGGCGGTCATAGTCCGAGACATGGCTCACCGCGATGACCCCCAAACCGACATCGATGTGGTGGCAGATCTTCGGGGCCCAGAACCGGGCAATGCTGCTGTTTGTGGTGCAGATCAGGACGGCGTCATGGGCGCCGCGGTGCTTCTTGTGCAGGGCCTGGTCCAGAACCTTGAAGTTCAAGTCGAGCTTGCCCTCGATCCCGATGAGCTCATCTCTGCCACGGTGGTACACCGTGAGATCCGCCCCCATCTCGGGGTAACACTCGTAGCCATAGGCAGCGAAGTGGTTCCCCAGAGCTACGAGGAGGTCGGATTCCTTGACAACGGTACGCCGCAACGACGTCTTCATGGCAGCCGCCTATACTTATCGAGAACCGTGGAGTACGTGACCAAGCAGCACTGCATCCAGTGCCTCAGGAGGCGCTGCACCAGGACCTTGGCTTGGCGCGGCTTCAGGGGGCCCCGTGTCGGCGTGGTCTGCCTGCAATGCGGGCAGACCTCATTGGCCCCGGCTCGGAGGATCAAGGCGACGAGATCGTCTTCGTCGAAGTAGCAGTCCCGGCTCATGGGATCCGGGAGATCCCTGAGGAGCCCGTGCTGCTGGTCCGGGCTGACCTCGTGCTTCCCGTATCGGACCGCGCCCATGGTCTCAGCGGGGACCCATAGCTGCCGGACTGCCTTCGCCGTCGACGTGCTCCGTGGTCTGCGTCACCGCGGTCTGGGGGCACGGGAACTGGTTCCCAGGGCTCGGGGGCACCGGGAACGCGTGGCCCTCTTGGAGGTTCCTGGTGTACTTGAACACGTTGTTCTGGAACACCGCCTTGACGACCTCGAGATTCTGGATCTGCATCTCCTTGGTCATCTCGGCGCGGACCGCCAGCACGGCCTGATCCAGGGCCAGCTTGGTCTGGGCTGCGGCGAGCTGGGCCTCTCCGCCCCGGAGTTCCCCTTCCCGCTTCAGGATGTCCCGGGCTTCGAGGTTCTCCTTGGTGAGCCTGGCGTTCTCGGCCCGGAGGGACTCAATGGAGTTCACGGCTCCCCTGAGACGCTCCTCGGTCTGATCCGCAGCGATGAGACGCTGCTTCAGGAGATCGCCGACCTGGGCCGGCAAACTCTTGTTGATGATATCCTGGATTTCCGTGGTCAGGTGCGGGGTCATGTCCTGGGACTCCTTGAGGGGTTCCCCTGGGACGATACCTGACTTGACTCCGAGTCAACCCTTGTCAGCGAGGGCCTCAAGCCAAGCGAAGTACTGGAGGCGATGTGCTTCCCGCTCCAGCCATACACCGACGACGACTTCACCGCGTCGCATCGCGGTGTGCTTGTCGGTGTGCGCGATCAGCTCAGCGATGACCGGGGCAATCGCAGTGAAGTAGAGGCGAGAGACGAGCGCATCAGGAGCACACACCGCGGCGACGTCAACGGAGAGCTTCGGTGAGAGCAGCCGTGTCCATGCCACGTCACGATTGGGCCGATACCCGGCGCGATAGTCGACCGCTTTGATGTCGGGGAACAGCTTCCTGATCTCGGTGAGGAGACACAGCGTTGTCGCTTCGGCGACCTGCGAGATGGGAAGACCACCAGAGGGGATGTCAGTCATCGGAGGGGACCTTAACGGGGAAGCGGGTTTCACACTTGCAGCAGAAGACCTGCTCAGGCGAGAGGACTATGTCCCCGGGGCCAAGCTCCTCACGGGCCTCGGCAAGGATCTTGGGGTCCTTGCAGGCGTGGCCCCTGGTGTAGTTGCGCTGCTGGCAGGCCGGGCAGACCCAGCTCCAGGCCTGTTCAAGTTCAACGCTGATAGGGGTGTCAGGCACGAGGGAGCTTCCCGAGGTTCCCTGGGGACGATACCCGACTTGACTCCCAGTCAACCCTTATCAGCAGGGACCTCGTCCCAGGGGAAATCTGTCTTGGGCTCGACCTCAACGACTCTGACGACCTCAGGGCTCCGGGGCCGGTGATCCACGGTGCTCTCCAGGGCCTGGCTCCGCCAGAGCTCCTGCTCGGGGTGCCGGCGGTAATAGGCCTCGACATAGACATAGATGTCAGGCCAGGTCATGGGCCCCATGGGGTCCCAGCGGAACCCGGGGAGCCAGGAAGCCACGGAGGCCCGGATGCCAGGGAACCAGGGCCCACCGGGACAGGTTGCCAGGGTGCGCAGACCAGTGGCGTAGACCCTGTCGGCCCTGAGGCGGTCCTCGATGGTACCGCCCAGGGTATATGCCACGGCCCGGAGCCGGTGCGGGAGCCGGTACCACAGGGGGTCCGGGGAGTACCGCAGCGGCGGCAACGGAGCCAGGGCGTGGATCTGGCGCGGCGTCATGGTGTCGTAGCGATGCATCGCGGCACAGGGTACTCCCTGAACTGGGCTTACAACTCCGATGCAACACTTGGAACACTTCCCAGTGGAGCACCCATAGCTAAAGAAACCGAGGACCCCCTGGCTACGGCCAGGGGGTCCTCGTTTCCGTTAGGTCTCAGTGCTCCGGCTTCACCGGGGTCCACTGGAACGTTGGGGCCCCCGTGGGCCCCGTGATCCAGGCCCCGTGACCCGCCATGACGGCTTCCTGGTACAGGGCCTCCTTGGCAGCTGCCTTGCCGGCGTCGACACCGACGAGGCGGCCCACAATGAACACGCTGAGCAGGACTACCGCGACGAACACCGCGGCGACGGTACGGGGCTCCTCAGACATGGGGAACCCGCTTCTTGGTCCTGCGGTACGCTCCCCAGGGGCTACGTTCCAGGTACCCCATGCGTACCAGGGCCAAGCACTTCGGCGAGGAGCGTGGAGCTGACGCCCTCGAGGGCGTGGATCTGATCGTCATTCATGGGGTTTATCCAAGTCACGGAGTCGGATGGCTTCGCGGACCGAGGCGTCGTAGGCCCGCTTGGTCTGCCAGGCGTCGAGCCAGGCGAACCACTGATCCCACTTGTGCATCGTGCAGATCAGGAACAGGAGGCCGAGGAGGTGAAAGAAGTAGAAGGTGACAGCCATGGATGACGTCATCGAGTTACCTCACGAATGGTGTCAATCAGCGTGACGACTACGATGCTCACCATCCCCAGCATTGCTGTCAGGGTCACAGTGAGCAGAGCGTAGTACGCGTAGAGCCTCATGATGGCTCAGATGGGCGGATCATGCCGGGGATCCGTGGCCACGTTGGCGAGCTTGAACAGGTCGCGACAGACCGCGTGGAACTCAGCGCTGATGCGATGCGGGGCCCACTGCGCCGCGGCGCGCCGCACGGCTTCGATCAGCGCGGCGTTCTGGTCGACAGCCCTGGCCACGAGGTCGAGGCGGTCCCCGATCCTGCAGCCCGCGGCGGTGTGGGGACCACCGGGATCGCTGGGGATCCCGATCTCGTCGAGCCTGGTGTGCACGAAGGTCTTGAACTGGAGCAGCTTATCTCGTTCCAACTTCACTTGCCCGAAGACCAGGTAGTTATGCGATTTCTTTACCTGTTCCAGCTCGGCGCGGGCCTCATCCGCCTTCCGGGCCTCGGCGTGGCGCTGGTCATGCAGGGTGTCATAGCTGGCCCGGAGCCCTGCGATCTCCGCCTTGGCGACCCCGAGTTCGCGCCTGAGATCCGTGATCTCGTCCTCGGCGACCTCGCGGTCGTGGATCTCCTGCTTCAACTTTGCCCGGAGCTCCTGGCGCTCCTGGGAGACCCGCAACGCGAGGCGCTGGATTTCGGAGATCCGCTCCGCGGTACGTTGCCGCTCCTGAGTCAGAAGTTCCCGGGCCCGGGCAACATCGGCGTGGACGGTCTCGAGACGCCGGGTCTCCTCGGCAAGCCTGCCCTGTAACCGGTTGATGATTTCATTCTGCTCAACACGAATCGCCGTGCTCTTCGCGACGTCGGCGAGCTGCGCCGCGTTGAGACACTTCCACGCGGCATGGTACGCCGCCGACCCTTCTTTCGGCGGTCCGAACGCCAAGAAGGCACGCACCGATTCCATCAGCGCATCCGGGGTGACACAGGGATTATCAGCCGGCATCGGACACCCCCGCCCCAGCGGCGCGGATCAGCCGGTCGAGCCCCGCTGCAATCAGCGCCCCGGCCCGTTCCAGATCACGGCGACGGGTCTTCGGCTTCCACCATTCCGGCGCCCACGGCCAGCGGTCCGGAATCATTGTTTCACCGCCCAGATAGCGGTGCATCGGCGGACAAGGATCAGCGTAACAGGCTGCCGCTTGCTCTAGTCCACCATCGCTGTGATCGTCGTCGTGCGCTGGCGTCCACCCCTCGACGCTGATCTGCCGCTGGCGCTCCTTGGCGATAGCGACGACACCAGGAGACGCCTTGAGCGCTTCGAGCTCAGCCCGAAGCGCACCAGTTTCCAGCACAGCAGCCGCGGCCTGTGCGGCGAACTTTGCACCTTCCTCGTTGGCCGATTTTGCATCAGCCCGCAGCGCATCGGCCTCGGCGCGTGCGGCGCGCAGATCGGCCACAACCTGCTTAGCCCAGTGGACCACGTCGTCACTTGGGGCCTCCAGCGCCATGGCAACGCCAGCCTCCAACTCGTTGTAGGACTGGAGCCGGGACGCGGCGAGCGCCTCCGCCTTCTCCGCCCGCTCCTTCCACTGCGCCATGTCGGCCCGGGCCTTGTCAGCCGCTTCCCGTAGCATGCCGGGTGTTGCCTTGTCGAGATAGCCCCCGGCGATTGCACCGGCCAGCAAGTGTTCCGCTTTCTCGCGCTGCTTCTGTTCAACGGCAAGATCGAGCTCGGCTCGATGCAGCTTCTCTGCCATGGCGTGCTCGGCGCCGACGGCTTTGTCCTGTAGGACCCCGAAGTCGTGTCCGAGATCCGCGAGCTCCTTGACCTTGGCGGCGAGCTCGGTGTACGGCTTCGTCAGGAGCTCGGAGACCGCTGCGGCATCCTCCGCGCTGGGCGGGAGCCACTCCTGGGGGCCCATGGCGAGATCGAACTCCTTCGCCTTGGCCACGAGAAAGTAGTTCCCGCCGAGGTGCACGACGAGCCCGGGCTGGTCCGGTGCGGCAGCACACCGGGACTGCACGGGGCCCGTGCCGACCCTGGCGGCGACTCGCTCCGCGAATGCCTGGAACCGCTCCGCCGGCAGCGACGGCAGCTCCAGGGAGTGCCGGACCTCGGTCATGATGGCCTCAATGATTTCTTGCTGGCTCATTGCGGCGGTCCCTGAAGCAGCGGGAACCGGGCCTCGGCCAGGGTGCCCACGATCTTCTCGGGGCTCAGAACCGCAGCGATCTGGGTTCCGATCGAGGTGATGGCATCCGTGATGGTCTTCAACTTGGCTCGGTTCTCCGGGGTATCCGGGATCAGGGCCCGGTTGCAGCCCAGGTCGAGACGTCCTTCTTCGTCACGGCGCTGCCACGGCGCTGGTTCGTACCCGGTACGCGGGAGCCCGGGGCGCTTCCAGTTGTGCCGGCTCTCGAGCTGCCGGATATCGGGACCATCGGCACCGCTATAGTGGACGTGCTGGTGCTGGCCTTCGGTGTTGGTGCCGACGAAGACATACTGCACCTCGAGCTTGATCTCTGAGTTCCATCCCGGTTCGGAATGGTGGTCGTGTCGGTCCGAACCGGACTTCGTGCGGACCAGGAGCCAGGGTTCCCAGGTCACGGAGCACACTTTGTCGAGCTCAGCGATGATCTGCTTCGCCAGGGCCTGGGGATCTGTGCCGGTGAGGTGGATCGGAGCCGGACTCTCCAGGTCGATCCGGTAGCTCAGCGTCGGCACGGATCCGCGGTACCCGGCATCCTCGGTGACGAGCTTGAGAGCGATCTTGAGATCGTACCCGTTCTTCTGGTACGGGATCGTTGAAACGGTTTTGGTTCGGGCCATTACTTGGTCTCCTCGGTTAGGAATGTTGGTGGAGGCGTTCCGGGATCCTCGATCAGCATCCCGGCTTCCATAGCCTTGATCTCCTCGTCGATGATGTTCTGGGGGATCAGGTCGCCGCCGGTCCAGGCGGCGCGCTCCTCGTGGAGCTCCTTGAGGTAAGCCGGGATCTCGTCTTGGACCTTGAGCTGGCTGCAGTGCAGCTCAGCGTTGCGCACAGCCTCGTCGACGGTGCGGAGGTCGCAGCACGCCGCCAGCCGCATCGCGTCTTCGAGGGCGCCAGGCATTACTTCGACTCCGCGGGCTTCAGGGATTCCTTGAAGTCGTTGACGGCAGTCTTGAGGGCCTCAGGGGCGTCCTCGAGCATCTTGGAGATCTCGAGGTCGTCGGGCCGGCGGCCCGGGGTCATGCCCAGAACGAGCACGGTACACGTCGAGTCCTTGGTGAGGTCGTAGGTCGCGAAGCAGCCACGGCCGCGGTGCTTCACCTTGCCGGTGAGATGGAGGAGGCGTCCGGGAGTCGTCATGTCGGGGTTCCTAATGGGGCGCTGTCCCAGCTGAACTGGCAGTGCCGGCAGTGATGGATGATGCAGTCCTGAAGCGCGCTTTGATCCCAAGGGGACCTGGCACGATCCACGAACGGGGTCGAGGGCTCGTCGCGGTGGGTGTCGTCTCGGAACGTGGTGCCTCCACGATGGAATCGGCGAAGAATGTCCATGGAGCCGCACTTCGGGCATGGGACGTCACAGGGCTTCAGGGGCGCAGGCTGGACCGGAGGCACTGCCTTGAGTGCATCTTTCTCGTGGTGCAGGGTGTACATGACGTCGACGCACTCATTGCAGATCAGCGCGGTGCCGGGGCCATTGGCGATGAGACGTGCCACGACGCCGTCGCCGCGGCCGCAGAAGGAGCAGCTGCTCACCGGGGCACCTTGACCCAGCGGCCGTACTCGCCTTCCTGGAGTCCGGCCTTGATGGCCTCCTGCTTGGAGCGCTCACGAGCCTCGGTCTCCCTGGCCTGGCA
>Ga0116171_10001223_pt1 | contig 25920 bp, 22 predicted proteins | sample AD_JPNHW2_MetaG_FD_89798 | JGI IMG/M metagenome (GOLD analysis project Ga0116171, IMG submission 89798) | Active sludge microbial communities of municipal wastewater-treating anaerobic digesters from Japan - AD_JPNHW2_MetaG | ecosystem: Engineered > Bioreactor > Anaerobic > Digestate | place...
CTGCCAGTACCATGAAAAACGGAACTATCTCCTGGCATGGTGGTATGGCAAACCACGATGCCGCCATGAATCCTCCGCCCGAGAATTTTTTCATATCAAGTTTTCCCAGGTTGGAAATGATGCCGGAATTATGATATAGCCCCGCAGCATGTTTCTGTTTTATGATTTTTTTCAGTTCCCGGGTCATTATGCTGATCGGGACATGGTTCATAAATCTTTCCCTCTGATACATTCTGCAGTCGTAGAGATTTTCTATCTGCCAGTCTATATCTTTTGAAACAGTTTCAGCCGTTGCTTCTTCAGGTATCCCGATGTAAATAGTGTTGGTCAGGTTTCCCGTTGAGCTGAGCCCGGGCTTGCGCTGCCGCAGGTCAACGGGTATTGTGAGGCGGACTTTGCCTTTGTTGTGTCTGCGCGCTTCCTGTGCCACAAGTACTGAAAGCTGCGGAAGAAGCTTTCTGTACCTGCCGTCAAGTTTTATGCGTCTCCATGTAACCCCACCTTTATCACCCTCCGCTATTCCTGTTGGAGCTATAAATTCCTGAGGGGGAGGGAAACGGCCCTCTTTGTTGAGACTCATGGCCAGTTCATAATCTGTAAGTGTGGAATCTGAACCAAGAGGTTCTTCACCTCTAAGGACACGGAAGATATCCTCAGCCCAGTGAATTGTCCCTCTCCCGTCCATTACCGCATGATGAGTTCTGAATGCTGCACGTGGTGTATCACCCTTGATAAGAACAACTTCGCATGTTGGACCTTTGAACGGGTTAAGATACTCCTGGAGAAATGGGGCACCGTCATCGCCTGTACCTGACCAGTCCGCTCCATCAACAAGACGCAGACGAGGTGTTTCCCCAGAATCAATCCACCTGGAAAAAGAGAGTGCCCCTTTTAAAGTAACCCTGCTGCCGGGATTTGCCTTTGATGCAATTTCAAGGGCTAACCTCCATTTACTTTCATCGAAGGTTCCCTCACCTTCATAAATCATCTGGTTGCAGAAAGGGGGAGTTATCCTGTCAGTTGCAAGGAAAAATCGTTCATTAAATGAAAGGGATCGTTTGTACATTATAGTGTATATTATAATCCGTTATTTTTTGCGTATATACTGCCGCGGCGGTATGTTCATGATTGTATTAGTTTATTTTTAATACTTTTAAGTATATTATCAAGCCTGTTATTATCAGCAAGAACTTTTGGTAAAGTCAGTATTATTTCAAGGGTGTTTTCCCGGCTCGTAAGCCCCAGGAAAAAAGGCACGTTTTCAAAACTGGGGGGAATGCCCCATAAGATGTTTGAATTAAAACCTCCGCCGCTGAAAACTTTTTTAAAAACATTCACGGGTATAAATCCCATATTACTCAGAATACCCGAAGTACCGTATTTCATGTTCATGGTGCCGGTCTTAATTCTGTAATTTCCCGCGCGTTTCAGCAATCCAATGGGAAGATGACAAATTAACGGATCAAACCTGTCTATCATGCATTCGCGTTTCCCTTCAAGCTGTTTTTTTATATCATATGATATTGATTCAGGGGTGGAATCCTGTTTAACCTCAACGTATATGGCAATGGCAAGATTTCCTGTTGATTTTACATTTTTATCCAGTGGCCGCAGGTCCACGGGAATGGAAAACCGGACCGGTCCCTGCTGGTGCTTCCATGCTTCACGCGCTGAAATTACCATGACCTGTCCGAGAATATTTTTAAAACTGCCGGGTATGGTTATACGTTTCCAGGTTACACCCCTTGCAGGCTTTCCCGGCTGACCGGTTGGAGCTATGCAGTTTCTGGGAAAGGGGGTACGGTATTCTGCCTGAACAGATCGGGCCAGTTCAGTGTCGGTGATTGCCGAATGGGACCCCGAAGGTTCTTCGCCCCTGAGCACGCGGAAAATGTCTTCAGCCCAGAGCAGTGTGCCTCTTCCATCCATAACCGAATGATGTGTCCTGAAACAGACACGTAAGGGATTTCCATGCAGCAGTAGAACTTCACACGTAGGGCCTTCGCGCGGTATCAGTCTCTTTTCTAAAAAAGGCGCTCCATCAGGCCCCGTACAATCCCATCGGCCGGAGTCTATTTCTATAACTTCAGGGGTAACACCCGAGTCTACCCACCTGCTTCCAGCCAGATGCCCCTTGAGTATCAGCCGGCTTCCCGGATTCGCTGCTGAAGCTGTTTTTACCGCATTACGCCATTTGTTTAAATCAAAGAAACCTTCGCCATCTAGGAAAAGCTGGTTAACAACCGGCGGACATATTTCATCAGCAGCAATAAACATGCGCTCGTTATATGACAATTTCCTGGAATAAATTCTATTGGTCATGCAAAATCCCGGCATCTGCTTTTAACCAGGCTGTCAGCCTGGTTAAAACATCTTCAATTGTACCATTTTTATTATAGCATGATGGTGCAGTGAGAACAATTTCAAGACCGGCAGCAGTTCCCTGTAAAGTTATGAAAAAGGGGGAGAGTCTGTTCCCGGGCGGAACAAAAAATACTGATTCGGCAGTGAATGTATTAGTTGTAAATGACCCGGAGGATATCCTGCCCAGGTTTGAAATGGTTGCTGAACAACGGAAGATGCCGGTTCTTTGTGATTCGGCTGCTTCCCTGGACAGGGCTGCTTTAAGAACATATCGCGGGATGAACTTTAAAATATGGTCCTCCCATGTAAGGACCCCGTCGATATGCTCGTTGATACGCATTTTAAGGTCATCGCTCAGTCTGCTTTGTGTTGTAGCTTTATCAAGATTTAAAAAAATGGCATTTGTAAGATTCCCTGTAGAGCGCAGTCCTTCCCTTCGGTTTCGCAAGTCTACGGGTATGGCAATGCGGATTTTTCCTTCGCCGTATCTCCATGACTCAGAAGCAATAAACATCATAACCGATGGAAGCAGGTCTGTAAATCTGCCGTAAATCTGTTTCCTGAACCAGGTAAATCCGTCTCCTGTGCCGGGCTTTCCCATCGGTGAGAGATAGCGTTCGGAGACAGTTTTCTCTGTTTTTTTGGACAGGTTAAGCAGGTTATCCTCAGTAGTGATATACTCTGAACCTTCAGGTTTTTCGCCGCGCAGTACGCGGAAGATATCTTCGGCCCAGGTTGCAGTACCTCTGCCATCCATTACCGCGTGGTGAGTCCTGAAGGCGACACGGATTTTTCTGCCTGTAATAAAAAGGACTTCGCATGATGGACCTGAAACAATATTAAGCCTGCCAAGAAGAAACGGGGCGCCATTCATGTCATAACCGGACCATGCTGATCCGTCAACTATACGGACAGGTGGAGTTTGTCCGGAATCGACCCACTTTTTTCTCCAGGGCATACCCCTGAGCAAAAGACGTGATCCGGGATTTGTCTGTGACGCTTCTTTAACTGCCTTTTGCAGTTCGGCAGGATCTATTGAGCCGCTGCCTTCAATGACCATCTGGTTAGAAAAAGGGGGCCATAATTCCTCTGCTGCCACCCATAAGCGGGAAGCATTCGTTTGAGGCCTGAATTTTTTCTTCCCGGTCATAGATCAGCAGCAGTAATGGATTAACGCAATGCGTCCTTGGAGAATGTTGAATCTTCTATGTCGATGTTGTAGAGTACTTTCTGAACTACGAGTTCAGTTCTGCCTGAACCATCTGCCATTGTAACAACAATCTTCATGGGAGTCAGTATTCCATTGGTATTTTTTATGTTCTGGTTTTCCAGGGATTTGAAAAGTTTATCTTTCTGGTAGAAATCAATTTTAACTACGAAAAAATCTGATTTTCGAACGTATAGTGTATACTTGTTATAAGTTTTATTTCCTGATTTTTTTATTGCCTCAACCGTATAACAATCATCGCCGTTGATTTTTGCATCTGCAAGTGTCTTGTAAGTGTAATTCTCGACATCCCTGCTCTCAAGGTCTTCATAAGTCATGTGTGACTGCACAAAGTTTTCACTTTTATCTCCGCCGACAATTCTTTTCACTTTGCCTGATGAAAGCCTCAGCCACTGGTCGTCCTCACCGTCTTTTTTTGTATGGGTAAGGACTTTTATCTGTGTCGGTTTTGTGAAGGTGATCAGCACCCGGTCTCCGCTTTTAGTGGTTTTCTGCATGAGGATGAATTCTTTTTCGTTTACGCTGCTCCCTTTGTAGATATTCATTGTGACCTTGGTCTTGGCACTTTTTGGTTTGGCAAGTTTTTCCGACTTGTCTATTATCTCCCTGCCGGTCATGGCAAAAAGCAATGTTGTGACTACAAAGGGGATTGCCAGTGTCAGTAAAGCTATGCGTTTCATTTAAATCTCCTGTTTCAAGTTTTATTATAATATTATATTTATAGAACTGTGTTCTTATTCATATTGCCTGTTTGAAAAGATACTTATGTACTCATTACTAAGCGTATTTGTCTGGTTCAGGTAAAGCCTCGGGTACTTCATAGGAGCTTTCTGTCCTGTTGGTATAAGCCCAATGTAGTACCATGTCCAGTAATAACCAAGATTTTCACCAGTATCCGGCCAGCCGTTTCCGTTTGCATCAAGTATTACATAAACATAAACATTCTGTATATACTTCGAACTGTAAGTGGAAGTAACAGGTATGCTGTCATATATGAATGGGAAAAGACTGACTGTATATGTCTGGTTCTGCCAGGTGCTTGTATCCGGTATTTTCAGATAATCAATGGATATGATATAATCCATATCTGTTATGCCGTAGCTGGGTGTACCTCCCCACCAGTCCCAGCTGTCATCAACACCGTCCTTGTATATCATGACAACAAGTACATCTTTGCCCCTGATATCTGAAGCACTCATGTCGTATGCATAACTGGTGGTCTGGTTGAATTTGAAACTGAATGTTGTATTATAATTGTTAAGTGTTTTGTTTATACCAAAACTCCAGCCATTGCTTAGACTTGCTGTATTTGAACCTGCAGTCAGTACTTTAGAATACGATAAGCTTGATTTCTGCTGGTAGTACACGATCTTGTCGTTTGCTGTAGGATTGGGGAATCCACCTGTGTAATCTATGTCGTAAAGAGCAAGTATCCTTATCTCGTCGCCGGGTACAAGGCCGGTATTTGTAAGGTCTATGTTATATGTGGTTGATCCCTGCGGAATTTTAACAAAGTATTTTATCACTGACATCGGGTCATTGAACAACTCGAACGTATTCTCAGCTTTCGCTATTATAATAAAAACAGGTTTTGTTGAGCTTGTCGAGTAACCTGTTGGCGCGGTAAAAGATCCGCTTATGGACAGCGGTGTGCCGCCTGTAACCGGCGCAGCATAATCCATGGTGAATTCAATGTTATACCCGCTGTTTGTGGCATTATTAAGTGTTACAAGTGACGGTATACTGTTTTCGTTATTTGAATAGAATCCAAGCCTGTCGCCGTCATCAGGTTTCCCGTTGTTATTAAGGTCAAGTACCGCGATCAGGTAAACACCTGATACAGGGAAGCTGCCTACGAACGGGAAGAGATCGATTGAATAAGGAACATCTGAAATTCCTTTTGTAACTTCTGTGTATCCGATAATCTTGTCCATATCTATATCAGCGTCAAGGGAATCTATCGCGCCGTTATATGCTATGATAATTACTTTACCGCTCCCGGCGCCTGTTATTGTGCCGTTTACAACTGCGTTGTTTGCAGTATATGTTTTGTTTACGGCAAAAGTCCAGCCGCCTGTTATGAGTGCAGTGTTGGTACCTTCAGCAAGAACCATTGAATACAGGAATTCTGAACTGTTCTGGTAGTAGCCGATCATGTCGCCGGCTGAAAGGCTGGGGAATCCTACTGTGTAGTCTTTGTCCCAGAGCGCGATAATCCTTATCTCATCGCCTGCTGCCAGTCCTGTATTTGTAAGGTCTATGTTATAAGTTGTTGTCCCCTGCGGCAGTTTGACAAAATATTTTATCGCCGAGATTGGGTTTTCAAAAAGATCATCAGCGTCAGCAGCAGTGGTGATTAATATGAATATCGGTTTTGTTGATGCCGTATAACCGTCAGGGGGAGTGATTGAACCGTTTATGGATATCTCTGCACCGCTGCCTGAAGGCTCTGTGTAATCCATGGTAAATTCAATGTTATACCCGCTGTTTGCTTCATTTTTAAGTTCTACTAGTGACGGTATATTGTTTTCGTTATTTGAATAGAATCCCAGCCTGTCACCATTATCAGGTACACCATTCAGATTAACATCGAGTATTGCTATAATATAAACATTTGCAATCGGGAATGCAGGGCAAAAGGGGAGAAGCTCCATTGTGTAAGCTGTATCCGCTGCCTCCTTTGAAGTATTCAGGAACCCTATTATTTTGCTGAAGTCAATGTCTGCATCCATAGAGGTGATTTCGCCGGTGTATGCAATAACAATTACATCACCGCTTTCGGTGCCTTTGATTGTTCCACTGACCGTGGCGTTGTTTTCTTTGTATGTTTTATCCAGCGTAACAACTATGCCGGAATTCTCGCCGTTCTGAAGAGTGTAGTAGTAGCTGTATGTCGCTGAATCAATATAGTAACCGACAATGTCGCCCTCTGAAAGGTTCGGGATTCCGCCCTGGTAATTTTCAGTACTGAAAGCGAAAAAACAGACCTTGCTGCCTGATTTTAAACCTGATTCACTGAGGTCGACGCTAAAAGTTCCTGTAGAGGTGTCAATCTGCACCATGTCTACTATCGTGTCAAGGGGGGCATCCATGATCTGCTGGTAATCGATAGTTTTGGATATAACCAGAAAGACAGAGCTGCCGGATTTAGCTTTTGAGGCCGCAGCTTCAACTTTGCCCGAGACGCTGATATCGGTTTGCAGAATGGCTGCGCATGAGCTTAATACCATGGTTAAGAAAACGCATGTTATTAATGATAATATCCTAGAATACATAGCGCACTCCTACTATAAAGATTTTTTTCATTTCATACAGTGTGAACATATTAGGTTCATCGCTCTCTTCGGCTCCGATATATCCATAAGATAGCTTAAACGAGAGCCCGTTGTCAAATTCAAAACTTACTGCAGGGGATAAAATGTAACCGTGATTTTTGATGTGATAGGCTCCAATAAGGGATAAATTGATCAGTTCTTCGAAAAGGCTGTAGCTTATACTGGAACCTATGATGTCTGAATAGAATGGAGCCATAAGCTCTTTGTCGGTGTATTTGCTCTGTACCCATTCCGCGGTAAAAATCAGTTTACCATGGGTATAGTTAAAACCTGCGGCATATGAATAGTAGCCTGAAGTCCTGATCCTGAACGGCAGCAGGACTAAATCTTCATCACCCAGGGAGCTGCCGTATTCTTCATCAACAACGCCGTATTTGTCCGGAGAATATGCAGCTTCACCATGCAACTCAAAATCGCCTAAACTGAAAGAAAAGTCAATGCCTGCATTATTGCTAATGTGGTATTCCTGTTCCACTTCTACATCCGAAGTCAGCCCAATCCATGCCATTGGCCTGAGGAGCGGCGAGGTGTCAGGTCCGCGGTAGCCGCTGATAGAAATGTCAACTCCACCAAAGGTCGATGAGAGCCTTGCCGCATATCCCATGTTCTGTTTTGCAACAGGAAGTTCTGTGTCTTCATTACCCTGGAGTTCAATAAATGACAGGTTATAATGATATCGCCAGAAATTGCCCGGTACAGGTGATATTGATCCTGTATGCACAGGAATATAGACAAGTTCCAGTGTAAAATCAGATATAAAGACCATCGCTGATACTGATGGTACGCCAGGTTTGCTCTCGTCTGCATCCTTGTAAAATAGTTCGCGTGTGTCTGATGGATTTATATATGATGTAGGATTATAAAGGTCTGCTGTCCCCCATGCGTAAATCTGGTTGCCGAGCCTGAATTTTATGAAATCAAATCCAAGGTTTACGTAGCATTCATTGAATGAAGCTTCATAATATTTTCCTGAAATTCTTCCGTTCCTGGCTACTGTATATTTATCACCCGGATCTAATTCCGCATAAACATAATCAGGGTACTTGTTGCTGCCGAAAGCCGGAAGTGCGTAAAAATTGGGTACAATTTTAAAATATGTGTTCTCTGTTCCAAGCTGCAGCGAGAGTTTGGCCCGGAATTCATTTTTTTTATTGGCATCTCCCGGTTCTTCATAACGATAATTATGGATAAAGTTTTCGATTTCAATAAACCCGCTGAATATGGTCTGAAATCCAAGCGAAGTCTCATCTTCGCCGAAATCATCAACAAATTCATCTTTTTCAGCGGCATATGCTGAAGATATGGCTATAAAAAAAGCAAACAGGAGTATGGCCAGCTTGATAATAAGCGGATTTGCTTTATTTGATGATAAAATTTCTGTTTTGGTCATTTTCATTTTTTATTTTCTTCTTGACTTATGGTGTCATTTCCTGATTAATTTTAAAGAATAATTCAGAAAACCGACCGGACTGTTTTTATTTTACCCCTGGTTAATTATACGTTTTTCTTCTTACGTCACATATTGCATATATTTAAAACTTTTGACATCAATATATGTATATAATTTTTAATATTTGTTCATTTTTTTAACAAAAAAAATGAATGTTCAGTTTTTTACTTGAAAAAAAAACACATCTAGATTAATTATATATATAGTTAATAAGTAGTCAAGTAAAAAAAATAAATATTTTAAAATAAATAAATATTTATTAAGCAATAGATATAAAAATTTGAATTTATATTTATGCTCACATTTCTGCCTTAGGGAGTGTTTTATGAACGATTTCGCTGAACATATTGATAAGCAGGGTAACAGTCTTGATTTTTTCAACAAGTTTGCTCATGAAAAAGTATCTCTTGATGAAGAATCAGAGGTAGTATATAAATATAAAGGCTACCGCTTCTTTACCATTGACATTAAAAATACCCCGAAGAAAAAACTTGATGCAGTACTCAGGGAATGTGAGCTTATAGAAAAAGCCTGCTGGATCGCGCAGGAGAATTTTTTTGATTATGCAAGGAAACGCAATCTTCTTACCTATGCTGTTCATGAAGGCAAAGTAATAGCATTCCAGATAGCATCATACTGGCTTGTGGATGATGTCTTTATATTTGACCTTGACGAAACAATGGTCATGAAGGGGCACCGCGGCAAAAACCTTGCAATGGCCCTGTCCTGTATAAACTCCCGGACCTACATACTGCGTATCCGTAAAATAAGAGGTATACGGAAAATGACTTTTGTCGGTCTTACTCCTAATCTCAGACTGGTAAATCTTCTTGATAGAATACGCCATGCTATATACTTTCTTGATAGTACATTCAATCCTTCAAAAAAGCTTCTTAAGATTCATGACTACCTGCTTGAAAAAAAGGGCGAATCTCTGGTTCATGACAGTTATCCCTTCTTCCTGAGGAATGTTTTTCCCGGTTCACTAAAACCGACAGACCATACACAGAAAACTTCAAAAAGGGTCAGGAAGATGCTTCCTCCAGGGCTCGATTTTAATGGAAGGGGTGATGCTTTTCTTTTTTTATGCCTTTTTGACAAGGTACGCCTGCTGCCTGTACTGGTCATACTTTCCCTCAAGGCACTGGGCCCCGGAATTCTGTTCGATAAAAAGCTTGGATTTTTCAGCAGAAAAAAATATCACCATATTTATAAATATCTTTCAACTGACTCAGTCCTGTTTGTTGAGCGAAGAAAAGCAAACCGCCGCAAAAAAGACCGGATAAGAGAACAGGTTGGTTTTGTTGAGAGAAGAAGGGTGGCAGTTTCCTGAAAATACGATGTAGTGAAATATAGTTAAACCGGAAGATGTAAAGGAGAAGTTTATGCAAAGAATAGTATCCAAACTCATGATCATTCTGATTGCAACAGTGCTTGTTCACCAGGTCTTTCAATCTGAATCAAAAGCGTGCAATGTTGCTGTTGTATCGGCAAAGGCATCTGCCACTGGGCGACCTTTCATCTGGAAGAACCGGGACCATGCTGAAAGCTACAAGCATGAAGTTTTATACTATCCTGAGGTAACTCCGGGTATCGGCGGAAGTGTACGGTTAATGGGTGAAACAACCTTCGGATCCGGGGTTTCGGTGTGTACCGGAGGGACTAATGAATCGGGTTTCGCAATAACAAACACAACGTGCTACGAGAGTGTACTTCTTGAAGCGGCAAATGTTAATACCGAACTCATGGAGAAAGCGCTTGAAAACTGTAAGACACTTGCCCAGTTCGAAGATCTTGTAAGTCAATTCACTTCGATATGGTCAGGCAAAAATATATCCGGTATATTTGCTGTTATCGACGCATACGGCGGTGCAGCAATATACGAGATGTGGTCAAACGGTAACAGTAAGGCTGTTAAGTACCGCAAGTATAATGCAGATACAGGGCTTGTAACCGATGAGAATGGTGCAGCTTTTACTGATTTAAGATTTCCGCAGACAACCGGATTTCTGAACCGTACCAACAGCAACCATGCAAACGGCTTTATACAGATATGGTCAGATACACCAAGGGAACTGCGGGCCCGCCAGCTTTTGCAGGGTATGAAAGATTCCGGTGCCCTGTCGCCCAGGAATATAATGCGTGTTCTTTCGAAGGATGTCCTTGGCGGTGATACTACTGATTATTGTTCAGATAAAATTTACAACGGTGTATGGACTGATAACGGCTATACAAGCAATGGCAAATACTGGTTTGATTTAGTTCAGAGTAACTGGGACGCATCAGCAGACAGCTGGAATAATCCGAATTATGAAGGGGAGCTTTTTACAAGGTACGCGATAAGCAGGTACCAGACCAGTATGGGTCTTGTAATTGAAGGTGCTGCAACAGAAGAGCAGGCTAAACTTACAACCATGTGGGTTGCCTTATGTGAACCTTCCCTGAGTGTTTTTGTCCCTTACTACCCATACGCAGGGACAATTTCAAAATATGCCACTGACGATAAGCATAATAACAGCGGCTATTACTGGGATGGAGTTTCTACAACTGAGGACAAAGGTGCGAACTCGTTCCTTAACCTGCTTTTTGACTGTGTCCAGTCAAATCCGTTCAGCAGTTCAAACAATCCGGACCTTAATGCTATATATAAAAATATTTCATTATATTATAACAACGGATCAGGTGTCTGGGGCGGTGATACATCAAGCCGGGTAGTATCAAGTGACAATTACATGGATAATACAATCAACTATCCCAGACTTGTTTCACTCCAGGAATGGACACTCCCGCTTGAAGATATCGTAATACGCAACACTAATCTTCTTATGGCAGTGCTGCGTGACAATCCTGAACTTGTGACACGGGAATTGCTTGCAGGATTTTCCGATTACTGTAACTCCTTTGTTTACAAGAATTACAGCAGCCAGTCAGCCTCTTTCCTGGCCTGGGATTATGTACTGCCCGAAGCTGTAGATGATGCCGTTGATGATGAGGAGATACCCGGTGATTACAATGATCCGGGCAACGAGGACCCGTACTACGGTGACGATGATTATGAGGGTGAAGGCGATTACAGTGACCCCGGCAGCCTTGTAAAAAATAATCCCAGTTCAGGCGGCGGTTGCGGAATGTCTGCTTTTGCTTCTTCAGGAAGGATCAACCAGGCAGACCGTTTATCCGGGTTTATCAGCCTTATGATTACCATGCTCTTCCCGCTATGTATGATACTGATGCACCGTGTTTACAGGAGAAGACGGGATTAATTAAAATTAAAAAATACATCTAGCAGCAGTTATAAAAAATACTTTACGCCTGTCAGGATGACAGGCGTAAAGTATTTAATATGCACTGTGCAAACGGAGACTTTTCCTGATGATCAATAAAATATATGCCTGGTTTCATTTTCATAATAACCATCTTAAATCAGCTGATTATATCAGGAATATCCAGAATAAAAAGCTTAGTAACATCATAAGGCATGCGTATTATACATCAGGTTTTTACAGGGACCTGATGGAGCGGGCTGGCGTTACACCTGATGATATTAACACACCCGGTGACCTCGTAAGAATTCCTGCTGTGACAAAAGATGATATTCAAAAGAATTTTAACGGGATACTCTCACGTAAATACGATATCAATGACTGCCTGATGCGCACTACATCTGGATCTTCGGGCAAGATGCTGCGCGTTGTATGGGATAATTTTAATTTACAGTCCCGCTTCCAGCTTTACTACAGGGCGTATACCATGATCGGGTATTCGCCTTTCAAAAAGCTTCTATTTTTCCTGCCTGAAGTTGAGGACCCGGGTTTTACATTCGGCCTCTTCCGGCAGAAGGGATTAACGCTTGACCACCCTTTCGAAGAGGTCAGGGATTTTTTATTAAGCTTCCGTCCTCATATACTTTCAATCTATCCTTCTTATGCTGCGGACCTGGCTGAATATTCTAAGCCGGGTGATATACAGAAGGCCGGGATTGAAGCCATTTGCCTCAATTCAGAGATGATACTTGAAAAAGACCGAAGGCTGATAGAACAGAAATATATGTGCCCGGTATTCGAGGAGTACTCATGCGTTGAAACCGGTGTAATAGCAAGCATGTGCCGAAAACATGGCATGCATATATACAGCGATAATGTTGTCGTTGAGATTCTCGACAGCAAGGGTAATCCATGTGCGCCAGGCGAAAGAGGAGAGGTGACGCTTACTGCCCTGAACAGTTTTGCGATGCCCCTTATAAGGTACAGGATCGGCGACATATCGTCATTATCGGAACAGAAATGTTCATGTGGAGGGCATATGCCGCTGCTGGGAAAAATCGAGGGACGAAAGGATGATTACTTTCTTTTGGCCGATAAGGTCCACATTCCTGCATGGAGTATATATGAGGCAATAGAAAGACCCCTGCACCAGCATAACATCGAACACCTGCTGCTCAATGATTTTTACCTTGTACAGAAAAGTCTTAAATATGCTGATTTCTATTACGTTCGCGGTCCGCACTTTACCGATACCTGCATAAACGAGATTGTCAGCCGCAGCAGGGAGCTTTTCGGCCCCGGCTTTGTTGTGAAACCATGCGAGGTAAAAGATATAGGCCGTGTTAAAAAAGTTAAGCGTAAATATATCCACAGCGAAATAATCTGATATGCCGGCAATAATGAAAACACTGAAATCTCCGATTATAAAACGCCTTCTTCCATGGCTTATTGCAGCCCTGATAATCGGTTTCCTGTTCTGGCGGATTGATTATGTGAAGTTTATTGAATCACTTGAGATGGCAGAGATCTCAATTTATATTCCGCTGATAATTCTGTTTATATTTATCTGGTTTTTTGTTGAAACATTTAATGTGCAGAAACTATACCAGTACTTCGGGCACCATGTGTCATATCGCACAATGCTTTCAATAAGGGGCACCACTTTTCTCCTGATGATTATAAATTACGGCCTTGGCGCCGGCGCGATTGCCATGTATCTGAAAAAACTCATAGGCGTAAGTCTGCTAAGGTCAACGGGTATCCTTTTTTATTACATGGTTGTTGAAAGTGCGGGGATCGCATTTATGGCCGCTGCAGGATTTCTTCTTGCCGGGGATTCATCAGGAGTACAGGAGTGGGTGTTCTACCTTGCTTCGGGACTTTTTCTCTTTTATAATATTGAAATCATAGTTCTGAAATATATTCCTGCGCTGGGATTTTTAAAAAGGTTCGTCAACAGTTCAATTCTTATGCCTGTCAGGGAGAGTACATTTTCAGTTTATGTGAAGATATTTTTCCAGAGAATGGGCTATTTTATGACCTTCGTTATATTTTTTTATTTTACTGTACGTGCTTTCCATATGGATATCCCTTTCATGACTCTTACGGCACTGGTGCCGATTATATTTTTTGTAGGCAACCTGCCTATAACCCCTTTCGGGCTTGGAACAATCCAGGCTGCTATGCTCTATTTTTTTAAAGATTACGGTACTCCGCCCAATATATTTGCCATGAGCCTGGTATATACTGTATCTCTTATGATATTCCGCGCAATGATCGGCCTTTATTACCTTAAGACGGCTGCCGGATTTTTAACAGATACCGGGAAAAATATTGATAACATTATCAGCGGATCCGGGACATATAATAACAACTCTATTTAATGAGATATAACACTTGTACCGGTTCACGGAATGATCAATATATTCAATAGTATAAAACACACTGCAGCAGTTATTCTGGCCCAGGTTTTAATCACTGTCATTTACGGTGTATATCTTTACGCGGCACAGCCTGTTGATATCATCAGCAAAAATCCGTCTTTATACCAGGTGAAACAGGGGGCAGGGCAATGCGGACCTGCTTCATTCTACATCGTTTTCAGGTATTACGGCGATGACCGCAGGGAGTACATGTTCTCGAAAGGAACCGATGGTGCTGTCTTTCGCATGGGGATTGATTACCTGCCGCACGATGCCAGTGTCGGCAATGGGAAAAGCTCACCAGTAATAATCAAAAAAAACAGTTCCGTGTCGAAGTGGATGAATGGAAAAAATAATTCAACCGGATGGGGGGAACTGACCGGTGCAATCAAAAACCTCTACTATATAAAGGATAACAACCTGCGGGAAAGATTTTATACGGTCATTGAATACGATGACAGGGAATCAGTGTCGGGCGGCAAAAATCTGCAGGATAGAAAGAAAATTTTTTATGATAAAATTGTTTCACGGTTCCTTAACCGTAACAGGCCGGTAATAATCCATCTTAAAAGAAAATGGCCTTACCCCGGGCACTATATAGTACTCATAGGCTATGATCCCGTATCAGCAACTGTATTCTACCTGAATCCCAATAATGACGGCGGAGAAGTTATAAAAACAATATCTGCTGATGAATTTATCGGATCGTACTGGTACGAGGCAAACCCTGAACTTCGCTGGGGCAAAGCATGCTGGAACGGGCAGTGGATCGGATTCTATAGAGATTGACACAAAATGAATAATCGTTCATCACTGGCAATGTTTCTTTAGTCGACAAAAGGATTCCTTCTCAATGAACCAGATATTGTTATTCCCGGCAGACTACATCTCTGAAAATAAAGTAATACTTAAAGAGAGAAGGTTCACCCACCTTCAGTCTATCGTTAAAATAAAAACCGGTGACACTCTTAAAGCCGGAAATACAGGCGGCATGAGAGGCGAGGCACTTGTGCTTGAAACAGGGAGCGATTACGCGATACTTGAAACATCGCTTAATGAAGCTCCGCCTGCAGCAGTGCCGCTGACACTTATCATGGCTATGCCCAGGCCAAAAAGTCTCCGCAAGGCAATACATTATGCAACCGCAATGGGAGTGAAAAAAATAATTATTTTCAGGACCTGGAAAGTCGAGAAGAGCTACTTCGATTCCCCTGTACTTGAGGATGATTCTCTGAATATGGAGATTATTCTTGGACTCGAACAGGCACGCGATACAATTATGCCGGACATACAGGTAAAAAAACTTTTCAGGCCGTTTGTCGAAGATGAACTGCCGCTGATAGCCGAAGGTACCATGAAACTTACTGCTCACCCCGGAGCAGAAACCGTGTGCCCCAGGGACGTTAAACAGCCGGTTACCCTGGTTATCGGCCCTGAAGGCGGACTCATAGAGTACGAGGTGAAACTCCTTGAAGAGACGGGTTTCACCACTGTCAATATTGGAGAGAGGATTCTCCGCGTTGAGAATGTTGTAGCTGCAGTTATCGGCCGGCTGTTTTAAATACCCGCAATTTTGTAATCCCGCATCAATCGAAAAATTCTATAAATCATCATTCTGCTGATTATTTTTTGATCCCGACTCAATGATTAGCTAAATTTAAAGTGGAAATCGATTTATGGCGGCAGAGTGATGGACCCGGACATAAAGTATTTAATTGACGAAGAGCAGAAGCTCACAAGGACGCTGGAGGATGCCCGGGCAGCAGCCCGTAATAGGATTGAAAGCAGCAGGTTGGCGGCAGCTGAACAAAAATCTTCAGAGTTTGAAAGGATTTCATCTGAATTCAATAAAATGACTGAAATAAAACTGAATGAGATTAGAAGTGCAATGGATAGTGAAAGCAGGGAACTGCGCATGGAACAGGAGCGCCTCATTGATGATGCGAAGCTCAGGGATAAAATAACCGGGAGGATAGTGTCGTTAATACTCGAAAACCGGTAACAGGATTCATTCATGAATTACTATGCTGACAGTAATTATATTCATGCCAAAATATACGCGCTGCATGGTCTGCTCCTTGCACGAAGGGACTATTACAATATTGCAAAGAACCTGAATTTCCAGTCTGCCTTTCCCGGCCTTGATACTGGTAATATTAAAAATGACTTCACGGTGATCAAAGAGAAAATATTCGAAAGCCAGGTGAGCGATGTGATCTCACTGGCTGAGTCCCCGGTTTCATCCCGCGGACTTTTCCTTCTATTCCTGAGGTGTTTTGAAACTCAGAATCTCAAGCTTCTATGCGCGGAGGCATTCGGATTGATGCCTTCTCCGTCGATATGGTATGACATCGGGGATTTTGCCGTACTTCACAGAAGTATGCTGCAGGATATTACCGGTATCGAGGCAGTCGTGGAACTTACCCGTGATACATGGATGAAAAACATATTTGTCTCCGGCGGTACGGCCTCTTTAGAGGAAACTGAACTTGTAATAGACCGGGAAGTGTTAAGGATTGCAGCGGATTTTCCGTATTTAATAAATTTTCAGGATAGAAGCGGTTCCCTGAAACTGGTTTCAGGGCTTGCTGTTTATCTGCGCATGGCCTGGAGCAGGCGGCTTCAGCATATCTACCGTATGGACCAGGAGAGTATCAGTAAATATATTGAATCGAACCTGCCGCTTCCGGAATCCACGGGACCGCTGAAGCAATATATTGAAGAATGGAACCTGAAATTTCTGAAACAGGTCAATAGTAAGTATACCCCCGGAACTGTGACCGGAGGTGATGGACTTTCCGCTACAGAAAAAATTATGGAACAAATCATTCTCGGCGATATCAGCAGAATGTTCCGTGCAGATTTCCATTCAATCAATACTGTAACCTGTTACCTTGTACTGCTGTACAGGCAGATCAGGAACCTGTTTTCAATAGTTGACGGCCTGCGGTTCGGACTTCCGCCGGATGTGATCATGGAAAATATAATATGTGAGGTATGATGTTTACCAGGGCGGACATCAGGAAGGTAAGTATCGCTGTAACAGAAAAAGATTACGGCACGCTTGTTGTCAGACTTGGTAAAAGCAGGCTTATGCACATAGACAGGGAAACCGGCGATGAAACTACCTGTGCAGTGAATCCTGAAGCTGTTTTTTCTTTTTCTGTTAATACTATCATTGCTGATAAGATCATCGCTGCCGCAAAAGAATTTCATTCAGAAACATATTCCGCTCCCGGCGATCCGGAAAATCCTGATACAGTTTTTGATGATATACCGTCCCTGTTAGCCGGGGACTTTGAAGCCGACCTTCATGAAGCAGAAATAATCAAAAAGAAAGTAAAACAGTATACAGACACCCGTTTAGTTATCGGTATCGAAATTAAATCATTAGAAACAAAACTGGCAGAAATCAGGCAGCTGCGCCAGAGCGGTATTGACCTGGAACAGTTGCGCGGGCTAAAAAACATCTCATACATATACGGCAGGGTCAGCGGAAATGAATGGCTGAACTCTGTTGATAAAAGGATTTTTTATATCAAAAATGGAGATTATCTTTTAGCAGTTTTCCCGCGGGATTTGAAAGATAATTTTCTGAACAACTTTAAACGGGAAGGTTTTGAAGACCTTGATGGTATAATAAGACGCGGAAATACGTTGGAGGATGAAGAGTCTGCATCGGTAAAACGTATCACTGAATTGCAGAGGCGTATTGCCCGCATCGACACTTTCTATCATGAGAAACTCCAGTACTGGAGAGAGCGTATGAGCTATCTCGAGGCTGTATATTCCATTCTTCTTAAAATCTCCGGAGCGGAATCGAAATTTCTTTTTTCGGAAGATATTGTTGTCATAAGCGGTTGGATAAATCTGAAGGATGCTGAAAAACTTCGCATCATACTTGAGGATGTATGCGGTACCCGGTTCTATTTCAAAACAGGTTCCAGGGTCGAGAGCAGGAGATTCAGGGATAGAATGCCGGTAATCCTTAAAAATAATCTATTGTTCAGACCCTTTGAACTCCTGGTACGTATGATGGGTCTCCCGGGCAACAGGGAGATCGATCCGACACCTGCGGCAGCCCTGGCCTATGTTATAATATTCGGAGTCATGTTCGGTGATACAGGACAGGGACTTGTTCTGGTCTTAACCGGATTGATGCTTAATGTATATGGTAAAAAAAAATACAGGGCAGGAAATAATATCTCGGATTTTGGAAGCATCATGACATGGTGCGGATTCTCAGCGGCTGCATTCGGTCTTCTATACGGCAGCTTTTTCAGTTATGAACATTTTATACCCGCACTTCTTTTCCATCCTATGGAGAACATGATGCAGCTCCTCCTGATGGCTATAATGATGGGCACAGTCTTCATCTCGCTGGGACTTCTTCTTAATATTATTAACGGCCTGCTGGCGGGCAGGTATGAAGATTCGCTTTGCGGTGCAAGGGGGATGCCGGGTCTTGCAATCTATGGATCCTGCATTTTTTTTGCCATGCGGTTCATACTCGCAGGTAAAGTGCCGGGTACACAGGAAATAATTTCAGCACTCGCTTTCCCCGCCGCAGTTTTTTGCCTCAGGGGACCGCTGGAATTTATTTTTTTTCATGGAGAACATATTTTCCATAACGGACTGTTTGAGTACATTGTTGAAACAATCATCGAGATTATGGAAATGTTCTCGGGATTCCTTGGGAACACTATCTCGTATATAAGGGCCGGGGCATTCGCGCTGAGCCATGCCGGCCTTAGCTTAGCTGTGTTTACCCTGGCCGGAATTGTTGATCCATCTATGAACAGCATAGGCGCAATCTTAGTTATAGTCACAGGCAATATTTTTATAATTCTTCTCGAGGGTCTTGTGTGCGGTATCCAGTCGATGAGGCTTGAATATTACGAATTTTTCGGTAAATTCTTTAAAGGGGATGGAGTAGCTTTTACGCCGTTCTCGCTGGGTCTGAAACAGGTAAAAGATGGAGGCATTGAATGAATAATAAAAGAAGATTTTTTAAAGTCAGTTTTACATTTATCATAACTGCGGGACTTATTGTTTTTATAAAGGCACTCGCTCTTGCTGCGGCCGCGGATGTCCAGGGGACTGCTGTGGTGCCGGACGGGCACCGTGTCATGATCGCTTATGCTGCGATGGGATCGGTTGGTCTGTCGTGTATTACCAGTGCATACGCGCTGGCAAAGATCGGTTCAGCGGCAATGGGTGCAATGAGCGAAAAACCTGAGATCGGCGGGCGTGCCCTGATATTCCTGGGAATGGCCGAAGGTATCGCGATCTACGGGCTTATAATAGCTATCATGCTGATAAACAAGATATGACCTGTATGGATTGTGTGTATCTTATAGGGGACGTCCATACCGTCAACACCTTCAGGATCTGCGGTATCGAGGGCTTTGCAGCGGGTGGGGAACCGGCTCAGGTTATACTCGGGAGATTGCTTGTTAAAAGGGATGCGGCCGTGATACTTGTAACGCGTGAGTTCGCTGAATCACTTTCAGATACAATCAGGAAGGTTAACCTTGAATCCGGCGGGAGAGTTATAATAGAGATTCCCGGTGTCGATGACATCCGCGGTTTCGGAAGGTCGCTCACAAGCTACATCACGGAAGCGCTGGGAGTTGCCCTGTAGGTGCGTATGGGTAATCCAATGAATAAAAAGATGACCGCTGATATTCAAAGGGGTGATACCGCCCCCCTTATCGATTCCCTGCGAGAAATCATCCAACTCAAAATTGAAGAGGTCAACCGGGCAGCTGATCATGAAATTGAAGTGATTGACGGTGAACTTTTCAGTGAGATTGAGGAATTCAGGGAATCGCAGCGGACAATGCATGAAGAGATTATTAAATATGAAGGTGCGAAGATCAGGAACCTCGCCTCGACCGGTATGAAGAAACAGAAGCTTGAAGGTATTGAATTATTCATTGGAAGGATCATTGATGATGCAGCGGGATTGATCAGGAATAACCCGCGCTATTTTGATTTTCTTAACAGCTGCGTAATTTCTGCTCTTGATAACGTGAAAGGGGGGAGTGCAACTCTCCTTGTCTCACAGGCAGACCTGTCATATGCCGGTGATGTGACTGATAAAATCAGGGCAGGCGGATATACATTCAAAATAAACATATCTGCTGATGACCGTGTAAAAACGGGGGGTGCCATGGTGATTGATGATGACGCTGAAGTTATTTATAACAACAGTGTTGAAAGAATTGTGTACAGAAAAAAAGAACAGATCAGGCGCGAAATTGTCAGGAGCCTGAAAGAACCTGGAGTAAACCAGGATGGTTAGCCTGTGAATGAACAGGGATTAACAGGGAAAATTATAAGTGTTAACGGACCTATTGTCAGGGCAACGGGGCTTAAGGGCGCAGGTATGCTCGATATGGCCGAGGTCGGGCCGTTTAAACTGATAGGCGAAGTAATAAGGTTCCAGAACGAGGTGGCGGTTATACAGGTCTACGAGGATAATACGGGCCTCAAGCCAGGGGACACGGTCTCCACGTCGGGCAGGCCGCTTTCAGTTCTTCTGGGCCCCGGCCTTATATCGAATATATATGACGGCATACAGCGGCCGCTGATAAGCCTTGAGAAGCTTACAGGTTCATTCATCACAAAAGGGGTCAAGGCTTCGCCTCTTGATACTGAAAAGAAATGGGATCTGCAGGTCAGGGCGTCTGCTGGTGATGATGTACACGGCGGTACTATCATCGGTGAGATAAGGGAAAGCAGTGCTGTTATACACAAAGTCATTGTGCCGCCGGCAATAACCGGTAAAATAGAATTTATTACAGGGAATGGTGAGTATAATATTGAGCAGGAGATATACAGGGTAAAGACTGAGAGCGGTGTATTCTCCGGCAGGCTGGCAAACTACTGGCCCGTTCGTATCGCCAGGCCTTTTAGTAAAAAGAAAAAATCATCCGTTCCTCTTGTTACAGGCCAGAGGATCATCGACACCTTCTTCCCCATAGCAAGGGGCGGCACGGCAGCCATTCCCGGTGGTTTCGGTACGGGAAAGACAATGACTCAGCACGCGCTTGCCAAGTGGTGCGACGCAGAAATAATTGTATACATAGGATGCGGTGAAAGGGGGAACGAGATGACTGATGTACTGAACGAATTCCCCAAACTTGTTGACCCCAGGTCAGGCCGTCCCCTCATGGAACGGACCGTTATGATAGCCAATACATCGAACATGCCTGTTGCCGCGCGCGAGGTGAGCATATATACCGGGGTAACCATAGCCGAGTATTACCGCGATATGGGATACAGCGTTGCCATTATGGCCGATTCGACCTCGCGCTGGGCAGAGGCACTGCGCGAACTTTCGAGCAGGCTGGGGGACATGCCCGCAGAGGAGGGTTTCCCTTCTTACCTTGCAACAAGGCTTGCCGAATTTTACGAAAGGTCAGGTTACGTAGACACGCTGGGTGGAGGCGACGGCAGTATATCGATCATAGGTGCAGTTTCGCCGCCGGGCGGCGACTTTTCAGAGCCGGTTACTCAGCACACGACACGCTTTGTGCGGTGCTTCTGGGCTCTTGACAAAGTGCTTGCCGATGCCCGTCACTACCCGTCAATAAGCTGGATAGACAGCTACAGTGAATACATCGATGACATCAAAGACTGGTGGCTCAACGTTGACAGCGGCTGGCAGAAGGTAAGGAAAGATGCGCTTAATATACTCCTCGAGGAGAACCGGCTGCAGCAGATAGTAAAACTGGTAGGACCTGACGCTCTGCCTGTAGGTGAGAGGTTCCTGCTCTTCTGCGCGGAGCTGATCAAAAACGGTTTCCTGCAGCAGAATGCGTTTGATCCGAAGGATATGTACAGCACGCCGCAGAAGCAGATGAAGCTTCTTAAAATTATCACAGGGTTTTATGCAGCAGGGAACAAACACCTTGAGGCAGGAGCCGCTCTGCAGGATTTGCTGAATCTGAAAAGCATATCTGAAATCACCAGGCTTAAATCTGATACGGGTAACGATGAGCTTGATAAAATAGATGAATTTGAAAAGAGACTCGAGGCTGATTTTTCCGGTTTGACTGAGAGACTTAAACAGGGAGGGGCTGGTGACAGAACGTGAATATATGAACGTCGCCGGGATTACGGGCCCTCTTATAATAGTCGAGGGTGTGAAGAATGTCGGTTACGGAGAGCTTGTTGAAATACGGACACCTTCGGGCGAGATCAGGATAGGGCAGACGCTTGAGGTTGATGAGGACAAGGCTATAGTACAGGTATTTGAAGGCACCTCCGGCCTGTCACAGAAGAATATGCGTACGGTATTCCTGGGTAAGACACTTGAGATTCCGGTGCACCGCGATATGCTGGGCAGGGTGTTTGATGGTCTCGGGAGGCCGATTGACGGCGCTCCGCAGGTCGTGTCCGATATCATGCGCGATGTTAACGGACTCCCCATGAACCCTTACAGCAGGGAGTACCCCCGTGACTTTATCCAGACCGGCATTTCTGCCATTGACGGAATGAACACGCTGATCCGCGGCCAGAAGCTCCCGGTATTTTCCGGGAGCGGTATGCCGCATAACAGGATAGCGGCCCAAATTGCAAAGCAGGCAAAGATACTTACATCCGAAGAGGAGTTCACGGTAGTATTTGCGGCAATGGGTGTAAAATTCGACGTAGCCTATTACTTTATCAGTTCACTGGAGGAGAGCGGCGTACTCGATAACTCCGCGGTATTCCTGAGCCTTGCAAATTCCCCTTCAATAGAAAGACTGATTACGCCCAAGGCCGCGCTTACACTAGCTGAACACCTGGCCTATGACCTGAACATGCACGTGCTGGTGATACTCACGGACATGACAAACTACTGCGAGTCTCTGCGAGAACTTTCCAGTTCTCGCGGTGAGATCCCTTCAAGGAAGGGCTATCCCGGGTATCTTTACAGCGACCTTGCATCAATATATGAGAGGTCAGGCCGCCTTAAGGGGAGGAGCGGATCGATCACCCAGATACCCATACTCACCATGCCCAGCGATGACATATCGCACCCTGTTCCTGACCTTACGGGGTACATCACCGAGGGGCAGATTGTACTCGAGAGGGAACTCTTCAACCGCGGGATATACCCGCCGATCGCGGGGCTGCCGTCACTCTCGCGTCTAATGAAGGACGGTATAGGCGAAGGGCGCACAAGGAAAGACCATGCAGGGCTTGCCGCGCAGTTATTTGCATGCTACGCCAGGGTAAAGAGGATAAGGTCACTTGCCGCGATCGTTGGCGAAGAGGAGCTCTCAAAGCTTGACAGGCTTTACCTGCGCTTCGGCAAAGCTTTCGAGGAGGAATTCCTCAGCCAGGGGTACGATGAGAACAGGGACATCGGGACCACGCTTGCTATCGGATGGAAAATGCTTTCGTATCTGCCCGAGGATGAGCTCTACCGCATTTCGCGCGAGGATATACAGAGATACTATATCCCTGACAAGGGAGGCGCATGATGCAGAGGATTGATATTGCGCCTACAAAATCGAACCTGAGAAAGGTTAAATCCGACCTTGAATTCGCGTACGAGGGATTTGACCTGCTCAACCAGAAGAGGGAGATACTTGTCATGGAGATTGTAAAGACCATTAAAAGTATCAAAGAAGTTGAATCCGGACTTAAAGCAGCACTTGATGAACTGTACATGAAGTACAGGACTGCAGCCGTTGAGAGCGGCCCTGAACTTCTTGCAGTCAAGTCGTTCTCTGAAAAGTTAAACTATACACTGGAAAGGGAGACCACGCGGCTCATGGGTATAACGATAACCGGTTACACTTTGCAGCAGGGGCCTTTAACTGTGAATGCATCAATGGCCGGTACAGGGGCATCGTATGACATGATCAAGGTGAAGTCGCTTCCGGTATTACAGCTGATAATAAAGTACGCCTCACTTGCAAAAAAAGTATTTCTGCTCTCAGCCGAATTAAAGAAAGTACAGCGCAAGGTGAATGCCCTTGAAAAAATTTTCATTCCTTCGTACGAGGATACAAAGAAGTATATAACTGACAGGCTTGAAGAGATCGACAGGGAGGAGATTTTTATCAAGAAACTGATCGGGCGCAGGCAGGGACAGCGGGAATGAAAACCGGGAACGGGAAGAAAAGAAGAATATATTTTTTCGCGGCTTATATATTTCTTATCATAGTCAATATTATTATACTTGTTCTTGGCGTTATACTGGCGCTGCGTATTATCCGTATTTTTTAGCAATCTGAATAAACTTCTGCGGGCCTGGCCTCCTGGTGGCGGGAGTCGGGATACCGCATGAATACCCTCATTTAAGTAATAAGCAGTTTTCTGAAAAAAGGAATAATCTGCAACATAAAATACCGGTGTATGTCTAATAATTTAGAATGGTATATTTATATCATCCATGAAAAGGAGGTATGATATGAATATAAAAGTAGTATTCGTTGACAACAAGGAAGGATTTGTTGATTCGATGATCCTTGACCAGATGATTGAATGGAACAGGATCAGGATGTTCATGAGATCTGACGGGTGGACCATGGTGGGAATAAATCCCATGAGGGGTACAGGCGGTACATATGAAGGCGTCGACAGGCGTGGAAGGTACGGTTTATTTGATAAGTCTGCATTCAGGATAGCAGCTTAAGTCCCCGGTTCAGGCAGTGCCCGGTTAATTTTATATATCATCTCCTGCAGTTGAGTAGAAGAGTATTTTAACAAGCTTATCGCGATTTAGTTTGAGTAAACAGTCAGTGCTGATATCACTTATCAGATAGAATATTTCCGAAAAATACACAGAAATTTAACAGTCCATCAAAACATAATACAGGGTTACCCCGGTATTATTTACAGTCAGTGTTTGTGAAATCCAGTCTGATATTTCACCCCGGCAGTATTCCTTTATATCTCATCCCCTGGATAATCAGTCTTGCGGAATTGTCAACCGAGAATGTTGAGTCATTGATAACCATGTCATAATTATGAGGATCGGTAAGATCAATCTTGAAGAACTCCTTCATGTAACCTTCACGCTGTTTTGTCTTCTCTTTAATAAGCTTGTTTGCTTCAAGTTTTGAGATATTTAATGCTTTAACTATCTTTTCGACCCTGGCCTCAAAAGGGGCAACAAGTCTGATATGAAAACCGCTGGTCATGTCTTTTGTCACCTTGTTGGCGCCTCTTCCTACAATAACCACGTTTCCGTTCATGGCTAACATTGCTATCATTTCTACAAGTTTTTTATGAACGGCAACCTGCGGAGGGAAATCGCTGAACGTCGTCTGGACCAGGTCTGTCAGTTTATTTCTTGCCTTGTTTGTAAGTGTGTCTATAAGACTTGCTGATAAACCTGTATCAATCATCATCTTTTCAAAGAGTTTTTTGTCATAAGCCGCCCATAAAGGTTCAGGGTTGAATTCGGTGTTGAAAATTTCAGTTATTTTCTTTGCCACCATGTAACCGCAGCATCCATATTCACGTGAGATGGTAACGAATGGAAGGTTGTTGATTTTCTCCGGTTCCTCATGTTTAAACTTCTGCTTTTGCCAGTATATAGCCTGTGCGTTCATGTATTTATCTATTGCAGCTGTCATATTGTACCTCCTTTCTGTCCGGAATTCAAAAACCGGAACATATTAATAAAATAGTACAAGCAATAGAACTTTTCAACATTTTTGATAGAGTAGAATTACTTAAAAAAATTACTACTGAAGGATTTGTTGTCACCTGCACAAATGTCACTCTATAATGAGCCCCAAAAATAAGACAAAGATTTTGAGTTGAAAAAGTGGATATCTCCTTAAAATATAACAGAAGGAGAATCAGATAATATGAACAAGAAGCACGGCAAGGAATTCAAGGCCAA
>Ga0116171_10001224_pt1 | contig 25918 bp, 16 predicted proteins | sample AD_JPNHW2_MetaG_FD_89798 | JGI IMG/M metagenome (GOLD analysis project Ga0116171, IMG submission 89798) | Active sludge microbial communities of municipal wastewater-treating anaerobic digesters from Japan - AD_JPNHW2_MetaG | ecosystem: Engineered > Bioreactor > Anaerobic > Digestate | place...
GTAAGATTCAAAGCCAGGGGAAATAAACTGGTTTCAGGGGAGCTGATAAAAATGAACACCCTGCCACAGGGCAAAAACTTCTCTTTATTCTATAAAGGCATCTCTGACTCAGTTAAAAGCTATACCTCTGAAGTAATCGGCTTCTCAACAGCCAGGGCTGACTCACGTGAAGCGTTCTTTGGCCCGTCTGCTTTTGTTGATCTGATTCATGACATACAGCTTTCAGTCACCGGCGCCCGGATATCTTTTGCAGCACCTTTATCATTCAGTGCTTCGATTGACAGCGGACAGCTTCGGGTTAGCGATATGTTCAGGTTATACAGGTATGAGAACTTCCTATATTCCGTAAAAATGACCGGGAAAGAGATAGACTCATTCCTCGAACACTCGTATGCGTTATGGATGAATACCATGAAAGACTCATCAGATCTCATGTTGAAATACAGGAAAGACGCCAATGGAAAAGTTCTTCTCTCCAACGGTATGGCACGACTGGAAAACGCCTATTATAATTTTGATTCTGCAAAAGGATTGGTATACTCTGTTGATCTTGAAAAACCTGATGGTAATAAGGTAACCATACAAGGTTTTTCGGACGGGAAACAATTTTATGCCGATTCCGTTTATTCAGTAGCTGTAAACTCATACAGAGCGAATGGCGGAGGTGGCCATTTTGCTGCGGCCGGCATTGATCATGCATCCTTGCAGGATAGAATAATTTTTGCAACCTCACGCGATATGCGTTATTACATCATTAACTGGATTAAAGAAAAAGACACCATCTCACCGGCTCCCTCAGCACAATGGTCTGTTGTGCCTGAGACATGGGAAAAAGCAGCAGAGAAGAGAGAACGTCTTTTATTGTTTGGGAACAAAAGGAAAACCAATTAATTATTATCCTGAATATGAAATTAAAATACTTACTCCTGATTTGTCCTGTGCTTATTATGACATTATGTTCTGCCGACAGGATCAAAGATAAACCTGTAAACCTCATCATTTTTATAGGTGATGGTATGGGCACGAGCCAGGTTTATGCTGCATTGACGGCTTCGGGGTTCTCAATGACGTTTCCTTACTTCCCGGTATCCGGATTCAGTATTACTTATTCAGACAACAATTACATTACTGATTCCGCTGCAGGTGGCACGGCTCTCTCCACAGGTGAAAAAACAGCCAATGGAATGCTGGCAATAAGGCAGGACAGTACCATATTAGAGACAATAATGGAACTTGCAAAAAAGAAAGGCCTCTCAACAGGAATTATCTCCACCAGTTCATTGACGCACGCAACGCCAGCGTCATTTATTGCACATGTGAACTCAAGAGCTGATTATGAGGATATTGCAAAATTCTATATGAATGGCACCGCTGATGTTTTTATAGGTGGTGGAAAGAATAACTTTGTGTCCAGAACAGACAAAATAAACCTGGCCGAAGATCTGAAAAAGAAAGGCTATGATGTGGTATTCAATAAGGAAGATATGAAAAAGTCAACTTCCTCTCATCTTGCCGGTTTTATGGCAGATGAGCATATGCCATATATCCTTAACGGGAGGGATACCGCGTTTCTTTCTGATGCAACATCCAAAGCAATCGGGATACTCTCAAAGAATAAAAAAGGGTTTGTTCTTATGGTAGAAGGCTCTGAGATTGACTTCGGAGGTCATGCCAACAATCTTCCGATGGTCATAGAAGAGACTATTGATATGGACAGAGCTGTTAAACGTGCATACAATTTTGCAAAATCAAATCACAAGACTCTGATTGTTGTTACAGCTGATCATGAGACAGGCGGTCTTGTACTCACCGGCGGTGATGTGAAAAAAAAGAGTGTTGAAGGCGATTTTGCCAACGGGGAACACTCTGCGGTGATGGTTCCTGTTTTTGCATATGGGCCTGGCTCACTTAACTTTACAGGCATGCATCAAAACACTTACCTGGGGAATGAATTTATTAATCTTCTTTCATTAAGAAACAAAAAGTGATTACTGATATTGAAAATAAAAAGGACGGGCTTGTTCTTCCCATTGTAGAAGAGTTTTATACTATTCAGGGAGAGGGTTATCATACAGGAAAGGCTGCATATTTTATTCGTATTGGCGGCTGCGATATAGGCTGCAAATGGTGTGATACAAAGTTCTCCTGGAATGCTGACCTGCATCCTGTTGTAGCCGTTGACTCAATTATTGAAAACGTTGTGGGTTGTGGGGCTGACTCTGTTGTTGTTACCGGTGGTGAGCCATTGATGTGGAATCTTGATTATCTGTGTTCAGGACTTCATTCAAAGGGGATAAAGACATTTCTTGAAACTTCAGGTGCATATCCTCTCAGCGGCGAATGGGACTGGATAGCCCTTTCACCAAAAAAAGGAATGCATCCCACAGACTCAATCTGGGAGAAAGCAAATGAACTTAAGGTAATTATAGAAAACGGGAATGATTTCTCAGACGCTGAGATTTACAGCGGGAGAGTGACGGAATCTTGCCGTCTTTTCCTGCAGCCTGAGTGGAGCAGATACAACGAGCTTATTTTTGCTATAACCGAGTATGTAAAGAAAAATACCAGGTGGAGAGTTTCTTTACAGTCCCATAAATTCATGCATGTTCCGTAGATGAGGACCAGGTATTTCATATTGATGTTGTCGGTTTTACTCTTTGCAACAGAAGCGGCGGGACAGGATTATCATACCCGTTCAAATAAGGCTTTGAAGCACTATCTGCAGGGTAAGGAGGATCTTGATCTCTTCTATATCGATCAGGCTGAAAGTAATTTTAAACTGGCTGTAAAAGAGGATAAAAATTTCTATGAGGCCTGGCTTGTGCTTGGCCAGCTCTATAACGATAAAGAGCAGTGGGTCGATGCTGTTGATTGTCTTTCCAAAGCTGTCAGGCTGGATTCGCTTTTTTTTACAAACGCAATATTCAGTCTTGGTAAGGCGGAGGCCAGGTCAGGCTACTTCTCACTGGCGAAGGTGCACCTGAGTGCATATCTCACCATGGGCAGGAAATCAGATCAGCTTGCAGAACAAGCCAGACAGATGCTGGAGGACTGTGAGTTCGCTCTCTCTTATCCAAACCTTGTTTTTACCGGGAAAGCAATTGATCTTGGTGACTCCGTAAATACTTCTGCCGATGAATACTGGCCCTCTATTGTTGCTGATGGGAGTGCACTTTATTTCACCAGGGAGGTCAGGCGTGCTGTTGCATATGGCCCTGATCGACAGGAAGACTTTTATGTCAGCATAATGAAAGACACTGTCTGGGGAATGGCCAGATCTGTAGGGGCTCCTATAAACACGCCAGGAAATGAGGGAGCTCAGTCAATCTCTTCCGATGGCCGTTCAATGTATTTCACAGCCTGTGACCGTGAAGATGGCCTTGGCCGGTGCGATATCTACCATTCATCCCTTGAAGGAACAAGATGGACTGTTGGCACCAATTTAGGCGCCCCGGTTAACAGCCGTTACTGGGAGTCACAACCATCTATCAATGCTGATGGTAACATGCTCTTTTTTGTAAGCAACAGAACGGGCGGATTAGGCGGAATGGATATATGGTATTCTGTTAAAAAAAGCGACGGGAAATGGGGAAGCCCGATAAATCCCGGAGCATCACTGAATACACCTGAAGATGAGTTTTCACCCTTTATCTATTTTAACGGTAAAACCCTTTATTTCTCAACAAACGGGAGAAAATCGTTTGGCGGTTTTGACATTTATTCGTCGGAAATGCAGCCTGACTCATCATGGAGCGAGCCAAAGAATCTTGGACCCGGAATAAACACCCCTGCTGATGAATCAGGACTGATAATTTCTTCTGATGGGAAAAAAGCATATTTTTCATCTGTAAGGGATAAATCAAGAGGAAAAGATATCTTTTCAATTGATCTGCCGGAAAATATTGCACCGGAGCCTGTCTCTTACTTTGCGGGTGTGGTACGCGATAAGAAGAGCGGATTGCCTGTCAAGGCAACTGTGGAGCTTATAAATCTGAGCACAAGAAAGGATAAGGTTAATATAGTAACTGAAAAAGACGGATCTTTCCTTATCTGCCTTCCAAAGGGCACTAGTTACGGTCTGAACGTATCATCTGATGGGTATATGTTTTATTCTGAAAACTTCGATTTCAAAGGCGGATATACTTCAAAACAGCCATACCGCAAAAATGTGTTTCTCAATCCTATTGACCTTGGAGAGTCGTTACGGATGTATAATGTCTTTTACGATATAGATTCCTGGGAATTACTGCCTGAATCAGGGCCTGAGCTTGAGAAACTGTATCAGTTCTTAACGCGTCACAATGATCTTAAAGTTGAGATTGCCGGTCATACGGACTCCAGCGGTTCATTGGAACACAATCAAAAATTATCTGAAAACAGGGCTGAGTCTGTTCGTAATTATCTTATTTCAAGAGGCATCAACGCGAAACAGCTTACATGGAAGGGGTATGGAGAAACACGTCCTCTTGTCCCAAATGATAATCCGGAAGCTATGAAGCTTAACAGGCGTACCGAGGTCACAATAATATCCTTCATGAAATAAAAGTATAAAGGGAGCGTTTGCTCCCTTTATCTGACTTACTCCTCTTTTTTGACAGTAGTTGGATTGGTTTGACTTATATCGCAATCCGTTGGTCCGATTCAATCCCGGATATAATTTTTAGTCCTGTTATCTCTGTTGCATTAAATGTTACATATACTGAAGTCCCTAATGGTTCGTTTGGTTCAACCCTGATATGACCGCGCAAAACCCTTAAAAGATTCCTGGCCAGGATTAAATTCATAGCTGAGTATGTGTCCTGAGTGTCGGAAATGAATATTTCAGGATTATCGGAAAGCAGCAGTTCTTTGCTTTTGGTGAAACCCTGGCCGGAATCTTTAATGTAGAAAGTGATTAAATTGTCCCTGAAAATGCACCCAAACCTTATGTACCCTGAAATTGTGTTTTCAAGCGCATTTATAAATAGATTCTGTACGATTCTGCTTATTCTTGCCACATCAAGAGTGATATGAAGATTTGCCGGAAGATTATCTTCCTGAATAAGTGATATATGAGCCTTGTTCCTTTTCCTCATTAAAACCCTGAATTCTGAGGTGAGGTTTTCAAGTGTTTGATTGGCATTGCAATCACTCATCTCCTGCTGTGCAGCACCTTTTTCAAGTGCAGCAGAATCCAAAAAATTATCGAATAACCCTATTAATTGTTCGCACGAGTGTAAAATCTGTTCACTGAACTCTTTTTTCTCCTCCGCTGTATAACTGGCATTGTTCATCAGGTAAGAGAATGCAACTATTGCATTCATTTGTGTCCTCACCTCATGTGACACTCCGGCTAATATGTCAGATCTCTTAAGCATCCTGTTTCTCCTTTCTTGTCCCCCCCTGGGACAGGTATACTATAATCTTAAAGAATTAAGCAATCTCTCAAAATGGAAGTTTTAAATCAGTCTGAATATATCAGTCAAGTTTGCGGATAAGTCTCTTTGCTTCCTTACTGAATTTGCTCTTTGTGCCGGCAACATATTCAAACTGCCTTATGGCTTTTAATTTTTCTTCATTTACCATATAGCACAGCCCGAGATACCAGTTCGCATCTTCAATAAAGAGGTTGTCGTTCTGATTTATGACTTTTTCAAACAATGCTTCAGCTTTTGTGTAGTCTTTGTTTTCCATATTGGCGACCCCCAGCATGAACATTGCTTCAATATTTGCCTGGTCAGTATTTACTATCTGATCAAGATAATTTATTGCCTGGTCGTAATTTTTTGACCTGATTGCTTCCATGGCACTGGCAAACAGCGCATTGGTTGCAGCATGGGCAGATCGGGTATATGTTACGGCTTCATATCCTTTATAATACTGGTTGTAGAGTCTTCCGGGAGATATGTTTCTGTTCGGGAAGTAAATGGTGCTTGATATGATTGCAGCGCCGGCAACGACAGCAGCAACTCTTGCAGCCCTGACAGCTGTACGGTGCACGGGGTTGGTTGCACGTCGCTTCATCTCCAGGGTCTCCAGTTTGCCTCTCAGTTCAATGACACTCATGTCAAGGAGAATCTTGTTTGTCCTCCGTCTGAGCTCAAGTTCTCTGCCAAGTTCCGGATTACCATTTACTTCGGCGTTAAGCCAAAGCTCTTCTTCCTTTGTCATCATGCCATTAAGATACCTCTCAATAGCATCATTCATATTTATTATACTCATGGTACTAATATATTTCCAGTTTACTAATTGTCAAAAAGTAATATATAATTACCCTCAACAATAATATCTATTCACCATCAGCCTGAATACGACTGATTATGAGCCAAATTTATAATAGTTCAGACCCTTTACAGGGTATCCGAAAAAATATGTACGCCTAGTCAGGAATCAGAACAATAATAGGAGGTTTCGGATCACCATCATTTCCGCCACGTACATTAATCATCTCTTCATTTGAAAGAACAAATTCTCTCATCTCATCAAAATTCAGGGTTTTCATTTTAAATACTTTTAAATTTTTAACAGGGTTCAAGTATCACTTCAACCGTACATGTCAGAAAAACCTGTTTTGTGACAAAAAAAAATGAAAAAAAATTTTAATAATACGCAAAACGCAGAAATAGAACGCTTTAAGTTAGTACTTATTATCGTTTATAATGGCATTTTTACACTATATTTACAATGATCATTTTTTTATTACCGGATGCAGCCTGCTTTTTTGTCATATAAAAAACACATTCTGAGAAGAATAACTATTACTTTTTCCCTGATAACGCTTTTAATTTCTTCTCTTTCGGCCATGAATTTCCAGTCCGGCGACCAGGAGTCTTCTGATAAAAAGCTTGAAGAATTAGTGAAAAACTTAAGCGTTTTGCTTCAAAGTAGTGATGATAAGAACATTACTTTGCTGGGTGAAAAGCTGGGAAACGAACTTAATAAGGCACCCACAACAGACTCAATATTGCTTTCAAAAGCCTATAACATCATGGGAGTATATCACTATTATAAACAGGAGTATAGTGAAGCAATAAGGTATTCGGAGGAATCATTAAAAATTCTGGATGCGTTAGGAATACATAATATGCGGTATGCCAATACAAACAGCAATCTTGGAGCTTACTGGTATCTGCTTGGTGAAAATAACAAGGCACTGAATTATTCAATTAAGGCTGTCTCAATGATGAGAGAGGCTTGCCCTGAAGACTCTTCTTCTCTGGCAGATTATTATCTGAACATTACAAGCATGTACCTCGAGCTTAATGAAAAGGAAAAAGCAATTGATTATGCTGAGGCAGGGCTTGCAATTTCAAATCAATATCCTGACTCTGTTAAGCAAGGCACTGTTGCTGATTTTTACCAGGATATTTCCATATCATTATCGAGAAGCGGAGATCTTGACAGGGCTCTTATCTATGCAAACGAAGCTCTAAGAATCTATTCCGGTGAGATGGATTCCAAGGCTGATTCCTGGGCAAGGCTCATTAATGGCATAGCCTGGATATACCATAAGATGAACAATTCGGAGATGGAGGAAAAGTACCTTCGGATGGGGATTGAGCAGTCAACGCCTAAAAATGTTGACGCAACTCATGGATTAATACTGAGCTATGCATGGTTCCTAATTTCGCGGAATCAGTTTGATAAGGCGGCAAAAGTGCTTACTGATGCAATGGCGAAAGCTAAAATGAGCCCGGAGAAAAACAACTCGGCTTATCCCAAACTTATGGCAGTTTATGGCGTCACATTGTACCGTAAGAATAAAGACATTGATGAGGCGAAAAAGTGCTTTTCCGGTTGTTTTGAATACATTGATTCTCATTCCTGGGATATAAGGACCCGAGAGGAAATACTTCAGAAATATTCAGAAATATTGTATGAGGCTCATCATTATGAAGAGTCAGTCAGTATACTTAATAGAATACTTGAGCCGTACAACCTGGAAAAATATTCATTAGATGAGATAAAACACGAAGACGGAAAATTTTCAGTGTCTCTTATCGAAGCGCTTTCGCTAAAGTATAAGGCCTTAAATGAACTTTCAAGGCAGACTGGTAACTGGACCTACACTTTTCTTGCCATCAATTGCGGGGAACAACTGACAGCAATATATGACCGGCGCAGGCTTGAGATGAGCGAAGACAAAAGCAGAGCCATTCTCAGCGACAGTACAAGAACTGTCTATACAGGGCTTATTGATAACTATTGCTCATTGTTTAAGTATAATCATAACCCTTTATACCTCAGTAAGGCATTTGAATTTGCGGAAAGGAGCAAGGTCGCAGGTCTTCTGGCAGTCACCAGGCAACTCAATGCAACACGCTTTTCTATTCCGCCTGAGATGATGAAGGCAAGCTCAGAGCTTAAGGAAAAAATCGGCGTGTACCGCGAACTGATAGAGAAAGAAAGATCACAGGAGAAACCCAACACCGGAAAGATTGCAGGGCTGGAACGTTATAACTTCAGATATACACGTTCACTTGATTCACTGGTGGAAGTCTTTGAGAAACGCTTTCCGGATTTCTACAGGCTGAAATACAACACACAAACAGCCTCACTTGAAAGTGTCCCGGGAATAATTGGTCCTAAGGAGAATCTGCTCAACTATGTTTTCACGGATGACAAACTCTATCTTTTTGTTATTAACAAGTCTCATAAAGAGGTTCTTGTTAAAAACATTGATAAGGAATTCTACTCCCGTCTTGAGCGTTTCAGAATGATTATTTCCACAATGCCGTCAAACACGGATGCAAGAGCTGGTTTCAATGAATACATGGATCTTGCATACTACCTTTATCTGAATCTTATTGCTCCTGCCGAGCCCCTGCTGATAAGCAACAAGCTTACCATTTCATCAGATAATATACTCTCATATATTCCTTTTGAGAGTTTAATAACATCTGACTATGACAGTAATGATCTTCTTTACAGAAATGCTCCCTATCTTTTAAAAAAATACAAGGTTTCGTATATTTTTTCTGCCACACTGGCCTCAGAAATAACTGATTCAGGCCTGCGTCTGAAAAATTCAACCGTTGCATTTGCTCCCACATATAATGAACGCGAGCTGCCTGATTCAATTATAAAATATTTCCCGAAGCTAAAGGGCAAGGTGCCTGATCTTCAGTTTGCTGAAGAAGAGGCCGCGACTGCCGTCGAGCTTTGTGGCGGAAAAGCTTTTCTCGGCACTGAAGCAACAGAGTCGGCTTATAAAAAGGCTGCCCCTGATTATGATATCATTCACATGGCGATGCATACCCTGCTGGATGATGAAAACCCGCTATACTCAAAAATGATTTTCTCTGAAAAGCCAGGATCATCTGACGATGGATTATTGAATACATATGAGGTTTACAATGTGCCACTTAAGGCAAGGATGGTAGTATTAAGCTCATGCAACACCGGGTCCGGACAACTTACGTCGGGAGAAGGAATCCAGAGCCTGGCACGTGGATTTATATCTTCTGGAAGTAAAAGTGTATTGATGTCTTTGTGGGAGGTTGAAGACTATGCCGGGTCAGAGGTTGTTAAGATGTTTTATAAAAATCTGACTGATGGAAAAACAAAGAGCCAGGCATTAAGAAAAGCAAGGCTTGATTTTCTTAAAGTTGCAGATCAGAGAAGATCCCATCCATATTTCTGGTCAACTATGGTTGTTTACGGGGATGACTCGCCTCTTTATTACAGTACCGCAAAGCTGGGAATTGCCGCCCTGGCATTTTTCATTGCATTATTCCTGCTGGCGGCTACTGTTTATCACAATGTCAGATCGTGATATTCATTATCACTCTTTATTATTTCCATCAGAGCTTCTTTGCACAGATACTTCTTTCTTCTGGCATAGACATCGTTTTTGAGCCCCATCCTGCGTGCTATCTCCTCGTAGTCACAACCCTCCATAAAGAGATTAATAATCATCTGACAGTCCTCTTTTAAAAGCATAAATGAACGACTTACAATCCTTTCAAGCACAAGCTGGCTCTCATTATTATTGTCGTCTTCAGGAGGATCATCATTGAGATCCTCATGCTTTGGATTTTTACGAAGCTGCTCCCTCCAACGGTTTTTTACTATTCCGAAGAAGTAACCCTTAAGGTCGGAGGTGAGTTTGAAATCAGGTTCTCTGACCTGCTTGAAGAGGATTATAATTGATTCCTGCATAATATCATAGACATCATCATCCGAGCCGTTATTTTTTCTCAGATGATCCCTGACCATCTCAAAATAGGAGTCATACAGGTATTCAAGGATCTTGTTATCCTGCCTGCATAAACCATCAATAATGGTACTGTCCGAATACTTCTTAAATAATCCCAAGCATCATATTTATTTAACAAATATACTATTTCCATGAACTAATCGGCAATAGAGCCTTATTCTCCATTTTTCATCATTGGATAATATCATCATAAAATATTGAATATATTTACGATAGATAACCTTTTAAAAAAGCATATGTCGTTTCCTTTTGTCAGACAATATGATAAGATGGATTGTGGTCCGGCTTGTCTCAGTATGATAGCAGCATGGTATGGTAAGAGAATTTCTCTGGAGACGATACGCAATAAGGCATATTTTACAAGGGAGGGGGTCTCTTTTCTTGGTTTAAAGTCAGCTGCCACGGCAATAAAGCTTAAATCGGTGGGAGTGAAGGTGCCTTTCAAGACCCTGGCAGAAAAGGCCCCGATGCCTTGTATTGTACACTGGAACCAGAATCACTTCATCGTTGTCTGTTCAATAAAAAACGGAAAAGTCAGGGTGGCTGACCCTGCAATAGGCATGCTGAAGATGAGCGAAGAGGAGTTTATGAAAGGATGGTGTCAGCCGGATAAAGATGGAAACAGCTCAGGAATGGCTCTTCTTCTTGAGCCTGAACAGGACTTTAAGGAGATGGCTGAAGACAAAAAATCAATCAAACCATTCTCTTTTTTCTTTTCATACATAACACCCTACAGGAAAACTCTGCTATTCTTGTTACTTGGTTTAATTGCAGGCAGTCTTATTCAGCTGATTTTTCCATTTCTTACCCAGGCATTGATTGACAGGGGCATTAACCATAAAGATATTCACCTGATATATCTCCTGCTATGCGGACAGCTGGCTCTTGTTGCCGGAAGACTTTTGATCGAGTTCTCAAGAGGATGGCTCCTCCTTCACCTGGGATCACGGGTAAACATTAAAATCGTTTCTGACTTCCTGTATAAGCTGATGAAGCTGCCTATTGCCTATTTTGACACCAAGATGAACGGCGATATAATGCAGCGCATTGATGATAACAGCAGAATAGAGGCTTATCTTACTTCATCAAGTCTCTCCCTGCTTTTCTCTCTGTTCAATATCATCATTTTTGCCGTCGTACTTGGCTATTACAGTCTTCCTATACTTGCCGTTTTCATCCTTGGAACGATGCTTGTCTTTTTCTATCTGCTCATTTTTATGCCATCAAGAGAAATACTTGACAACATCAGGTTCAGGCAGATGTCGAAAATAAACGGCAAGATGATAGATATTGTGAACGGGATGCAGGAGATAAAAATTGCCGGCAATGAAGCTATGAACAGAAAAGAATGGGAAGGTCTTCAGGAGGATCTGCTCACGACCCGGCTTAAAGGAATGAGACTGTCACAATACCAGTCGGCCGGAGCTACTCTCATCCACGAGACGGTGAACGTTGTTATTACTGTTATATCGGCAAAGTCTGTTATCGATGGCACCATGACACTGGGTATGATGCTGGCTGTCCAGTTTATCATCGGCCAGCTGAATGGCCCCGTCTCCCAACTGGTTAATTTCATGCGTGCGACACAGGATGCAGGTATAAGTATAGAACGTCTCTCCGAAGTCCATCAGATGGATGACGAAGAGAAGCAAGATGCTCATAAATCGATGGTTTTGCCGGAGGACACCTCATTTTACCTCAGGAATATCTCTTTTCAGTATGAAGGACCTGATTCTCCTTTTGTAATCCGGAATATTTCAATGGAAATACCGCGCGGAAAGATAACCGCAATAGTAGGGGAGAGCGGCTCGGGGAAGACGACCCTGCTTAAGCTTTTAATGGGATTTTACAAGCCTGTTGAAGGTACTGTATTCATGGGAGATATGCCTATTGATGCAATTGGCACCGAGGTTCTTCGGAAGTCTACAGGCGTTGTTATGCAGGAAGGATATATCTTCCCTGACACGATAACCGGAAATATAGCCCCGGGTGTCGAAAACCCTGATCCTGCATTGCTGAGTTATGCAATACAGGTCTCAAACCTTGAAAGCCTGATCAAAACCCTGCCGCTGGGGCTGAAGACGAAAGTAGGCGTTGGTGGTCATGGTCTGAGCCAGGGACAAAAGCAACGGATACTGATCGCAAGGGTGGTATACAAACAGCCGTCAGTACTGCTGCTTGATGAGGCAACAAGCTCGCTTGATGCCAACAATGAGAAAGTCATTGTAGAGAACCTTGACTCCTTTTTTAGAGGCAGAACAGTGGTGGTTGTGGCTCACAGACTGAGCACGGTAAAAAACGCCGACACGATATTTGTTCTTGACTCAGGATCTGTTGCTGAATACGGATCACATACCGATCTTGTAAAAAGAGACGGGAAATATTTAAACCTTATAAAAAATCAGCTGGAGCTGGGAAACTAACCTTTTTTTCCTGAGTATGGTTCATAATCGTCAGGCTGTGAGTTAAGACCACCTTTTTTTACGGCAGACTTATCCTGACCCTGCAGACTTTTTTTGTTTTTACCACTCATCTTCCTGTACATACTGAAACCTAATGCAAGTAATGTGCAGACTAAAATAATTATCTCTTTGGTATCCATTGTGCTGTTTTTGCATTTTGACGGCTCAAAATTATTAATAAAAACTTTTATTGACAGTGCTTATATTTCACAAAATGAGGTCTTCGTTTGAGTTTTACCAATAATTCCATTATTTTCGTGGTCTTAAACGAGGGGATATGTTGCCTCTTGGCAATTTTAATGCACTGATCTAAAAAGGATTAAACATGAGTACCAATGATCCGGCTAACTCTGTTCATGATGAACAATTCGAAGCTGACAAAAATGCAATCGAATCTATGGGTGAGGAAACCAACGAAACTGTTGAAATAAACAGTAATGCATCTGAAGATGTAAATGAGCCTTCAGAGGCTGCCGATTCAGAATCTTTCGAATCTGTTGAAGACAGCGAAAAGGCTGAAGAAAAAGTACCGGCTGAAGATGATTCTTCACATGAAGATCATAAGCAGGCTGATGATGTTGTTGAACACGAGGAGCAATCCGGTGAATCAATGCATGATCTGCATGAACTTATCAGTTATGAGGACATCGTTCTTCCTCCTGTCGATTATTCAGGTTATACCCGAAAAGAACTGGTAGACACCTTGTCTCTTATTGTGGAAAACAGACCTCCGACCGAGATACAGGAAGATGTAAGCAGGATCAAGGAGCTTTTCTACAAAAAGACCAAGACTGAAACAATCGAAAAACGTCAGAAGTTTGTAAAAGAGGGTGGCACCATTGAAGATTTTGTTGCAGAGCCGGATGAGCTTGAAACCCAGCTGAAGGCTTCCCTTGAAATTTATCGCACAAAAAAGAACGACTTCAATAAGATACAGGAAAGCGAAAAATATGAAAATCTGAAGCGCAAGCAGGAGATTATTGAACATATAAAGGAACTTGTAAACAGGGAGGAGTCAATAAACAAGACATTTCAGGAGTTCCGTACTCTTCAGAATGACTGGAGAGCAACCGGCATTGTACCTCAGTCGGCATTGAAAGACCTGTGGGAGAGCTATCACCACAGTGTTGAGATGTTCTATGATTATATAAAGATAAACAGGGAACTGCGCGACCTTGATCTGAAAAAGAACCTTGAGGCAAAAATTGCACTCTGTGAGAAAGCCGAGGAGCTATTCCTCGAGCCCAATCCGGTTAACGCATTCAGGGCCTTACAGGACTATCATAACCAGTGGAGAGAGATCGGACCTGTTTCACATGAAGCAAAAAATGATATTTGGGAGCGTTTCCGCGAGGCAACATCAAAGATAAACAAACGTCATCACGAGTTCTTTGAAAAACAGAAGGATGATCAGAAAAGAAATCTCGATGCCAAGATAGTATTATGCGAAAAGGCTGAAGAGATTGCTAATAGTGAGGTTCTCACATTCAACGATTTCAAGGAAAAATCCGATGCAATTCTGGAGTGTCAGAAACTGTGGAGAACCCTTGGTTTCGCACCAAAGAAATACAATAACAAGATATACCTCAGGTTCAGGGCAGCGTGCGATAAATTCTTTGAGAAGAAACGCACTTTCTTTGCCGAAAGCAAAGAGGTACAGATGAAAAATCTTCAGATGAAGACCGATCTCTGTATTCAGGCCGAGACACTTCAGGAAAGCACTGAGTGGAAGGAGTCAACTGATACTCTTATCAGATTGCAGAAGGAGTGGAAAGAGATAGGACCTGTTCCAAAGAAATATTCGGAAAAAGTCTGGAAGAGATTCCGCAAGGCATGCGATACCTTCTTCGCCAGAAAATCGGAATATTTTGCCGGAAGAAATACTTCATATGAAGATAACCTTAATGCCAAGCTGGCAATTATTGAGGAGCTGGAAGCTTTCACTCCAACTGACGATATGAAGGCTGGGTTTGAGGTTCTGAAAGACATCCAGAAGAGATGGGCAGAGATAGGTTATGTGCCATTCAACAAAAAGGATGAGATTTCAAAGAAATACAAGGATGCACTGAATAAGCAGTTTGACAAGCTCAAACTTGATGATGAGGATAAAAATATCCTTAAATTCAGAAACAAGGTTGACAGCGCAATGTCAAACCCGAGAGCTGCCAGAAAAGTACGCAATGAACGTGAGAAGTACTTCAGCAAGATCAAACAGCTCGAGAGTGATATTGTTTTGTGGGAGAATAACATTGGATTCTTTGCCAAATCAAGCAATGCCGATACCATGATTAAAGAGGTAGAGGAAAAGATAGCCGAGGCTAAACGCACTATCAAGATGCTGGAAGAGAAAGTCAAGGTTATTGATAAAACTATGTTGGAAGAAGAGTAAAAACAATAAAATTCTGAATAAATTTTTTCTGCTTTGGCTGATGTAAAATATATTTTCGTTACAGGAGGAGTAACATCATCCCTTGGAAAAGGGATTATTTCTTCATCCGTTGCAAAGCTTCTGCAGGCACGTGGGTACAGTGTAACCATACAGAAGCTTGATCCGTACATTAATGTTGACCCGGGAACGCTCAACCCATATGAACATGGGGAGTGCTATGTGACAATCGATGGGGCGGAAACCGACCTTGATCTTGGTCATTATGAGAGGTTCCTGAATGTTCATACAACCCAGGCTAACAATGTTACTACCGGCAAGATTTATCAGTCCGTTATAAACAAGGAACGCCGTGGCGATTACCTCGGAAAGACGGTACAGGTTATCCCTCATATAACTGATGAAATAAAGAGACGCATTAAGCTTGTTGGCTCTGGTGGCAAATATGATATCGTTATAACAGAGATTGGCGGAACGGTTGGAGATATTGAGTCGTTGCCTTATATTGAATCTGTAAGGCAGCTCAAATGGGAGCTTGGTCCGCGTAACTGCCTTGTTATTCATCTTACCCTGGTCCCTTTCCTTTCGGCTTCAGGCGAACTGAAAACAAAGCCAACCCAGCACTCTGTAAAGATGCTCCTTGAAGAAGGTATTCAGCCAGATATACTTGTTCTCAGAACTGAAAAAGATCTGAGTGAGGAGATCAGAAAAAAAGTAGCACTCTTCTGTAACGTTGAGCCTGCTGCTGTTGTACAGTCTATTGATGTCTCGACAATATACGAGGTTCCGATAAGGATGCATAACCAGTATCTCGACAGTACCATTCTCCGAAAGCTCGATCTGCCGGTCGATACAGAGCCGAATCTTGATAAATGGAAAGACTTTCTGAGAAAACTGAATAATCCAAAACATAAGACAAGAATTGCACTTGTAGGTAAATATGTTGAATTACCTGATGCATATAAATCCATTTCTGAGTCTTTTATTCATGCAGGTGCTGCAAATGAAACCGAAGTGGACTTATGCTATGTTCATTCAGAGGAGATAACCGAACAGAATGTAAATGAGATGCTGGCTGGATTTGACGGTATACTCATTGCACCTGGATTTGGTTCAAGAGGCATTGAAGGCAAGGTGGCAACTGCAGGTTATGCCCGCAGAAACGATATACCTTTCCTCGGCATTTGCCTGGGCATGCAGTGTGCAGTAATTGAATTTGCACGTAATGTACTTCATCTTGACGGGGCTCACTCAACCGAGATAAACCAGAAGACGAAATTTCCTGTAATTGACCTCATGGAAGAGCAGAAGAGCATTATTGAAAAGGGAGGGACAATGCGCCTTGGCGGATACAAATGCATTCTTTCCCAGGACTCTGTCGTCTCAAAAGCTTATGGAACCACTGAGATAGTTGAACGACACAGGCACAGATACGAATTCAACAATAAATATATTGACGACTTTAAACAGGCCGGAATGATCCCTACAGGTATCAATCCGCAGTCAAATCTTGTTGAAATAATTGAGATTCCTTCTCACAGGTGGTTTGTTGGTGTTCAGTTTCACCCCGAGTACAGTAGTACGGTGGTAAACCCTCATCCTTTATTTGTTGATTTTGTAAAAGCCTGTATCTCAGGTAAATAAAACTCTTAGAAAGAAAAAGAATGGATAAAAATTCTATTATCGGAGTTGCTTTGATTTTTCTTGTCTTTATTGGCTATGGTATTTATAACAATAACCGAAACGACAAGGTATTCAAAGCTGAAGTACGATATGCCGATTCGCTTTATAATGCTGGAAATTACAACGACTCACGCACAGCGTACCTGACTGCTTTGAGATACAAGCCCAAAGATCAGCATGCTATCAGCCGTGTTACAGAACTCAACGGAAGAATAACCGTACCTGAAAAAGAGACTGTAGCAACTGATTCAACAGTAGCACAAAATGCAACAGCCCTTGCCTCACCAAAAAAAGACTCTCTGGCATACGGTGCATTTAGTGGTGCAATTAATGGCAAAGACAGCATTATAACAATTGAGAATAATAAAATAAGGCTTGAAATATCTGCTAAGGGTGGGCGGGTCTATTCGGCAGAAATAAAAAACTATACTACATACGACTCACACCCTGTAAAGTTGTTTGATGGAGACTCAACCATTTTCGGGTTTAATTTCTTTACCACGGATAACAAGGCCATCAGCACAAATAATCTTTATTTTGTGCCTGTCGCCTCTTCGCCTCATGTAATGGTGAAAGACAAACCTGAAAGCGTAAGCATGAGATTACCGGCGTCAAACGGTGGGTATATTGAATATACCTATACGGTCTACCCCGATAATTATATGATTGACTTCAAAACCAAATTTGTCTCTCTTTCTGAAGTTATGATGTCAAACACTTCCAGCATTAACCTCGACTGGAAATTGTATGTGCCGCAGCAGGAGAAAGGAAGGATAAATGAGGAAAATTATACATGGCTTAAATATAAAGTCTATCAGGATAAGGTGGAAGGCCTTTCAATGCGTCAGCGCAAAGATGTTGAGTCAAAAGAACTGATGAAACTTAACTGGATTGCATATAAGGACCAGTTCTTCTCATCAGTTATTATTGCCGACAATTATTTCCTCAATGCAAATGTCAGCTCAACCAAGACTGATCCTACTTCAAAGCTGATAAAGTATTACGAGTCTGAAATCGGAGTTCCTCTTGTTAAGGAGGAAAATCCATCGGTTAACATGAAATTCTATTTTGGCCCGAACCATTTCACCACTCTTAAGAAATACCACATGGGTCTTGAGGAGCTGGTATTCCTTGGACGGAATATTATCAAGTGGATAAGCCAGTTCATGATTATTCCGGTGTTTAATTTCCTCGGGAAATATATTTCGAATTATGGTATTATTATTCTTATACTTACCTTACTCATTAAGATAGTTCTTTATCCGCTTACTCACAAGTCCTATATCTCCATGGCAAAGATGAAGGCCATGAAGCCAATGGTTGACGAGGTTACAAAGAAATTTACCAGGCCGGAGGATGCGATGAAGAAACAGCAGGCCACCATGGATCTGTACAAAAAGGCCGGTGTCAGTCCTATGGGAGGATGTCTGCCACAGTTGCTGCAGATGCCTATCCTTTTTGCCATGTTCCGACTGTTCCCTACTTCAATTGAACTAAGGCACCAGTCGTTCCTGTGGGCTAAGGACCTTTCAACCTACGATTCAATACTGCAGTTGCCATTTAACATCCCGATGTATGGAGACCATATAAGCTTGTTTACAATCCTTATGACGGTTGCAACAATTATCTCCATGAAGATGAGTGACACATCGGGTCAGGAGCAGATGCCGGGTATGAAGGCTATGATGTATGTAATGCCTGTGATGTTTATGTTCATGCTTAACAATTTCTCATCAGGATTGACATATTACTACTTCCTTACCAACGTAATCGGTATTATCCAGACACAGGTTTCTAAACGTTTCGTCAGTGAAGAAGAAATACTCCGCAGAATTGAGGAGAACAAAAAGAAACCGGTTAAAAAATCTGCCTGGCAAAAGAGGCTTGAAGAAGCTCAGAAACAGGCTGGTCGCAAGCAGGTAAAGAGATAATCGGAAAAACATTTGTGTTTTACACAGGCTGCCGTAAGGTGGCCTTTTTTTTTGTTAAAAAAAGAAAAACAGCTTCTCAAACTAAAATTTAGTAATTTCTAATAACTAAATTAGCCTGTTAAACTTTTTTTAAAAATGGGGAAAAAATTAAAAAACAAAGACATTGCTGCCAGGCTTGGTCTTTCAGGCACACTGGTATCGCTGGTTTTGAATAACAAAGCCGATCAACATGGAATTAAACGGGAAACACAGGACAGAGTAATTGCTGTAGCCAGACAAATGGGGTATTTCGACACAGCACCGGGTCAAAAGAACGAGCCACCCGCTGTTGAAGAAAAGCCTGGCGTTATAGGAATGATTGTACCTTCGATGAATGACCCGTTCATTTATGAAATAACACCTTACCTGCAGAAGGCATTTGCCAGCATAGGGCTTGGATTCTCAGTATTTACCAGGGATCCTGATGACGACAGGTTCAACAAACTTACCGGATCGTTGCGGAAATTCTTTAGCGGAATGATACTTGTCGGAGAAGCCGCAGATGAAAACCTGGTCAGATCCTTAAGCAGAGACGAATATCCAATAGTTCTGGTTGAGAAAAACATTAAACGCCTTCGCCTGAACTCTGTTTGTTCAGATTATCTTGCCGGGGCCGGAATAATGACCGAACATCTGGCTTCTTTAGGTTATAAATCAATTCTCGTAGTAAGCAGAGAGTCTTCTCATGATGCTGATAAAGAGCTTATTGATGAGCTAAAAGGAGCAATGAAAAAGAACTCTCAACTAAACGATGTTCAGTTTATTACAGTCCGTACTCCAAGGGGTGCAGATAAATTTGAATTTCAGCAGGTTGAGCACTTCCTTCGCCCTCAGTACCGCTGTGATGCAATTGTGGTTCTAAATTCAGAACTGGTATTTCCACTCTTCACGGCTCTCAAATCTAAAAATTTCAGGATACCACAGGATGTTGCTCTCGTATCGATGGAAGACGGTATCGGATTTGACCTTATTTACACCCCTGTAACGCGCCTGAGAAGACCTCTGTCAGGGATGTCTCTTAAGATTGCGAATATTTTGTGGTCAGAGATAAAAAATAATGGTAAGAGTAAGTATAAACGACAGGTAAATCTGCCACCTGAACTGGTAATCAAAAGCAGTTGTGGCTCATACCTGAGATGAAAATTAATATGTACAGACATGCAAATGTGCTGACAGCATTAATGATAATGCTGCTGTGTTCCTGCAATTCTAAACATCTTATCAATGATGAAATGTTTAGAAGGTCAGTCTTAACTGATTATTCTCAACGAAAAGCAGTCTTTGGCAAAAATGTCCCTGACATTTTTGCCAATGCAGATCAGGAGAAAGACATTGCGAAAAAAGAGGCTCTGATGTACCTGGCTGCTTATATGCCTCTCAACGATTTTGCCGATTATCCTTATCCAACGCTTTCAGGAGCTGTTGATGCAGCCTTGAGAACAAGATCAGAAATGCCCTGGGGTAAAAATATCCCTGATGATATTTTTCTGAGTTTTGTGCTGCCGCCAAGGATAAACAACGAAAATCTTGACAGTTTCAGGATCAGATACTACAGTGAAATATCGGACCGGGTGAAGGGTATGAATGAGGCTGACGCTGCACTGGAGATTAATCACTGGTGTCATGAAAAAGTATCATATCAGCCATCTGATAGCAGGACATCGGCACCAATGGCAACCATATTATCAGCCAGGGGCAGATGCGGAGAAGAGTCTACCTTTACTGTATCGGCACTGAGAACTGCCGGTATCCCGGCACGGCAGGTATATACTCCCAGATGGGCGCATACCGATGATAATCATGCCTGGGTTGAGGTCTGGGTAGATGGACGATGGCATTATATGGGTGCTTGTGAGCCGGAACCGATCCTCGACAGAGGTTGGTTCACCGAACCGGCAAGACGAGCCATGCTCATTCATACCAAAGCGTTTGGTTATTATAGAGGAAACGAAATCAAAATCAGGTCTGATAAGTATTTCTCAGAGGTCAATTGTCTCCCTGAGTATGCCGTCACAAAAAAACTCAATGTTTCTGTAAACAATTCAAAAGGAGAAAAAGTCAAACATGCTGTTGTTGATTTTCTTCTTTATAATTATGCCGAGCTTTATCCTCTGGCATCTGTTGAAACAAGCGATAGCGGTAAATGCCAGCTTGTTACAGGTATGGGCGATCTGGTCATCTGGGCACATTCAGGGAATGAATTTGGCTTCTCACATGTCAGCGTGGCGGGAACCGATAGTGTAAACATTACCATTGCTGAGACAAACCTCTTCGGGAAGATTGCTTTTGACCTTAAGGCGCCGGTAGCAAGAACTCCCTTACCCGGACCTGATCCTGAACTTACCAAGAAGAATAGCCTGAGGATTAGTCATGAAGACAGCATAAGGCAGGCTTACATTAATTCGTGGAAGAGCGGGGAATCAATACGGGAGATTGTCGCCAAAGTAAAGCTTGATGAAGCGGAGGTGCGTGATGTTATTACCAGGAGTATGGGAAATTATGCATCCATCACCCGGTTTCTTATCAATTCAGGGGATAAAGCACCGCTTGCATTGCGCATGCTGAAAAATATTTCGGAGAAAGATCTTCGTGACGCAGAGAGCGAGATCCTTACAGATCACCTTTTAAAAGCTCCTGAGCAGGAAAAAGGGCTTGATGATGAGATTTACAACAGATATCTGCTTTCTCCCCGCGTGGATAACGAGAAACTTTCACCCTGGAGAACATTGCTTCCTGATATTGTTTCAGCAGATATGCTTCATCGTTTTATCAAAAACCCGGTGGAAATATCTGACTGGATTGATTCCGTAATGATAATCACTGCAAAAGAGAATTATTATAATGTGCCTTTTACCCCGGCTGCGGTGGCAAAACTGAGGATAACAGACAGTCACTCCGGGAAGATATTTTTTGTTGCATTATGCCGTACAATTGGAATACCGGCCAGGATAGATCCGGGAACAAACAGACCTCAGTATTACCTGAATAATGTTTGGAATGATGCCTGGATTTTGGGAGAAAAGAAAACAATGCAGGAAAAAGCATATGTTACTTTTACCACAAAAGATGTTGCACCTTCTCCGGAATATTATTCTCATTTTACACTTGCACGCTTTGAGGATGGACGGTATCACACTCTGGAATTTGATTATTCAGGTAAAATAGGCGACATGCCACACGATATACCTGTCGATCCGGGGAGGTATATGCTGTTTACAGGAAACCGGATAAGTGATGTGACCGTACTTGCTGAGGCTTTCTTCTTCGATCTTGGTGCTGGTGAACATAAGACACTGAATGTTTCTCTCAGACACACCGGTGAGTCTTTTGAAAAAACAGGCGAGATAAACTATAAGGCTAAGCTTGTCACTATTGATGGTAAAACAATATCGCTTGAAGATATCTCTGACAAAGGTATTGTAGGCATCTGGATTGCGCCGGGAACCGAACCCACAAACCATATATTGAATGATTTGCCATTATATAAAGACGAGTTTGATAAATGGGGCGGATATTTTGTGTTGTTTACTGACAGGAATACCTCCACCTCTTCTGCAGATGCCTTAAAGCATGACGGTCTGCCGGTGAATACCATCTTTGCAGGCGACGATGATTATATGATGCTCAAATCATTATTTACCCAATTCGGGACAAGAAACGCACAGCTGCCGGTGGTGTTTTATGCCGATAAGAAAGGTGATATTTACTATTTTTCAGAAGGTTATAAAATAGGAGCCGGAGATCAGATCCTGAAGAGAATTAAATAACTAAATCAGAAGATGAAAAATATCTTACTGCTTTTGCCGATAATAGCAGTTACTGCATCAGCATGCAGCAAAACTGAAAAGAGTGATCTTACATCCAAAGTTGATGTGTTTATCGGAACCCTGCCTCACGGACATGTTTTCCCGGGGGCAACCACTCCGTTCGGGATGGTACAGATGAGTCCTGATAATGGAACTTCGGGATGGGACTGGTGTTCAGGATATAACTATTCAGATACGGTTATTGCCGGGTTCAGCCACACTCATCTTAGCGGGACAGGCATCGGCGATCTTTGTGATATCCTTTTTCTTCCCTCAATGAAAGCTATTTCAACTGAGCTTCCAGCTCCGGGAGAGTCAGTGGCAAAGATAAACTGCTCAACATTCTCACATAAGAATGAAAATGCACATCCGGGTTATTATTCAGTGGCCCTTGATAACGGTGTGATTGTTGAGCTGACAGCAACACCACGGTGCGGAATACAGAGATATACAGCATGCAGCGACGGAGTGATGAGCGTAGTTGTAGATCTTGGCTTTGCCATAAACTGGGATGCTCCTGAAAGTTGTTCCCTTAACTGGAACGGGACCTCCCTGACCGGGTCAAGAATATCGCATGGGTGGGCTGACAGGCAATATGAGTATTTTACTTCGCAGTTTTCAAGGAGCCCTGTGTCTGTTAAAATGTTCAACGAAGGGAATGCCGCAGATTCTATGGGTGTTAGCGGAAAAAACATCTTCTGCATATTGTCATTTGCAATGAAGAATGACGAGAGTCTTATTGTTAAAACAGGACTTTCAGCTGTAGATACTGATGGTGCGGCAAACAACCTTAAGACAGAAGTCCAGGGATGGGATTTCACGGCAAAATCGGCAGAGACGATGGCATCATGGCAAAAAGCTCTTGGCGTGATTGAGGCCTCCTCAGCCGATATTAAGAATGAAAAGGTGTTCTATACTGCACTATATCACTCAATGATAGCACCCAACCTTTATAATGATGCTGATGGTCGCTACAGGGGCACAGATGGTAAAATTCACATTGCAAAGAACTTTAACAACTATACAGTTTTCTCTCTCTGGGATACATACCGGGCTGAACACCCTTTGTTTACAATAATTGCACCCGAACGTATTCCTGATTTCATAAATACATTCATTAATATTTACAGGGAACAGGGCAAACTGCCGGTATGGTCCCTTGATGGCAATGAGACGAACTGCATGATAGGATATCATTCGGTACCCGTCATTGCCGATGCGATACATAAAAAGTTCAAAGGTTTTGACTATGATCAGGCCTGGGAAGCTTCAGTTCATTCTTCAAACCTTGACTTTATGGGACTTAAGCTCTTCAACGAACTTGGATATATACCCTCGGAACTTGAAAATCAATCGGTGTCCAAGACCCTTGAATATTCGGTTGATGCATGGTGCATGCATCAGATGGCTCTGGATCTTGGCAAAAAAGAAGAGGCCGACCTTTACCTGGGGAGATCAAAAAACTATAAAAATGTATTTAATCCAGAACTGGGGTTTGTAAGAGGAAGATTAAAAGATGGCAGCTGGAGAGGTGACTTTGATCCGCTCTATTCAAATCATGAGCAGTCTGACTTCACCGAGGGAAATGCATGGCAATATACATGGCTTGTACCTCATGATGTGGATGGCCTGGCATCTCTCTTTGGCAGTAAGGAAAAGTTCCTCTCACGCCTTGACTCCCTCTTCAATATTAAAGAGTCAGTAAGAGGCGAAAACGCATCGGCAGATATTAGTGGCCTGATAGGCCAGTATGCACATGGCAACGAGCCTTCCCATCATATAGCTTATCTCTTTGCCATGGAGGGCCAGCCTGAAAAGACAAGATACTATGTTAAGAAAATAATGAATGCGCTTTATTCCGACGGGAAAGATGGCTTATGCGGCAATGAAGACTGTGGTCAGATGTCAGCCTGGTATGTGCTTTCTGCCATGGGAATTTATCCGGTAAACCCTGCTGACGGAAAATTCATCCTCGGGTGTCCGGCACTTGATAAGGCTGTAATAAATGTTCCGGGAGGTAAATCATTTACAATTGTCGCAATTAACAATGGCAGGGATAAATACAGGGTCAGGAGGATCCTGCTTAATAACAGGCCTGTTGACAGAAGCTATATAACATACGACGAGATTATGGCAGGAGGAGAGCTTAAATTTATAATGGAATAACATCTGCTAACAGTTATCCTGCCTTATCCATCAGGCATGCATCTGAACCATTTATCAACATGCAGTTGATAAATGAAAGACCATGTCTTACAAAAATTGAATATATTTGCATCGAATTGGTGCTGCAATTCACTTTTGGATTGCACTGAAAAGGGAATCCCGTTAAAACCGGGAACAGTACCCGCTGCTGTGAAGCCCGGTCAGCCGAATGGCTGATCAAAAGATCAGGAGAAAAAAACCACTGTCAGCAATCAGGCTGATGGGAAGGATCTCCCGATCGGGACAAGTCAGAAGACCTGCCAGTTATTTTCCAGTATTTGGAGCTTTCGGGAAGTAGAGCGATGAATCACTTTTAGCATTCACACTTTGTTATTCCTGGTTAGCCTTAAGTATTGGTTGTGTAATATCAATCAAATACCGATGCGTTTAACCATTTATATTAAAGAACACGGATTAATGCTCAAAGAGGGAGGACCAGGATATGAGAACTCTTTCCCTCACGGAAATCATAAAGTCCCCCATGGGGGATTTAGGGGTAGTTTTTTAATCAGGAAGCTCTTTCTGTGCCCTGCGTTCTGCCTTATTCTCCAGTGCCTTCCGTCCATTTTGATGGCGAAGAGCACTATAACCATCCCTGACACAATTAAAGTAAACACCGTGACTGTGACAGCAATGAACCGTACACGCGAGTTACCTTTTTCATGTCAGATAATTGACTCGTCGCTTATAGTTTCTGAAAGTAGCTCGGATATAGGAAAGCTTTTGCAGTACTCTTCTCCTGTTGTCATTAAAAAATTTGGGACCGACGGGCTCTCTTCGCTGATAATAAGGGGAATGAGCGGTATACATACATCATTAGTGTGGAATGGGATTAAGCTTAATGCACCGATGAACGGACAGGCAGACTTCACCCTTCTACCGGTATTTGTTATAGACAGGATAAGTGTTGTACCAGGCGGAGCTAACCTGTCAGAGTTATCGGGAACAATAGGGGGCAGTGTTATTTTCTCTTCAGATGAGTTGATCGGAGACGGCATCTCCTCAAAGTGCTTGCTCGGAGGTGGAAGTTATGGCAATAATACGGGTGGAGTCTCTTTCAGTGCCGGAAACGGTAAAATTGAAAGCACCTCCAAACTCTGGTTCAGAAACGCCATGAACAACTTCTCATTTGTGAACGAGAATGCGCCAGGGGGGCCACAGACCCTTCACAGGGTAAACGCCTCTTCTCATATGCGCGGAGTGATGCA
>Ga0116171_10001228_pt1 | contig 25885 bp, 24 predicted proteins | sample AD_JPNHW2_MetaG_FD_89798 | JGI IMG/M metagenome (GOLD analysis project Ga0116171, IMG submission 89798) | Active sludge microbial communities of municipal wastewater-treating anaerobic digesters from Japan - AD_JPNHW2_MetaG | ecosystem: Engineered > Bioreactor > Anaerobic > Digestate | place...
ATCTCCGGATAAAGTTCTTTTAAACGGTCAATGTTAATTAAAAAACTTCAGATTTGCAAGGATATTAAAGACCGCTATTAAAGACCTATTACATCACAGCCGCAGCCGCTGTCATTTGAATCTTCAGGATCATTTTCAGACATGTTTTCATCTTCATTGGCTGAATCATCATCGGAATTGCTGTTATCAGCTGTCTGGGATTCATCAGCTGTCTGATCTTCGTCACCATTCTGATCATCATTTACAGCGATTTCGTCAATGACAGTCCCGTCATCTGTTGTATCTTCATCAATAAATATTTCATCAATGTCTATGATATCTTCATCGGCTTCACCTTCAAACAGGTCTTCATCAACGGGATCCTCATCCGCAACATTTTCGTCAGCCGCATCTTCATCAATAATGTCTTCGTCAACAATATCTTCATCAATAATGTCCTCATCAGTGCAAACACCGAGATCACAAGGCTGAGTCAAAGCCGGCATCGAAGGAGAATCACAGTACGATTCACTTACAACTTCCGAAGTTTCAACTTTTGTGCAAGTTACGCTTCTTGACTGGAAACCGGGACCGCACATTTCAGAGCATTCGCCCCACTCTCCCGCCACCCATTCATAAGTGCAAGGAGGACTGCACGGCTGACTAGTCGCAGGTTTGGGTTTCGCATCACAGAGAGAATCGGGGGCAACATCGCCGGTAACAGGGTTTTTGCAATATACTTTTCTCACCTGAACACCGTCACATACGGCAGAACATTCCTTCCATGGACCCGCAACCCAGTCTCCATAAACAGAAACAGTAAGAAACAGCACCGATGCAAATACCAGAAACTTCATTCATATCTCCATAAAACAGGTTGAAAACGGGTCGATTATTTTTATTTGACCTGAAAAGTCAAATATTCATCATTTTTCCATAATTTGCTGTATAATCGACCCTGTACGGAGGTTGCATGAAGTCAGAAATTTTTAAAGGTTCAGGTCTTACTAAAAGGTTTTTCCTTATATTTCTCGGTTATTCGCTGGCAATGACTCTCTTCATCATAACCATAACCGCCGTCATAATTTACACCAAAGCGCCGCCTGATGACAGACACAGGTTTCCTCCGCCGCAACATGAATTTGATAAAGATCATGGAATAGACCATGATGAATTCCGCCCCGATCACAATGATAAAGACCGGTTCGACAGACCACCCAAAGACAGCAAGTTCAGAAAACCGCCTTCACCTCCTGATATGATACGGGACCTTGTCACAGCACTTCTCATATTTGCATTATGCGCTGTAATATTGTCGTTCTTTGCGGCAAGGCTCCTTTCGAAATATTTTCTTCTGCCCGTATCACAGCTTGCGAACGCAACAAAAAAATTCTCAAAGCAGGATTTCAGCTTCAGAATACCTGTAATCCGTAAAGATGAGATAGGAATGCTCGCAAAAGATTTCAATGAGATGGCGGAAAGACTTGAAAAATATGAATCCATGAGAAAACAGTGGGTTGCGGATATTGCCCACGAGCTGAGAACTCCGATATCCATAATGCAGGCCGAAGTTGAAGCGGTGCAGGATTCCGTATGGCCTCTTGAAATGAAGACAATGGACCATCTGCATAGCGAAATTTTATATATTGCCAAAACCGTGAACGATCTTCACTTGTTATCAATGGCCGAAAGCAGAGGTCTTACATTGAACCTTGAGAAAATATCTGTGTCTGACATGCTTATAGATGCTTCAATAAGATTCGAAGAGAAAATGAAGTCGGCAGGACTTCAACTTGAAATGGAACTTGTAAACCGGACGAGATCTTTCATTATTGCCGATCCATATCTTCTGAGAACAGTATTTAATAATTTAATCGAAAATTCTATCCGGTATACTGACATTCCTGGAAAACTGGAAATATCCTGTTTTATAGAAGAATCTTCAATAGTTACTACATTTGATGATACTCCTCCGGGAGTTACAGAAGAATACATGGACAGGATTTTTGACAGACTTTTCAGAGTTGATCCTTCAAGAAGCAGAAAACACAATGGAAGCGGACTTGGACTGTCAACCTGCAGAGCACACATAGAAGCAATGGGAGGAACTATTACGGCATCCGCCTCTCCTATCGGCGGACTCCGGATAACTGTCAAAATGCCAATTTCAATGGAGAACAGGAATGAGAAATGAAAAAATACTCATAGTCGAAGATGAATTACAGATAGCAACACTTGTAAAGGACTATCTTCTTGCATCAGGTTTTGTTGCAAAAATTGAAAACAACGGAAATAAAGTTACGGATATCGTTAAAACTGAAAAACCGGATCTTATACTTTTAGACATAATGCTTCCCGGAAAAGACGGAATCACAATCCTGAAAGAAATCAGACAGTTTTCTGATATTCCTGTAATTATTCTGACAGCAAGAATTGATGAAATTGACAGACTTATCGGGCTTGATGCCGGTGCGGATGACTATATATGTAAACCGTTCAGTCCCAGAGAGGTTGTTGCAAGAGTAAAATCACTTTTCAGACGGACACAGAAATCTTTTCACGATGTTCAGATAAAGGTCGGTGATATCATTCTTGACACTTCCCGTCGTTTTTTAATTATCGCTTCAAAAGAAATTTCGATCACACCGACAGAATTCAATATTCTTAAAGTCATGATGCCTCATCCTGAACGCGTTTTTACAAGGTCCGAACTGCTTGAACTTGCAATGGGGTATGATTATGAAGGTTATGACAGAGCAATCGACAGCCACATGAAAAATCTGCGGAAAAAAATTGAAAAAACTGTGCCTGGAAGGATAGTTATAGAATCAATTTACGGAACAGGTTATCGCTTTAATTCCTAGACATGATTCTAATTAAATCTTAATTTTACTATGTTTTTTTACACAATTCTCACACAATTTTCACACAATTATATGGTATGTATGAGAGTTGGTTTTTTAACAAATCGGGGGATATTTAAAATGACTATGTCAAAAACAAGGCTCTTTTTTCTTTTTGCTTTCTTTGTTTTTGTTTTTTTTACCGGTTGTGACAGCAACAAATCAAAAACGGCTGGTGATGACAATCAAATTGTGACCGATGATGATTCTGGTGATACTGGCAATACTGGTAATACGGGAAACACGGGAGATACTGGAAATACTGGAGATACAGGTGACACGGGAAATACGGGCAGCTCATGCGGTGATGCGGTCGTTGATGACGGAGAGACTTGCGATAAAGGTGCGACAGAATGCACTACGCTGTCTTCAGAATATACCGGTGGAATTGCTATCTGCAATTCAACTTGTGACGGATGGATTCTGGATGACTGTGACGGCGGAGATACAGGGAATACAGGCGATACAGGGGACACGGGAAATACAGGAAATACCGGCTTAGACAAATTCAGTTTTTTTGTTACAAGTCTTGTTGCAATGCAGGAATTATCAAACAATTCACTTGGTTTCGGCGGCGATCTGAGATATGGCGAGACCGGTGCGGGTGCAGGGCTTCGCGGTGCCGATAAAATATGTGCTGAAATAGCAGAAAGAAGTATGCCGGGGTCTTCCGCAAAAGAGTGGCACGCTTTTTTAAGTGCTACCACTGACGAAAACGGCAATCAGGTAAATGCGATTGACAGAATAGGAGAAGGTCCGTGGTATGACAGACTCGGTAGACTATTTGCTCCGGACAAAGCATCGCTTATGTTTGACCGTCCCCAGAACGGAGATCTGACGATCCGTGATGACTTTCCGAATGAATATGGAGTCCCGAATCATCAGCCTGATCCTACCCAGTCCGAAGTGGACAATCATGATTTTCTCACAGGGACAAATGCATCAGGTCAGCTTTACAGCTCAACGGCAACCTGTCAGGACTGGACAAGCACAGCAACGAATGTCGGCAAACCGAGAGTCGGGCACTCGTGGCCCAGAACTGGCGGCCCGGGACCTGTAATTATCGCCGCACCTCCGGGAGGAGATCAGAACATGGCTAACTGGATGTCAGCGCTTGACGAAAAAGGATGCGCTCCCGGAGTACACCTTATTGATGACGGAGCAGGCGTAAATGACGGAACTGTAGGTGCCGGTGGCGGTTACGGCGGAATATACTGTTTTGCAATGGAACCATAAGCTGGAGGTCTCATGTTTAAAATAAGATTTTTCTCAATAATTTTGATATGTTCGACATTCTTTATGTTCGTTTCATGCGGTGATTCCAAAAATGATACGGCAAATGACAATGAAGCAGCTGATGAGAAGACTACTGCAGATAACGAATCACCGGATATCGACTCTGTAAATCTGGATAAAGTTATCGGCGGGTTTGCTGTAAAGCTCAATGCACCTGTTGAAGAAACAGAAACTACACAGGCAAGAGAAGGATATACTTCTGTTTTCGGCAAGATTTATAACGCTCCCACACCTCAGGCAATAGTCTGGGAAGCCGGAACTGTTTCAGGTGACTGCACACTTTACAAACCGAGAGTCCCTTTCTGTGAAACACCTTGCGGCGGTTCTGCAGTCTGTATTGAAGATGATGTTTGTCAGGATTATCCTAAGTCAATGAGTGCCGGAAATGTTATTGTTCAGGGCATAAAAACATCAGATGACAAAACCGTGTTCACAATGACTCCGGTTTCAAACAACTATCAGTCCGCTGACACCCATCCCTATCCTGCTTTTGACGAAGGTGACGAAATAATTTTTTCCGCTGCCGGGGATACTGTCAAGAAATTTACAATTGCTTCCAAAGGTGTCGCTCCTCTCAATCTTTTGAATGAAACTCTCCCGATAGAAGACGGAGTGCCGTTGTTTCTTACATGGGATAAGCCGTCTGATCAGGAAATTTCATCCATACATGTAAAAATGGATATTTCCCACCACGGCGGATCAAAAGGTAAAATTGAATGCGATACAGCTGATGATGGTGAACTTGAACTCGGTGCTGATATTGTGGGAGAACTTGTTGACCTTGGTGTTGCAGGATTCCCGACAGTTGTAATTACAAGAGCCGCTGCGGGAAATTATTCAAGCGAGTACGGCATCATAACTCTTACGGTTTCATCCGAAGTCGAAAAAGAAGTGCTTATTAACGGGCTTGTATCCTGTAACGAAGATGAAGACTGTCCTGAAAATGAGACTTGTCAGGACGACCTTACCTGCAAATAGGAGCATGAAATGAAATATCTGTCGTTTTTTTTCATATCCGGACTTGTTTTTTTAATTCTATCATGCGGTGATGGATCTAAAAATACCGGAAACGATGATGAACAGATCGTGCTGACTGAAGGAAAATGTGTTGTAGCTTCCGAAGAAACCGAGTATTCCAGAACGATAGGGTGTAAAAATGATTTCACGAATCTTTCATCCGAACCGATGGATTCACTTGTTTCAGGTGCAATGTCGGCAAAAGTAGTCTTTGACACAGCAGATAATGATGCACTTTATTTCCAGAACACAAAATTATTCCAGATCCATTATGATTTTGTTTCTACCCATCTTTCAGGCAACGGACTTCCGGTTGTGCCGGATCTCGCATCATTCAATACCACTGAATATTTCAGTCCGGAAAGGAGATTTATACTTGGAGCGATCTCTTTTTATGAAGGACCGCAGATCTGGGCACTCGAATTTTCTCCTTATGACACGGCATCAAGCGAAATGATCTCAAAACTTTATTATGCAGTTCAAAAGAATTCATATTTCGGACCGGCACTTTATTTTCATCCGACATCCGATGCCATAACTGTTGAAGCGGCAAAACTGCCGGATGATATTAAAATTGTGACAACCGATGAAATATATGCAGGAACAGATTATCAGCCGCTCACCGTCGGAATCGGTGTAGGACAGCTTAAATTTATGAATGCGGCAGATCTGTCTGTTGAATATGTCTCATACAAGGATATCGTGATTCTTGATGAGGCTCCTAATGACATATCTGTCGTTCAGGGGCTGATTACTGAGGAATTCCAGACACCGCTCTCACATGTCAATGTTCTTTCCCAGAACCGCGGCACTCCGAACATGGGTCTCAAAGGAGCGATGACAAATGAAAAACTCCGCGCTCTTGAAGGAAAGATCGTCCAGCTTACGGTATCTGCCGATAAATGGAGCGTTAAAGAAGTGACGACCGCAACTGCTGAAAAGTTCTGGGCTGAACATCTTCCTGAACCTGTTGTTCTTCCTCCTGTCAACCTTGATCCGAGTGAGATTGTCAATGTTGAAGATGTCACTGAAGAACCAGCCGAAGGAGAAATGCTGATTGATAAAATAAAAGAAGCCATAAACGCATACGGCGGAAAAGCGGCACAATATTCACTGCTTACAAAAATAGACGGTGTGCCTGTGAAAAAAGCATTTGCAGTTCCGATGTATTTCTATTACCAGTTTATGGAAGACAATGGATTTTTTGATGAAATTGACGGATTTCTCACAGATGATTCGTTCAACACAGATTCCGCCACCAGGGCCCGGAAGCTCACTGTGCTTCGAGAGGAAATGATGGAAGCACCGGTAAGTGAAGAATTTCAGACAAAACTTAAAGCGAAGATCGAAGCCGATTTCAACAGCGGAAGCAAGCTCAGATTCAGAACAAGCACAAACAGCGAAGATCTTTACGGTTTTGCATGTGCCGGCTGTTACGAATCGCATTCCGGTGATCCGGCAGACTGGGACGATGTGCTTGACGCAATAAAGGAATCTTTCACAAGTGCCTGGCTTTACAGGACTTTTGAAGAAAGGTCATATTACGGTGTCGATCATAAATCTGTGGGAATGGCACTTCTTGTCCACTATAATTTCCCTGATGAAGAAGCCAACGGTGTTGCTGTGACAAATAATCCGTTCGATTCCACAGGTCTTGACCCTGCATTTTATGTGAATGTCCAGTACGGCGGAGACATTGAAGTTGTTGCACCACCTGCAGGAGTATACAGCGATCAGTTCCTTTATTATTTCTCGCAGCCTAATCAGCCGATTTCCTATATTTCTCATTCAAACCTGATCACGGAAGGAACAACCGTTTTAACAAAAAAGCAGATCTATCAGCTGGGTACTGCACTTGATGCGATACACAATTATTTTTCGGCAGCTTACGGTCCTGCCTCAGGAAGCAGTGACTGGTATGCAATGGATGTGGAATTTAAATTTGATGATGATGAAAATCCGGGCGAAGTTCCGGCACTTTACATAAAACAGGCAAGACCTTATCCCGGTAAGGGAATGTAAATTTTTTTGATAATAAAATTTAGATGTAGATACTAAATACAGCATTTTAATTTTGGGAGAAGATATCATGATGAAAGTAATTATTGCTGTTTTTAGTGTTTTTCTGCTTTCTTTTGCATGTTCCAACACTACCAGTTCAGGAGATCCGGATAATAGCAACGATCCCGATCTTGATGAAATTGCAGATGAGACAGTCGATGAAACCATTGACGAAACTGTTGACGAAACGACCGATGAAGTTACAGATGAAGTTACAGATGAAGAAATTCCCGATGATCCGAATAGCGATGCCGGAGAACCTATCCATGGCAGAATAATTCTTCAAAGTTATCCCGAAAGTGACAAGAATTCTGCAATGATTTCTGCGAACTTTTATGACAAACCGATGAGACTTGATGCTTTTTCACCTTTCCAGCCTTCTTTACAGAAACTTGCCCTTAAAAAAGGTGACTGCTCAATATTCCTTGCTGACATAAATGCCGCTTGCAATCCTCAGTGCGGATCAGATGAATTCTGCAATGCCGATTCAAAATGTGAGAAATTCTCAGTTTCTCAATCAGCCGGAAAGATAACAGTTTCAGATACTTTTACTGAAAAATCTATGGAATACAGCCCTGATGATTATTTTCCTGGATACTATGCGGTTGAATTTTCCGCAGAAGGTCTTTATTCGGAAGCCATGATAACCGCTGTTGCAGCAGGAGACACTATCCCTGCATTCACAATGTCGGTCAAAGCTCCGGAATTTGCAGATATTTCACTTGGCAGTGACTCAAGTGTAAATCTTTATGATGATAAAGATACCGAGATCACATGGACTTCCACCGGCAATGCAGGTGAAACTGTCATGCTTATCCTGAATGTGGGCTGGCACGGCGCTCCGCCTGAGGCGACTATAATCTGCTCTGCTCCAGATTCAGCAGGAAAAATTACAATTGACAAGGAAATATCGACACTTGCTCCAATTGTCGGTGGTGCAGGACTGTTCCCTCACCCGTCATATCTGGTAAAGATCTCAAAAAGATCAGAGATCATTGACAATAAAACAATTGAACTCTGGGCAGGTTTTTACTATAACGCATATCCGGTTCATGAGTAAAGCAAGATGCGCAATCTATTGACAATACTTTTCTTTTTCACAACACTTCTGCTTTTTTCAGGATGTAGTGAAAAAAAGAGTGAAAATTACAAATGTCTGTGGCTTGAAGATACAAGACCCGAGGAAATGGCTGAACTGGGATGTCCAGACGACCATGCGGCACTTGCTGGAATTCCTGAATCTTCAGCCCTTCCTGCAAACAAAAGCACATTTTTTGCAATAGAGCGAAACAAAGAAAACAAAATCCACTTCTTTGATTCCCTGAAATGGAGACATTTTTCTTTTGCAACTGAGAAACTTGAAGGCTACCCAGACCTTTCAGCATTCAATTCAGAAATGTACTACAGCCAGACCAGAAGACTTTATCTGGGAACTGTCACTCGCTTTCTTTCTTCAGAAATATATGCTTTTGAGATAGCACCTATTGATAAAGCAAGTCCTGAAATGATAGAAGAGACATATAAACTCGTAAAAAAGGCTATAAAATGGGATGCCGATCTGCGATATCACCCGACATCCAACGCTCTTGAAATGGAGTCAAGACTTCCAAAAAATATTCCGATAGTTTATACGAAAGAGCTTTATGAAGGAGCAGAGTTTCAGGGTTTGAATCTTGGAAGAACCATTGGAAAAGTAGTTTTTATAAATCTCGATGATCTTGAAAGCACTTATATATCAAGGACCGATATAGTTGTTCTCGACCGTGTTCCTAACGACATTCCGGCCTGTGCAGGAATAATAACCGCTGAATTTCAGACTCCACTTTCACATGTCAATCTTCTGAGCATCAATCGCGGAACTCCTAACATGGCATACACAAAAGCTCTTGAAGATGAGTCAATAAGAGCACTTGAGGGAAAATGGGCGGAACTGGTTGTCAGCTCTGACGGATTCACAATAAAAGCCTCGACAAAAGAAGAAGGCGAAAAATTCTGGGAAGGGGCAAGACCTCCTGATATTCAGAAACCGGCAATGGATCTGACTGTGAAAGAAATTTTAAATGTAGACGATATCTCAATAGATTCGATACCTTATGCCGGCGGAAAAGCATCCCATTACGGAGAATTGCGAAAACTTAAAGCAACCATTCCTGTCGAAAAGGCTTTTGTCATTCCGATCTCGTTTTATGTTGATTTCATTAAAGAAAATAAACTTGACGAAAAAATATCAGCAATGCTTAAAGATGAAAAATTCCAGAATGATGGAATTTATAGAAAGACCGTTCTCGCAAATCTTCGTGATCTGATAGAAGCGGCTCCGTTAAATCCCGATTTCGAGCAGTCGGTAAAAGATAAGATCGATATTGAATATCCGGATCAGACCGTCAGGTTCCGTTCAAGTTCAAATGCCGAAGACCTTGAATCTTTCAATGGTGCAGGACTTTACGAATCAAAAAGCTATAAACCGGGAGACAGTGAAAAAACTCTTGCAAATGCGATCAGAGCCGTGTGGGCAAGTTTGTGGTCGATGGCGGCATTTGAAGAAAGAGACTGGGCGAGGGTCGATAACGATTCAACCGGAATGGCACTTTTATTCCACAGAAGTTATCCTGATGATATTGAAATGGCAAATGGTGTGGCAATAACTGCAAATCCATTTGATCCTCCGCCCGGCGGTCAGGCTGCTTATTATGTCAATGTTCAGAAAGGTGCGATCTCTGTCGCCAATCCTGAACCCGGCGTGACACCTGACTCACTTCTTTACTACAAACCTCCGGCAGGTCAGGGCGAAATGACATATCTTTCCTTTTCAAGCGAAACAGGGGGAACTGCTGTCATGGAATTTGATGAAATAGTGACTCTTGTCAAGGCATTATATGTCATTCACAACCATTTCCATAAAATTTACCGGAGTGAACCTTTCGGAATGGATGTTGAATTCAAGCTTATCAATGCTGACAGAAAACTTACAATTAAACAGGCGAGACCATATCCATTTAAGAATTAGTAATCGTTATAGGGACTTACTTCAATGAACAACAAAATTCAGGGTGCCGCGTTACTTTTCTCAACTTTGATAATTCTGATAGCCGTGCTTTTTGTCATAGGCGCTTATTCACACTCCGAGACCACACATTTTCAGGGCATTGCCGACTCAGCTGAAACAGTAATAAATTCAGAGAGTTCAGTTGAGATTAAAAAAATACTTGTGATTGAAGGACAGAAAGTTAGTGCCGGCGAAAAACTTGCAGAGCTTACCAATCCTGAACTTGCACTTAGAATTTCAGATATTAATAACCAGTTGCTGCAGCTTATGTCCGAAAAAGGGCTGGATAAAGCCGAAATAAAGTCAAAACTCATCCAGACACAGGCTGCAGAGCAGGCAGTCGTAAATGACCTGAACGCTCAGATCAGATCTCTTGAAAATCAGATAAAAATAAACAAGGAGCTTTCAAGCGGACTCAAAAGTTTTCAAATGAAACAGAATTCAGACGACCTTAAAAACCCGATAATGCTCCAGATAGAATCACTTAAAATAGAAATCGCTGATAGAAAAAAAGAGTTCGGGGCATCAGTCCAGATGTACAGAGAAATGCTTGCGAATTCAGATGCTCCGGTAAAGATCCAGTCAGAAAGGCTCAAGGAAGAACTGGAAATGCTTACTGAAAAAAGCTCCAATCTTGCAATTTTTGCCCCTTTTGAAGGAATTATCGGTAATGTTTATTTCAAAGGTGGTGAAAAAACAGCCCCGTTCACACCTATTCTTTCAATTCTCCAGAAAGAACCTTCAATTGTAAAAGGATATATTCACGAATCTCTTTATTCACAGATCAAAGCCGGAGATACGGTAACAGTTGTTTCAATTGACGGAAAAAAGAAAATATCGGGAGTTGTCGCAGGTCTTGGGAACAGGATAGTGCCGTATCCGGTAAGACTTCTGAAACTTCCGGACTTTCAGCTTTGGGGAAGAGAGATAACTGTGAAAATTCCTGAATCGAACGGATTCATTCTCGGCGAAAAGGTCACTATAATTTTTGAAACGGCTCGTGCAGACAGCTTTTTCTCAAAACTTCTTTCTTTCTTGAAACCGGCGGAACTTTCCGCAAAAGAGACCGGTTCCAGTTTTGATTCTAAAGAAATAAAGTCAGATGAATCGGTAAAAATAGAAGCTTCCGGAGCGATTTTCATTAAAAATATCAACCTTTTTGCAGTTATTTCAGATGAAACTGAAAAGAAAACGCCATTTCTTTTTTTAATGGATAAAACCGGAGCAGTAAAAGAAAAAATAAAGATCGAAGGTCTTGAAAAAATTGATGATGTTGAATCAATTGCCATGATAGATAATGCTAACATTCTTATCTCGTCATCATTGAGTTATTCACAAAAAGGAGAACTGAAAGATCACCGGAAAATTCTTGCATCAGTGAAACTTGAAAACAAAAAAGCAGTCATGACAAACTCAGTTGACCTTTACGCCTTGCTGTCTGATCTTGCAAGATCGGGAAAAGGCGAACTGAACCGCTTTCTTTCCATGGCTATTTCAGAAAAGACGATGGATATTGAAGGAATGAGCGTTGTCAAAAATGCTCTATTCATAGCTTTTAAAAACCCTTTGCTCAATAAAAAACCGGTCATTTTAAAGATTGCTGATTTTATGAATATTTTTAAAACAAAGAATATTAAAAGCTCACAAGTTTCTTTTTCAAGTGTCGCCTCTATGCCGGAAAATGAAAGGATATCAGATATTTATAATTCAGATGACCAGTTCTATTTTACAACTTCATGCAATAACGGCAGATGCGGCGGGTTTTACGAACTTGCAGATAACAAAGCTGTTCTTCTAAAACGATTTGAAACTCTTAAACCGGAAGGGATAGCTTTTGACGGAAATTTTTATATCTTTTTTGATGAAGGCGGTCATAACAATTCAAGATTTATGGAGATAAAAAGATAATGAAAAAGGTGATGATTATCAGTCTGCTATTACTTTCAAGTTTTATTTTATCAGCAGAAGACCTTACTATTTCTAAATACATTAAAAATGCAAAAGATGATTACCGGCTTCAGGGCAAAAAAGAAATAGTTAATTCTGTCGGCGCTTCTTCAAAAAACACCCCTCTTTTAAAAAGCGTTGAATTCCGGACTGAAACTGAAAATTTTGATATTCTGAGACAGAAATATGCTCTCCGTTTTTATTTCAAAGGAATAGGAGAGACAAAATCATCAAACACCGTAATAAACGGAACAAAAAATCTTTATAATCTTGAGTATCAGATTGATTTTATTGATATTCTTCTTGAAAGATACTCCACGATTTTGAGCTATCTTGAAATGAAAAAAACTATGGAACTTCTCGATTCAATGCGTTCGATCCTTGAAGACAGAGTTGCTGTTTTAAGAAAAATAAACACTCTTTCAGCTGATGCCAATCTCACTGAAATAGTTGATGCTGAAGATGCAATAACAGACATTGACCTTGAAAAGATCAAACTCGAGAATACTGTTTCATCAATTGAGTATATCATCAGAGATCAGACCGGCGCAGATAAAACCATTTCGTTCAACGCAAATGAGCTTATTTCCATTGATAAAATAGAGGAATCCATTGATAAAATTGATCCGGCGCAAATTGCATCAAATATAAATTTTGAGTACAGAAAGCAGCGGGTCGCTCTTGCTGAAAATGAACTTTCACTCGAAAAAGCAAAGACTTATGATTTTCTGAGTTATTTTTCACTCGATTATGACACTCAGAATTATGATGTTCCCAGAAATTCTTTTTCAATCGGTCTGGGGATCAATCTTCCCAGAATAAAAAACAAAGAGATCGAGATCTCCAAGAAAAAAGTCGGATACATGAAAGAAAAGCTTCAATGTGAAAAAGAACAGAAAGATATTGAAGAAAAGATCAGAAACAACATAAGCTCGATCAAAAGACTTTCGAAACAGTATAAATTTCTGATCGACCGCAAGCAGAATGATGAAGCGGCAACATCTCTGAAAAAATACATTTCGATCGAAGGGACGAATCCGCTGACAATTCTTAAACTTAAAGAAAGTGTCATAAAAGATGAACTGAAACAGGTGACAATCGCTTCCAATATTTATATCAGATACATTACATTATTGAATTTACTGGGAATTCTGTCACAAAACCCTGATGAAAACTATCTGATCAAAAATGCGGTAAAATAAATGACAAAAACCGCACAGATCGAAATACCCAATATTCTTGAACGGTATGAACTGAAATATCATATTCCGTTTGAACTTATTGAACCAATCTCAGACTTTGTCAGACCTTACTGCTATCTTGATGAATACTCAGCAAGGGAAGAGAATGGATTTTATATCATCAATAACCTTTATCTTGATTCACCGTTCTACACATTTCTCAACAACCGTCTCGAAGGTGCCGAGAAAAGATTTAATATGAGGATAAGAACTTACGGAATGAATCCGGTTCCGCCTTATTTTTTTGAAATCAAATATAAAACTGGCGATATAATCAGAAAATTCCGGACAAAATGTAAATATGAAAATGCAGAAGAGATATTCAATTGCACCAATGCCGTTGAAAAATACGGATTTAAAGGGCGTGATGCGGAAAATATGAATCTTTTTCAGCGACTTGCAGTGACTTACAACATTGAACCGAAAGTTTTCACCCAGTATTCAAGAAAAGCATGGATAAGCGATACAGACGATTATGCGAGAGTCACTTTTGATATCGATCTAAGGTGCATGGAAGCTGATTTATTCATTTTGAGACCCGATCTGTCAAAAATGGTGTCTTATGATTACGAAACGATATTTCAGCCCGGATGCAACACTATTCTTGAACTGAAATGCTATACTTCGAATGTTCCAGCATGGATAATGGATCTTGTCAGCACATTTCATTTGAAAAGGAGCAGTTTTTCCAAATATACGAACGGAGCGTTGAAAATACTTGGAGACTGCAGATCATATTTAAAAAGCACAGATTCATCAGACCGTTAGGGGGTTAATATGTTAGATCTACTGACTTTGCAGAATTCAACTCAGGGAAATTCGATCATCGGTATAATCTTTACCGTTGTGCTTGCATTTGTCCTTTCCACGAGTATCGGGCTTACTTATATTAAAACTTTCAGAGGTTTAAGCTATTCGAGGAACTTTGTTCAGGCGATGATGCTCAGTTCAATCGTTTCAGCGATCGTAATGAATGCGATCGGCGACAGTCTCGCCAGAGGGCTGGGCATGATCGGAGCACTTGCAATAATCCGTTTTAGAACTAACCTCAAGGATTCAAGAGATATCATTTTCATATTTGCGACACTTGCCAGCGGTATAGCATGCGGAGTCGGTGCATATCTTGTGGGTATTGCGGGCATTGCAATGTTTATCGGCGCGGCATTTCTCCTTTATTATTCTCAGACGACCAGAACTTCTTTTTATGACGGAATTCTGAGATTTACTCTTGCAAATAATGAAAGTGATACAAAGGTATTTGCCCAGATAATGAATGAGCACTGCAAAGTATATGCGCTGATAACGATGAAAGAAGTCAGTCAGGGAACCAGATTCGAGTATGCCTATCACATCAAGATCAGAGACAAAAGCTCGAATGAACTGCTTGTCAGGGCGTTGAAAGCAAAACTGCCAGAACTTCAGGGACTTAACTTAATGCTTCAGGAAACAACAGTGGAATTATAAATGGAGGTCGTTATGAAAAAAAATGTGCTCGTTTTTCTGTTTTTCTTGTTTTTAGTTACCGGATGTGACAAAGAAGCTGTGAATGAAGAAAGTGATATCGTTATCAATGAGATTTTCGCCCAGTCTGCAACTGCCGACAAACCCGACTGGATAGAACTTTACAACAAAGGGACAAAAACCATCGATCTTTCCGGCTGGATGATAATGGACGAAAAAGATAGAACTCCTTACACAATCAAAAGCGGAACAAAGCTCGCAGCAAAGAAATTCCTTGTCATCAATCAGGATGAAACAGGAGCCGCAGGATTCACATTCGGACTCGGAAGCGCAGATGAAGTCAGAATTTATGATGCCGATGAAGTCAAAATGGACAAAATCGAATGGAAGACCGGTGACATTCCTGATGAAAAAAGCCTCGGCAGAGTCCCCGACGGATCAGAAACCATAAAGGTCACCACCAGCCCCACTCCTGAAGTTAAGAACATTTAACAAAAAAATTCACCTCGCACTTTCAAAATGGGATTCCATTACTATAAATAAAGCGAAATTTTGGGATTCCATTACCATTTTGACCTTAATTCTTATTTATAAAAGAATTTTAAACTTGATTTTTTCTTCTACTTGATTACTGATTGAACAGATTCTTCAAATTTCTAAAAATTGGAATTGCTGAATGGAAATTGAAACAAACTCTCAAGAAACAACAAAAAATGATTCTAATAAAAACTCCAAACAAACTAATGGATATGATGTAGTCATATATCTTTTTGATCTGCTCTATAATTTTTTTACAACCGGAAGATTGTTTGCGGGGTTTCTTTTTATTATTTGTTTTTATTTCCTAATTATTATCATTAGATTTCCTGAAGACAAATTGCCACTATTCTTAGAATATTCTAAACAATTGCTCGGTTCCCATAATTTAATATTGTACCTTTTAAGTATTACTCTGACAGCATCAATAATGGGCAATGTTTTTCAAAAAATTATTTACAAAGCTGAAATTAAAAGACTTTCTATAGAAAATTCCTGTTTAAGAACAGGAATTGGTACAAAAAAATTAGAAAAGATTATGTCAAAGCATTATTCTTCAGAGGAGAAATAAAATGATACATTACAATTTTGTTGTTTTTGTTTTTTTCTTTCTTCTAATTTCAACAATAATTTACAGTTTTATTTTAGTTCCTTTAAGAGATAAAAAGAAATTTGCTCTTTTTGAAATGCGAGACAGACTCTGTCATTGTGTAATGAATAAAAAGGTTGATGAGGAATCAGAAGAATTTAGGTTTCTAATAAAATCAATTCTTTATGCTATTAAATCACACAACAAAGATTTTTTTAAGGCATATTTATTCTTTAAATTCAGGATAGAATCTGATAACAATTATGATGCGATTATAAAAATAAGACAGAAGATCCACAAAAACAAGTACTTATCTGAAATTCTTGTAGAATATGAAAAGTTTGTTATAGGTCATCTTTCAAAATACATTTTTATTTTTAAATTATTTAAGAGACCTTTCATTATTATTTTTATAGGTATTTATTATATTGATCTTTTACTTTATGATCGTGAAAAACTTCAGAGTATTGCAAATAAAGGTAGAGCGACTATCAAAGATATTGCTGAAGAAAAAATTAGTAAAAATATTCATGATGCCGAGAACTACAAGAAAATTATTACCAATGATCTAAGTGTTGCTTAATACAGCATTTCTTTTCTGATAATGGGTCACCATAAATCTTCATTTTATTTAATTGAGTGCTAAATTCACTGATGGATTAACAAGAGTAAGAGAGTTTGTATATTAGAAACCTGTCAATTTATAGATTTCTCAACATCTCTGCCTTTCACTGCAAAAAGCACTGTGCCGATAATTCCGAATGCGGCGGCGGTCATGAAGTTGACTCCGGGGGACACCTGCCACAGCCATGCGCTGGCAAATGCGGCGATCGAGACTATTGTGTCACGGATAAGATAGTAACTGCCGAATGTCGATGCCTTTTTTCCTTCGGGGGCAAGGTCCATTATGAGCGCTTTTCTTGTCGGTTCGCCGAATTCCTTGAGTCCGCGGATGACAAATGCGATGACAAGCATCCAGAAACTTGTAGAAAAATAAAGGACTATCGGAAACACTGCAAAATTGAAAAAAGTTATCAGCACGAACGGTTTTTTTGAACCTTTATCGGCAAGATACGCAACCGGAATATAGATCAGAAGTGCCACTGTCATTTCAATTGCGGTGAGAATTCCGAACTCGGTGCCGCTTATTTTAGCTCCGTCAACACTGAGCATCGCCCATATCGCAAGATAGGCATAAGGTATCTGCTCACAGAAACGGATAAGAATATCCGAAGCAAGAAGTGATTTCAGTTCTTTGGGCATTGCAGCAAAATTTTTAAGCAGACCGCTGTTTTCATTATCTTTTTTCTCGTGTTTTTCCGTTATCATCCCCTGCTGGATTATAAGCGACACCGCTCCAAGTACAAAAGCGACTCCAAATGAAAGCCTTATTCCTGTTTTCACGCCGTAAATATCGATGAGAATTCCACCGATAACTGGACCGATCGCCATCGGAATCCGCCTGACCAGCGAGTGTACCGAAACACCCATTGTCCGCTTGTTTTTCGGCAGAACTGTCGAAACCAGTTCCATGGTTGCCGGAAGTGATAAAGCTGTCCACGAAAGGAAAAATACAGATCCGACAACAACCGCTATCCAGTGAGGAATAGCAATTACAATGAGATATCCCGACATTGCAATCAGATTGAATACCGCCAGAGCCCGTTTGTATCCGATTTTTTCTGTCAGCCAGCCGCCCGGATATGAATAAAGTGCCGAGAGCAGATTGTCCATACCGTTCAAAAGTCCCGGAATAAGTGGCGAGGCACCCAGAGCAAGCAGATACATCGGCAGGAATCTTTCAGCCATCTTTTCGCCAAGCCCGACGAGGACTACCATCGTGAGAAGTCCCACAATACTCCTTCTCAGACCTAAGAATTCTATCAATGGTGCAAATTTATTTTTCACTTCAGAACTCCGCCTGCTTTCATCTTGTAACAACTTAATAAATTTCCGCTCATTTGCAACTATCTTTTTAAAGGGATATAATCACTTGTTATTTTCTTTTTCCGGAGAGTGCCATGCCAGCAAAAAGCCATGCTTCCACTTCAAAACTGATCGAGCTTTGTATCGGGTATTTCATTTTCTATGTCATCACGGGAGTTGCAGTCAAGTTCTTCCTTTCCACGAAAGCGGGGTTTCCCGGACTTGACGGCATGGAATACCTCGTTTACAACACAGCCGGAGGCACAATCATTGCAACTGGTGTCGTGCTGATCCTCAAATGGTATCACCTCGATTCCATTAAGAAAATAAAGTTCATGGGCTTAATGATACCGTCTGAGATCCCGTATATTCTTGCTTCAGGAGTATGTACAGCCGTTGTAATTCCGACCACCACGCTGCTATATTCTTTCAAGGGAATTTCGGTCATGGTGGCGATGGTCATCATGCGTGGAGCGGTGATAATAATAGGAAGGGTCGTTGACGAAATACAGATACGGCAGGGCATTTTGAAGAAAAAGGTGTTTGCCGAAGAGAATTTTGCAATGATGCTCGCTCTTGTCGCAGTCAGCATAAACATTATCGGTGATGACGGCAGCAGCGGTGGCAGTGTATTTACTTCGTTACCGGCAATGATTATTTTCGGCAGTTATATCATGGCGTATTCATTCAGGATCTACATCATGAACTATTATAAGAACACAAGACATGATGACTGTAAAAAAGACACCAACAAAGCTTTTTTTGCAATTGAACAGATCGCATCGACCTCAGCTCTGATAATGGTCACAATTGCAATTGTTGTTTTGGCAAAGTCTCTTGATATAACCGGCGAAAGGATCACACCTTTTGTAAATGCAGTCACGGCGCCGAACCCGACATGGTCACACTGGGCTTTCCTTGCTGGACTTGCTTACGGAGTCGTTGCGTTTTTCAGCGTGTTTCTGTTCATGTTCAAAGGGCGTACCGCTACATTCGCAGGGCTTGTCAACCGTCTGACATCATTGATCGCAGGAACAACTTCGACTCTGCTTTTTGCATACTTTTTCAGCGGAAATTATCCGGAAATAATTGACTGGATATCTCTCCTTTTCATATTAGGTGCTGTCGGATTTATGGCAAAAGCTGAAAAGAAAAGAAAGAAAGAACTGGAAATATGCTGAACCCTCATCCTCGGTCAGGAAAATACACCCTTTCCTTTTTGAAAGGGAAAGGGCTGGGGATAGGGTTAATTTTATTTCCCCTGACTTGCTTCAAGGTCCCATTTCCAGCGGGTATATCCGCCGAAATTCATCATTCTGGTGTAACCTTTCTCTTCAAGTTTTTTGATGACAGCCTGTGCTCTTCCGCCGGTTTCACAGTAGAAAATGAGATTCTTTTCTTTCGGGATCTCGTTTAATTTATCAACAATCACTGAAGACGGATAGGACTTCGCACCTGGAATGTGCCCTTTGTCATAAGCCGACTGAGGCCTCACATCGATTATCCAGATATCCTCTTTCGGGTTTTCAACAAGCGTCTTGAGCGCTTCAGGAGCAAGATACTGCTTTAAAGACTCACCGTCTTTTGAAACATAACCTTCATGACATGCAGTAATAAGTAACATCGCAACCAGTGAAATCATAACAACAACCATTTTTTTCAACATAGTATCCTCCGATTTGTAAGACTGCTTAAACAATAAGCACATGTTTTTATTTGTCAATCCAGTTTGATTCTGAAGTCCCCCCTCAAAAAAAATATTTTGGATAGGAGCGCTTAAAATAAAAAGAACTGTTTTTGAATTTATCAAAATATTTCATAACAGAAAAAGATTTTAACGATTATTATTTTGTTAGTAATTTATTTAATTACTCAAAATTCCTCGACTAGATTCTTTATCCATTTTTTTGAAAGATACCGTTTAAATCCAAAGATAAATTTAAAAATTTCTTCGGTTTTTGAAAGTAAATAAACAAGATATATCGGCAGAGAAAAATAGTAGGCTCCGATAAATGCAAGAGGAACGCCGATTGCCCAGAGTGCGCCGATATCGATCCATAAAGCTGCTCTGGTATCGCCGCCGCTTCTTAAAATGCCCACAATATTCAGGCAGTTGAATGAAACTATCGGGATCATGAAAACCCAGACGAGAAGGGTTTTATATGCCAGATCGGAAACTGTGGCTGAAATGTTGTATATTGAAATGACAGAAGGTGCTGTTATGAAAAGTATAATGCTCACAGCGATTCCTGCATATATTGACATGGAGGCGAATTTTTTGGAATGTTCCCAGACAGCATCGTATTTCTGCGCTCCGATGTCTGTTCCCAGCACCACAGCTCCGGCATTTGCTATTCCAATAAATGCGGCAAATGAAAGCCTGCCGACACTGTCCATGATGTTTACTGCGGCAATTGATTCGGTTCCAAGCGATGCAAAGATGATGTTAAGTACCACAATTCCGCTTGCCCAGACAGACTCGTTTATGAAAACAGGCATTGAAGTGACAAACACTTTTTTTATGAGATCCATTTTAAAATCAAGCATAACTTTAATTTTTGCCGCAGCGACCGATTTTGTGTAATAGACTATGAAAACGGTAAGCAGTGTTTCAAGAACTCTTGCAATTACTGTTGCGATTGCGGCTCCTTCAATGCCGAGCTTGGGGAATCCCATGTTGCCGAATATCAGAAGCCAGTTGAACGAAATGTTTATTATAAGTGCGAAAAATGATGTGTACATCGGAATAACAGGTTTATCTGTGCTTCTGAGAACTACCTGATAAATAACAGAAATGGCAGTGAAAGGATAGCTCAGCCCGACTATCATCAGGTATCTTGCAGACTGGTCAAGAACTTCAGCATCTTTTGAGAATACTGACATCAGAACTTTCGGTATGAAGATAGCGCCGCTTGCCATAATTATCGAAATGGCAAGGGCAGGAACCATCATAATTCCAATGACACGGTGAAGATTTACGCGGTCTTTTTTGCCGTAGAACTGCGAAATGAAGATCGAACCTCCGCTTCCCATGCCGAAAAGGAACAATATAAAGAGGAACATCAGCTGGTTGCTTATCCCGAGAGCCGCAATGGCAGACTCGCCAAGCTGCCCCACCATGAAGACATCAGCCATATTTATTGATGAAATTATAAGATTATGTATGGCAATAGGAACCGCAATGGCAAGCGCCCTTTTGTAAAAGTTCTCAGACATATCAATTCCCCATAAAGCCCGAGCATTCTATTTCAAAGGTCCGGAGTGTCAAGAGAGTGCTTATTTTAGTTGAAAATATCGGCCGTTATTGATAACATAAGGCGTTTTCTGATTTAAAAGCGAGGGTAAGGTGGAAAAGTTCAACATTAAAGAGGTTCTTGAGAACGCAAAAACCATTGCGATAGTAGGTCTTAGTGAAAAGGACGGAAGAACAAGCAACAGGATCGGAAAATACCTCCAGACTGTCGGAAAGTACAGGATCATCCCTGTAAATCCTAATGTGGACGAGATATTCGGTGAACCGTCATACAGGTCATTACTGGATGTTCCGCGTGAAATAACTATTGACATTGTAAGCGTTTTCAGACGGAGCGAACATCTTGAAGAACTTGCAAAAGAGGCGAAACTGCGTGGTTGCGGCGCTTTCTGGGCACAGCTCGGCGTTTCCGATGAAAATGCGGCTCGTATTCTTGAAGAGGCGAAAATTCCTTATGTCATGAACAGATGTATTTTTGTCGAACACCAGAACCTGCTTTACTGATATGGTCATGATAATGCCTGAAACAAAAAACAGAAAGGATACTGTTGTCACTATTGCGGTTACAGTAATTGCTGTTCTTCTTATCGCTTATAACATATTTTCATACTATGGTGCCCATTTGTCGCTTCCCGGCAAAGAGATCAAGGAAATTCAAGGGGTTGATCCGTTATCGAACAAAACAATATCAATTGATGTAAGTTCAGGGACAGTTATTATAAATTTCTGGGCGACTTGGTGCGGAGCCTGTGTTCAGGAAATGCCTGAATTAACTAATATCTCTGCAAAGTATAAAACGATCGGTGTTATTAAAAGACCTTTTAAAAAGGAAGATCTTATTGAGCATGATCCTAAATTTCAGAATATCCTTCCTGAAGACAGCTTTTTTGATGAAAAATCTATTTCAGTTATTCCTACGACACTGCTTTTACAGGACGGTATTGTTAAAAAAGTCCATACCGGAACAATAAGCAGTGAAACGGTCGAAGGCTGGGTCAGATCATTAAATGAATAAATTCTTAATATTACTAGTTCTTTGCGTAACTTTTTTTTCATGTTCAAAATCAAATCTTGATCTTAAAAATTATATTGTTGAATCAGAACCTAATGAGCAGACATTTCAAGCAAATGAAATTGAGGCCGGAAATATGTATGCCGGTGAAATTGCTGTTAAAAGTGAAGATGAAGCCGATACAGATCTTTTTAAGATATGGCGGCCTGCAGGAACTGAAATAACTATTGAAGTGGAAAGCGATGAAGCTGATTTTTTTCCTTATATCGGACATACAGACAATATTGGTCACTCCGAATTTGTAACATTTGTCCCTCCGGGAAGATATAAAAGCGTATTTATGACTTCAGTTGACGGCTGGCAGTATTTTGAAGTCGGTGATGTCAGAAATACAGATGAAAACGGTCCGGAATACGGTGGATTCAATTATTATTTCAGGGTTTCTTCAGTCTCAATTTGTGATAACAGCACGATGTATGAAACATTGAGTGAAGGCGGAAAGCTTGATAGAGAGTTCGACAAATCACAAAGCGGAAATGACATTGTTGAGGTTAATATATCTGAAAACGGTTATTATCAGTTCAGGATTGATTCCGAAACGCTGGAAAGTGACAAATACACATTCATTTTCAACTGTGATTCGGGCGAATCAGCTGCCGGCAATGATGATGAAGATTATAACAGCAATCTTATGAATCCGCTTATATATTCGAGATTTGAAAGCAATTTGAGATATCTTGCTGTAACAGGAAGACTTTTTACTGACCTGAATGATGAAGGAGCTGACAGATACACAGCTTCATTGAAAAAACAGCTGATCGATTCGGAACTTGAGCCGAATAATCTTTATAACTATGCCAATGTAACAGGTTCTGAAGAAGTAACTGGAAATTTAAGCGAAAAGGCTTTGACAGTACTTGGTGAAACGGTCGATGATCAGGACTGGTTCAAATTCGATTTTGTTAAGGGTAGTGTGGTTGATTTTGCTATCAGATCTGAAGATGGTAAAGATTTTTCAGCAGAATTCTGGGCAGGAACATATCCGGTGACAGGAACAACCGTAATTCCTTTAAGATTCAGCAGTTTAAGCGGCTCTGAAACTCACCATATAAATATGATGATGCCGTTTACCGGAACAGCATACCTGCTTTTATCAGGGAAAGATGAAAATTACGAATTCACAGTTTCACAACCTGAAGAAATTGAGACTCTGCTTCAGTTCAACGGTTTGGTGCATAAAAAGATTGATATGCCTGACTGCAGATGGGCTTTTTATAAATGGAATATGCCGGAATCCGGAGAATTGTTTGAAGTACGGCTTGTCGGTGTTTCATCTGAGTCCGGAATTCATGTTTTCAGCGAAGATATGCTGCCATACGCATTTGTTGAACCAGCTGGTGTCAACAGGGTGTTTATCCGCAGATATGAAAAGACAGAAACGCTTTATCTGGGTTTGTATTTCGGAAATTGCGAACAACTTTCTGGCGAGACAATGGATCTGAGAATAGTCGAGGAAAATTCCGCTGTTACTGAATGGACAAACGGTGTAAGTACTGAACCTGTGAAGGTAGAACCCGGTTCATATTCAGGATATTTCAACACAGACGATCTTTTTGTTGAGAACAATTTTGAGGTAACTATTCCATATGACGGAACTTTGTATCTTTCGACTTCTCCTGACAGAAATACTACATCTTTCGACATTGATACAGTCATAACGGTATTTAAGGACAGCGTTCAGATTGCAGAAAATGACGATATGATCGATTTTCTCAATTATAACAAGTACAGTCGACTTGCTATAGAAGTTAAAAAAGGTGAGAATTATACTGTCAGGGTTAAACCGTTTATGACAGAAAGTTCCAACATTCCCTCGATGAACATTAAGGGGAACTATATTCTTGACATAATAATTAAGTGAATATATCTTTTCCAAGCAGTATTTTTTTTAAGCTCAGGAGGAATTAATGAGAAAATTAATGTTGGCGTTTTTTGCTGTAATTCTTGTTTTCACAGCATGTAACAAAGAAAAAGCTATTCAGGATCAAGTAGATGAATTTATTCAGCAATACCTTTATACTGTCAGAGATGCTCTTGAGGGGACAAAAGGTTCCATCAAAGATGTGTATGACAATTATCTTTCAACAAAAATGAAAGAAGCTTTGACATATGAAGAATTCAAAGACTGGATGACAGAAAAATATAAAGGAAAGATCGGCAGTGAAATAAGAACAGCAAAAGCAGCATTGGTTGTTGATAAGCAGACTGGCGATTTTATTGAAGCAACAGGCCAGACATCAAATGTTGGTCGTATGGCGAATGTCATGAATCAGGATGAATCGCTTATTTTTATAGTCAGGGTAGTGAAAGAGAACGGAGTTTTCAAGGTTGAGCTTCAGGATGTAATGGCTACTATCGGCGAGCAGAAAGCTGAGCAGGAAAGACTTAACAGCCTTCTTAGAGAATACAAAGGGCTTATAAAGATCGACGAAATCGTCGGTATGAAGATCACAGACCGTCCCGGCATGGCACAGCTTGTAGGAACTATTCTTAACGGCAGTTCAGACCTTGACATGGTAAGAGTCGGAATCAGAGTTAAGTTCAGAGATTCAAATGGTGATGCTATTTTTGCGACTGATTTTTTTCCGGTTGTTGACATGAGATTCGAAGGACTCAGGACATCGCTTCTTCCAAACAGTGTCAAAGTGTTCAAGACTGTTGTGAAAGACATTCCTGACAACTGGGATCCTAATCAGCCTCTTTCATTCAGCTTCTATCTTATTGATGGAAAAACAATCACTCCTGAAGAGCTTATTGCTGAAAATAAGGAAAGAGATAAACTTAAAAAGCTTATTGAAGATACCAAAAAGGCTGACGAAGAAGCAAGGAAGCAGCAGAAAGAGATATGGGAAAGAGAAAAAGCTCTCATGGACAAGATCAAAGAACTTCAGAATCAGAGCAAATAGTCTGTTCGTTGATCTCATTAGTTTTTGTTAGAATAATTGGTGGGTTATGTTGAAAATGTCACATTTATTTGACTTGAAAAAGGTTTTGTGTTACAAAGCCGTCGCTTTTGCAGCTCTTTTACTTTTGAGCTATGGACTCAGTGCAACGGATCTGAACTTGAAGTATCTGCCGAACCAGGCCGTAAAGGTGGGTGACGGAAAGTATCAACTTGCTAAGGATTTTGATACTTCGGTTAAGCAGATTCGAACTCTTTTTGCGGGAGATGCCAATATTAAGGAAGACCTTCATGTAAATGAGGAGGACTTCCGGGTACAGGTATTTTATAACCTCAAACAGTCGGCCCCTTGGCATAAAATCTATGTCATCTCGTGGGACGATAAAGTGTTTGCGAGAGTCTTTAAATAGCACGAGGGTCCCGGATCGTCCAATGGCAGGACTATGGGTTCTGGCTCCATCAATTAAGGTTCGAATCCTTATCCGGGATCCAAATTTTTATGACCCCATCGTCTAGTGGTTAGGACGGCGGCCTCTCACGCCGTTAACGGGGGTTCGAATCCCCCTGGGGTCGCCAATGATTCCGTGAGAGATTTCAGGCAGTTAGCAGTAAAATCCGAGTAAAATCTAAATAATTGGATTGATCAAATTTACAT
>Ga0116171_10001229_pt1 | contig 25884 bp, 13 predicted proteins | sample AD_JPNHW2_MetaG_FD_89798 | JGI IMG/M metagenome (GOLD analysis project Ga0116171, IMG submission 89798) | Active sludge microbial communities of municipal wastewater-treating anaerobic digesters from Japan - AD_JPNHW2_MetaG | ecosystem: Engineered > Bioreactor > Anaerobic > Digestate | place...
CTCCAGCTGTGCCACGATCAGGTTGTTTCTGCCGACAGCCACGATCTTACCGCCACCTGCCGCAATATTCATGAAGCGGGTAGAGTTGAAAGTCAGCGCCGGAAACGATTCTTCCGTCCAGGTCGCGCCATTGTCCAGAGATTTCAACAATGCCCAGTTGTTTCCCATTTGACTCGCGTTGGAGCTATATCCTGCAGTCCAGTAAACACCATTATGGTCACAAATGACGCCATTGACCTGTGAGGTCGCGGATTCCGTCGCCGCGATCCAGCTACCTGCAGTATTACCACCGGTCGTGGTGTAAAAGATCTCGCCGTTCTCTTTGACTAAAACGCCATTATTGGAATCTCTAAACCAGATGTCCCGGATATTGGAGCTGGCACCGACTGTTATTGATGACCAGGTCACTCCGCCATTGGTGGTGATAAACAAGGCTCCGCCTCCGCTTCCGGCATAACCGTTGGCCTCGCTTTTCCAGTAGTTACAATACAGAACATTGGCGGTTCCGATATTATCCCCGGTCAGATTCCAGGTCACTCCACCGTCAGTCGTTTTGGCGACTTTTCCGCCTATTCCCAGGACGTAGCCGACATTCTCATTGATAAAGAAGAACTCGTAATAAGACTTGGAAGAGGGAAACCCGGGTATGGTAATCGCCGTCCAGGTGTCGCCGGCATTTACCGTTCTATAGATATTCCCCACGGTTTTACCGGAGACAAAGCCCTCATTGGCGTTCTTGAAGTAGCAGGCGTAGAGCATGTCATCAAAACCCGGGATCTTCTTCTTGACCAAAGTCTGACCGCCGTCATAAGTCCTCAGGACATTGCCCTTGTCCCCGGCGATAAACCAAGTGTTGGCATCCACGATGCTGGCTTGATTCAAATCTATGGCATTGGGGACTTTATCGTCCCAGGTGATTGCTTCATCCGTCGAAACCGCCAGTGTTCCCTGCCAGCCGCAACCTACTAGATCGCCATTACTGTTTTGGACGACGCCCTCCATGTAAGATGCCGAGAAATTGTGCGAGACAGGAGAATAAGTAGCCCAGCCATCGGTAGTTTTGATGATGCGATAGTTCCAGCCCACAGCGTATCCGACATCGCCGTTCATGACCACATCATGTAGCTCGTCAGAGGTGGTCGGGCCTGCCGCGTAAGGATAATGAGTCCAGGTCGCGCCGTTATCATTGCTAAAACCGAGATAGCCCCAGTCACCGACAAGAACGACTTTACTGCCAAACTGCCGGACATTGAAGATAGAAGGATTACCGGTTACCGGCAAGTTCTCCAAAGTCCAGTTTGTTCCGTAATTATATGTCTTCAGAATCTTTGACTGATCCGGAGTACCCTTGTTCAGCACAATAAATCCTGTTCCCGCTTCGTTCATGGACATCCCGTAGAGAATTGTCGAAATTCCCGCGCTCTGAAGGCTCCAAGAAACTCCATAATCAGAAGAATAGGCGATCATTCCGGCTGATCCGCAAACCCAGATCTTTCCGTCAGTAAGGTAAACAGTGCTTTTCAGCTCTGTCGTGCCGATCAATGCCTGAACCGACGCAGGATAGGTCCATGAATCTCCGCCATCGGCGGTGATCGCCACAATACCCATCCCACCAACGGCAACACCATGCGCCTGATCCATAAAGTCAATGTCCTCGACTGTTCTGTAAGTCGCTGTTGTCGCGTTAAAGAAAGGTGTGGGAACAAACGACCAGGTCATGCCGCTATCGGTGGATTTTACTACCGCGCCGCCGCTTCCGCATGCCCAGATGGTATTTCCGACGACGTCCATTCCGTAGAAATTTGCCGGGAAGGCAGTCTGACGTACCAGATCCCAGCCAAAGACCATAGAACACAGCAACAAGAGCGTCACTGCCAAAACCATTCTTTTCATTATTTCTCCTCTTAGCTTGTAAGTTGATCACCATTTTGGGACCAGGAGCTTCTAAGTACGTTAGAGGTCCCGATACGACGTTCTCTAAGCTTGGGAATAGCGGTTTTTATGTCAACATAAATAATCACGTTCCTCTGCTAAAGGGTATGATAAACTGTGAACAAGGTCATTCAGAACTATTTTAAGCGGATATCTCAGTATATCCGGGAGTTTATTGGCGCTTGGTGCCAAGCCCTGATCATCACGAGATGACCGCCGGGCGAATCTTAGGCAACAATGGGAAAATTACCGGAAGGGCTGTTTGTTTGGCACCGATCCTGAGGAGGATTTAAGCTGCCGGTCAGGCAGTAGAAAACATCTATTTCTGAGGTTATTGCTGATATTGTTCTTGACAGATAAAAGCCACGTCTATACCATGCAAAAAGTGTTATTTTATACAGACTGTTGTTTCAGTAACTGTGAGATGATATCTATTGACATGTAGTATGGAGGCTTACGTGGTTGTTTCGCGTAGCATCAGTTATTGTTCACATACCGGAAGGATACGTTTCGAACAAAAGATTGCCGGCAGGCGGAAAGCGCCCTTCAGATCAAAGCAATTTAAGGTTTTCTCAAATAATCAGTCTTTAAGGAGTTTCATATGAAATGCCCTCAGTGTAATGTCGATAATCCCGCAGGCAGTCAGTTCTGCAAGAAATGCGGGACTCCACTTCAACCCCAATATAAGGTCTGCCCCAATGGACATAATTATGAGGCAAGTCTGGATATGTGTCCACACTGCCCCTCGAACAGAAATCAAAGCACTGTCATGATGTCTGATTCTTCCCGCATTGTTCCCGCGGCGGATAACCTCGAGCGTACCAGGATCGATACAGGCACTCCTCAGATGAAGCCGATCGGGATGGCGACAGCCGGCGATCCACGTGAGAAAACCGTGATCATCGGAGCCGGAAAACCCGGGCTCAACGAAGGTATTGCCAAGCCCTCCCTGCCCGTGCGCCAATTGGTCGGCTGGCTTGTCACCTTCGATATTCAGCAGGGTGGCATCGACTACCGGCTCTATCAGGGCAGACACATCATTGGCCGTTCCGCTCGGTGTGACATAGTTCTCACCGTACCCGGAGTCTCGGAAGAGCACGCAATTCTGCTCAATCGGGACGGCAAGTTCATCATCCAGGATAATCTTTCCGCGAACGGCACATTCGTAAACGGTGAATTGATCGAGGATAAGCGCGTTCTCAAGGAGAACGATGTGATAACCATCGCAAACGTCAATCTCAAGATCAAGATGGTATAAGGAGGACTCTATGCGTAAGCTATCGATCCTATTGCTGCTGACCCTGCCGGTGCTGCTCTGCTCGGTGACGGTTCGTCACCTGAAGACAGAGACCCAGTTCTATCCCAAGACACTCAGTTCCGTACTGGTCGTGGATAATTCCAACGAACCGATCAAAGATCTGGAAGCTTCGAACTTCCAGCTGGTCATGGGGGGGCACGGAGTGGATTCCCTCAGTGTTCAGACCTTTGAGAAGACAGGACAGGGCATGAGTCTCATGCTCTGCATCGACAATTCGACTTCCATGGCGGGTGAACCCCTTAGCAGCGTCAAAGCCGCGATCAAGAAGTTCATTGGCGACAAGCGGGCCAACGACGAGATCGCTATCTCCACCTTTGCCGGATCCTGGGTGCTGGTCAGCGACTTCACCACGGAAACAAGCCTTTTGATGGCAAAGATCGATGAGATCCAGGCACAGAGCGGCGCTACTGCCATGTATTATGGTGCGTATAAGAGCCTGGAACAGATCAAGAAGACCGCCCGTAACGCAGCTCAGTCTCTGATCCTCTTTGGAGACGGCAAGGACGAGAATCAGACAGATGCCTATGAAGAAGAGGATGTGATCAAGCTGGCGGTTGAGAATCAGATCCCTGTCTTCACGGTGGGCTACACCAATGTCGACCGTCAGTATCTTCAAGCTCTTGAACATCTCTCGGAAGAGACCGGCGGGATATATTACTACGCGACGAACGCCTCCGAGCTGAGCGAGTATTACAACAAACTGCGTCGCCAGTTGCTCAATTCCTACGTGCTCAATTACTACCCTATAGATCTGCCCGGAGACGGACAGGAACAGACTCTGGTGATCAACGTCACGACCGATATGGGTAAAGGCGGCACGGAAGCGAAGATCAAGCTACCCACGGGGCGTCCCGCTCACAGTCAGGTTGTCAAAAAGAAAAGCAAACTCAGCACCACTACTCTGCTGATCATCCTGGGTGTCCTGCTTGTTGTCGGAGGACTGGCAGCCTTTTTCGTCATCAGGGCAAACAAGAAGAAAGCAGCTCAGAAGAAAGACTTTCAGGCTTTCCCTCCCTTCGAACCTCTGCCCCCAGTAACTCCCACGGATAAGAGCTTCAATGAACCTGTGCGTGAGTGGAAAGAGCCTCCCGTGCCTACTAAACCGCCCATCATGCCGGACAGGGAGAGAACCATGATCCTCAATTCCGGATCTGGATCGACCGTCAAGACGGGAACCAATGCTCTCAGGCTGGAAGTAATGGTGGGGCCGGAATCCGGCAAGGTCTTTACCATCGGACGTGAAGGCGCCACTATCGGCAGAGCTTCGGACAACCAGATCGTCCTCAGGGATGACACGGTCTCTTCGCATCATGCCAGGATCTATTTCAGCGACGGCGTTTTCTTCATCGAGGAAGTCGCTGCCCGGAACGGAGTATTCATAAACGGAGCACGTGCCCAATTGTACCGCATCGAAGGCAGCGTGACCTTTAAATTTGGCACAACGGAAGGGGCGATCGCCCTGATATAGGAAGGTGAAATGCCGGTAACAAATGAAACTGGTCATGCCCGTTATATTTATGGCAATCGTAGCGACATCGGTATGGTCCGGGAGAAGAATCAGGACTACTTTGGCAAGTATAGCGGTGCCTTTGGCGAACTGATCATTGTCTGTGACGGAATGGGCGGCTATGAGGGCGGAGAGATCGCTTCTCAGATCGCCGTCGAGACCATTGCCGGGCATTTCGCCAACCTGGGATCCACCTACGATGAGAAGGGAGAGCTCCGGCAAAGCCTGCTCTACGCGGAGCAGAATATCGCCGATTATAAGGAATCGCACCCGGAGGTCGCCGATATGGGAACGACCGCGGTGCTGCTCCTCATCAAGCAGAACCGTTTCTGGTACGCCTGGGTGGGTGACAGCCGGCTGTATCTGGTGCGTGCCGGTAAGATCCAGAGGCTCTCGCGGGATCATTCCTACGTCCAGGGATTGCTCGATCACGGGATCATCACTGAAGACCAAGCTCGGGAACATCCCAAGAAGAACGTGATCACCAAAGCCTTGGGAGCCAATGACAGCCAACCCGACATCGCAGGACCCTTCAGCCTCTATGAAGAGGATAAGCTCATGCTCTGCAGCGATGGGCTCTATGGCTATTTCAGCGATGAGGAAATCTTGCAAAGCATGCTCCAGGAACCACAGGAAGCCTGCAACCAACTCGTGGAGATGGCGAAGCAGCGAGGCGGGGACGACAATATCACCATCCAGATCGTAAAATCCAACGTCGGTGGAGAAGCCCCCAAATCCGTCCATCCGCAGGGATATAACCTTACTTCCCTGATCCTTATCGGTATCACCATCATTCTGCTGATCTCAGTCACTGGGATCGGCGTATCTCTATATCACAGAAGCCGGAAGGACAAAGCAAAGATAGAAGAGGATTCAGCCAAGGCAAAAAAGGCTAAACCCTCTTCCGGTGAAGAATCCCTCAGCACAGAGGATCTGGAAAACAGCGAGGACGTCGCAAAATCCGTCCAGGCCGAGAACGAACTAACCAAGGCGGAGAAACAGAAGATCATCGACGATCGGAAGAAACGCGCCGAAGCACAAAGAAAGGCCGCGCAGAAGGCGCACGAAGACAGCCTCAAACAAGCTGAGGCTACCGCCAAAACCGGTGAATAAGGAGGGCAACACATGAGATCAGCATTCAGGATATGTCTGTTCATTATGCTGATGATCGCGCTCTGGGGTTGCGACAGCCTCACGATCGCCAAGCTGAAACGGGCAGAATTCAGGGAATTGGACTATCTGGTGACCAAGAATCTTGGCGCGGATTTCAAGGTGATCAACCGTGAAGTCGTCAGCGAAGGTTACAATGGCGACAAGACTCAATACACTGTAGATTACAGATTCGATCTGAACAAACCCGTATGGGGATTCAACGTTGTGAAGTTTCCCGGAAGAATGGTATTTGAGAAGCAGGGAGGATGGCGATGCACTTACAGCACTGCAAAACCGGGCACATATTTAAATATCTTCAACTAATTCTTTTTCTGATCCTGGCGGGGCTGCCGCTTCAGGGGCAAACCCTGGATGATCTCCTGAACCTCGGGCTGGAGACTGTTTACGAGCTCAACAACACGGTGCTGGACATGACAGCTTTGACCGACGCCGAAGAGAACGAGATCGGCGCGGGAGTCAGGACTGAGATCATGACTGACAAGACCACCTACAGCACCACCAAGTTCGATATCCAGGCTATATTCAAGAAGATCACTGCCAAAGCCGGACGACCGGATATCGCTTGGGAATGCACTCCGGTGACCGATCCCGAATTCAACGCTTTTGCCATCGCGGGGGGAAAGATCTTCCTGAATCAGGGACTGCTCGAAGGATTAGAGACTCCCGATGAGCTTGCCTTCGTCATTGCCCACGAAGTGGCGCACATTGAGCTGAAGCACTGCGTCCGCAAGATCCAGGCATCCGTCCGTGCGAGCCAGATCGATCCTGTTCTGGGAGAGATCGTCGCCGTAGGATACCAGCTCTACAGCTATCCTTTCTCTCAGACCCAGGAAAATGAAGCGGACGAGAGAGGTGTGACTCTAATGAAAGCAGCCGGGTTCGATAAACACGGAGCGGTGAGCTTCTTCAACAAGCTGGAACTGCGGGAAGCGCACTATGCCAACGCCACTTTTGAAGAGGTCAACGACTTTCTCTCGACTCACCCGACTGCGCAACGTCGAAGAGCAAGAGTTGAGCAATTCTAAAGGATAGCTTCGGAGCTGTTATGAAAGAGCGACATTTCTACTGGAAAGTGCGTATCTGGCATCTGATCTGGCTATTGGTTCTGGCTCTCATCGTGACCACGTTACTGTGGTTCAGGGCACGGATCACGCCGGAGATCATCACCGAAAAACCGCGTATCAGCAGCGATGGAGCCGTCGTCAAGATCCAGATCAAAAGCAAGTTACCCCTGAGCTATGAAATAGACCCCTTCTATCTGCAGGTGAAAGCCGGCGGAACGATCCTCGCCAGCGCCATAGCCACGGATAACCCCGTGACTGTGAGCAGAAACAAACCCGGGAAGCTGGTCTTTGATTTCAAGCTGGACAATTCGACCTCTCTGCTGACCAAGATCACCAGCTTTATCGGAAGCGGAAACCTTAGCGTGAGCGCCGAGATCCCTGTCCGGATCATGGGAATGAGCTTCCTGATCCCCTATTCGAAGACTTTACAATTGTAGGTAATGCCATGCAGTGTCCCAAATGTAAACAAACCCTTGAAGCCGATGCCAGTTTCTGCCGCTATTGCGGGTCGAAACTCGCCGCTTCGGCTCCTGTTTCCAAAGACAGCTATCTGATCGGCAGGGCAGAAGATTGCGATATCCTGCTGGATAATGTCCGCGTTTCCAGACATCACGCCCGGCTGACGCGTCAGTCCGGAGGCTGGTTGCTGGAGGATCTGGGCAGCAAGAACGGCACGATCGTCAATGGAAAACCGATCTCCCGGCTGTCGATCTCGCTCTCTGATATGATCGTCATTGCCGGTGTGCCTCTAAATCTCCAGGATATTCTGAGCGGAACCGGACACCGCAACTGGAACCAAAATCTCCGCTTTATCGGCCAGCGGCTGAGCTATACCCTGCCGGACAAGACCATCATCGACGATGTCTCGCTCTGTTTTCAGCCGGGTCAGTTCGTGGGACTGATCGGACCCTCCGGCTGTGGCAAGACCACTCTGATGATGATGCTGAACGGATATTTGGCACCGACCCGGGGAGTCGCGCATCTGAACAAGCTTTCCGTGCATCACAATCCCACCGCTTTTCAGGGACAGATCGGCTATGTGCCTCAGGATGACATCATCCACCGGGAACTGACCGTCCGTGAATCACTTCTCTACACGAGCCAGCTCCGCCTTGGCGCCAGCCTGAACGAATCCGAACGTCAGGCGCAGGTGGACAAGATCCTCCGTTCCGTGGAACTGACGGCTCAGCAGGACGTCCTGATCGGCTCTCCCGAAAAGAAAGGCATCAGCGGCGGACAGCGCAAGCGGGTGAACATGGCTCAGGAACTGATCACAGAGCCATTGCTCTACTTTCTGGACGAACCCACCAGCGGACTCGACCCCCGCACCGACAACGAGGTGATGCTTCTGCTCAAGGGGATCGCCGACAGCGGTCACATCGTCCTGCTCACTACTCACAAGGTGGATGAATCGACCTTTGCTCATTTTACTGACGTGATCGTTCTCGCTCCCGGAGGAAAACTGGCGTATTACGGTCCTTCAGCCCGGGCTGCCGCATTCTTTGGAGTGAAACATCCGGAACAGATCTTCGACGCCCTCAGCACTCAAAACCCGGATCAGCTCAAGAACCGCTATCTCCAGAGCCCTTGTTTCCGCGAGATGGTCGTCGATGGCATCAGCCAGGTGCCCGCTCAGGAACGGGTCGAGAACCGGAAACCTGTCGTAAACGGTTTCTATCAATACCTCGTCCTGCTCCGGCGCAATCTGCAGATCAAGCTGCGGGACACCTTCTCCAGCGCGATCCTGCTGGCACAGGCTCCCATTATCGGTATCTTCATGCTCCTGGTCTTCGGCTATGCGGACAACACAGTCGCGGACTATACCTCCGGATTGCTTTTTATGATGCTTGTGGCTGCGATCTGGCTGGGTACTTCAAATTCTGCCCGTGAGATCGTCAACGAACAGACTATCTTCAAACGCGAACATAAAGCGGCTCTGAGCGTCACTGCCTATCTCTTTTCCAAGGTGACGATCCTGGGTGTGCTCTGCGCTTTGCAATGCCTGATCATTGCCGGATTCGGCTACGCCTCGATGAGTTTGAACACGGATTTCGGCAGTCTCTTCGGCATCCTCTGGCTCACCTCGTTCACGGCAACCATGATGGGATTGCTCATCTCATCCTGGGTCAAGACCGGAGAAGCAGCCATGGCGATCGTACCTATTTCCCTGATACCGCAAGTGGTTATGGGAGGATTGATCGTTTGGTTCGTCCACATGAGTGAGGGCGTCAAGATCCTTGCCGGAACGATGCTCAGCCGCTGGGCTTTCGAATTCATGGCAATCTCCGAGGATGGCAATCCCGATGCCGCAACCAGCCTGACGGGGAGGCTGGGTTTTAACAGCGCGAACCAGACGACCGACATTCTCGTTCTGCTGGGGATGCTCCTGCTCTTTTTCCTGCTGAGCTTCTTTGCGATCAGGCTGCGCAAGACCTGATCAGGATAGACTGATCCCCTCGCCTTGGTTTTGTTCTTACTGGATTCATAAGGTGATCATCTCTCTATCCTCTCTCTATCATCTTACGTCATGACATAAGATGATAGAGAGAGGATAGGGGTAAGATAATGAATTGAGCAAGGTAGCGGCGACATCCTGTCGCCATAACCCCGGCTCGTGGACATCTTGTCTGTGTCCAGCCGTTGCAGAGCAGTAAGCGACGGGATACGAGTAAGAGTAAGTAGATATTGTTATATAAACAAGGAGACGTTTATGCAACAGGTTATGCAGTATAGGTTTATACGAAAGATCGGTGAAGGCGGTATGGGCGAGATCTGGCTGGCGGAAGACGAGCAGATCGGTCGGAAACTGGCAATCAAGATTCTCAATCCCCTGCTGGCGAGCAAGCCTGACCTGGTGGAGAGATTCCGTCAGGAAGCCCGCATTCAGGCAAATCTGACGCACCCCAATATCGTCAGCGTCTATGCCTTCTTCCAGCATGAAGACCGTTATTATCTGGTCATGGAATTCGCTGAGGGTGTGACCTTGAGAGAGTTGATCAATCATATCGGCCCGATCCCCTTCCCCAGAGCGATCCATATTTTGAGGCAGATCCTTGAGACACTGGCGTTTACTCACAAGCGACAGATCATTCACCGGGATATCAAACCCAGTAACATCATGGTCGATACTGCAAATAACGAGTTTGTCAAGGTCATGGATTTCGGCATAGCTAAGGCGATGGAAGAGAAGGGTATGACCAAGACCGGATCAGCCTTGGGAACGGTGCTCTATATGAGTCCTGAGCAGATCACGGATTCCAAGAATATAGATATCCGCACGGATATCTATAGCCTGGGGATCACTTTCTACGAGATGCTTTCCGGCATATTGCCCTTTGCGGATGATACTTCCAGTGATTACCATATTCAGAAACGGATCATCGAGGAAGACCCGCCACCTCCGACCAATTTCTATCCGCATATCCCAGATTGGATCCTGCCGATCCTGAAAAAGATGCATGCCAAAGATCCCGCGAAAAGATATCAGACCGCTGAGGATATCCTTAACGACTTGGATCGCTGCGAACCCAAACAAGCTGCCTATCAGTCTATTAGCCCAAAGCAATTCCCTCAGCAGCAAGCACCGGGAGAACCTGTCGCTCCCAGGGCTCCGCGAAAGAAACTCCCGCTCTGGAGCGTCATTGTCACTGGAGTCGTGATCCTTGCCGCGATCATGCTGGTAATGACTGTGCTCGGTAGAAAGAAAGAATCGCTCGCCAGGGATGAGTATCCCGGCATGATCCTGGTTCAGGGAGGCACTTTCAGCATGGGCGACGGACTGGGGTTGGGCGTCGCGGACGCTTTGCCGGTGCATCAGGTCACCCTTTCTTCCTATTACATCTCCAAGACAGAGATAACCCAGGCTGAGTGGCAAGCGGTGATGGGCTCCAATCCCTCAGAGTTTATCGGCGCGAATCGCCCCGTGGACAAGGTGGACTGGTATCAGGCGATCGATTATTGCAACAGACGCAGCCTCAAAGAGAATCTTAAACCCTGTTATACGATACAGGGAAGCAACACTCCGGTTTCCTGGGAATCAGGACTGATCAGTATCGATATCAATGCTGACGGTTACCGGCTGCCCACCGAAGCGGAATGGGAATATGCGGCGGTTGGAAATGACAAGAATACGTCCGATCGTTATAGTGGCAGCAATAACATTAACGAAGTCGCCTGGTATCTGAGCAACTCCTCCGGCTCCACGCATGACGTTGCTCAGAAGAATCCAAACTCCCTGGGAATATGCGACATGAGCGGCAACGTCTGGGAATGGTGCTGGGATTACTATGGTGGCTACAGCTCCAATCAGCAGATCAATCCTCTCGGTCCCGCTGAGGGCGAAGGACGCTGCCTCAGAGGAGGAAGCTGGTTCTTCCCCAATAATGATCCGAACCAGGCAGCGGCGCTTTGTACAGTCGTATTCAGAAGCTGGAGACGTCCAGCTTTTACCGATAACAACATCGGCTTCAGGGTATGCCGTTCAGCAAGATCTGACCAGGTCAGAACTGTTACGGATACCCCGGTGGCTGATCATAATACAGATGATATCGATGCGGTGATCACAGTTTGGAACAACGCGCACAATCAAAAGGATATGAATGCATTCAACTCGGTCTTCGCCGATAGAGTGGATTTCTATAGTAAGAACCTGAGCCGGAGCGAAGTTGTGGACATCAAGTCAGAACTACTCAATGAGACGTATCCGGAATTCGCGCAGAACCTGCCCTATGATACGGTATATAACTTCAATGACGCGCAGGGCACCGTCCGGGCAGACTTCACCAAACAGGTCTCGGTCCGGGGCGAGACTACGCCCTACCAGGCATATCTTGTACTGAAGAAATATCCCTCAGGCTGGCTGATCATCAAGGAAAGCGACAAAACAACGGATAAGAATCTGAGGTTGAACTAGACGCAAGTAGCCACTGAGGACGCAACACAGTGGGAACGGCATCCTGCCGTTCTTTCCATAGAAGGGCTGCGCAACGAAGCTGGCACTACCTATTGTGGCAAACAGATTCTGCCACCCCTGCTGGCAAAAAACCCTATGCCTTAGTCCGGCAGAGCCTGAATCCGTAGGTGCGATGTCGCAAAGCAGGAGGCTTGCACCCTCTGAGCGAGACGGTGCAGAATCCGTCCACGCTGTCGTAGGAACCGCCTCTGAGTATTCTCTTGCCGCCGTTGGCAGTGCACTGGGGATCCTGGGCTGGTGAATTGCTGTAGAACTTCTCGCCGTAGTAATCCCAGCACCATTCCCAGGCGTTTCCGCTCATATCGTAAAGTCCCTCGTTGTTGGGCTGTTTGGATCCTACGGGATATGGCTTCAAATCATAGTATTTATCAGGATGAACGTCGTCCAGACCGGGTGCGAGGCAATAGCCGACCTCGTTGATGTCATTGCTCCCGCTGTAGTTGGTGTTGGACTGGTTGCTTCCGCCCCTTGCCGCATACTCCCATTCTGCTTCGGTGGGCAGCCTGTAGCCGTTCGCGCTGAGATCGCAGCTGACCGAGGAGAAATCCGTCCATTGGCTGGGACTCGTCGATCCGTTCACGGTGTAGCAGGGTGAGAGATTCTCCTTGATACTGCGCATATTGCAGTAGGTTATGGCGTCGTTCCAGTTAACTCCGGTGACCGGAGCATTGGCATTGGTGTGATTGGAGGGATTTGAGCCCAGTACTTCCTGCCATTCAGCCAGAGTGACTTCATATTTGCCGAGGTAGAACGTGCTGACTGATACTGTATGAACGGGTCGCTCATCGGGGAATCTGGAGCTGTTGCTTCCCATCTGGAAACTGCCACCCTCGATACGTAAAAGGTTGCCGGGCAGTTCCTCTCCGGCTCCAGGGCTATCGGCAGATGCCTCGGTACCGGCTTTGGTGGCTTTGCGGTTCACGCTGAAGCTGATGATCAGTCCGACGGCGATCAGTCCGATCAACACTCCCAGGATGATCATCAAGGTCGATCTTGAGCTCCCTGAACTTTGCTGTTTCGGAGGAATAAGCGTGGGGGGGATCACTTCCGGTATGGGATTGACCGGCTCTGGCATCACAGGTTGCGCTTGCCCTGCTTTGAGATCCCTGAAGATGGCATCCACTTCCTGATAACGCTCAGCGGGGCTCTTCTGGCACATCTTGTTCAGGATCGGGAGGATCCAATCCGGGATGTAAGGATAGAAGGATTTGGGGTTCGGCAGCACAGACTCGATGATCTTCTTCTGTATCTGATAGTCGCTGGAAGTATCTTCCAGGAAGGGAACTCTGCCGGAGAGCATCTCGAAGAGAGTTATCCCCAAGCTGTAGATATCAGTGCGTTTGTCCACCTTGCTGGAATCCTGGATCTGCTCCGGGCTCATGTAGTAGAGAGTGCCCAATTGGGATCCGGTTCTGGTTCCGGTATGGTCAGCGACAGCTTTGGCAATGCCAAAATCCATCAGTTTGATCGCATCATTATGGGTGACGTCTATCATGATATTGCTTGGTTTGATGTCTCTGTGAACCACACCCTGAGCATGGATATATTTCAGGACTTCGAGGATCTGCGTCAGGATGTTCAGGGTTCGTGGAAACGGAACGGGACCGATCATGGAGATCAGGTTCTTCAGGCTGGTGCCGGGCACATACTCCATACAGATCACGTAGGTGTCTTCATGCTGAAACATTCCGTGCAGACTGGCGATCCCTGGATGCTGGAGGTTTGCCATCAGGCGGGCTTCCTGACGGAATCTTTCTGCCAGGGAGTTATCTTTCAGGAGCTGAGGATAGAGTATTTTCAGGGCAAGATTGCGGTTGACGTTGACGTCTTCAGCCAGCCAAACTTCTCCCATGCCACCCTCTCCCAGTAAAGATACAATACGATAATCACGAATCATCATTCCGGGTTGTATAACCATGAGCCAGACTCCTATTAATGAGATAATTCAAGTATTGGAATGGCATATAGTTTGTCAAGATTTATCCTCGGGCTTATGAGGCGATCGAGCCTGAATCCCAGAGGCAAACGCTGAGTTCATTATCTCACACTATGACAGGCTGTTGTTGACTCAGCAAGGTTTTGATCACACCGGGGAAGATATCCAAAACAACCTGTTGTCGACCTTTATCAGCGTAAGTCACCAAATGACGAAGATTCTCAGTATATTTCCCTTGACACAATTTTAATAATTCGTCAGACTGATTAGTGATGGTTTTTTAGTCCCCAACACGAGGGGATTTGTATGTATATGCAAGTAATGAATGTTATATGACCTTAGAAAAGGAGTACCGATGCAAAAGATCAAGCTGTATTCTCTCCTGTTGCTCTTTATGGTTATGACGCTCGGAGCCATGGCAACGGTTAGTGAGTATTCTTTCGCTTCTTCACTTGGCACTTTCACTGAAATCACCGGAGGAACCGTTCTGGGTACCGCGACAAACGATAACGAGAGCTTTAACGCGATCCCTCTGGGTTTTTCCTTTACCTACAACGGCATAGCTTATACTGACGTCAGTATCCAGACGAACGGTTTCCTAGCCATGGGTCCGGTTGTTCTCACCAGCAATCTGGCGATCAGCTCCGGCACCGGAACGAATAATATCGTTGCCGCTCTGAACCGTGATATCAAGAGTAGAGACACGGGCGAACTGATGTATCTACTGAGCGGAACTGAGCCAAACAGAGTATTTACCGTTCAATGGAAACACTATCGCCGGGTTCCGACCAGCACGGCTAATGATGATTTCTCCTTTCAGATCCAGCTCCTGGAGAACGGCAACAAGGTCAGCTTCGTGTATGGCTCCTTTTCCACCGTGACTGCTGCAGCCGCAGCTACGATCCAGGTCGGTCTCAGAGGAGACACCAATGCTGATTTCAACAACCGTACGACCACCACGGATTGGGCGGCAACCGTTGCCGGAACCGCCAACAACAATAGCTGTACTCTCAGTGCCACCGTTTTCCCAGCAACTGGTCTGACCTTCCTGTTCACTCCTCCCGCGACTGGTGAACCGCCTCTTCCCGCGCAGAACCCATCTCCGGCGAATAACGCCACCAGCGTCGCCATCGCCGCACACCTCAGTTGGTCTGCCGGAGGTGGCACCACGGACGGATATAAGGTCTATCTTGGGACAGACAATCCTCCCACCAATCTCGTGAATGGGACGACCCAAACGACGACCACCTACGATCCTGTAGATTTTGTTTACAGCACGGTTTACTATTGGAAGATCGTGCCCTACAATGCTCATGGCGACGCCCTCGACTGTCCGACCTGGAGCTTTACGACTCTTGCTGATCCGACAGTCAGCACCTTCCCTTACTCTGAGAACTTCGACAATGTCACGCCCATTGCTCTCCCGCCCGGATGGACGACGATCAACGCCAACAACGACGCCTACACCTGGGAGACATATGCCGGTCTTGCCCAATCGCAGCCCAATAGCGTCCGTATCCGCTACAACCAAGGCATACCTATGAACGACTGGCTGATCATGCCACCCATGCAAATGACGCAGGGGACTTCATACAAGGTAAGGTTCTACTATCGGGCGACCAGCACGACTCTTCCGGAAAAGCTCGCTCTATACTATGGCGCGTCTCCCACGGCTGATGGCATGACCAACCAGATCTACGTGAACGAGAATATAGCCAACATCACCTACAGCGCAGCGGAAGCGATCATGACCGCCACGACCGGTGGTGTGTATTACTTCGGCTTCAAGGGCTTCAGCGATCAGGACATGTATTACCTTTACCTCGATACCGTGTCCATCTCAGTTTACGTGGAGATCCTCAATCCGCCCAACAACCTGACCGCCGTTGTGAACAATCATGACGTTCATCTTGCCTGGACAGCGCCGGTCGTCACGCGCAGCCTGCTCGGCTACAAGGTGTATCGGAATACGTCTCTGATAGCCACGCTCGCCAATCCGGACACTCTTTCTTATGATGATCCAGCCTTGACCTCCGGCCTTTACAGCTATGGAGTCACTGCCTATTACACTTCCGGTGAATCTGTTCCGGCGGGACCCGTTCTGGCGGATGTCGATCCTGTCATCCTGCCTCCATCGAATCTCACATCTCAGGTTGTGGACAGAGACGTAAATCTGTACTGGACGAATCCTGAAGGCAACTGGTTCACCTGGTGCACAAACGCCACGGGGAATTCAGTCGGCACAGGCGCAGCTGCAGTCTTCGACGTCGCGCATCGCTGGGAACAGGCAGATCTGGCGCCATTTGCGGGACGTTCCATCTCCAGGATCCAGTTCATCCCTGTCTTCGCAAACTGCGTTTATACTGTAAAGGTATGGACAGGTGGGTCTGCCACAAGCGCGGGGACTCTGGTTCACTCTCAGGTCGTACCCTCGGTTGTCCTGAACGAATGGAACACAGTGTTCCTGACGACTCAGGTTCCGATCCCCGCCACGGGCGATCTCTACTATGGCTACGAGTGTAATACTCAGGGTGGCTATCCGGCGGGATGCGATGATGGCCCTCCTATCGAAGGCAAAGGAAACATGATGTACTTCGGAGGAACCTGGACGACCCTGACCGCCATAGCTCCGACCCTAACCTACAACTGGTCGATCCGTGCTTTTGCCCAGATACCTCCTGCGGGAAGGATCACAGCGTTGTCTCCCGTCCGTGATACAGAAGGCTACTATCTGGATACTGACGCCCTGGCTTTGGATCACTATCAACCCACGAATCCTGAACGGGTCATCACCGGCTACAAAGTTTACCGGGATGGCGTGCTACAAGCGACGATCAATGATTCTGAGATCTTCACCTTTTTCGATCCGGGATTGCCCAATGCCACTTATCTCTATGGTGTCACCTGCGTTGCTCCCACGGGAGAATCGGTTCCCTCGACGATCGAAGTCGTGGTGAATTTCCAGCTTGCGCCGGTATTCTTTAGCGATGGATTTGAGAACTATCCTGATTTTGCCACGACCTTCAGTCCCTGGACTTTGAGGGATGTCGATCAAACCACGACAGCGGGCATCCCCGGGATCAGTTTCCCCGGTTCAGGCGGACCTCTATCCTTCATCGTCTTCAATCCCTCTGCCACGACGCCACCGCTGACCGATCTGAACCCGCATGGCGGATCAAAGATGCTTGCCTCCTTCTCCGCGACGGTTCCCCCCAGCAATGACTGGATGGTGACTCCCAGAGTGCATCTGGGCACCGGCAGCGCGCTGAAGTTCTTTGCCAGATCTCATGCGGACACCCTCAACATGGCGAAGTTCCGAGTCGGTGTCTGTACACTCGCCAACATCATTCCTCAGGGATTCCAGTACGTCACAGGCACGGATCTGATCTCAGCACCGTATGGCTGGCATGAATATGTCTATGATCTCTCCAACTATGACAACCAACTTGTCTATGTCGGCATCAGAAACGTTTCAGATCAGACATCCGTGCTCTACGTGGATGATTTCTCTCTGCACTCCGTAGGCGGCTCAGTCGATAACGACGATCCCACAGCTCCCGCATTGCAGAACGCCCTTCTGGGAAATTATCCCAATCCCTTCAACCCGGAGACAACGATACGTTTCAGCACAGCCACGGACGGACCTGTCACCCTGGATATCTACAACCTCAGGGGGCAGCTCGTCAAACGTCTCGTGGATGAACAGAAAGCAGCAGGTTTGCACTCCGTCGTCTTCGATGGAACAGACAGCACCGGACGTCCCATCGCCAGTGGAGTGTATTACTACAAGATGCTGGCAGGCAAATACAGCTCTACCCGCAAGATGATCCTGATGAAGTAACATATTGATAGTAGGTTAACCAATAAAAATAAGAAAGCCCCGGAATGTCAGTTCCGGGGTTTTTTAGTTGAGCCCGGCAAGACAGTTTGTGGGAGAGCAGACCCTTTTCGGGAGAGCAGACCTTCGTGTCTGCGGCTAACACATATATACGACCGTCGCACATAGCCGTACCACTGACTTCAGAAGCTTTGAAACATGGCTTTTTGAGTCCCTTGGGGACGACACATGTTAGCGCCGGGTTTTAACCCGGCGAATCAGATTTATATGAGAAATGATGAGTCCCTTGGGGACGACACATTGTGCATATAATCTTGGTCAGTAATGTTATGTGCCGTCCCCAAAGGGACTAAAACCTATAACCCGCAACAACCGCCGGGTTTAAACCCGACGCTAACATGTGTCGTCCCCAAGGGACTCAAAACGAATAGACAACCAATGGCCTGCAGGTATCATCCCGATATCATCCCGGTATCATTCCCTGTCATGACAGGGGATGATACCGGGATGATACCATTAAGTTGCTGGAATCATATATGCATAGAGATCGTGGAATAATAGAAAACGCCGGAATGAATTCCGGCGCTAACATGTGTCGTCCCCAAGGGACTAAATTGCACATATTTCATAGCCTCTGAAGCCAGTGATATCCTTTATTCAAGAGTCTCGAATCCCTACTCCCCAAAAAAATACCCCCGGCAAGCGGGGGTATTACATGTTTCAGATCTTACGATCTGTAAGTTATTGGTTTATTCCGCTTTGCGGTACATGGCTTCTTCCCCGAAAACCCTGTCTGTGATAGGCAGAGGGGAAAGAGTGCCGGTATTGCCACGGGCGTTGAACGCGTACACCTGGAAGAATTTGTAGGCTTCAGTTCCGGTGTAAGCGAAGGAATTGGTCGTCGGGCTACCCAGCAAGGTCCATACAGGAGTGGTGGCATACGGATCGTCCGTGCCATAGACCATGTAGTAATCAGCGCTGGGATCAAGCGTCCAGTTCAGGGTCGGAACGCCTGCCACATCGGTGATGGTCACGTCCGGTCCTTGAGGGATGACTGCTCCGGTGCCGACATAGGAGCTGATGCACCATGAGCCGGAGTTGGACACAGTATAGAGGGACGTACCTTGCTTCACGTATGTGGTACCGTAGTTATATGTTCCGCTGAACCAGAAGTAGTTGCTCGCAGGAATATCTTCATACGCTACCAAGTAGTACGGAGTGGTGATCTGGATGTTCTGAGCTGTGAGATCCGTCGTCAGAGTAGTTGTGGCGGTAAAAGACACAGGAACAGGCGTGATCAGATTCCACATGCTATCCCCATCATAGGCATAGACGTGGATGTTGGCTGTGGTCGCGTAGTAGGATCTTCCCGATACTCCGGTCAACAACATGGCGTTGTTCGTGCCATAGAACGGATTCTCAAAGAGCACGGTGGGCCCGAAAACCACGCCATAGCCAAGGTAAGTCGTTCCGGTGGTGAAATAGCGTACCCAGACGGGATCGGCAACCTGGAAGCTGTAGTTCGGGGTGATGGTATGGTTGTTTGCGCTGTCCCAGGCATCGATCTTGTAGGTGACGGTTGTTCCCAGAGCTTGCGCCGGGATCTCAGCATTGTAAACCGTACCCGTGCCAAGAGTCATGGCAACGGGCGTGCTCCAGGTCGTTCCGCCATTGAGGGAATAGCTAAGGGTAGCTCCACCAATGGGGCTGTTCCAGGCAGCATCATCGACGATGCTTGCTGACACAGGATAGGTCAGATCTTCACGAGGAGTGTTCAGCACCGGCAGGTGAGATACTGTGGGGCTGATCATGTCAGAGGTATAGACCGTGATGTTAACGTCGTCAACATACCAATTGTTCATGTCATAGCCCTGGTAGTTGAAGCCGAGATAGACGATCTGTCCGGCATAGGCATTGAGGTTGATCAGTTCGTTCGCCCAAGCAGCTACGGTCTCATCCTGGCTCCATAATTCCACCCAGTTTGGATCGGTGGCGTTGTTATTGCTGTTGATCATCACGCTGTTGATCGTCGCCGGCGGGTAACGGTTGTAGTTCCAGAAGGAAAGGATACCGGTACCTGTCGCGGGCAATTGGATCGGAGGCGTGATCAGCCAGCCGTTCTGACCGGGATCAGGAGTTGTGGTCGCGTAGGCATGCAAGGCTGATTTTGTTCCCCCGTGATAGTATGGGGAAGTGGTATTCAGCGTCCATGTCCGCGCGTCGCCATCGACGTTGGCGATCGTCCAGTTTGCAGGCGGGAAGGTGGCTGTCGTGGTTTCGAAGCCTTCATTCCAGGGGAAGGTGGTGATCACGTTCGCGGAACTCACGGTATCAAACCGGAAGATATCGCTGAACGCGTCATCCTGACCTACGATACTGGCGCCGACTCTCCAATACCATCTTTCGCCGGTTGTACCAAAGGTGACCAGACCTGCGGCAACAGGATCATAGAGACTGACGGTAAGTTCCGCGCTGGTGTAGGTAGGCGAGAAGGTGGCAATTTCCAGATTCGCCTGATCCTGATCCATATACACGGTATAATATTCCGGCATGGCACCAAGTGAGGAAGCTGTCCAATCCATATCAAATCCGGTGTAGGGCAGTCCTACCGCGCCATTGACGGGATAGACCAGGTTCGGAGCAGCGGGAGCGGCGGAAACCGAGAAGATCTGGAAATCATCGATCTGCAATGGAGTGCCGCTTGGGGTGTTGTCATTGGACTGGAAATACCAGCGGAATTTCACCGTGTTACCGGCAAAGAGCGTGATATCGCCATCCAAAGTGTAGCTATTGACCATCGACGCCCAGGTATCCGGAGCGCTGGAATAGACATAGTTGCTCCCTTCAGGATCGGCGTAGGGATTACTCATATAGCGCCAGGTCGTGCCGTTATCAGGCGATACCTCCCAGCCAAAGTAATCTACATCCGGGAAGGTACCAGTATCTGAGAATGTTCCCTTCAACTGGAAGTCGGCTACGATCTGAGTAGCTCCCGCAGGGAGAACGATCGAAGGACTTTCCAGATAGTTCAGCATATTGATGGAATACGTTCCGGCAGTGTTCATGGATGACATGATATGCGTCGGTGAAGGTGCGCCGGCATCGGTCGCCAAATGCCAGAAATCTCCCGCTGTGGGAACCATGCTGGTATAGGTCATACCGGTGTCCACACCATTGTTCGAGAAGCTGGCAAGAGCAATGTCATCGACCATGACGCCAAACAGGGTGGCATCGTCAACCGTCGAATAGGCGGGATCGGAAGCAAAGGCAAATCTGACCTTCACGTTAGCCGCTCCATCGGTAAGATAACCGGCAAGGTTGACCGTGACGGTCGTCCAGCCTCTCTGTCCACCCCAGCCGGGTACTCCCAGACCTTCGCCAAATTCTGAGCCGAAGGCATAGGAATTGGTGAAGTCATAGGTCGGTGTGATCGCCGTTGCCGGAATCACAGAATAGGACACGCCTGAGTTCGTGGATATACGGAGGTTGAAAGAATCCCAGCCGTTGTAATCTCCACTCGCACCGGGTTCTTCCAGCCCGTGCCTCATCTTGAAAGTAAGTGTGGAAGCACTTGTGGAAATGGCTACTACAGGAGTATCCAGAACGAGGTATTGGTGATCATGGTATCCGCCGATAGCGGGATCGCCCATCCACCATACGTCACCCTGAGCATCTCCATTGTTATAGATATGCCAGTTATTCGGTGTGACTGCTCCGTCAAAATGAGTCCAGCCTGTTGCTCCGGATTCAAAATCCTCAGTGTAGAAAATATCCCTGGTAGGATATCTCGTCTGAGTGTTTTGACCATTATCCTGAGGCAACGCCTTCATCACACCTGCTGTTAAACCGGCGATAACGCAGATCATCGCCAATAGAAATAAGAATTTCTTCATAATCTTCTCCAGATTCAAAAGTAATCTTGTTGATTTCAATTCTGTTGAATGACAAAGAGCCGGTTACCCTCCCATGGAAATTAGGCAGAGATCTCCGGCTCTTTGTATTGGTTTTGAAGATACAAACGAACTGTGGCTCCGGATAACAGCGCAAACTTCGGCTATCTTGTGATAATGTGCGACGATTATTCCAAACTTGCCGATGAGAATGTGCTTTGATCCCAAACCATGATTACACAAGGTTTCATGCTTATTATCGAATTGTGATATACCTACTGACGCAGTTCTTGACCCAAGCCCCAAAAGGCTAAAAAAGACTATATCCACGATCTGCCAGGCAACTGTTTTCATATAGCTCCTACCGGCGCTGTTGAAATTTATAAACAGTCTTTTTTTCAGCTTCCCCGCGTCTGACTCTCCAATGACATAAATACCACATACCTCAACGAAGTAAGAATCACACAGAGCCTTTACAGTAAAGCAATTTCACCTCGATATCCTACACCTAGCCTTTTTGTATTGTCAAGATATTTTTGCACAAATACTCATTGCGTTTATATGAAAGTGACTATAAACGGTATCTCTTTACGAAGGCATGTATGACCTAAGCCACAAACAAAACGGGCAGGCGTAAGTGCCTGCCCGTATGCTTTGTTCAATTCTAAGGATTATCTTACCAGAGGATCCACGTAGGCTTTTACGCAGAAGAAGATCCTGACTCCGATATCCACTAGATTCATGACCCAGCTATGGCCGGCGGTAGTGGCGCACAGGGATTCCTCATTGCAGGCAAAACCAGGCTCTTCACCCCAATAGACATTGTATCCGCTCACACTCATAGGGCTACCATACATATCAGTAGTCACAGTATTCCAATCCAGGAACAGCTCGGTTCCGGAGATACTGAGCTGCACATTTTGGGGAGTTGCAGGAAGGATAACGCCTTGAGGCTGGGGAGTTGCCGTGATGATCTGCACCGCGGAGGTCTGGATCTCACCGGGGTAGGCTGCGCAAACTGAGTATTTATAAGCCTGCCCGTCTGTGAGGCCGGTATCCGTCCAGCTTGATTGAGCAGCCGTCACCATACCCACGGGATACCCATCTCGCCAGACGTAATAGGCTACCGGAGCAGGAGTCGTACTCACAGGAGTCCAGCTCAGAGTGATCTGCGCATGATTTGGTTCGGCTGTCAGATTCGTGGGGAAGCCGTATACCGTGTTGGTGAATTCGTTTTGCATTATGCCTCTGGCACGTGTGGCGATAAACATCTTGTTAGTTGTATTGCCCCAGGCTATTGCCCAGGTATTGTTATTGGCTGCCAGATTCTGAGTCAGAGCAGTGGAGCTAGCAGCTTCATCCGTACTATAGAGAATGGTGCTGCTCGTTCCGGAGACGACTTGAGCTCCCGGGCTGCAGAGCACGCTCCAACTGAATCCGGTCATATTTGCAGCAGTATAGGTGAGTCCATTGTCCGTGGATTTGAAGATATTACCTGTGGATCCTGTTCCGGTGGACACATAGATGATTTGCGGCTGAGTTCCCACTGCGGGACGGATCGCTATCTGAGGCTGGTAGCCAGTGGCGGAGACTCCGGTACCATGGACAAAAGAAACTCCAAGGTCATCAGAATACCAGATCTCATTGATCGAACCGTTCTGGAAGAAGAGGAACAAGCGCAGATCTCCGGTGGGACCTCTGCCGAGCTTTAGTCTGGGGAAGGTTCCATAGGCTCCTCCCGTGGCAGTGTTAAAGGTCACGCCACCGTCGAAGGTGTATCTGACTTCACCAAATGAATTCCCCAGCCAATAGATATCAGGGTTGGTGGGATGCACTTCGCAGGCGGAGATCTGGTTTCCTGACCAATGAGCCAAAGTCCAGGTATTGCCGCCGTCTGTGGAAGTGTAGGCTCCATCCAGTGTTCCGGCGAGCATTCTGCCTGATAGATAATACTGATGATTGGTAGGCTGGAGCTCATAGACCATCCAGTTATTCAAACCATTCACCTTTTGTTCCCAGGTGACGCCGTTATCCATGCTGCGGTAAACGCCGCTGCCTTCAAGTCCGCCCCAAAGTTCGTTCGTATCGGCATAATAAGCCAAGCCATGAACCAAACCAAGATTCAAGCCGGTATGAGAAGTAAGAACCGGCTGCAAATACCCGGAGGCACGGAAGATCCCGCCCCAGTGTCCAAACAGGGCTCCGGCGCCTGAAGTCGCGCCTGTCTGCCAGGTGGATTGCACGACGCCAACATTATAGTTATGCCAGGTCAGTCCCTGGTCATTACTCTCATACATGCCTCCCGCATTGGCAGTGGCATAGTAATTGCCGGCATATTCCACGACGCATTTGAAGGCTCCGGATGTCACAATATCCCAGTTCGTACCACCGTTCGTTGTGCGATAGATTCCGTTGTCATGAGCCAGCAACATGAACTGGTTGTTGATCGGGGAAACATACATGCCCCAACCATTGCCCGTCGGTCCAATGCCGGTCCAGGTCATGCCATCGGTGCTGGTCAGGATCGAGCTTGTGGATGAGCCCATCACGACATACATACGGCTGATATCGGCAGCCGACCAGGTAAACTGACGCATAAAGCCAGTGGTGATATTAGTCGCGGGGAACGTATTTCCCCCATCCGTAGAACAGTGAAGTCCTACACCGCCGGATTTGCCGATCACAATTGTAGCCTGAGTATTGGGCTTGACACCCGCTCCCAGGATGTAATATGCTGAGGTGGGGCCGACAATATTCCAGGTAGCCCCGTTATCAGTACTCTTGTACAGACCGGTGCGGGATGCGGCATAGAACACTCCGGGTTCATTCAATGAAGCCGCCATAGCGTTATATTGCTTGCGTGGCAACGTCGTGGGAACCCAGGTCTCACCGCCGTCTGTGCTGGCAAAAACCCCTCCCTCCTGATTGGTGAGAGATGATCCGCACGCGGCAAAAACGTGGAGATTGTCATAAGGATCTGTGGTCAAACCGCGGACGTTTCCGCCCCAGGGACCATTTCCCGTCCATGAACCTACATCTCTGGTGCTTTGTTCATCTGTGGGAGGTAAAAACTGATCGTCCGGAATTTGTGATTGGTATCCCGGAACCTCTTCGCCTGTCTCGCTGGATACATAAGTTCCATACGCGGCTGAAAAAATAGCAAGCATTAGCAGGACTACAAAAGCAGTACTTTTCATCTTGGGTCTCCTCTTGGGATTATTTGACTTTATCTATGTCGTTAAATCACTTATATGCGGGACTTCCAAGCATTCATATAGCGATCATGGTCTCTTATGAACGATATTCACATGCTTCACAATCAGTATCCTTGTCAAGAAATATCTTGGGGCAATTAGCAAATTAATGAATCATTAGTTTCACAAATAGTGAGTCCATGCCTCATAACCTGCTAAACCAATGATCATCGATTCTTCTAATGTGCTAGTATGCAGGTATTTAGTCAGCAGTTTCATTATTCATTCTCACTATAACTGTCAACCAAAACAAGGAAACAGCACCTTTCTTAAACCTAAGCTTCATGGTACACATCTCTAATGATTCCCTAATCATTCCCTAATCATCCCCTAATCGGATTAGAGAATGATTAGGGAATGACAAGTGGAAGACTAAAGATGTGTATGAGGGATTTTTGAGGGGGAAACGGTGCAAAAATGTGGGGTTGAATGTCGGTCATTGCCTTAGTTTTGGGGGTTTGGGAGGCCATTTGGAGGTGGTTTATCACAAATCGTTAGGGGGGTAAGGATAGGTTGTTCATGGGTATATTGTTGTAGGTTGTGATGTTGTTTAGTGGTTATTGGGATGGTTGCCATGAGCGAGATTGCAGATCGTTGGGGGCGTTATCCCATAGCGAGGGTGCGATATCGGAAGCCAAGATATAATCACATGTGGTTGCGAGGGTGGGGTGTCGTGAGAAAGATGATAGCCCCTTGGGGGCGAAATCCCATAGCGAGGGTGCGGTTAGCCCCTCGGTTGCGTGTACCATCCATGTAGATAGCCCCGGAGGGGCGACACATATCGATCGGTGGAACATGGTTATCACGGGATCATAGGGTGTCGCCCCTACGGGGCTTTGATCCAATTCGCGCCGTTGTCCGAGGGGTTCCGCTATCGCTCCACACCCTCGCTATGGGATTTCGCCCTACGGGCTATGAGGTGGTTCTCTACGGGTTATTGATCATCCACACTCTCGCTATGGGATTTCGCCCTACGGGCTATGAGGTGGTTCTCTACGAG
>Ga0116171_10001234_pt1 | contig 25816 bp, 17 predicted proteins | sample AD_JPNHW2_MetaG_FD_89798 | JGI IMG/M metagenome (GOLD analysis project Ga0116171, IMG submission 89798) | Active sludge microbial communities of municipal wastewater-treating anaerobic digesters from Japan - AD_JPNHW2_MetaG | ecosystem: Engineered > Bioreactor > Anaerobic > Digestate | place...
AAATTTTAATGTTGTTGTTCTACTCATACCGTAGCGCCTCCACCGGGTTTCTCGTGGCCGCCCGCCAACTGTGCCAACTCACCGTGAGCAACGCAATTCCCAGTGCCAATATTCCGGAAAGGGCAAAAATCCACCAGCTTAGCGTGGTTTTATAGGCAAAGTTTTCGAGCCATTTGTTCATGGCATAATAAGCAATAGGAGTGGCTATTACAAAGGCAATGGCTACCCATTTTATAAAGTCTTTGTTGAGCATGGCCAATATTTCCGTGATTTTGGCGCCGTTTACTTTTCGCACCCCAATTTCTTTAATTCGTAAAGTGCAGCTATAAAATGTTAATCCGAATAATCCTAACGAGGCGATGAAGATGGCCAGGAAGGTAAAAAGACCAAATGTTTCTCCAAATTTTCTATCGGCACTGTATAGTGAAGCAAATCTTTCATCAACAAAATTATGTTGAAAGCTACTTTTTGGAAAATTTTCTTTCCATTCCGTTTCCAGTTGCTTAATCGTTTTTGATATATCCGATAATGAAGTAACATTGTTTAGTTTTACCAAAACCCCTGTCATACGATAATTTTGACTGTATCTTAAAATAAGTGGTTCAATATTATATTTTAACGAAAGAGAATGGTAATCTTTCATTACTCCCTGTACGACCCATTTTTGCCCCCAGAAATTGACCGTTTTATCAAGCAGGTCTGCCGGATGAAGAAAGCCTAATTTCAGGGCGGCAGTTTCATTTACTATGATTTTATTTTTGTTTGTCCCCGAATTTTTTGAAAATGGCTCTCCTGCAAGCATTTCAATTCCCATCACCTGCACATAATCTTCGTCCGCTTCGGCGGTATACCATTTTGTTTGTCCTTCCTGTGTTCCGTCAGGAAAAGTAATTCCCATGAAATACGAGGTGTTATCATCATTTCCGGGATAAGTTTCTGCAACAGATACTGCTTTGACAGTAGGCAATTTAGTAAACTCGGTTTTTAATGTTTCAAATGCGTTACTTGGATTTTCTTTTTCATCGAGGATATTATTTCTTATGGCAATCACTTGGTTGAGATCGACTCCCAGAGGTTGATCCGAAACAAACCTCATTTGTTTAAAAATGGTAATTGTGCCAGCCAGAAGAACAATTGCCGCCAAAAATTGTGCAACAACAAAAGCGTTCCTAAATCCTGTACTCCGGGAATTTGCCGTTATTTTGCCTTTCAGAATTTTAACAGGTTTGAACCCTGCCAATACAAAAGCGGGATAAGCACCTGAAATCAAGATTCCCAGAACCAGGATACCTGCCAGCAAAAGAATCGTCTTTCCACGAAATATTTCTGTTGTCAGAGGTTTACCTGTAAATGAGCTAAAATAAGGAACCAGTATCAATACAATGGCAAAGGCAATTACAACCGCCGCCAGATTGAGTAATAACGATTCAAATAGAAACTGGGTAACGAGTTGTCGTTTTTTGGCTCCAGCTACTTTTCGGACTCCTACTTCCTTTGCTCGCTCAAGCGATTTTGCATTACTAAGATTCACATAATTTAACCATGAAAGCAAGAGAATAATAAATGTAACAGCAATTAAAAAACGCATCTGAACGATACTCCCATTCGTTTCCGCTTCAAAAGGTTTATCTGAATGCAAATGGATGCCGGTAAGCGGTTCGATATTATGTCTTTCCTCTGTTGGTGGAATCTTCAATTCTTTTATTTTCTGTTGTAATTCAGCGATATTTGCATTTTTATCGACCAATAAAAATGTGAAGTAATTATTGTTGCCCCAGTTTGGTTCCGGACGATCGAGCGGCCAGTTTTTCATGGTTTGAATAGAACCCAGAAAATTGGTTTTCAAGTAGGTATTTTCGGGAATATCCTTCAGAACACCGGTTACTGTAAGATTTGTTTTTTGTCCGCCGTAAAAAGTGGTTAGCATTTTCCCAACAGGATTGGTTCTTCCAAAAATGCGGGATGAGGTCTTTTGAGTTAATACAACTGTATTAGGTTGGTTTAAGGCTGTTTCAACGTCGCCTTCTACTAAAGGGATTTCAAATATATCAAACCACGAAGGATCGGTCATATAACCATTTTGTACTTCGAAGGATGAGTTTTCAATTACGAAGGACGACTTTTTTAAATGATAAAGCCGGACAAAATCTTGTATTTCGGGAAATTCCTTTTTAAGGGTTGGACCTGACTCATTATAAACCTGCGCATCTCCTTGTTCGAAATGATCACCAGTTTTATAGTCCATGAAAACCCTGTAAATGTTTTCTGAGTTTTTGTAAAACCTGTCATAACTAAATTCATAACCCACATAAAGCAATATGATGATAAAAGACGCAATCCCAATGGCAAGGCCCAAAATATTAATAGTCGAAAACATTCTGTTTTTCAGTATGTTTCTAAAGGCTATTTTTAAATACATTTTTAGCATACACTATCTTTTAAAATTTTAATTTATTCGTACCTCAACGCCTCCACCGGATTCCTTGTAGCGGCTTTCCAGCTTTGCCAACTCACCGTGAGCAACGCAATTCCCAGTGCCAGTATTCCGGAAAGGGCAAAAATCCACCAGCTTAGCGTGGTTCGGTATGCAAAGCTTTCGAGCCAGCGATTCATCATATACCAGGCAATGGGCGTGGCAATAGCAAATGCCAGGACTACCCATTTCACAAAGTCTTTATTCAGCAAAACCATAACCTCCGTGATTTGCGCGCCATTTACTTTCCGGATGCCGACTTCTTTCAGCCGTTGTTCCGAAGCGTATGCAGCAAGCCCGAATAAACCCAAACAGGAAATGAGAATGCCAATTCCGGCGAAATATTTTGATAAGGCAGAAACACGTTCTTCGGCTTCGTACAATTTTTGGTAGGCGACATCCAGAAACTGGTAATCGAATGGAAATCCAGGGTTGAACCGTGCATACAGGCTTTTCAATTCAGCGATGGCTTTCTGTTCTTGTCCGGCTTTTAGTTTAATCATTACAGTCATTGTTTGTGGGGGATCGTAGATGATTGCCAGAGGATTAACTTTTTCGCGAAGCGATTGGAAATGGAAATTTTTTACCACACCAATAATTTGTTTTTGTTTGCCGTTGTAATTCACGATTTGCCCAATGGGGTTTTTAAGTCCCATAACATCAACGGAAGCCTGGTTCACAATTAGTTTGCCGTTTTCATCGCTGAATTTATCCGAAAAACTTCGTCCATCAGCTAATTCAATGTTAAGGGTTTCAATCAGGTTAACGTCGGCCCGCATCACTTCAAAATTAATGTTAGCCTGCGGGTCTTTCCCTTCCCAGTTCATACCATAGGTTGAGGAAGGACTGCCTACCAGGCTCGACGAAAGATCCGAAACATTGGCTACCCCTGGAATTTTTTCGGCTTCGGCCACGAACGTTGGAAGTTTTTGCGCTACATTTCCTTCTTTAGCAAAATAAATGACATGGTCTTTTTGATAGCCCAGGTTTTTGTTGTGGATAAATTGAACCTGCCTGTAAACCACAATCATTGAAGCGATGAGGACGACTGAAATTCCGAATTGAAAGACAACCAGTCCTTTTCGTGCCCAAATTTCTCCTGAAGAGCGACTGGGTTTGCCTTTCAGAATAGATAATGGATTAAAACCCGAAAGATAGAGCGCCGGGTAAAGTCCGGTTAAAATGCCTGTTAGCAAACAAATGCCAACGACAGGTAAAAGAAAGCTGGCGTTAAAGATCAGGTGAAGTTGCTTACCGGTTATCAGGTTAAATTGTGGCATGAATAACCAAACCAAGAGCAGGGAAATAACCATTGCCATGAATGTTAGAATGATGGCTTCGCCGGTAAATTGAACGATGAGCGCCTTTCGACCGCTACCAACTACCTTTCGGACGCCAATCTCCCTAAATCGCTTCGAAGCTTTGGCCGTAGCGAGATTGATGAAATTGATTCCGGCAATGAGTAATATAAAAATGGCGATTAACGAAAACAAACGGACGTATTCAATGCGTCCCCCGGATTCAACTCCATTGGAATAGTCGCCGTGTAAATACCGCTGCGAATAGGGAACTGCAAACAGGCTGATATTCGTGCCGCTTTTGGTTTTCAGAAAACCTGAGATTTCGCGGTTCAGTTTTTTTACATCGGTGCCTTCGTTTAACACAATAAAAGTTTGCGGGGCGTGGTTTCCCCAATGAATTCTCCGCCCAACAGCTTCCGATAAATTAATCCAGGCGTCGTAGGTCAACACAAAATCAAACTGAGCGGTTGAATTGGCCGGAGTTCCTTCAAAAATCCCGGATACTACTGCATTTTTCTTGATGTTAAAAAACTGCCACTGAAATGTTTTGCCAATCACATTTTCAGTCGTTTTAAACAGCGATAAGGCTAATTTCCGGGAAATAACCACAGCGTTATTATCGCTAAGTACCTGTTCTGGATTACCCTGCAACAGGGTGTACGAAAAAGCCTTGAAAAAATTGGGCTCAGCAAACTGCCCGGCAGCTTTTACCAGATTGTTGTCGTCGGCCGACACCGTAAAATTTCCGAGCATACTTGCAGGAGAAACAGCTACAGCATATTTTATTTCGGGAAATTCAGCAGCAAGGGTTCGGGCCAGCATATCCGGGGTATATTCCTGGGTCAAAATACCTTTAGACATGGCCTGGTTCTCCATAACCTGGTACAATTGTTTGTCGGTTTTATGGAATTTATCCACGCTCATCTCGTCTGCTACCCACAGGAAAATCAGGATAGCACAGGCAAAGCCGGTGGCTAAACCAATCAGGTTAATGAAAAACGAATTACGGTTTCTCCTGAAATTTCTGAATATTAATCGAATCTGGTAACTCATCATGGCTTTTAAATTTTAATGTTTTATACAGAATCAGGGTTTCACCTCAAGTGAAGCCCTGATTATTCGTATCCGTCTATTCGTAGCGTAACGCCTCCACCGGGTTCCTTGTAGCGGCTTTCCAGCTTTGCCACATTACAGTAACCACCGCCAGCGTAATGGCTATAAGCAGGGCCAGCGCAAAAGTCCAGATATTAAGCTGGATGCGGTTTGCATAGCTTTGCAGCCAAAGGTTCATGATATACCAGGTAGCCGGAATAGCAATTGAGGCGGCAATCATTCCGGTAAAAATGAACGGTTTTACCAACCGCATGATGATCGATTTTTCGTCTTCGCCCAGGCATTTGCGAACACCTATTTCCTTGGTTTTTTGCTCGGTCAAAAACATGACCACACCAAGCAACCCCAGGCACAAAACAACCATAGAGAAGATCGAGAAAATCCCGATTAGTTTTTTCAGACTAGTTTCGGTTTCGTACAATTTGGCATATTGATCATCGACAAAGCCATAGTTTACCGGATAATCAGGCTCAATGGTTTGGCAAATACCGGTAATCGATTTTATTGTTTTGTCCATTTGGCTGGCGTCAATCTTTAAAATCAGGTAATTCGACGACCAGCTTTGAATTGGCTGAATGGCCATTGGCCGACAGGTTTCCGACAACGAGTTGTATTCAATGTTATCTATAACCCCAACCACTTTGTAGTCGGTGCCATAGCCTTTCAGTATTTTTCCCGTGAAACTATTCCAGCCAATTGCATCGGCAAATGCTTTATTAATAACAATGCCTTTTTGGTCACTGCTGAAATAACTGCCTTCGATCAGTTTCGCTCCGAGAGTTTTTATCATGTCCTCGTCAGTTTCCCAATTGGTAACAAGCGGTTTGAAACCCGGATCTTTTCCCTCCCAGTTCCAACCTTCGCCGTTGTTGCCAATTGTTACCGGCAGAAAACTTGCGATTGTAGAGGAATAGACTCCTGAAGTTCGTTCAGCTTCTTCTTTTAGCGCTTTTGCCTTTTCTTTAAGTTTTCCGTCAAGGCTCACGTACAGAAGCTGGTCTTTGTTAAACCCGACATCCATGTTTTGGAGAAACATGGTTTGCTTCGAAATGATGAGCGTTGAAGTAAGCAATATGATTGAGACCATGAAAATAGTAACCAGCAGGGAGTTTCGGAATATTCCTCTGCTTTTCACCGAATAGAAGCTGGAATTCAGCGTTTCGGTTATTTTGAACGACGACAGAAAAAATGCGGGATAGCTTCCGGCTAGAAATGTGGTAACCAAAAAAGCCAAGATCAATATAGCCAATGGTTTGAATGTCAAAAGGCTAGAAAATGAGATTTGTTTGCCAATAAGCTGGTTGAAAAGCGGAAGACCTAAAACGGCAATAATTAGTGCCAGTGCCAGCGCCAAAAAACACAGGAAGGCAACATCGGAGTACACAAGCTTAATGATGTTACCACGTGTTGCCCCGATTGATTTGCGCAGTCCGGTTTCCTTGGCTTGTTTAGTCGATTTGGCAGTGATCAGATTTATGAAGTTGAGCACAGCAGCCAGTAATACCAATATTGCAATGAGGCTGAAAATCCGGACATTGCGAATATGTTGCTGTTCGTACAGGTATCCGTTTTTGAAAAGATAGGCTCTCAGGTAATTTGTCGATTCAGGTATCTCTTTTTGTATCCGGCGGGTGATTGTTGATGCCACTTTATCAAATCCGGCCGCCGAAGTTAGTAACCCGAATGTTGTGAATCCGTTGTTATACCATGTGGTCAAAAAGTCGTCGCGACCATAAAATATTCTCAGATTTTCGAGAGGAATCACGGCATCAAACTGTATCGAAGAGTTTTGAGGGATGTCTTCAATCACGCCAACTACGGTCATGTCTTTCTGATTGTTGTAGCGGACGATTTTTCCTACCGGATTCGAATTCCCGAAATAGTTTGCTGCTGTGGTTCGGGTAAGCACGATCTGGTTTACTACCTCCGGATTTCCTTTTGTTCCGTAGATAAAAGGCAGGCTGAAAATGTCGAATAGCGAGTTATCGGAAAATGCAACGCCCTTCATTTCTTTTCGGCCATCAGCAGTAAGCAGGCTTTTAAAGTAAGTGGGTATATAGCGACATGAGTTTTCAACTTCGGGATATTCTGCTTTTAGCGATGGTCCAACCGCTGGCGGGCAACCGTTGAATTTAACCTCTTTTGTGCCTCCTTCGAGATATGCGTGAACTACAAAAATACGGTCGATTTTTTTGTGAAACTGGTCGTAGCTGGTTTCGTCGTTTACCCAAAAGAATATGTAGAGTACACATACCAGTCCGGTTACCAATCCGGCAATTCCAAACAAGGTTGCCGCTTTGCTTTTTTTTAGTTTTCTGAGTGCGAGAGAAAGTGTTTTCATTTTCGGATGTTTAATTTTAATATCCGTTTTGTTTTTGGGTTTATTACTCGTAGCGTAGCGCTTCTACCGGGTTTCGTGTAGCGGCTCTCCAGCTTTGCCAGCTAACCGTCAAAAGCGCAATTCCTAAGGCCAAAATTCCGGCTAAAGCAAAAATCCACCAGCTTAGCGAGGTTCGGTAGGCAAAGTTTTCGAGCCATTTGCTCATGGCGTAGTAAGCTATGGGCGCGGCTATTACAAAAGCAATGAGTACCCATTTCACAAAGTCGCGGTTAAGCAGAATCATTACTTCGGAAATTTTAGCGCCATTCACCTTGCGGATGCCAATTTCTTTTACTTTTTGCTGAATGAAGTAAAGCGACATGGCAAAAATTCCCATCGACGAGATGATGATGGATAGAATAGTGAAAGCCCCGATTAGTCGCGACTGTTTTACTTCGCGAATGTACCATTGGTTCACTTCGTCGTCTATAAAGCCCGAATCCATTGGGATGCCGCCGGTAAACGATGCTTGTGCTTTCTTTATGCTTTCGGCTGTTTGGGCCAGGTTTGCGCCATCGATCCTGACTATAATCTTCCATGCGTCATCAGTTGGCTGTAACTGTCTGATGATTAGTGGTCCTATCTTTGTTCGCAACGATCTGAAATTAAAATCTTTAACAATGCCCAATACCGGCAGGTTATCTTTATAAAATGGCACAGTAACAGGTTTGTCGCCCAATTCCATTTGCTGAATAGCAGCTTTATTGATCCACACGCCGTTTTTGCTGTAAGCTGTTCCGATTGCGTCCACTTTCATACCAAACAAGTTGAAATAAGCGCTGTCAACAACAAACTCCTGAAAACTAACCGGTTTTTCTTTATAATTGAACGATTGGTTGTTCCCGCCATCTATTGGAGTTCCGCGACAAAACGAAACTTCTGCAACTCCCGGGATGGCTTTCATCACATTCCGGAAGGCATCCTTTTGCGACGATTCAACTGTATTTTCCATCCAGAACAAATTATTGCGATTGTAGCCCATGTTGTAGTGTTGCAAAAAATACGACTGGCGCGCAATGGTCCAGGTACAAACCAGCAAAACGATAGCAATGCCATACTGAAATGCAATCAGCGCTTTGGTATATCCTTTTTTGCTGGTACGGAGTACGTTTCCTTTCACCACCTCAACCGGATTTAATTTATTGACTACCAAAGCTGGGATGATTCCTGAAATAAAGCCTATTGCGATAACTATGCCAACTATTTGTACAACGAGCGCAATGCTAATCTGCGATTTGAGGTTAAGCTGACAACTCATTTGGGCATTAAAAAACGGCTCAGCCAGAAAGGCCAGTGCAATTGCAATAATCGTGGCAAAAAAACTAAGTGCTACCGATTCGCTGATGTGCTGGCGCAACAACATGCTTTTCGATCCGCCCATTAATTTTTTGATGGCAGTTTCCTTACTTCTGAAACCGGCTTGTGCAACCGTCAGGTTAATGTAATTGATGATGGCAATCACAAGAATCAGGATAGCAATTCCTCCAAATAGGAAAATGGCTACCCGGCTGTTTTGCTTAATCGCCGGCGACGATTCTTTGGCGAAATACACATCGGCGAGCGGTTCCATCGTCAGTATTTTGGCAAAATTTTGGGTATAAAGCCAATAATCTTTTTTGAATTGGGCTAGGATTTGAGAAGTTTTAGACGGCAGATCAGTCCCTGGTTTTGCCATCAGGTAAAGCCCAAATGAACTGTTGCTGTTTGAGGTGAGTAACTCTTTCCATCCCCAAATATCAGCCAGCGCCTTGAAATTAACGATGGCATCGTACTTTTCGAACTGAGTATTGTCGGGAAAATCCTGAGCAACCCCAGTAACCAGGAAGTCGAGCTTATTCATGGTGAATGATTTGCCGACAGGACTTTCGCTACCATACATTTTTCGGGCAAACGATTCACTTAATACAACCGAATTTTTGGTGGCCAAGACCTGATTTGCGTTCCCTTCCTTCAGTTTAAACGAAAACATGGAGAAAAACGACGAGTCGGCCAGCATGTATTTAAAGCGGGTAAGCTCATTCCCCCTGAATTTTGCATTTCCGCCATTTTCATAAATGCGGGTAAATGTTTCAATTTCAGGATATTGATTTTTAAGTGTTTCGGCTATCATTGGTCCAAAGGCAGCCCCGTTGTCGCGGCTAAGCCGGTAAATGCGGTCTTTGTTTGCATGGAACTGATCGACCGATAGTTCTTGCCGGATGTAAATGCTCAGCAAAAAGACGAACATGAGCGAAACTGCAAATCCGAAGATAGTCACGAAGGTGTATATCTTATTCTTTTTAAGATGATTAAGATATATTTTGAAATGATTTCCCATTGTATTTTATTTATCAGTTTTTCAGTAAACCAATCCTGAAGGTTTTAAAAACTTTCAGGGTCTTTAAATATTTTAATCCTATCTCAGCGCCTCCATCTATAATTATATAATCAGGGTTTCACTTCAAGTGAAGTCTTGATTACTCATAGCGTAGCGCCTCCACCGGGTTTCGCGTTGCAGCTTTCCAAGACTGAAATGAAACGGTGAGCAGCGCAATTCCTAAGGCCAGAATTCCGGCTAAAGCAAAAATCCACCAGTTGAGTTCAGTTTTATAGGCGAATCCTTCGAGCCATTTGTGCATAATGTACCACGAAACCGGCGTTGCAACCACAAATGCGACAAACACCCATTTCACAAAGTCGCGGTTGAGCATAGTCATTACTTTCGAAACCTTTGCCCCGTTAACCTTGCGGATGCCGATTTCTTTAATTCGGCGCTGGCAGGCAAACATCGACATGGCTAAAATGCCCATGCAGCAAATTACAATGGCACTGAACGCAAACAGAGAAAACGTACGGCGGAATTGCAGTTCCGATTGGTACAACTGCTGAACGGCCTGATCGAAAAAGTTGATTTCAACCGGGAACGATGGCGAAAGGCTTTTGGCTTTAGCCTGAATATCCTGAACCGACTGGCTTAATGCTTTGTAATTGCCGGTTTGCAAACTCACCAGGCAATAAGTCGAAAAGGGCTCATTGCGAATTGCCAATGGCAGAATGGGTTTGTTGTACGACTGGTAATGAAAATCTCTGATAATCCCCACAATTTCCAGTACACTTCCATTCATGCTCATGAATTTGGTTCCCAGCGGATTTTGCAGTTTATTTTCGCGGATAAAACTTTCGTTTACCACTACTTTGTTGGCATCGGTAGCTATATCGCCAGAATAGAGTCGGCCTTGAATGAGTTCCAGTCCGGCAGTTTTGAAGAAATTGGCATCGGCGTTAAAAGTATCGTAGAACACTGTTTTTTCTTCGCTTCCACCAGTGGTTTTGGTTTCCCAGTGCGAGATAATTTCGCCCGGAAAATATTGTGCAAAAGAGATTTGACCAACGTTTGGATTTTCGCTAATCATCTTTTTCAGCACATCTTTTTTTGCCATAAGTTCAGGCGTGAGTTTTAGGCCAACAATATTCTCCTGATTGATGCCCAGATTCGAACTTCCGAAATCAACCTGTTTCTGGATAAGTATCGTAAAGGCAATCAACACGATGGCGATGGCAAATTGAGTGGTTACCAAAATACTGCTGGACGTTTGCTTTTTTGCTGGTTTGGTAATTCCTTTCCGGAGGTTATCAATAGCCTTCGAGTTTGAAAGCTGGAGCGCAGGTATCAGACTGAATAACAAGCTTAAAATAAAGGCTCCTGCCACAGAAATACCGATAAACTGGAAAGAAAATATGTAACCCAGGTTAAAGTGTATGCCGGTGTAACTGACAATGTTAGTGATAAATAGAGCGATTAAAGCCATAGCCAGAAACACGGCTAACAGGAAAAACAGGAAAGCCTCGGCAATGACTTTCGAAAGTATGGAAAAACGACCGGCTCCTGCAACTTTCATCGTACCGATCTGGCGCACGCGCTCCACCCATTGCGACGATGAAATATTGACAAAATTCACCAAAGCTATAACCAAAACGAGAGCTGCCACCAGCAAAAGAATCATCACTTTGGTGCGGTCGCCGCAACGCAGGTAATTGGCGTTGAACAGCGAAAACTGGGTGAAATATAACTTGTTGAATGGTGTGAGTCGCGCTTCAGATTTTTTGGTCTTCATATCGGGAGGAAACAACGCGGCGATTTTGGGCGCAACCGCTTCCGGATTTGTACCTTCTTTCAGCAAAACAAAGGTTTGGAACAGGCAGAACGGCCACACTTTAAATTCGGCTTCGTTGGGCATCACAATCTGGCGGGTTGCCATCGATGTTAGTGCACTGAACGACAAGCTGGTGTTGGCTTTCGGCTCTTCGATAACCGCTTTTACCGTGAGCGTTTTTTCGTTATTTAGTTTCAGTGTTTTGCCAATAGCACTTTGTTTGCCGAAGAGTTTTGCGGCCAGCGATTGGGTAATTACCACTGTCAGAGGCTCAGAAAGAGCGGCTGCCGGATTTCCTTCAACAACTTTGTAGCTGAAGAATGTGAAAAACGAAGGGTCGGTAAAAAGCAGATCGGAAGTAATTGGTTCCTGGTCTTCGGCCTGAAAAACAGGTGCTTCCCAGGTGCCTGCAATGCGCAAAGTCGATTCCACTTCGGGAATATTCTGGTCGATGGCATCTTTCAAAACCCCCGGTGTATAAATGCGGGGCAGGTTTCCCGATTCGGAATAAAGGTAAACCCGGGCACCGTTCTTGTGAAAATGATCGGTAGTCAGTTCGCTATAGGCGTAAACCGCCAGCACAATGACCAAACTTAGGCTGAGCGCAAGCCCGCCCAGATTAATCAGGTTGGTGACCGGTTTTCGGCTAAAGTTTCGGTATATCGGCTTTAAAATGTTTCTCATGATTTGTTTTTAATAATTGTCTGAATCTGGATGAATAGGATTATCGGATTTTCAGGATTAAATCTGGTTTATCTTTTCATCCTGAAAATCCTGATTCAGACATTTTTTTCATCTTTCCGGATAATCCCGTCTTCCAGCCGGATAACGCGGGTGCCGTATTGGGCAAACTTTTCGTTGTGTGTAACCTGAATGATGGTCATTCCTTCGTCGTGAAGGGCTTTCAGGTTTTCCATAATCATTTCGCCCTGAGAAGAGTGCAGGTTTCCGGTAGGTTCGTCGGCCAGCAAAAGTTTGGGTTTGCCAATAATGGCGCGGGCAATACCTACCAACTGCTGCTGTCCGCCCGAAAGTTGCTGCGGAAATAAATCCTTCTTTGCCACCATGTTAAACCGGTCGAGCAAATCGGCGACCATGGCTTCACGATCTTTTCCTTTTACACCTTTGTAAATGAGCGGAGTCTCAATGTTTTCGTACACGGTCATTTCCTCGATGAGGTGATAGGCCTGGAAGATGAAACCCATGAAATTGCGGTGGTAATCCACTTTAACTTTTTCTTTCAGGTCGAGAACCGATTTGTCGTAAAGTGTGTATTCGCCAGCCGAAGGTTGATCGAGCAGCCCAATGATATTGAGCAATGTTGATTTACCCGAGCCACTGGGGCCCATTATGCTGACAAACTCGCCTTCAGCGATGTCGAGGTTAACAGCTTTCAAAACGAATGAACGTTGAAATTTCGAATCGTAATACTTGTCGATGTTGTTTAAATGTATCATGTTGTTATTTTTAAAATTGTCTGAATCAGGATTTACCAGATTTAATGATTTACAGGATAAAAAATTAATGTTTTCGGAATAAGCGCTTTATCTCCAGGCTGGTCGAGCCAAAATTGATGAGCAGTCCTTTGTCAATTTGGTAGGCCGTCAGATAATTCAGTGCCTGGGCCAAATGAACTTCCTCCAGTTTAATGATTGCTTTTAATTCAACCATAACTTTACCAGCAACAATAAAATCGGCTCTTCTGGTGCCAACATGAATTCCCTCATAATAGATTGGCAATTCCTCCTCTCTTAGAAAAGCGATGTTATTTTTCTCAAGTTCTATGGCAAGGCATCGCTGGTAAATCACTTCCTGAAATCCATTTCCCAGCGAGTTGTGAACTTTCATGGCACAACCAATGATTTTGTAGGTCAATTCATCATCTATTTTCTTATCCATTTCTTTGTCTTTATCCTGTTAATCCAATCATCCTGCAAATCCCGATTCTGATTTTTACTCATACCTCAGCGCTTCTACCGGATTGCTCATGGCAATCTTAATCACATGATAACTGATGGTGACCAGTGCAATGATGGCAACCAGCAAAATCGAAATCAGGAATACAGTGATCGAGAGCGGTTCTTTGTATGCACCTGGCAAAGCTTTGTACAGGTAAGCTGCGGCCGGACAACCAAACAGTATCGCAAAGCCAATCATGGCAATCACTTCAGCCGAAAGCTGCCAGTAAACCGAACCCACCGAACTGCCCAGCACTTTCCGAACACCAATTTCCTTGGTGCGGCGTTTTACGGTGAATAAAATCAGTCCGAAAAGTCCTATTGTTGAAATAACTAAAGTAACTATGGCAAAAAAGATGAACATCCGTTTCATGGTTTGCCAGAACGAAATGGCAAAGTCGAGGTAAAAGGCCACCCCGAAATCTTTGAATTCGAACGGATCGTTCGGGAAAATACTTTCGAGTTCTTTTGTAACCGCTGCTTTAGCTTTCGGCTCATCGCCGGCAAACCGAACGGTAAGCAATGTCGATCCTGCAATCTGATTGTCGTTCAGGAACATGACGTATGTTGGAATCGGGTTGTGCACCGAGAATGGATGAAAATCCTTCACCACTCCAATCACCGGATACGATTTGCCATACATGGTAATCCGCTTCCCAATCGGGTCGCTCCAGCCAAAAACCTTCAAAGCCGTTTCGTTGATGATGCAAGCCTCCTTATCAGCCGGATATTCCTTCGAGAAGTTTCGTCCGTAAACCAGTTTCAGGTCGTAAGTTGGTATAAAATCGTAGTTCACGTAGTTGCGGCTCAACATTTCTTTTTCGTCTGGCGCGGCGCCTTCCCAGGTGATATAACCACCTATGTTCCCAACAAACGGAATAGTGCTCGAATAAGTGACGCCTTCGATTTCAGGATGTTGCAACAGTCTGTTTTTTACCGTTTCGAACGACTGCTTGTCTTTTACATTGATTTCAGTGTAAAGGATATTTTTGCTGGCGAAGCCCAAATCCTTGTTCAGCATGAAATCGACATGGTTGTAAAGGATGAAGCTGGCGATGAGCATGAAAAGCGAAATGGAAAACTGCGCGGCCACCAGTATTTTTTTCACGTTGACAGAACTCACTCCATTGCTGAACAATTTGCCCTTCAGTGCTTTAACCGGATTGTATGACGAAATGACAAACGACGGGTATAAGCCGGAAAGAACGCCCACCAAAAGGCTGACTAGCGCAATGAAAATCAGCAACGGCGTATTTGTCCACAACGAATACTCGAGATTTTTATTCAGGATATGATTGAGTAGCGGGAACGACATTTGAGCTACAAAAAGCGCCAGGAGGGTGGCAAACAGCGTGTGCAAAACGGTCTCGGCCATAAACTGAGTGGCAAGTGCTTTTTTCGACGAGCCAATCACTTTTTTGATGCCTATTTCCCTGGATCGCCCGGTTGAATTGGCCAGCGAGAGGTTCACGTAGTTTACACCCGAAAGGATCAGGATCAGGGTCGCGGCAAGCGAAAGAATACCAAGGCCAATAATCATGTCGGCCTGACTGTTGGGCGAAATATGCAGTTTCGACAGAGGATGCAGGTATGGCGTGCTTTTCCCAAAATTCTCCACGTTTTTGAAGGCATCCTTTATTTTGGCATCCACCAGTTTTGGGTCGGGGCCTTTTTTAAGCAACACATAGTTGTCGAACGAAATATTGGTCCAGTTTTCGCTGTAATTCGGCTCGCCACTCAATACAGGGTAAGTTGACAGCGATACCAGATAGGTTGCTTTCAGGTTCGAATTCTGCGGAAAATCTTTGTAAACAGCGGCGACCGTCAGCGGGAAACGTTTGCCAATGATCACCTGTTTGCCAACCGCATTCCCATCCGGGAAAAGCTTCTTCGACAGCGTTTCTGAAATGGCAATGGTGTTTGGCTCCGTCAGCGCATTGTGCTTATTGCCTTCCTTCAGCTCAATTGTAAAAATGTCGAAGATGCTGTTTTCGCTCCAGTAGCCGTTTTGCTCGTACAACTGGGTTCCGTCGGGCAGCGTAAAAAACTGGCCTGAATTGGATCCGCCCGACACCTCGCGCATCAGCAGCACTTTTTCAACTTCAGGCAAATCTGCCATCAGGTGAAAACGGTAAGCTGCCGGACTGTAGGTGCAAAAGTTGGTCGGGTAAGAGTCTTCCTGACGAGTTTGCACACGATAAATCTGGTCGTAGTTCTCGTTGAACTTGTCGTAATTTAGCTCGTGACTGACCAGTTCGCTAAACAGGATGAAGACCGCAAATCCGATCACCAAATTTGCCAGGTTGATCACCGTGAAAACCTTGTTGTGTCGAATATTCCGTAGAACGTTGATGAAAAAATGCTTGATCATGGCTTTGAGCTTTCAAATGTTTTTGTTTTCTGTTTCCTGAAATGCCAGAAATCGTACCGAATTTATAATCAATTGATATTCAATACTAAAATTTATCATCCACGTGTCCTTCCGTCAAAATATTTGACAGAATTTGTCTATTTGTTTGTCGCAGATGTCTGAATCAGGATTTCTCGGATTAAGAGATTTTCAGGATTACTATTTTTGTTTTTAAATCCTGCTCATCTTTCCATCCTGTAGATCCTGATTCAGACCTCCTACATTTCGGCCATCTGTCGCTTCACTTCTTCGGTAATAATTTGCCCGTCGAAGAGGTTTACTACGCGGTGAGCAAATTCCGAATCGTGTAACGAGTGGGTTACCATTACAATGGTCGTTCCCTCGCGATTTAGGTCGGTGAGCAAATTCATTACTTCCAACCCGTTTTTCGAGTCGAGATTACCGGTGGGTTCATCGGCGAGGATCAGTTTTGGATTTGCAACAACTGCCCGGGCGATGGCCACACGCTGCTGCTGTCCGCCGGATAACTGCTGTGGAAAGTGTTTTTTTCGGTGGCTGATTTTCATCCGCTCCAGCACTTTTTCAACCATATCCTTGCGTTCTTTGGCACTCATTTTTAAATAAATGAGTGGTAACTCAACGTTTTCGTACACATTCAGTTCGTCAATCAGGTTAAAACTTTGGAATACGAATCCAATGTTTCCTTTCCGGAGCAGGGTGCGGTTGCGTTCTTTAAAACTACCAACTTCCTGTCCGTCGAAAAAGTATTCGCCTGACGAAGGATTGTCGAGCAGCCCAATGATATTGAGAAGAGTTGACTTTCCGCATCCCGAAGGACCCATGATGGCAACGAATTCGCCTTTTTTTACATGAAGATTCACGTTATTTAGCGCACTGGTTTCGATTTCCTCGGTACGAAATACCTTGTTTAAGTTTACTGTTCGTATCATAATAAATGTGGAAATGGGAGAAGGGAGACCGAAGGCCGGATCGTGGAATCGGTGCCTTTCCCCGGTTATTAACTAAATCGTTCTTTTCTAGTCTTGATTAAATTGTATAATTGAGCTGATATTTTCTTTGTATTTTCAAGCAACGCCAAGTAATCAGGCTCGCCTAATAGCCCCAATCTAAATGCTATCTGTAATTGTGTGCGAACTTCCCCTGCTGAACCTTTGGCAATAAACAGAAACTGGATAAACTCTTTGTTATACTGCCTTTCAAAGCCTTCAGCAATATTTGACGGAACGGAAACTGATGCCCTGCAAATCTGATCTTTAAGTGAAAATTCTTTACATACCTGAAACTTGTTATAAATATCAACGCTTAACGAGATGGCATTTTGCCAAACTTCAAGATCTTCGAATTTTTCAATCTTTGTTGTCATAAAATTTTCATTTTACTTTTTTACCTAAAGTTATAAAGATCTATACATTGGTTTTCCCTTTTCCATTCTGCTGTTTCCGTTTTCCCTTTTCCGTTCTCCTATTTCATTACTATTCTGTCGTTTGTCCCAAACATTTCATAGCCCGAAGTGATGACCTTTTCTCCCGGGTTGAGGCCTTCCAGAACTTCGTAATATTGAGGATTTTGTTTTCCAATCTTGATGTTCCGTTTGGTGGCTTCGCTGCCATCTTCGTTCAGTACATAAACCCATTGGCCGCCTGTGCTCTGGAAAAATCCGCCGCGTGGCAATAATATTGCTTTACCCGATTCGCCCAGTTCCAGTTTAATGTGATAGGTTTGTCCGGTTCGGATATTGTCGGGTGTTGTTCCTTCAAATACAAGGTCAATTTCGAACTGCCCATTGCGAACGTCGGGGTAAACTTTGCGCACTTTCAGGTTAAAATTGGTTCCATTGCGGTCGAGTGTGGCCGGAAGGTCGCGTTTCACCCGGTCGATGTAATGCTCGTCGATCAGCGCTTTGATCTTGAAGTTGTCGAGAATGTTGATTTGCCCAATCCGTTGTCCTTTGTTGATTGATTCTCCGATTTCGGCATCGAGTAAGCCGAGCTGTCCGTCAACAGGGGCTTTTACGCTGAGGTCTTCACGCCTTTGCTGAACCGCTTTTAGACTTGTTTGCAAATTTCCAAGACTTTGAGTGATTTGCATTTTCTGGTTCTCGTGAAAGATCGAGTCCTGAATCATTTTCAAGTAGATCAAATCACGGTTTTTCTTCGATTTAAGATAATCTTCTTCTGCTTTTAGAAAATCTTCTTTAGCAATTAGTCCTTCTTCAAACAGCGACTTTTGCTGTTCGTAATTACGTTTCAGCCTCACAATATTGTAATCGATTTCAAGCAACTGTTGTTTATTCTGTATTTTCTGCTGTTCCATTTGTATCTGGGTATTGCGCAACTCGTTGGTTTGGTAAGCCATACTCGATTCGCTGTTCATGATGCTCAAATTCAGGTCGTTGTTTCTCAATTTCAGGATGATATCGCCTTTTTTTACCATTTCGCCTTCTTCAATCAGCTTTTCTTCCACTTTCCCGCCTTCTTCGGCGTCCAGAAAAATCGTTGTAATTGGTTCAACGTTTCCAATCACCGTAATGTAATCGTTAAACTGGCCGTCTTCAACGGCGCTTATAGTAATTTTGTCTTTTTCGGCTCTAAAGGTTGATCCGCTTTGAGTGAAAATAACTTTATATAGTAAAAATCCCAAAACCAGGGCGATCCCAATCCAGATGAAATGTTTTGGTCTCAGTCCCTTTTTCTTTTCTATAACTTTGTCCATTCCCATGATGATATAGTTTTTTTTGTTTTTAATCTTAATTGTTATCGTTGTTGTCTTTGTTTTCAGGTTTTCGTTGTTAAAAAAGTAAGAATCTGATCTTCAGGTTCATTATTCTTCCCAAAAACACTTTCCTGAATAAAAATCAAGTGCTTTCTTTTTCACTTCCCATTGCAACCGCGATTTTAGAACCTGGTTCTCGGAGTTTGCATAGCGGTTTTTGGCGATGTAAAAATCGACCACACTTTCAAATCCCTGCTCAATTTTCTTTTCTGCTGCATGGAAAGCAAGCTTGTCGGCTTCGAGTTGTTTTTGGTACTGATTGTATTCTTTTTCAATGGCTTCGAGTTCGTTGAGGTTGTTTTGCATTTCAAAATATAGTTTCTGTTTCTGTTCGTCGAGCTCGTTTTGCGCTTGTTCAACTTCAAGTTTTGCTTTTGCGATGTTTGAGCGGTAACCCCATTTCCCAAAAATTGGAATGCTAAGCGAAGCTCCCAAATATTGGCTGAAGTTGTTGTCAATTTGCGTATTAAAACCAATTACTTTATTGGTGTTGTCTTTGTTTGTTTCGCTGTAGCCACTGCCAATTGACCCATTTGCAGTGAGCGCTGGATAGAGGTACGAGCGGTTGATCGACAACTGTTTGCGAGTTGCTTTCAGCTGTGCCTGGTATGATTGAAAATAAGGCGACCATGCAATGTACGAGTTAAATAGATTTTGTCTTTCCGGAATTTGAGACGCAATTACCGGACTCTGATCTTCGGCAAGTGCCAAACGCGCAGTGTCGGTTAGGTTCATGTATTGTTTCAGCTGCAGATCGGCAGTTTTCAAATAATTTTCAGCCTGAATACGCTTTAATTCTTCGCTTTCGTAGTTGGCTTTCATCTCAAATAAGTCGGTTTTCGATTTCGTCCCGAGTTCCACTTGTCGCTCAACTTTTTTCAGGTTTATGCCCGATGCTTCAACCTGTTTTTTTGCAATTTCGAGAACACCTTTATAATAGAGTACATCGAAATAGGAGCCCATTACCTTGAAAGCCAGGTCGTCGGTGGCATTCAGCTTATTCATTTCAGCAGCTTTTTTTCTGAATTTCTGGTACTCAATCTGGTTGATCAGTTTAAATCCATTGAATATGGTCATCGAACTTCCAAGGTCGAAACTGGTATTAAAAAATTGAGTATTTACAATCCCGTTGGTGTTTGGGTCGATCGAGCGTCCGAAGTTGAATCCGGCACTGGAGGAGGCTGAAATCCCAGGTAGCAGGTTCCGTTTCGATTGACTGAAGTCTTCCGCAGCCAGCTTTTCTTCAACCTCCATTTTTTTCAACCCGATGTTGTTTTTAAGAGCAAAGGAAATGCACTGGCTTAAATTCCAGGTGGTTTGAGCGAACAGTGCATTTCCAACCGCAAACACTAAAACTTGAATGAGTATGAGTTTTCTGATCATTGCTTTTATTTTCGTTTGTAACAACAGTGCCAGAATAATGCCAAAATATTAAGTTGCAGATATTCAGTATTATATAAAAGAAGTCCTTGGCTTCAAGTAAAATTAATAGACAATAAAACGTCAAAAAATTTTACAGATGGTTGATTTTACACAAATCAAGCTCTAACTTTAAACGAAAAAATGGCCAAAGGAAATATTTTGATTGTTGACGACAATAAAAGCATTCTGAGTGCTTTGGAAATTTTGCTTATTCCCGAATTCCAAACGGTAACCACCTTATCCGATCCAAATCAGATTCCTTCGGAACTCAGAAAACGCGACTACAATCTGGTTATACTCGATATGAATTTTAACGCCGGTATAAATACAGGTAACGAAGGTATTTATTGGCTGGGCCGCATAAAGGAAACAAATCCTGAAATTTCGGTGGTAATGATAACGGCTTACGGCGATATTGAACTGACCGTGAAGGCGCTGAAAATGGGCGCTACCGATTTTTTCCTAAAGCCATGGGACAACAATAAGCTGCTTGCAACACTGCGTTCGGCGCTTCAGCTAAACTGGTCGAAAAAGGAGGTGAGTCAGCTTAAAGAGAAGGAGAAAGGCCTTAAAACAGAACTTAACCGCGATCAGAAATTTATAATTGGCTCGTCGCCACAGCTTATGGCGGTGCTCAACATGGTTCGGAAAGTGGCAAAAACTGATGCCAATGTGCTGATTACCGGCGAGAATGGAACCGGAAAGGAATTGATTGCCCACGAAATTCATCGTTTGTCTGATCGCGCAAACGAAGTGATGATTAGCGTTGATATGGGCGCTGTGAGCGAGACTCTTTTCGAAAGCGAGCTTTTTGGCCACGTGAAGGGCGCTTTTACCGATGCACGCGACAATCGCCCGGGAAAGTTTGAGGTGGCCGACAAAGGAAGCCTCTTCCTCGATGAAATCGGAAATCTTCCTTACCATCTTCAGGCCAAGCTTTTAGCTGCGTTACAAAATCGCAAAATTTCAAGGGTTGGCTCCAACCAGCTTATTCCGATTGACATTCGGTTAATTTGCGCGACTAACAAAAACCTCGAGCAAATGGTGGCCGAGGGCGGTTTTCGTGAAGATTTGCTTTACCGAATCAACACCATCCAGATTGAAGTTCCGCCATTGCGTGAGCGGGGAAACGACATTCTGGTTCTGGCCGATTTTTTTCTGAAGAAATATACATCGAAATACAACAAGCCAAACCTGAAAATTAACCAGCAGGCGCAGGATAAGTTGATGAAATACACCTGGCCGGGAAATATTCGCGAATTGCAGCATACCATCGAAAAAGCGGTCATTCTGGGCGAGGGGAGTGTGCTAAAAGCCGAAGACTTCTTTATGCGGCCGGTGGTGCAAGGCCGAAGTAATGATACTGAGATGACCCTCGAAGACATGGAAAAGCGAATGATAAACCAGGCAATTGATAAAAATAACGGCAATTTGAGCGCCGCTGCCGAACAACTTGGAATTACGCGTCAAACTCTGTATAACAAAATCAAGAAACTGGGCCAATGATAATCCGAAATTTCTACTTTCAGATAGTAATCAGAACTCTTTTGATTGTGGCGGTGAGCGCTTGTCTGGGCTGGCTCGTTGCCTCCGGAATGTCGTTCTCTTTGATTTTTGCTGCCGGCATAATCGATACAATTTTCATTTTTCTGCTGATTCACTTTTTGAACTCAACTAACCGGAGAATAAGCTATTTTCTTGAATCGGTTCAGAACGACGATTCAACGCTCACCATACCAACAAACATCTCCGATAAATCGATACTCGGAATTTACCAGGGATTGAACAAAGTAAACCGGCAGATTCAGCAGTTAAAAATAGAGAGTCGCCAGCAAGAACAATATTTCGAAACTTTGCTTGAGCATGTCGCCACAGGCATTTTAACATACAATGCCGAAGGATTTGTATTGCATGCCAACTCGGCGGCAAAAAAAATGCTCGGAGTTGATGTATTAACTCATTTGCATCAGTTGGAGCGTGTAAACCGCAACTTGTTTCAAACGGTTAAAAATATTGGTCCGTTCGAACAGCGGTTGATTTCGGTTACCTCCGAGCGGGGAGTTGTGCAGCTTTCGTTAAAATCGACGTCGTTTAAGGTAAAAAACAACGAGCTGATTCTGCTCTCCATTCAAGATATCAGAAATGAGCTAGACGAGAAGGAACTTGACTCGTGGATGAAGCTGATTCGCGTTTTAATGCACGAAATCATGAATTCGATTGCGCCAATCACATCTCTTTCTGAAAGTTTGTTTAATTTCTTCACCATCGATGGTAGGCCGGCAACGCCTGAAGAACTGAGCGAATCTAAAATACAGGCTACTTTGCGCGGATTGAATGTAATTAAGGAACAGGGAAATGGTCTTATGTTGTTTGTTGAGTCGTACCGCAAACTGACGAGGCTTCCGAAGCCAAACAAAAAACTGTTCAGGTTCGAAGAATTGGCAACTCGCATAAAAGTGCTGTACTCGTCGCTGGAAAACAGCAACATGGTAAAACTTTCGGTGGTGATTAATCCGCCAGAACTGGAGCTTTTTGCCGATGAAAACCTGATCTCGCAGGTGCTTCTGAATTTGACCAAAAATGCACTGCAAGCCAACGAAAAGAACCCGGAAGGAAAGATTTCGATAATCGCCGGAACTAATCAGGACCGACGGCTGGAAGTTCGTGTGATTGATAATGGTCCTGGTATCGCTGAAGACATTCTGGAACAAATTTTTGTGCCTTTTTTTACGACAAAGGAAAGTGGTTCGGGAATCGGGCTTAGTTTGTCGCGCCAGATTATGCGTTTGCATGGCGGAACGCTTCATGCCAGATCAATTCCGGGTAAGGAAACCGTATTTTCAATGATCTTCTGATAGACGAATCTCACGACATCAGTCTTTATAATTCGCAATAAAAGAGCCTATCAACTTGTCAGTCGATAGGCTTTTGTGTTATTCTTGTTTCAGTAGTTTCTTATTTCTTTTTGGGTTCGGGTTTAGCCGGTACTTCAGCTTTTTTGAGCGCCAGCCCGTCGGGCGTCATTGTCCAGGTTTTCCCAATCATATCGCCATCCCACATGTTTTCAACATTCTCGATGTCGTAAATAATGTCTTTCATTTTAGGGTTCAGGTAAACCGATTTTCCTTCCGGAACTTTCAGCGTCAGCGTAACTTCCTGATCGCGCCATTTGGCTTTTTCGTTAAGCAAATAGTAAGGATCGAAATTTATTGTCGAATCTTTCTGGCTAAAGTTGTATGTAATGTCTTCTACATTTTTCTGGGCAATTTCGCTGTTGCTTCCCCTGGCTCGCTTTTTAATTAACATCAGGTATTCGCCGGTGCTGCTTTTCTCGATGGTGAATCGAGGATGACCCAACAATTTATCTTGCCCGTTCACAGTTGCAATTTTCATGTGGTTGAGCGAAAAATCTTTGTCGATCAGCGTTTCGTACAAATCGTCGTTCACTTCGAGGTACAAGGTTTTACATGTTGTGCAATCCACTTTTTGAGTGACGGTTTGACTGGTTTGTTTGCTGAAATTGGCTGCTTGATTCACTGCTACAAAAATCAGGACAACGAGGGCCGCAAGCCACAAACCGAAGGCACCCAGTCCGATCAGTTTATTGTTCGTTTTGTATCTGAATAACAATTTAGTACCTACGAAAAGAATCATCAGGATTGGAATTCCGACCAAAATGGCGATGGTAATCAACGACAGTGCATAAGCGCCGGGGCTAACAAAGTAATTGAGGACTGTTGCCATATTGATGTCTGTATTCCAGCCCAGGTTCCAGGCCCCGCCGTGCAAGAACGAGTGACCGACTGCCATCGAAGTGATGAACCCAATGAGCGATGCAATTCCGGCGATGATCAACACCACGCCAAAAACGAGAATGAATATGCGCAGAACAACGCGCAGACCGCTTCCCACAGTGTCGCCAAAGCTGTCGAGGCGCGAATTGCCTTTGTCGTTTTTAAACTTATCGTAGTTGTCTTTTACTTCGCCCACGTCATCTTTAATCGATTGTGCAATGTTGGTAACGGTGGCTTCTTTGCCCTGCATTTCAAGCTTTTGTGCGGTGGTTCTGGCTTTAGGAACTACAATCCAAAGAATAAGGTAAACCGGAACCGAAGCGCCACCCATAAACAATACCAATACAAAGATTATTCGCAAAATAACCGGATCTATGTTGAAATATGTCCCCAATCCGGAGCAAACTCCGCCTAAAACCCGGTTTTCGCCATCGCGGTATAAACGGCGGCGTATTTTCTGTTCCGATTCTGGTTGGCTGGCTTCCTCTTTCGGCTTGCTGGGCTCTTCTTCTTCCTGTTCCATAAAGTCTTCGGGCTTACCCATTCTTGCAATAACTTCGTCGACCATTGCATCGGTAATTACTTCAACTTTGTTGTTGGTTTTCTCAAGGAACAGCTCCGAGATGCGAGCTTCAATGTCCTGAAGTATTTCCTGCCCCTCAACTGCGGCGTTGAAATGCTTATTGAGCATGTGGAGATATTTCTGAAGCTTTTCGAAAGCGTCGTCGTCGATATGAAAAATACTGCCGCTGATATTGATTGTAAATGTCTTTTTCATTTTCTCTAAATTTTTGGGTTATTGCGTTATACTGAAAATGACCTATTTGTGTTCCTTGATCATTTGAACGGCTTCAACCAGCTCGTCCCACGAAGCGCCCATTTCTTTCAGGAAATAACGACCTTCATCGGTCAGTTCGTAATATTTACGCGGTGGTCCCTGCGTCGATTCTTCCCATTTGTAGGCAAGTAACCCATCGTTTTTCAGGCGGGTAAGCAGAGGATAAAGTGTTCCTTCCACGACAATCATTTTCGAACGGCTAAGTTCGTCGATAATGTCGCTGGCGTACAAAGGTTTTCCGTCGATTACCAGCAGAATGCAGTATTCGAGAACTCCTTTGCGCATTTGAGCCTTTGTATTGTTTAAGTCCATTGTTTGTCCTCCTAAAAATTGGTTGTTGATATCCTTTTTTGAAATTGGCGGCTATTTGCCCCAATTTGGCTCATCCAGCATCCGATCATTAGATCTGTTTGCCCCAGTTTAATCGAAAGAAAGGAGATTGTTTTTTTTACTGGTTTGTTTTCTGTTTTCTGAACATTGCTCGTCTTCATGGCTCTGAGGTTTGTTTCAAATTTGTTTCTGTTTCCTGTTTTGTTTCCTGAACTGTTTTCTTGTTTCTGTTTTCTGTTTGACAGAAGGTTTTTTGTTTGGTTACAGCTACAAAGAACTTTTTTTAAACTTATACCTTCTCTTACATTGTTTTTGGCTTTACAAACATACAAATAAAAGATGGAACTATGCAACACATAGTACTAAATTTTTTAGTTATTTTTAAAAATATTTTTATTTTTGCTTAAAATCAGCAAGTTAAGTTGATAATTAAAAAAATAAAAAAGAGAAGTGAGGCTAAGTTTTAAGCTTCAGTTGAGCTTTTTTCAGAAGGATTCTTCTTTGTATAAATATCGATGGCTACTAAAACAGCAGAAAAACCCCAAAAAGGAACCGAAAGCTTATCGGTGTCCAGAAAGTTATTCATGGTTCCGTGAATGTAATAGGTGATTAGGCCAAGTAAAGCGCCCATTGCGATTGTCTTCATTTTTTTATCGGTTGCACGGGAATAGGCCCTAACTCCGGTATAAATAACGGTCGTTAACAATACCAAAACAAATAAAGTCCCCAGAAAGCCTGATTCTGCTAATGGACCAAGGTATTCGCTGTGTGCATTTCCTCCGTTTGCTGAGTTGGTGCTGATAATTGTCCGATCGGCAGTTATTTGGTAAGGCGCATACTGGAACATGTAAGTTCCGGGGCCATACCCGAAAAACGGCTTATCTTCAAACATACGGATCGCACAGCTCCA
>Ga0116171_10001236_pt1 | contig 25799 bp, 21 predicted proteins | sample AD_JPNHW2_MetaG_FD_89798 | JGI IMG/M metagenome (GOLD analysis project Ga0116171, IMG submission 89798) | Active sludge microbial communities of municipal wastewater-treating anaerobic digesters from Japan - AD_JPNHW2_MetaG | ecosystem: Engineered > Bioreactor > Anaerobic > Digestate | place...
AAGTAAATTACGCATCTGCGATAGGCGAACGCCGGGAGAATAAAAATAACAGGGCTTTTCTCGAAACGCGCAGGATGACGCACGACATCTAGAGCAGCCTGTCCGCCGTAGCCAGATACAATATAATAGTTAGGCGAAGGAGGATCCACGGTAGAAAGAACACAAACTTCTCGGAAAGAAACAATCGTCTGAACGACAAGCCTCGTGTTTACCCAAGTATCACAAGAAATAACACCGGTGCTTTATCCGTATATTGTGACGAACATTTACTACAGGCCCCCACAACGGTTCAAGCGACTTTATCCACTATTATCTCACGTATCTTAGCGCGGGAAACTTTACGCACTATAAATTCGGCGTTCCCGTGTTTAAGATGATCCTCGGCCTTCGGGGTTTTGTTGAGGCGGGATAAAAGCCAGTCATTTACGGTAATATTCTTCCCGGGGATATCCAATCCTACTACATTATTCAGATCCGCTATCATAAGTCCGCCGCCGGCGACATAACGGCGTTCCGATATCTGATACAGATATGACGGCAAAATATCATATTCGTCGTTTATATCCCCCACTATGGATTCGATAATATCTTCCATAGTAACTATCCCCGTGATCTTGCGGGTATTGTCTCGGACAACAGCTATATGCTGATAATTCTTGATCAGCGTGCTCAAAAGATCCGTAAGCGTAATACTTTCATTCACGGAAAATATCGGCCGGCATATTCCCCTGAGATTGGGCATCCCCGGATTGAACTGAAGCACACCCACTATATCCTTAAAATTCACATATCCTATGATCTCACCATTTTTATCCACGTCCATGAGCGGGAAACGCGTATGGTGATGTATATGCGATTCCAAAAGCGCGTCCGTAAGGCTCATTGCAGTAGTCAGGCATTTAATCTCTCCTATAGGGACCATCACATCCGTAACGGTCTTCGCGGAAAGTTTGAGCCCTTCCTCGACTATGTTTTTCTGTTCGGTAGTTATCATTTTGTTGATATTCGCAAAGCGCGCTAACACCGATATATCGTTCAGCGCCCTTGATTCAAACGACTGTTTTTTCTTTTCCTCGAAAGGTTTATTAAGAAAATGCGCCAACATAACAACAGGCGTAAAAAGCTTAACCAAAAGATCCAGTGGAACCGCTATTATCCTTGCGAAAAATTTATTATATCTTACGCCCAATGTTTTGGGCATAATCTCGGTCCACTGTATCATGACGAGCGAAAAGACTATAGAATATACCGCCACCCATTGCGCGCCGAAAAGCATATTGAACTGTGATCCGGACAGCGCCGCGCCTATCGTATGCGCAAATGTATTCACTATAAGGACCACCGCTATGGGTTTTTCGATGTTTTCCTTGAACCTTTTCCAGATATCAGCGACGCGCGGATGTTTCTCTGACATTTTAGCGATATCCGTGACCGATAAGCTCAAAAGACAGGCCTCCAGAACGGAACACATAAAAGACACGCTCAGAGAGATCAGAACAGTGATGATGAAAGTAACCATTATTTTTTCACGCCTTTCTATATTTTATTCATCATATAATTGATCCTTATGGATTCCTTATACAGATCATATTTAATTTTCGCTATCTTACTGTTTATATTGATATTCTCGCGGTTGGATTTTTTATATACTATGAAATAATTCTCAACCTGCGAAAAAAGCTCCACCATTAATTTATGGAGCTGTCCAGCCTCGGGCGGGACAGGATATGATGCGTTATTATAGTCATTGATCCATAAACTTATTTTCTCCAGCGCCGACTCCGCCTCCATATATCCGTCGGAAAACTCACGAAAAAGCCCGTCCAATTTACCGGCCATACGATCCGCGAGGTCCAATTGATGCTGAAGCTCTGCCGGATCAGCCTGCCGGGGCTGCTCTTGTTCCTGCGCTTCCGGCGATGGGCAATAAACCGTCATCATCGTAACACACAAAATTAAACACGCAATAACGATCTTCATAGTATCTGCCGTTTAAGCAGGTTTCTTTCCTTATTAAATATTCTTTCCGTTTTTATCTGTAAAACAACTTAGAGTAATCAAGTATGCCACTCAGCATCATCTGTATACCGATAGTCGCTACAACAAGTCCCGTTATCCTGATAAGCGCACTTATTGTGTTATGTTTAACCAGCATATGCCCTATATACTTCGAAGACAACATAACCATAAGGTTAACAAATATAGCGACCATTAACGCGATCACGGTGACCCAAAACCCGTATGAGGCCGGAAAAGACACTGCCGCGGTTATAGAAGCCGGGCCAGCTATCATAGGCGAAGCCAAAGGTACAATGGACAGATCTTCCAATTTCTGTTTGTACCTTATTTCATAGAACACACCTTTATCCAGCGCCAAAAAACCTTTAGAAAGGAGAACAAGCCCTCCGGCGATCTTCAACGAATAAATATCTACCTGAAAAACATGTTTAAAAAGTCCGACCCCAAGGACCAGGAACGACAAAAGTATCACGGCCGCCGCTACGGACGACTTAACACACACGGGTACAAGTTTACTGTCGAAACGATTCCTGCCTGGCAGAGAAAAAAGCAGGAACATCTTGCTGACGGGATTAATAAGCGCCAAAAAAGCGAGCGAACATTCAAGGACAGATTTAAAGGATATTTCCATAACGCGGATCACACCCCTTTGTTTCATCCGGCATTGTTATCGCACCTTATTTTTATTACAACCTTTCTCACATCTTCCACGTTTTTCAGCGAACAACATGGCCTGTGATAATCCCCGGGCTTCAGCAAAAGAAACTTACCTGGCCTTAAGATGAATGACAAATATTCTTTCGGCGTATCGATGAACATAATATCTTTTTCATCGGAGTATGGTTCCTTTATCCGCGGATCGGGAAGAACGGCAACATCGAGCCTCTCCTCTCCGGAAAGGACTATCTGTACGTCTATATATTTCTTGTGCCCTTCAAAAAACAACGTATCAGCTGGTTTTGTTTTATAAACGGACACCATCGCGTACATCTTGTCCCCGTCTATTTCATACCGCCCGTTATCCTCGCTGGGCCCAAACCCATCGATCACCTTATTAAGACGATCAAATATCCCACCCGCAAGCTTGATATCATCTATATCACCGTATATCATTATCTCTCCCTACACCCGCAGATATTATACACTAAAAACATATCGCCCTAAAAGTATACAGGTAAATACTTATAATTCAATGACTGCGGGAAAAACGCTATTCGGCATCATTCTTTCTGGAAGAAGCGGCCCTGAAAAGCTCGAATTTATCGAGATATTTTTCCTGTATGCGCTGCATGTAAAGAAAAAGACCGGGCGTAACGAACAACGTAATTACCTGCGAAAAGATAAGACCTCCGACTACAATCAGACCGAGCGGGATCCTTGAAGACCCGTCAGCTCCGTATCCAAGGGCTATCGGCAAAGCCCCCATTATAGCCGCGAGACCTGTCATAAGAATAGGCCGGAACCGGATGACACTCGCCCGGCAGATCGCCTCATAACTTGTGATCTTTTCCTTTTCAAGAAGCTGATTCGCGAAATCCACCATCATGATCCCGTTCTTCGCTACAATACCAAGCAGCATGAACACCCCAACGTACGCATAAAGCGAAAGTTCAGAACCAAAGATATAAAGCGTAGCCAAGCCTCCTACCGTCGCGACCGGCAGGGTGGTCAATATTGTGAAGGGGTGCATATAGCTTTCATACAATATCCCAAGAACGATATACTTGATAAAAATCGCTATCAAGACCAAGATACCTAAACTTGCCATAGCTTCCTGAAACTGTTCGGCTTCACCCTGCAAAAACCCCGTGCATTCGGCGGGAAGAACCTTAGCCGATAATTCCTGAAGCGCCTTCGTCGCGTTACCAAGCGGGACTCCCGGTTGAATATTAAAAGATATCGTCGCGGAACTTAGCTGATTATAATGCGGAACGTTCTGCGGCCCGACGTCCTCGGTCCATCTGGATATCGACGCGAGCGGCACAAGCGAATTGTTCAGCGAAGACCTAAGATAAATATGGAACAGATTCTCCGGATCCTCCTGGAAACTTTTCTCAAGTTCCACGATGATCTGATACTGGTCGATATCCGTCTTGTATGTCGTGACCTTGCCTCCGGCATACGATAAAAGAAGTGAATTCTCTATATCTCCGGCAGTCAAACCGAACGTCGAAGCGCGATCCCTGAGAAGTTCCAGATCCAATTCCGGCATATTAAGCCTTACACTGTTCTGAATATCCACGAACATCGGTATAGTTCTCATTCTCCGTTCCAGTTCAAGCGCCGCGGAATACAATTTATCCATGTCGGGACTTACCATAACATACGAATACTTATTGCCCGAAGCCGTACTTTCCCCGCCGACGCTCAATTTCAGCGTCGGGATCGGTTCCATAAACGTCAAGCCAAACGGGACCATATACATCTTTTCCCTGAGCTCTTTGATCATCTGCGGCATCGGAAGGCGCTTGCCCGCCTCTTTAAGCCTAACGACGAACATACCCGTGCTCTGATCGGCCCCCAGATTCATTCCGGAAACCGTTATAACGCGGGAAACATTCGGATCGTTCATTACGATCTGAGTGATCGCGTTCTGGAATTTCTGTATACCTTTTGTGGAAATACCCAGTTGCCCCATCATAGCCGCCGATATGACGCCGCTATCCCCTTCCGGAAGAAAACTCTGCGGTAATATAACGAAGAAAAGCCCCGTTCCAAAAAGACAAAGCGCCCACACGATCAAAGTTATTATAGGTTTAAGCAATATTTTCCTTAGAAGCCTGTCATATCCGGCGATTATACCGCCAAGGAATTTATTCATGAATTTCTGAAGGCCGGTCTCCTTTACCTCTTTCCCACCCTTGAGCATACGCGCGCACATCATCGGCGTAAGAGTTAAGGACACTATTCCCGAAGCGAAAATGGTCACAACTACCGTTACAGCGAATTCCCTGAAAACACGGCCGATCGTTCCACCCATGAAAACGAGCGGAACAAAAATGATCGCCAAAGACAACGTCATCGAAACAATGGTGAACCCTATCTCCTGCGCGCTTTTTATCGCGGCCTGAAGCGGGTTTAAACCTTCCTCCTCAACAATGCGCACGGTATTTTCAAGGACCACGATAGCGTCATCCACTACAAACCCTATGGCAAGTATAATTCCCAAAAGCGAAAGGTTATTAAGGCTGAACCCCATCGCCTGCATGGCGATAAAAGTCATCAAAAGTGACAACGGCAAAGTAACCGAAGGAATGATCGTATCAGAAAGCCTCCCAAGAAAAAGAAAGATCACGATGATAACCAGCGCCAGAGCTATCAGGATAGTGTTTTTAACGTCGTCTATCGACTCGACTATGGTAGTTGATTTATCGTAAAAGATCTCAAGCTCAACGGACGCCGGCAATTCTTTTTTTAGATCTTCTATTGTTTTTTTTATGCGCTCCGCCAGATCCACGGTATTGGAACCGGCCACGCGTGATATGGCAAGGATCACCGCATTCCGCTGTATCTCCTTTGTTTCCGAAATAGCCAATATCGCCTCGGTTAGATCGTTCTCGACAGATTCAGTGCATATGGCTACATCCTTCATCCTGACCGGGGCATTATTTCTATACGCAAGTATCAGATCCTCATAGTCCTGCGCCTGTACAAGCTGTCCGGCCGGCTCGATCGAAAATGTCCTGTATTTGCCGTTCAAACTGCCTCCGGGCGTGGTGACCGTACCCGTCTTGATCGCGCCCGCGACATCGTTCAATCCTAATTTAAAGGCAGCCAATTTATTCGGATCGACCTGTATCCTGATAGCCCTCTTTGAACCCCACACCTGTACCTGCGACACCCCATATACCATGTAAATTCTGTTACCGATGGTGATATTCGCATAATCATACAATTGCCCCGGCGTAAGTGAATCGCTTGTAACCGTCAGGTACATTATAGGCGCATCACTGGGATTAGTTTTTGTGTACGTCGGCGGAGCCGGAAGATCCGTAGGTAAATTTGCCTGAGCGCTGGATATCGCGGCCTGCACATCCGGGGCGGCAAGATCAACACTTCGGGAAAGATCGAACGTTAAAATTATGGACGTAGATCCTTCGGTATTAGTCGATATAACACTCCTTATCCCGGGGATCTGCATGAACTGTTTTTCAAGCGGCGTTGCTACCGCGCTGGCCATAAGACTAGGACTGGCTCCCGGATAACTTACCGAGACCGAAATAACCGGCGAATCGACTACAGGGAGATCACTGACCGGAAGCTGCATAAAAGCCGCGCAACCGAATATAGCGACAAGCACCGAAAGGAGCATTGTCATTATCGGACGTCTAATAAAGTTTTCGGATAAATTCATATCTTACGATCTTCGCCTTAACGAATTATGTTTGTTACTGCTTGGATCCCGAATCTTCGCTGGAATCCGACATTTCCACGGCCTCTTTTTTCATCTCTTCGGTGATATCTACGATCAGAGCGCCGGGGCTTAACCCCAGCTGCCCCTGTGTCACGACTTTCTGCCCTTTTTCTATACCGTCCACCGCTATAAAATCCTCATATCTCTGTTTTTTCTCAACCATTTCCATCTCAACTTTATTATTCGGATCGACTATAAACACATAATAGCCTTTCTGTCCAAGCCACACCGCTTCATACGGAACAAGAACAGCATCCTTTTCTATCCCCAGGATCAGTTTGACCGTTATGAATTGCCCGGCCCAAAGCCCGTGTTGTGTATTATCGACCGTAGCACGTAAAAGTATAGTGCCCGTGGAATTATCAACGGCATTATCCAAAAAATTCAATTTCCCTTTGTATGGCCCCTTAGTATCCCCGGAGACCACTATCTCTACATCCAACGTATTTCCTTTCATCGCTTCCCTGAGAGCCGGGAGACTGCGTTCGGGAATAGTAAAATCCACATACAGCGTATTTATGCTTTTTACATTCACCAGAGTAGTCGCGGCACTGGCCGTAACAACGTTCCCCGGATCGACAAGCCTTTTGCCGGTAATACCATCTATCGGCGACGTTATGGTACAATAATCCAGATTTATCTTGGCCATCTCGACCTGAGCCTGATCAAGCCTTACTTTCGCCTCGGCGGCCGCCGCGTCCATACTATATTTTTCGTAATCTTGTTCGGATATCAAACTCGATTTAACCAGTTTTTTATTCCGTTCCAAAGTATCCTGTTTCAGCTTAAGATCTATCTGGTCCTGCGCAAGAGCCGCCTCAGCCTTATCAACAGAGGCCTTATACGTCGCCGGATCGATGGTAAAAAGAACATCGCCCTTCTTGACCATATCTCCTTCGTTAAAGAACGCCCCGAGTATTTTTCCGTCGACCTGCGGGCTTATATTCACGTTATTCAACGCGGCGAGATTCCCGAAAGCCTCAACATACACCGGCACGTCTTTGGAAATACTCATACCGGTCTGAACCGGACGCGGCGGGATCTCCATTTTTTTCTTCGGAGTAAGCACCCCTTTCGCTATAAAAAAAACTGCGATCGATGCAACAATGATCCAGATCATAACTTTATATGAAAATTTCCCTTGGGAAGTCATTCTAAGTTCCTCCTTGGATTGACAAAGGTCACTTCTTCACGTCATGCTTAGCTACAAAGGCTTCGCCATTCGCATATAACGCGCCCATAGCGTGGTTAAGCTCCACAAGCGCCACAAACAGATCTTTCCTCGCCTGTATGAATTTACTGCGCGCCTTTGAGAGATCGTCCTGCGCCTGTACAAGATCCAACATGCTCTTAAGCCCGGCATTATAGCTCTCGAAGGCTAGTTCATAATACACTCTGGCGGTATTGAAATACGCGCAGCTGAAATTCTGTTTTCCGACCGCGGTCTTAAAATTATAAAATTTCTCCCATACGTCCTTGCTGGCCGCGAGTTCGTCGGACCTCAATTGTTCCGCCTGTTTATCGCGTTCCGTTTCTTTCTGTTTCAGAACGGACAGATTATAAAACCCATCAAAAATATCCCATGTAGCGGTTATCCCGGCAAAACTGTATACGTAATTATTTCCGTATTCTTTTCCGGTATTGTAATACTTGTAATAATTCGCGGCGATATCGCTGCCGGCGTTCACTTTCGGGAAGAGATCGGACATCGCCGCCTTAACGGCTTCTTCCTTGGCCTTAAAAGTAGTCCGGCTCTTATCAATATCCGGTCGCGTAATAAGCGCTTCCTCTATCATTTTTTTAATATCAGCCTTTTGTATATCCGTAGGGATATTCCACCACGGGGATTTTATCTTGATCGGGGTATCAGCCGAAAAACCAAGCACTTGGGCTAACGTCCCCTGAGCGGTCTTCAGTTTTCCTTTCGCATCTTCCAGAGAATACCTCGAATCCTCATAATTTGATAACGCCTGCAAAACATCCAATCTTGTCACCAAACCGGCCGAGAATTTCTCATTCGCAGCCTCATAATCCGTTTTAGTATTCTGAACATCGGATTCCGCGGCTTTGACCATGGCCTGCGCGCTGTAAAGTTCATAATATGCTTTGGATACGCTAAGGATAAGATCTTCGATAGATTGATTGAACGTGTAATTAGCCGCATAAAGGTTCCAGGTCTGCATACGGATGTTGGCGTCTCGTTTGCCACAATCCATCAAAAGAAAGGTCGCCCCGATACTAGGCCCATAGTTAGTGTTATTATCCGTGGGTAATTTACTTTTCTCGACCGTTTTCGACTGTTCGAGGTCGAACGTCCCTTGCACGGTCGGATACCACGCGCTTTCGGCCTGATGTTTCTGCGCTTCTACGGATCGGGCATTCTCCCACGCTATGCGAGTGGAAGGATTATTCTGAAGAGCCACAACGGCAAGTTCCAAAAGACCATATCGGCGAGATGTATCGAACTCCTGCCCTCGTATTTTCCGCCATACGGCGTCGTTTTCCTCTATTTTACTGTATTTTTTATCGAACGATGTGTTATCAGGACGCCATGGCTCCAGAAAAGTCGAGGGAGCTTTTGTAGTCACACAACCGGACAGGAAAAGAACACCTACAGAAAACAACACTCCAACGCAAATTTTATGTTTTTTAGTTTTGTCGATCGCCATATGTTTAGCAGTAATATAGTACATAAGGCAAAAAGAAGCAAGTGTGTTGAGTGAAAATGCGGTTAAATTCTATTTTTTGACGAATCGCAATATTTCACTTTTCAGTTTCTCGGCGTCAAATGGCTTAGTTAAATACCCGTTCATGCCAGCGCCCTGACATTCTTCTTCCACCCAATCCATAGCATGCGCCGTAACGGCGATTATCGGCAGATCGTTATGCAGTTCCTTCCTTATAACCCTTGTAGCTTCATACCCATCCATAACCGGCATCCTTAGATCCATCAACACTACATCGAATTTGCCTTTCCGGACTTTCTCTACAGCTTCCTGTCCGTTAGCGGCTATTTCAAAACTAAAACCGAACTCACCCAGTATAAGCTCCATTAAATATTGGTTTGATTCATCATCCTCCACGACAAGCACCTTGATGTCTTTCAATACCTGTTCCGCCATTGTCATTATCCTTTTTTATGGTTTGATTTTTTTACACGTACAGTAAAAATAAACTCGCTTCCTTTTCCAACTTCGGATCGGACCTTTATCTCCCCACCCATTAAATTTACCAGCGTCTTTGTGATGTACAACCCCAAACCTACACTTTTTTGTTTTGCGCCGGGCATGAACTCATGAAATCTCGTAAAAGACTCGAATATAAGTTCGTGTTTATCCGGAGGAATCCCAACTCCTGTATCCTTCACCGCGACTCTCAACAGAATGATCCCTTCCTCGTCAGGGGACTCCTCTAAATTGAATTCTATCCGAATCTCTCCGGATTCAGTATATTTTACCGCATTACTGAGAAGGTTGGTAAATATTTGTTTTATGCGTATTGGATCTCCATCCACACGGACTATCGGGGATGTAAAACTTTCCGATATCTTTATATTCTTGTCACCAAGTTCGCATTGAGCGGACTTCACAACATCCTCGACAATATCCCCGATGCAGAACTCTTCAGACCTAAGCGTCATCTTGCCCGCTTCTACTTTTGATATATCCAATACATCGTCAATAAGCGCTAAAAGATTGTTCGAACTTTTCTTCATTATCTCAAGATATTTTCGTTGTTTATCATCCAATCCTGTAGACTCAAGCATGCCCCCGAATCCCATAATAGCGTTCATCGGCGTGCGTATATCATGTGAAATATTCGCCAAAAATTCACTTTTCGCACGGGATGCCCGTTCTGCATTTTCCTTAGACTTCAGCAATAATCCTTCCGCCTTTTTTCGCTCGGTGATATCATCGGACACCGTGGCAAAAAAACCTTTTTTGGGCGATACCACAGAAACCCTGAAGGTCTTATTCATCGGCGCAAAAAACGTCTCGAACGAAAGAGGTTTCCCCGTCGCCACCACCGACGCATATTCTGCAAGATACGGAGCCGTTCCTGTCCCATAAACTTCCGACGCCAGTTTCCCTACGGCATTCTCGTGCGGAATATCCAGTATTTTCGAAAACGCGGGATTACAGTCTATTATCCTGTAATCCACGGCCTCCTCTTCGCTGTTATATACGATTTCATGCATAACAACCATTTCCGTCATTGAATTATATAACGCTCTGAACCTCTCTTCGCTGTCGTACAATGCCGCTTCGGACTGTCTAAGATCGGTTATATCAACCGCCGTCAAAGCATATCCCTCCGATATATCCTCTGGATCTATTAATGAGGAATTGACCAGCATGTCCCTTATTCTTCCGTCCTTTGTCCTCCATTTTACTTCCAATGTCCCACTATTATCCGGTCCCCTTGAGTAAAGCGCTTTCCCCGCACGTTCATAATCATCCTGAGAAACATAAAGTTTCAGCGTATTTTCCCCCAGCAATTCACTTTCCGAATAACCGGTCATCATACATAACCACTCGTTCACTCTGCACATAACCCTATTTTTGGCAACTGCCATCCCGACCGGGGCCGCTCTCAATATCCCCTGTATAGTTGCCATTGTCTTATGTATCTCAACATCCGCGTTCTTCTGTTTTGTTATATCTTCAAGCATACCAAGTTGACACAAGGCGTTTCCGCCTTCCCCGGAAATAAAAAACCCCCTATCTTTGACCCATATATAATGCCCATTTTTATGTCTGATCCGATATTCCATATCAAGAAATGAACACGCTTTGACCGCCTTTTCCAAAAGCCCGGATACTCTCTTTTCGTCCTCAGGGTGAACCAGTTCGTTCCATTGTTTCAACCCGCCGTTCATTTCATGCGGCGTATATCCCAGCACATTTTCGATTGTATTGCCCCAGAAAATATTTCCTGCGACAACATCATATTCATACGCGACCTGTCCGGATGCCGCGACGATCAACTCATATCGTTTCATCCACTCTTTCAATTTCTCTTCAATCTGCTTTCGTTCATTAATATCCCTGACGGATTCTATAGTCCCCATCAGTTCCCCTTTTTCATCAAATAGAGGAGCTGCTATCACCCATATATATGCCCCCTTACCGTCATATAAGGCCGGTGCAAACACTTCGGCATACAATGAATTCCCTTTTTTACAGATATATTCGTACCGGTCGGATAATTCTTCGTTTTCCCCTTTCAAAAGATCCACCAAATGCGGCCTGGGCTCACCGTAAAACGGGGCCACGGCATACTGCGATTTTTTACCGATAATATTTTCTTTTTTGATAGAAGTCATTTCTTCCATAGCATGGTTCCAGGCTATAATATTACCGTCTTTATCCGCGATATAGGTTGCATCGGGCAAAAACTCAATAATATCTTCCAACCGTTTATTAACCTCCTTCAAATTTTCGTCGGAAACTTTACGATCGGTTATATCTATTAGAACCCCGTCCCAATATTTCGGAACCCCACCGTCAAAAGTCACATGCCCCTTGTCTCTAACCCATTTTATACGGTTTTTTCTGTCTACAATACGATATTCCACATCATAATTCCCGTCTTTATCGGCATACCGCCGCGCGATATCCGATACTTTCTCCTTATCCTCCGCGCACCTCACATCTTCAATGCCTCGAACTTTATTATCGATAAAATCCGATACGGGATATCCCGTTAATTTCTCGATCTCATCATTAACTATTTTCACCACACATCGTCCATCTTCATTGGCGCATCGATATACCACTCCGGGGAGATTATTAACCAAAGTCATATACCGCGCACCATGTTCCTCCCCGATGATCTCCGCCGCCTTCTTACCCGTGATATCGGCTATCATGCTCATCATACCTGAAATGTTCCCGTCACCGTCGTAATAAGGTCTATATACGGCCGAATACCAGCCTTTTTTTCCAGTGACCGGAACATAAAACTCTTTTTCACCGGTATTGATCACCTCTCCGTTCAACACCCTCCCAGGAATATCACCACAACCCGTATCGCTAAGAAACTGGAAAATATCCAGGGCTTTTTTTCCTAGCACCTCTTTGGCTGTCACACCTGTCATCGTTTCCATATATTTATTCCATAGCAGATATTTCCCCTCTCTGTCACATACCACTATCCCAACAGACACCCCCGATATTATCGTAGAATTAAAAATACATGCTTCACGAAATACTTTTTCCTGCTGTTTAAGCCCGCTCACATCCCTGGAAAGTATAGCTACATGCGTCACTTCCCCGTCTAAACCGATTATAGGTTTCATATAATTATCGTACCATCTGCCGTTACGTTCATCGACAAAACGCACGGGTTTAGCCGTTTTTAGGACTTCTCCAAAATATTCATTTCTTTTTTGCAACAACTCCAGCGGGAACAAACTCCTGATATCCGCCCCCAGCACAGATCTTTTATTCCTGCCGATACGATCGATAAATATGTTATTAGCATAGATTATTTTCCCGGCGGGATCTATAACCACGGCCGCGTCGTCCTCCATGCCGAGAAAAATACTGAAGAGATCCTCCTGCCCCAACACCAAAGAAGGACCCTTTCTGATCCCGACAGCCTTCACAGCGCTCAGTCTGCCTAAAAATAAATTAAGGTATTCCAGCATTTTTATTCCCCATTAACCACGATATGCAAATCATGCAAAAGGCAACTTTAATGTAAAAACAAACTCACTGCCGATCCCTTCCTCAGAACGAACGGTTATTTCTCCCCCCATAAGACGCACAAGCGTACGCGTTATATACAACCCCAGCCCTACGCCTTTATATCTTTTCCCCTTAGTTTCATGATATCTTGTAAACGGGTCGAAGATGTTTTCAAGGTATTCTCCGGCGATACCGATACCTGTATCGCGCGTAGATACCCTGCACAGGCATTTATTACGATCGTCAGGCGAAGGCTGACATTCCATCTCCACATTGATCTCACCTTTATCGGTATATTTGACCGCGTTATTTAGTATATTACCAAATATCTGTTTGATCCTTATCGGGTCACCTAACAATTCCACCGTCTCTCCTTTAAATTCATATAATAATTTCACATCTTTTTCCCCTAACTCATACTTGGTATTTTCCATCAGGGTTTCCACGATATCCTTCATACAGAAAACATCGGACCGGAGGTTTATCTTTCCGGATTCTATCCTGGACATATCAAGCACATCGTCGATAAGAGCCAATAAATTTTGCGCATTATCATTTATTATCTTCACAAACTTTTTCTGTTTCTCATCAAGCTTGGTGGAACACAGCATATTATTAAACCCCATGATCGCGTTCATGGGCGTACGGATATCGTGCGAAACATTGGCAAGGAACTGACTCTTTGCCCTATTCGCCTGTTCGGCATGATCTTTAGCCGACGCAAGGATCTTCTCGGCTTTTTTGATATCGTCTATGTTCATGAACATGGCCATAGAACCTAAAAACTCCCCATTTTCGCCCATTATCGGCGTCGCCGAAACAAGACACCATACCGGAGCGCCGTCCGCACGGAGCATTCTCTGTTCATATCTGGTTTTTTTACCCTGCATTCTTTGCAGCCTATGTTCCTTATATGCCGAGATGTCTTCGGGATACACATATTCGATACCAGCATGTCCGATTATCGAGCTTTCATTTTTATATCCAAGCATCTTCAGCATACTTTTATTCGTGAACACGATACTTCCGGTCTGATCCGAAACCCATACTCCCTCGGACGCCGTCTCGACGATCTGACGATATCTCGTTTCGCTTTGAGCGAGTTCAGTCTGTATCCTTACCTGATTTGTAATATCAAGGATAACCCCGTCAATAAATGTCAGCTCCCCTTTATGATCGAATATAGGACGCCCTCTTTCAAGAACGGTACGTTTCTCGCCGCTTTTAGCCGTCAACCTGTATTGGATCTCAAAAGTCATATTCTTCTGAATAGCGTTTTTGATGACATCTATCACTCCGGCCCTGTCTTCCGGCAATATCAAAGGATCTATTGAATTAATTCGCCCGGCTCCGAGCTCTTCCGGAAGATATCCCGTGATCTCCTTTAACGCGTCATTGTAAAAACACATTTTCCCGCTATCCGCGCAAAAGATACGATATATTATCCCCGGAATGTTCTCCGCCAAAGTTCTGTACGCAAGCTCCCTTTCTTCCAGCCCCAGCTGTGCTTTTTTCATCTCCGTGATATCACGTATACTCTCTATCACCCCAACTATCTCTCCGGAAGAATCATATAAAGGTTTTGCTATCCCCCAAAGATATATTCCGGCAGACGATCTGAAATTTTCTATGAATGTTTCCGCTACAAGCACATCCCCGATCCTCTTCACATTCTTATAGACAGATTCCCATCTGTTATCTGGCAGCAATACAAGATCCGCTAAAATAGGTCTTCTTGTCCCATAAAAACATATGGAATGCTCATAATCCCCTTTGCCTATAATTCCGTCCGATTTGACACCGGTCATTTCACTTATTGCATTATTCCAAACAATAACCTTACCTTCTTTGTCCAACGCGAAAGTCGCATCCGGCAAAAAATTTATAACGTCCTCCCACTGTTTTTGTAAAGAGATCACCTTGCTCTCGTTTTTTTTCCTTTCGGTCATATCTGTTGATACATTAGCTAAAAACAACGGTTCGCCTGAATCCTGATCTTTGACGGCAAAAACAACCGCATGCGCTTCCGTCCTCGCCCCTGTTTTTAAATTTAAATACTGCACATTCCCTTCCCATAATCCTTTATTGACGGCACACGGAATGATCTCTTTTTTCACAAACTCGATATGTTCGGCGGAGAAAATATCATATATCGTATGTTTATCGACTTCATCCGGAGGAATCCCCAAGATCTCGCTTCCGGCTTTATTAAGAAATGTCATTTGTCCGCCAAAGGTAGCCATGCTGATAAGTTCACTGCTGTTTTTTATGACCAGACCGAATTTACTCAGCTCTTCTTCCAGCTGTTTTCTCCGTTCGATATCTTCTTCGAGTTTATCTTCCGTGGCCACAAGCTGTTGATTTGTGGCCATGAGCTGTTGATTCGCCGCCTGTAATTGTTGCTCGGCGGATTTAATCTCTTGATTACTGGCGGTTAGTTGTTGGTTGGAAGCCTTCAGCTGCTGTTCCGTAGCCTGCAGCTGCTGGTTCAGAGCCGTAAGCTGCTGATTGGATGCTTTAAGCTCCTCGGCATCTTTATAAAGCCGTTTATCATATGTGCCCAATCTGAACAGCACCTGTCCGCCCATAATACCCGCAAGAATAAGCACACTACAGAACATACTTCTTAATAATAGTTCATGCGGATCTTCTAAAGGCAAAATAAAAGAAACCAGTCCTTTCCCATTATGGTTAAACCAAAGATATTCTAATAAACCCGCAATGATCCACAAAAACAAGGACAAGAAAATACCTGACCATACCGTTATCGTACGCATAGTTTTAAACTTTTCATTGTTTTCGTCTATCATATTTCCTCTTTCAGAAAAGCGAATACCGGAACTCCAAAAACCAATGTCCCCAACGAATGAGCCACCGCCCATTTAAGCCAGGCCGACACTACTTCATTTGCGGGTATAAGCCCCAGCAACCATTTAAAGCCTATCCCGCCCGTGGCTGTCAAAACAGGCACGAGGATTATTATTGCTAAAAAACAGAACATCACATCTCCGAAACTACGAATGTTTATTTTTGCAGATACTCTCCACCGCATCATTCCCGCTCCTATAATTGGCCCGGCTGTATTCATAATGGCGATACAAACCGCATAACCCCACGGCGCCCCAAGAGAATAATAATTAGCGAGAATGGTACCGATAGCTATCCCCGGAGCGATCTGCCAGCCCCTGTAAAAAGCCACAACAACGGCAAGCGCCGCGGCCGGCCAGATCGGCATAGGTAAAACGCCTACATTTTTAAATATAAGCCAATTCAAATGTGAAATTAACCAATACGCCAACGCCACGGCCAGATTCTCTGCCACACCCTTCGTAATCACCGTATAACCAGCGGCAGAATTCTTTCTCATTTTCCACCGTCCACGCCGAAACGCCATAATACATGTTCCGGATCATTTCCTTCTGTATAATAAACTGTCCCGTCCACCAGGGACAAAGCAACACCTCTCCTTAAATTCCCCCCTATGGACTCATTTCTTATCGGAATATTATTTTCGAATAGTATTTTTTTTACGGACTGGATATTATTTTTGCCGACGGTATCATTATCGTCGTTAAGAACATTAGCGGCCCCAACTATGCACGTCTCAAGTCTACCACTGACACCACCAATACCTACGATATCTTTCAGCATTCTCTCGATAGCGTCAGCAGCATATTTACTTCGAGCAATCTCATTCGCAGGAGCCTTCCCCGGTAATAATATGTGCGCGATCCCCCCGAGTTTACCTATCCCGTCATATGCCACGACACAAATACATGACCCTATGGCGCTAGATCTTAATATGGCATCCCCGCGCTCGACTTTGACTTCTCCAGTTGAAACATTGATGATCTTGGCCATCGATTATCATGCCTCGATAGATCACACCGGTTGTTTTACATGGATGGTTTCTGGTTCTTTGGTTAAGAGTACAATAAAAAAGGGGCAGTTCCCGTAAACAGAACTGCCCCTGGTTATTTTACTATTGCCTCCAAAAGATATATGTTAGGAGTGAATCACGATTATTATTATCTCACTGTGTGGTATTTTTAACAACTCTTTTTTGATATTACCATTGATAGGATAGTGATTTATTCTCTTTTACGGAGAGATTCATATCTCTAGACCGAAAAGATACCAAAGCCCCGAACCGATCGCCGTCCCCTTGGCCATTTCAGTCCGGAACAGTTCTTTTATATCTTTCTTGGCAACAAGCACAACTTCGATATCTTCGGCATCCTCAAGATTCTGAACGGGATTTTGATTGGCAGGATCGTTCTCATCCACCTCGACCAAAACGGTATGGCTGTCTTCATTTATAATACCTGTATTCGATTTGAGCATCGGACTAACATACGTTATTTTACCGGTATATCCGGTTTCTTCTTTAAGTTCGACAAGCGCGTGTTCTATTCCTTTATCTGAAATACCGGCAGGAAGCCCCAGAACATAATTATTGATCGCGGGACGGAATTGCTTAATAAGAATATATCTGTTCGACGGCACCATCTTGGCTATTATTGCCAACCCCGTGACCGGCCGTCGTCTTGAAACACTTTCCCATTTTATAAGTCCGCCGTGTTTCGCTTTGAATATCGATTCTTTAAAAACGATCCATTCTCCTTCAAAAAGTATTTTTTCAGATATCATTTTCATATTATTTCCTTCTCTGCCCTATCCGGGGCCTATTAACCGTGTTATTTTGTCGCGACGGCTTTAAAGAATGTGTAGCAAAAAGTCCCTTTTGAAACCGTATGATACATGTCTTTTATCCCTTTTTCCCATTCTTTCGACTTCATCATTTTCGCGTTGATCGCTTTTTGTTTTACCCCGTCGACCATAGCAATAAAAGTATTTTTCGTAAAGCCTTTTTCCAGGCCAGGCCTAGACGGGTCCACATATATCACACGCGGATCTACCCGGATATTTTTAAAACCAGACTTTTTCAACACCGGATACAATGCTCTCCCTATAAGCGCGTCACCACCATCTTTTTCCTGCAGATCTACCAGACAATCTATAGTCTTCCGCCCCTCCCGGCTATCAGGATAAAAATACGCCGATCCGTGATCTCCTTCTATCACAGTTATCGTCCCGTTTTTTCTTAAAACCCTTTTAAGCTCTCTAAGCGCTTTACCCGGATCTTTAAGATGCTCCAAAACAAAACATACGAATACATGATCGAAACTTTCGTCCTCAAATTTCAGATCAAGAATATCAGCCTGCATAAACTCGACATTCGTAATGCCGAGTCTTTTTGCGCCGGCCGCGGCCTTATCGACCGACCCTTCGGATATATCAACCGACACGAACCTGGCGCGCGGACTATTCTTAGCCAGTATCACCGTTTGCGCGCCGACACCGCATCCGGCCTCAAGAACGCGTTTCCCGGGAGGAAATTTCGTATCACTATGCAATATGTCCGACAATGTTCCGGCCTGATCGAACAATCTTTCTTTTTCCCTGCCGGAATAACCGTGCACATACCCGTGTTTTCTCATATTCTTCATATCCCTTCTTACTTAACGGCTATCGGGACCACGACATAAACATATTCCAGATCCACTACGCCTGAATTTTTTACATCATGTTTTGTCAGTGGAGGAACATACAGCACCATATCTTTTTCGATATCAATGGCTTCTGATCCTTCACAGAACAACTGCCCATGACCGCGAAGAATAATGATCGCTTCCTCACGCTCGTCCGTATTATGTTCTCCGACGGATTCGCCTGGTTTAAGCACGACATGTCCTGATCTCATCCCGCATGTAGCCGGCGCCCCGCCGAGAATCCGCTGGTATTTATCATTGCCTTCGATTCTGACACTGATCGGTTTTCTTTTATTCATCGGTTATTTTCCCTTATTAATTAACGAAGCGGAGTAACCCGCGCCAAAACCGTTATCGATGTTAACGACCGATATCCCCGGAGAGCAGGCGTTCATCATAGTAAGAAGCGCGGATAACCCTTTAAAACTCGATCCGTACCCCACGCTAGTCGGCACAGCTATAACGGGCCTGTCCACCATACCGCCGACAACACTCGCCAGGGCCCCGTCCATACCCGCGATAACAATAACAACGTTAGCGCGCTGTATCTTTTTTTTATTATGGAAAAGCCTGTGTATGCCGGCAACACCGACATCATAAATACGATCGACTTTATTCCCTAAAAGTTCGGCCGTAATGGCGGCTTCTTCCGCCACGGCAATATCCGATGTCCCGGCCGTAATCACGGCAATCTTTTTACCTGAAATTTTACGGGGTTTACCCACAAAGATTATGCCAGCCTTCTCATAAAAAACGGCGTCACGCCTTATATTCTTAATTTCTTCGTAAACCATACCATCAGCCTTAGTCGCCATAAGAAAACTGCTCTTAACACATTTTTGAAATATACCTTTTATGTGATCGATATGCTTTCCCCTGCAGAATACAATCTCCGGCACACCTCGTCTTATATCGCGATGAGTGTCTATCTTAGCGAACCCTATATCCTCATACGGCAGATCCTTCAGAACAGCCATAGCGCCAGCTATCCCGATCCTTTTTCTAGCCACATCTTTCAGCAGTTTTTTTAACAGCAATTTTTCCATCTCTCTACCTTATCCAATGATCCATACTACCCGTACGATATCCCTCAAGATCCATAGTAACATGATAATATCCCAGACTTCGGCACTTGCAAATTATTTTTTTTCGTATTTTTTCGTTAAGAACCTTTTTGAACTCCACGGGCGGCATTTCTATCCTGAGCATTTTATCGTAAACACGCGATCTTACCTGTCCGCCAAATATCCTTCCAAGGCATTTCTCCACTTTCCGTACGCGTCCTATCTCATGTTTATCTACCTGTTGCCCGTAAGGGAACCTGGTCAGGTAACACGATCTCGATGGAGCGTCCCAACCCGGGATATTCATCATTTTTGACAGTTCCATTATATCTTTCCTCTCTAATCCTGCCTCTGCAAGCGGGCTGCGTATCCCCAGCTCTTCCCCAGCTTTACTGCCTGGCCTGTACTGCTCCTTATCTCCGGCATGAGAACCATCACACACCTCTCTCATTTTATATTTTTTCGCGATACGTTTAAGCTTCCCGAAAATATTTTTTTTGCAATAGTAGCACCGTTTTATCTCGTTATTCTTTATATGTTTATCTTTCAGTTCATCCGTATCGAGAATAATATGTTTTACTTTGAGTTTTCTTGCTATCATACGTGCGGCTCTAAGATCTTCTTCGGCACGTATAGCCGACCGTGCCGTAACCGCGATCACATTTTCTCCGAGAACACCCGCACTGACGGTAAGAAGAAAAGAGCTATCCACCCCGCCCGAAAAAGCGATCACCGCGCTTCCCATGCGTTTTATTGTTTCTTTTAACCGCCGTAATTTTTTAATATTTCCCTCATCTTTAACATCTATATGTTTCTAAACATTTTTGAGACTTACTTGGTACGGAAATCTAGACAAAATCACAGGGCTGACAACCTCTTGTATGGCATATCAGGGTAGGCCTTTCTTATCTCGGGATGGACTATATAGCCATCGGCCAAATTCATTCCCCCGGCCATTTCGGGGAAAATATTAACGCTCTCCTCCATTCCCATCGCCAACACAAGCGTGTACTGTATGTTCGACTTTTCAAGCTCTATCGCCGCGGCCTTACCGACCGCGTCCGGCATATTAGGCACACAATATCTTATATTACCGCATTCATCCAGAAAAACCGGGTTTTCATGCGTACAGGAATGCGCCCCCTCAAAATTACCACCCTGATCGAGAGCAATATCAATTATGACCTTTTTCTTTTTCCGCGAAATCCTATCCAACAATTCCCGTCTGATCTGCGGGGCTTTCCCCCCCGGAACAAGGATGCACCCTCCAATAATGTCACTTTCAATGTATTTTTCAACCAACGATTCGTCAGGGTCGTTAACATCCTCTTTAGATCTTATCATTGTTATTTTGTCTCCGTACCGGTTGAATACCCCTGAAAGCTCATCAAGTATATCTTCCCTGATATCTGCCACCGTAACGTCAGCCCCAAGCATAAGAAGAGTGCCTGCCATATGCTCACCCGCCATACCCGCTCCAAGTATAAGAGCCTTGGCCCCTTTCATGGAAATATCGGCGACCAAATCGCACGATCTGGGATAAGAACGAATTATCTTATTCCTAAGATCTTTACCGCAAGGCGTAAGATCCACGTTATCCCCCTTGACCTCGGAGTACCGGTGATACAGCATCGCGAAATACCCTCCGAGATCCCCCGCTATTTTGCTCATCGGCTGAAGCGCAGGGGTTCTTTTCCTCCCGTTCATGAAACACACTATCGTTTCATAAGCTATCGACCGCACCTTTTTATCAAGAAGTTCCCGCGTCAGATCTTTCATTTCGGGAGAGGCAAGATGCAGGTATGTGAATATAGTAAGGCCACGACGAAAATATTTAAATTCGGACGGCAACGGCTCTTTGACCTTTTTTATTATTGTGGCGCGTTTCCATACTTCCTCGGCCGTATTGACCACTTCCGCTCCGGCACGCGCGTAATCCTCGTCTGAAAAATGAGTTTTACCGGCGCCTTTTTCCACAATGACTTTAACGCCGAACATGGTAAGGAACTTTACCCCGACCGGTGTGAGCGCCACACGTTCGGCCTGGGGTTTTATCTCGGTTGGGACGCCGATCACCTCATCGGCTTCTTTGATCTTCGATACAACGTACTCGGATTTGTTCCTTAAAAGCCGCGCGTCACACGCAAACCCGGTGGACTTAAAGATATTTTCCCATTTCATTTTCATATTATCATCCCTAAAAAACTGTCTTCTCAGATCCCATTTCTCCGTCACACACGCTGGACAGGTCGGCCCATAAACATATTCACGATTATGCCGGCTGCGAACGCCGCAAGTACCGGGAACCAGTTCATATACAGAATCGACATCACGGCACAAACTACACTTACCACTTCGACCCCAACCCAAGCCCAGAATCTTAGATCGGGTTTATATCGTCCAGCCATATAACTTACGACCGGAACAAGCGCCTTCAGCACTACAAAACATCCTACCCCTATAAGCAGTTTGAAATTCAACGGGCTCAGGTAATTGTACATCCTCCAGCTGAGAGAGCTGTCCGACAACCTGTCATAAACGAACCAGGCCACGCCGCCGGAACAAAGAAGAACGCATACTACAAAAACAAACGCATGAAAAACAACCACCAGCGCCCGCCCCACGACAAAAACCACAAGAAAGATATACGCCGCGTCACGCCCGTATGTGTTATATAAAAAAAAGAATATCGCGCCCAAAAGAAGAAGATTAATAATTACAAAAAACCCGCTATTAGTTTTTTCGGGGCCTTTTGAATAAGAAAAACGCGTCCAGAAGTGGCTAAGGAACACCCAGAAAACAACGCCTAAAATAATAAGTGAAAAGTTATTCCGCAATACCGCGGCTACCGCGTCCATTCACCCTCCGTTTTTCTAAATAGTATACCACAACCCCACAGACGAAAGTGTATTATACAAACCCAAAATAATATCTAAATAATGAAATTATAAATCATAAAAACAAAGCAAGGCCGGGGCGCCCTGCGACCGAGGACGAAATGTCCGAGGGAGTGCCGAGGCCTCCGGACGAGGCCGGCTCAGCTCATTCAGCGTTCGGCCCAGTACGAAAGAACACACACTTCTCCTTATCGCACCCCAGCATTCCAAGTCATCCACGATCCCTCATTCAGGGGACTTGGCGAAACGAGAAGGGATGGAGTGAATACGATTTCCCGCGATCCGCCTGTTCGGAATGTTCGAGCACTTGAGAAAAATACCCGCAAAAGATAAAAATATTTTACGCTTCAGCGAAGCATCAAACGCCTGGAGATCGAAAATAACAGGGTATTTTTCTATAGCGCGCAGAACTTCCGAACAGGCGGATATAAGAAATATAACGGGATGGCAAGTTCCGTGGGCGCGAATCGGACATGCCCACCGTAGCCATGTACGGAAGATGGTACATAGGCCGTATGCTTAAAATATTTTATTTTGGGCTGAATTACGTTATACTCTATAGATATGAAACTACACGGAATAAATAAAATATTGATCACATGCGCCCGCGGTATCGCACCGTTCCTCGCGGAAGAGGTAAAAGCGCTCGGATACGTAGTGGAGTCCTCACACGAAACCGGAGTCGTCATAACGGGTGAATTCATCGACACCTATAAACTCAATCTGAACCTGCGCACGGCATATAACGTCCTTTTTCTTTTGAAACAATTCAGATGCGCGTCCGCCGACGATCTTTACAAAAAAACCTTCGATTTCGCCTGGGAGAATATCATCCCCGAGGGAGAATATATTTCGGTGGTTTCTCAGGTAAATAACCCGACGATACGGAATTCCATGTTCGCCAATCAGAAATTAAAGGACGCCATCGCCGATCGCATGGTCCGAAAAACAGGGTCACGTCCTGACGCCGGACCAGAACGAAAAAATATAGTCATACATCTTTACTGGAAAGATAAGGAAGCTTGGATGTATCTCAATACTTCAGGCAACAAACTTGCGGATCGCGGATATAGAAAAATACCGCTTATCGCGCCGATGCAGGAAACTCTCGCCGCCGCGTGTTTGCTCGCAGCTGGATATACAGGTAAAGAACATCTGGTAAATCCGATGTGCGGAAGCGGAACGATAGCGATAGAAGCGGCCTTGATAGCCTTGAACAAGGCGCCGGGCCTCTTGAGAAGCAATTACGCGCTGACCCACCTAAAAAATTTCGACAAAGAATACTGGCAATCGCTACGCAAGGACACGCTTGCTTTAGCCAGAAAAAAAACAGATCTCAGGATAATCGCCACTGACATAAGCCCAAAAGCGATAGACGCGGCGATAAAGAACGCTAAAACCTGCGGTGTCGATCATCTTATTGAGTTTAAAGCATGTGACTTCGCCGAAACCGATATACCCGAAGGATCCGGAATTGTCCTACTAAACCCGGAATACGGCGAACGCATGGGTGACGAGGAAAAACTTGTACCGGTATATAAAAATATCGGTGATTTTTTCAAGAAAAGATGTCAGGGTTACACGGGGTATGTTTTTACCGGAAACCTTGAACTCGCCAAAAAGGTCCATCTCCACGCTTCGCGTCGAATACCTCTTTATAACGGTGACATAGATTGTCGTCTACTGAAATATGAAATGTATTGATCTCGCAGGTAACTAAAAAAATAAGGGTTCGATACTTTAAGCACCGAACCCTTATTTTTGACGTTATAACTTTACTACATTTACGGCCTGAGCGCCTTTTGGACCCTGTTGAATTTCGAACTCAACTTTCTGGCCCTCCTCTAAAGACTTATAGCCTTCGCCCTGAATCGCGCTGTGATGTACGAATACATCGCTGCCTGACTCCGGAGTAATAAATCCATAACCCTTCTGGTTATTGAACCATTTAACTACACCTTTTGCCATTGTACTACCCTCCTTCCTTACTTTTCTTCAATAGGATACTGAAAACAGGGGTAAAAAAAAACCACAAGGCCCGTTAATTCTCAACCTTGTGGTTTAAAATTACTTTCCTGGTACTTCAATATGCTATTTACTTTTGCTCTATTCATTTACCATTTCCCTACGGACAGTATTATACACTATCTACCCATTATGTCAATTATTTTTTTAATTTAATTTCAATCCCGGCCGTCGCCCTGTTTACATGGCAAATATCCCAAAACTATTAGAAATCATATCTTACATTCACATACCCCGAATGCCCGTAATAATCCTCTTTGAGCTCCAGGTCATAATTCAGGCTCAATGTCACGTCATTTTTAGTAATAAATGTCAGCTTTGCCCCCACATTATATGTACTCTGAGCCGGTTCAAAACCGTCAGTACTGAACGCCGTGCCGCCGCCCGTGAATGTGGAAGACATTGCCTGCCTATCACCCACGAAATCATATAGCCATTTGCCGTGTACTTCGGGAATAAACGTCACAGACCGATAATTAAAACTATGCGCCAGTTTTAGTCCCGCCCCAAGCTGGGCCATATCATAATCCTGACCTTTCATCTCAAGATCAGCGGCCCCCGCGTCCTTTTCAGTATAAGGATTGATCCGCAAATGCATATACTGAAAAGAAATCAAAGGTGTAAGGGTTAATTTCCCCATATCAAGATCATATCCGGTTTCTGTATAAACGGAATACTGTTGCCCATTGTAACTGCTATTAGCGGTACGATCTATCACACCTATCGCTATATGTCGTGACGCGTCATACTGATTATACGCGAACGTAAGCACCCCGTCTAAATAATAGTTCCCTTTATCCAGCATCGCGTAAGCACTGGCCTGATAACTATCAATATCGGTTCTTCCGCTATTATCCTTAGAACGCAAAAAATCCTGCGCGAAGCCCCCGCTTAAACCATATCTAAAACTTTCCAGACCTTCCAGATCAAAACCGAAAGCCGTTCCCCACAAAGTTGAATTGTATCCGTTAGAAGAGCCTCTTGGATCCTGATGAGAATAATTCCCGAATCCTCTTGCCCAAACACCTACGTTCTTCAAACCGTCGTCCCCGGTAGAAATACCGCTTCCGCCGCTTGCGCCATTAACATGATCAACGACGGTATTAACATATTGCGTCATTGACTCTATACTTCCG
>Ga0116171_10001238_pt1 | contig 25780 bp, 14 predicted proteins | sample AD_JPNHW2_MetaG_FD_89798 | JGI IMG/M metagenome (GOLD analysis project Ga0116171, IMG submission 89798) | Active sludge microbial communities of municipal wastewater-treating anaerobic digesters from Japan - AD_JPNHW2_MetaG | ecosystem: Engineered > Bioreactor > Anaerobic > Digestate | place...
AATGTCCTGCCCGGGCCGTCATTAATAATACCTTTGCGCACGTACATCATCAGATAGGACTTGCCCTCCAGTTCAAAAGGCACAAGCTTGCAGCCTTTTTGCCAAATCTCAGATCTTACCGTCTCTCTGCGGCCTTCAGAGGTCCAGCGGTATATTTCAGCGCTGCCGTTATCCGATTTGTAGGCAACGAAATGAGCCACTCCATTGATTCTGAAGGGCATAATCTCGTAGCCTGCGCCCCATCCGTATCCGACAATATCCTTGCCTCCCTGGGAGTTTCTGCGCCAGAGCTGCACATCTCCATCAGATGATCTGTACGACACGAAGTTGATCTGGCCTGCGATATCGAGGGGAGTTATTGAATAGCTCGGGTCATACTCCCAGCTCTCCGACCAGACCTTCTCTATGACTGCACCGGATTTGATCCTGTAGAAGGAAAAAGATGCCTTTCCGGCGGCAACAGGGCCGCGAAGGAGGAAATACGGCTTTCCTTCCAGCCGGGCGGATAACAGGTCGCAGTTTTCCTCCCAATTTTCCGTGATGACCTTATCTCTGATTCTGTCGCTCTGCCAGCGGTAAGGCTGAAATCTTCCATCCCGAGGCCGGTAAGCAAGATAATGGGCCGCAGGCTGACATTTCATTATCTCAATAGTGTTTCCCGCCTTGCTGCTCATCCTTGATATATCGCAAATCTGAACATCTTCAAGGCCGCTGTTCCCTGCATAAAAAGCGCAGTCAGCCATCACCCATCCCAGTAGCTTCTTTCCGGCCGTATCATCGCCTCTGGCCGGAATCAGCCAGTTGGAGTTGAGGGAAATGCTCTCGCCAATTATCTGATTGAGTCCGCCAAGGGCGGCATTCTCCTCCTCAATGATGTTTTCCGAGAACAGAACCTGCCGGAAAGCCCAGGATTTAATCACCTTCTGCAAAGGCTTTGACGGCCTTCCCGGGCCCTCTTTGCTATATTCATCATTATTAAGCAGCTTTTCGATCTCCTTGACGATAGTATCTCCCGCCAGGACCCTGGTTATCCGGTTTCCTTGCATCCTTAAGGTTCCCGAGATATCTTTGCCCAGCCTGAGCACACCGCTCTGCATGAGAATGGCGGCCCTCGCCATCTCCTGGCGAGACAGATCCGGCCAGGTGCCGATATGAACCTCAGTCGGGCCAAGGATTATCCTTCCCCTGATCCAGTTGTGTGTCAGAGTTGCGTCTTCAGTTACCTCAACAATTACTAGAGCAAACCTCCCGCTGACATCGGTGGGAAGCAAAAAGCTATTGCTGATGACGATATGCTTGGCGGTGGGGCCTATTCTCAGCAATGGAATTCCCTCGCCCTCTATCCGGCAGGAACGGACGGCGATGTTTTCCGTGCCCTCCAAAAAGATGGCTCCGGATGGATGCAGCGCACCATCATTGGTGTTTATCGTCTGAATCAGCATATTTTCAAAGGATATGGAGACCATTCCGATTATCTTCATCTGGCCGGAGGAGATGAGCAGAGTGGAGCTTCCGCAGCCTCTGATATGCAAATTGAACTGAGGGATTGTCGTCGGCTTATCAACGGTCAGGCTCCTCACTTCATGAACCCCAGGCAGCAGACAGATGCAGATTGTCTTCAGCGATTCATTTTTTTGCCTGCTGATCAGATCCGCTATGGCAGAAGCCAGATCAGGGTACTCTCCGCCCTTACCAACTGTGACTGAGCAGCTTCCTCCTCTGCCGGTCATTTCAATCTCAGTGAGGGGAGGAAACACCTTCCGGCAATCTTTGAGCACAGACCACGATTCGCCGGACTTCTGCAGAACGGCAAGAGAACAGCGATGGCGGATGATGCCCAGGCGGGGCACGAACTCATTCTCGCTATGTGGCCATTGTATTTGCCCTGTAGCCCGGCGGGCCGGAATCAGCCAGTAGTCGCCACATCTGTAGTCTCCATTGGGGTCGAACCGGACCATTATCCCCTTCTCCAGATCGATCCAATCCGCACCGGTCTTCAGGCTGCCGTCGCCATTTGCCGGCTTATTTCTGGCCTGATTGTCCCACAGCCGCACCTTGGGCCTGTCGCTCAGGGGAAAGTCCTTTGCACTGATCCTTCCGTTCTTGGCGATCACCAGGATGTTGCCCTGCACTGACTGAACCGTTGCCAGAACACCGCCCGCTCCTCTGAGATCCCGCAGTTCATCGGATATCTCAATCAGCTTGCCAGGCTGAAATATTTCCTGAATGCCCTGAGCGCTATCCTGCAAGGTGATCGAGTTGCCAATGATCTTTTCCACGGCACGGGTAACAGAGCCATTATCGCGGGACCATTTGAAGGTGGCAGCGCCTGTCCTTCCCTGCTGGTGAATCTCCACACGGTAGAGCTGGTTTGCCAGGCCATGATAGCCTGCTCCTTGCGCCAGGATACAGGGGTCATCAGGCCCCAGGGGATCGGTTTTAGCAGCAAGGCCTGCATTGCGGATCGGGGCGGAACAGGGGCAGTCATCTCCCGGATCAGAGGAGAGGTTCCCAAGCCGCAGCAGCTTCACCTGCCATACCGTTTTTGTGCGGGTAGCGGTATCGGGCCCGCCCAGGGCCACATCCCTGATCTCAGGGTCCTCAATGGCAGTCAGATGCCTCTGCCAGACCTCGAGATAGGCAAGGTAACTCCCATCATTCACTACATTATCAGGTTTGTAGTCAGGCTGCACCGAATAGGAAACATCCTGCTCATTCTCGCAGAGGATGCCTCCAACATAGTAACGGCCTTTTCCTACCTTCAGCTCGCCGGAGTTGATGCTTATGGCAAACCCGGGATTGTGTTTGGGAGCGCCGCACAATCCGATTGTATCCTGATTGGTGATGTGACTGTGATGCAGCTGTATCTCTGCCTGCTCGTTCCAGTCGGAATCAAGCTCAATGCGTCCCTGCTGCATCCGCACGCTGCTGTAATGCTTCTTGGGATTAAATGTAAACCGTGTGAAATCGCCTTTCATAAGATTTCCTCAATTTCATCACATTCGAGAAGCTCACCAGTTTGACAGAATCTTGCATCCAGCAGCGCTGAGCTCTATCTGGCCGCTCCCCTCGGTGCACTCCACAATTATCGATATTCCTAATCCAGTTGAGAATTGAATGTCGGGAAGAAGTTTGTTTATGGTATTCCATGTTCTGGAAATGTCCAATGTATTACTCTCAGATATTGGCCTTTCGCCATCATAGACCGATAAGGCAATGGAAAATGCAAATGCCGCCGTGTAAACGGCTCTGAGGCGGACAAAAGCCTCCTGAGCCACCGGCATTTCACCTCCTGGAGAATGGATGGTTGGAATTGATAAGTGCATTCTGGCCTTCGAGCCGTTTGTTAATTTGACCACTGTGGCATAATTTTCCCGAACTATGGAAATTTCTCCCGCCGTCTTCTCAACCTGAAGGCTGCTGCCGTGGACCCATACGAAACGGGACGTCCTCTCCGAGATGCTTCTGCACAGACCGTCGATCGCACCCTGAACCGTCGTGACATCCCTGAGCTGGGTGCATGCCGTCTGCGGAGCATAGGCCACCTCATCTGCGGTGCTGATCCTGGCATTAAACCTGATGTAGCTCTGGTCGGGAGGGGTGGGCTGGAGCAATCTGGCCTCGATTGAAGCGTTCTTGTACAGCTTGCAGAAGCAGACAGCTATTCCGTTCTCATCTGTTGAGACAGTTAGCATACTGCCGGTGCTGCCGCCTGAATCCCTGAGCAGTCCCTTATCGGGATCGACTCTGAAAATGACACTGGCGCCGTTGACCGGATAGGAGCCCCTGGACACCCTGACAAGGAGCCGGCCGGCAAGCTCGGAGCCGGGCATCGCCTCCTGGCCGTCGCCGCCCACATAAGAAAACGAGACCTGCTGACAGAGACCATTGATGGCATCCCTGACGGTCTTGACATCCTTAAGCAGGGAGCACTCCGCCGGTGGAGCATAGGCTACCTCCTCCGCAACGCTGGCGTTTGCATTGAAAATGATTGAAGGATGAGAGAGTGCGCCGGTTTCGTCGGGATATGCGACATCAATAAGCTCGGCCCTGACTCGAAGGCTGAGATCCTCCAGCCGGTCGGCAAATTTGCAGACGCACCGGGCAATGCCGTCCTTTCCGGTGAAAACAGAACCAGAGGGAGTGAGGACCCCCTGGCCTTTCAGGACAACAAACGCGATTTCTGCCCCTTCAACTGGACGATCTCCTCTGGAGACTCTGACCATAAACGGTGCGGGCAGCTCCTTTCCAGGCATCGCCTCCTGGCCGTCGCCACTACTGTAGGATAGAACCAGAGGTATGGCATTGGCGCTGAACAGAATCGATGGCGAATGCTCCTGTTCCGGGCTCACCAGCACTGCTTGAACCTGCTCAATCCAGATGGGATCTGATTCGGGCCGGTCCTTTCCGAACTTGCTGACGCACCGGGCGATCCCGTCTTCTCCGGTGGTGGCGGTGAGAATCCTTTGTCCGGAGAAGGCGCCTTCGGGCAGGCGAAGCTCTCCGCTGCCTTTTGTGATCTCGAACCTGACAGCTGCATTCTTCAGAGGATAGCCGCCCAAAAATACCCTCGCCTGAAGAGGAGCAGGCAGCTCTTCTCCTGGTATCGCCTCCTGGCCGTCTCCTCCGGCATAGGACAGGGACGCAGCGCTGGCGTTGCTGGTAAACAGAATCGATGGAGGATGCTCCTGTTCCGGAGAGAGGAGAGTGGCCTTAACCTGCTCAATCCAGATCGGATCATCCTCCGGTTGATCAGCTCCAAACTTGCTCACGCACCGGGTGATCCCGTCTTCTCCAGTGATGGCCGTGAGAGTCCTTTGCCCGGAGAAGGAGCCTTCAGGCAGGCGAAGCTCTCCGCTGCCTTTTTCGATCGCGAAGCCTACCTCAGCTCCCTCTATCGGACGCCCGCCACGATGGACCCTGACCTGAAGGGGCGCAGGCAGCTGTTTTCCAGGCATAGCCTCCTGGCCGTCGCCCCCGACATAGGAGAGAAAAACCATATCAGTCAGTGGAGAGAAAAGCTTGCGGCAATCCTTTTCTATCTTCCATATCCTATCATCATTGCGGGTTAAAATTGCCAGCAGGCAGCTATGATGCTTGATGCCGAACTTCGGCACAAAATCGCTTTCATCATGGGGCCACTCGATCTCTCCTGTGTTCCGGGCGGCAACCATCCAGTAGTCGCCGGTTTGATAGTAGTCGCCTGCCTTAAAACAGACCTCTATCCCGTTTTCAATTTGAATCCAGCCGCCGTCTTCAGATGAACCTTCCGTGGATATGCCTGCAAATGTCGGCGAGCCCTCTTGATCACCTTCGCTTATATCCCAGCGGCGGACTACCGGATTGGACTCCTCCCTGTGCCCGGACACATCAGCAGTCAGCGTCAGTATCAGATCGGTCTCATCGATTTCCTCGACCCTGGCCAGAGTTCCGGGCTCTCCCAGAATCTCAGTCTCGTCGCCCAGTATCTCGACCCAATCGTCCTTATGGATTCTCAGTTCCCCGTCCCATCCTATCTGCTCCAGCTTCACCTTTTTGCAGGCCTCTGGCCCGGCCCCAACTCCGGAGGCCGCGGATTCATCACCCCCGGATTCTTCTGCTATGAAGCTGGCTATGGCAAAGGCTATTGCGCCGTTATTTCTAGACCACTTGAATGTCGCCTTTCCGGCCACTCCCGGCTCGTGAATCTCCACTCGATAGAGCTGGTTTTCAAGCCCACGATAGGCGGATCCGGACAGGGCATCGCAGGGGTCCTTGGCGAATTGCGCCTGGCAGGGCTGGAGACGAACGGCAATGCGGCTGTTCTTCTCTCCTGTCAGACTCTTCAGCTTCAAGGCTGCTTGCTGGCAGGATTTGCTCTCCAGATCGCAGGAAAGCAGCTTCATACGCCACTCTATCCTGGTCCGGGTGGTGGTGTCCGGACCATTCAGAGCCTTTTCCCGAATCTCATCGTCCTGCGCTGAGGTGATATTTCTCTCCCAGACATCCAGGAAGGCAAGGAAGCTCTGAGAAGCCCTGAGATCGGGGCTCTGAGGGACAACGATGTTTGAAAATATTTTTATGAATATGCCTGAGGACATCGCCCCGGAGATCAAATCATCGTTGATCTTCTCGCTGAAGGTGAGAATCGAATCGGCGGCGTTGACCTCCGCCACCCTGAGAGGCTGAGGCGCAATCAGTTGGTTGCCTTTGACAGAGAGCTCTATCCACTGGCCTTTTGCAAAGCCCATTTCATCCAGATTCCCGGAGGGCAGATTTGCCTGTCTTTCTGAGAGGAATGATACAGTTTCAAAAGATATTATATTATCATCAAGCTCACAGAGCAATCCATCCACATACATCCGGCCGGAGGACAGGATCAGATCCTGGCCGTCGGGTGCGACAATGACCTTGAACCCGGCAAGATCAACAGGAGCCCCGCTTTGGCCAACGACATCAATTACCTCAGTCTCCTGAATGTAATTCTGGATATCCGACTGCTCGTTCCAGTCTGCGTCCAGGATCACCCGGCCCTGCTGCATCAAGACCCTGTTGAAATGCTTTTTGGGATCGAATGTGAACCGTGTAAAATCTCCTTTCATAAAATTGCCCTCGCAGTAACTATGTCACGTAGAAGATCCCGGCCTCAAGCCCGAACCTCATGTACTCCTCCAGAGCCGCCCTCAGGTTAGACTCGCGCTGAGGCTGCTCCAAAAATCCGAAAACGCCCATCTCCGAGCCGTCTTCAGCTCCCGTCCTGATCTCCCCGGCAGAGGCAAAGCTGAGCTGAGCATATCCGGGATGGCTGTAGTGAACCGATGTGAATGCTGGACAGAGTCGAATCATCACCGCCCTCTTCTCCTCGTCTGAGAGATCCCTTCCCAGATCCTCTTTTTTTGCCGCCATCGCCAGATCCGGCTGGCAGCGGAACCGTCGGGGCGAAGGCGAATCATAGGGAAGGTAGGAGAACCGGATGCATCCGTCCTGCCGCTGCCTGACCGTTACCTTTCCCATAAATATGCAGTTGCTGGCATTCAGGCGGCGCAGATTTCCTGTTCCCAGAATGGTGCACCGGTCAATCTGACAGGCAGCATTCTCCGCGGCGATAAAGCCGTATTCGATGCTCTCTGTCAGAATCAGGCTGGAGTCGCTGCCGCCGATCTCGATTGGCCCGCAGATCGACCTGTCGACCACCAATTCCGCCTGACTCGCGCTATCCGTTTTTATGCCCCCGGCAAAGAAATCTGAGGGAGCTGAAGCTGCGCCATCTGCGGCCTTGTCAGGCGCCATCAGTGTGCTGTGAGCCACTCGAAGGCGGAGGTTGCCCTCGACGATGCTCAGGCTTCCCTCAATCAAAAGGCCGTCTATGACCAGCTCGCCGGTATCTGATCCCAAACCCGAAGACGGTTCTCCGGAAATTGCCATGTCACCGCGCAGATGGGGCCTCAGCCCCCTGGCTGCGAACTGTCCCTTTGTCCTGGGATCAGGCCAGTTGGCGGCAACGATGAAAAGCTTGCAGCCTTCTGGCGCAGTTACATTCAAATTCTCCTCATTGTAGCTTCGGCTATCCATTATGACGATCAGGCCCACCTTTGCTCCGGAATTCCCGTCATGCTCCTGGCTGTTCCACGCATCCAGAGCTTCCTGGACGGTTTTGAATATCATGTCTCCCTCTTCGGTCTCCTGGCTCACCCCGGCCTGCCAGTCAACCTCGCCGGTCATAGACTGCATTATCGATGATGTTCGATCATAGGGTCCTGCTCCCACATCGCCGCTAAGTCCGTAGGAGTAGCTGACCAGAACCTCCCGGATGGAGACCTCTCTTGGAAGGGCGATCTTTCCCCTAACCGGGTCGATGGCAACGGTAATGCGTTTGCTCTGGCTGCCATCTGCATTAAAATCATGCTCAGCCGGACTAGGAGGATCGCGCCACTGTTCCAGGTTGCAGATGAATATGTCGTCCAGGGGCACGCGGTAGGGTTCAGCCTGCCCGCCGGCAATGATATCGATTCCAAACACCGGCTGAGGATCGAAATAGGACGGCTGAGGGGCTTCTTCCTGGCGGCGGCGGACCTCAAGCTCGTTATAGAGAGGATAGCGGCGCAGAGGCCCGGGAACATTCGTCTCCAGTGAGAGATGGACGATCCAGTCCTCGGTCTGAGGCCTGTTGAACAGGGGAGTCTCATAGCCCAGAGGATCGAAGGTGTACCGGTTTGCTTCGCTGCCGATCTTCCGGGCGGCAGACCGACTCAGAGGATAGCTTTGCAGTCGCCACAAGAAGATGCCGACGTTGGCAATGTTGTATCTGCCCCCCTGAGATCCTATACTCCGAACGTCCAGGGTGTGTGCCGTCTTCTCAAACGGCCCGCCCGCCAGCTCGATCTCATCGGCATCCCGAACAGAGGCCGTCCGGCCCCTGTCCAGACGCAGGTGGTTTAAATGCTGGCTGACGGCAAGAAGCTGGAAGAACTCGACGGCATGAGACGGCCAGCCGGTCACATCCCGCAATACCTGCTCCAGCACAGAGGCCGTGCCCTTCCTCCGGCGGTAGGCTATGGTGTTGGCCACATAGCCTCGCATGTTCGCCCCCTTTGCCGACAGGGAATGCAGAGCGTGGACCCCAAGAAGGTCGCCGATGTAAGGGATCACCCAGTCGGAGCAGGTCTCGATGAACCAATCGTTGTAGAGGCCTCCGATATCCTCTTCCAGGAGCTGCATCTCGTCATCGATCAGGTCCAGGAGGACCTTCAGGGCCTCGCCTTCCCTGGAGTCCGAAGCCCGATAGACTGCGGGCAGAAGGTTGTAGAGCCGTTTCTTTGTTGCTTCGGTCATGATTTCAGTTCCTTTGAATGCAAAATGCCTTTAGATGAAGGATTCAACAAAAGAATCTCTGCAGGCAGCAGGTCTCCGGATTGCTCATCTATTCTGGCCTTTTTGGCCTGCAAGACTGCGGTCAATGATGTCCCGGCTTTGGGTGAGTCGTCCCGCTCCAGCCGGTCCAGGTCTACTGCTATCACGCCCTCGACTGCCTGGATCACTGCCAGAATTTCCGCGGCGGTTACAAACTGTCCGAAATTGCGGTTTTCAAAGGAGAAGGTCCTCTGTAGTTCAGCCTCTGCCCGAACCAGCACATCCTCTTCGAGATAGCGGGAATCTATGATGACCCCGGCCTGCATGCTGAAGGTCTGAAGGCTGAAGCTTTCCACAATGACCCTCTCGGCAACCCTGGCCACAGGGTCTCGCATGGCATCTATCGCCTTGACCAGGTTGGTATGGAGATCTGAACCCCTCTCCACCCTGGTGCCGCTGGACGAAGCGATGGTGATATGCACCACTTTGCTCTGTGCCCGGGATAGTGAGACTGCCTGCGCCTTGCCAATGCCGGCAAAGGACCTGACGAAGTACTCGAAGTCGCGCAGCGAGACTATCCTGTCCAGGGTGAGAACCGTCAGGGGAGCATTATGCCGGGCATCGGAAAGCTCTTCCGGGGCAGCAGCTCCCGAGGCCGGCAGGGGATTTGTCACCTCACTGATCCCGAGAGGACGGCTCATGAGAAGAGTCAGGCTTTCCCGGTCCACCTCGCCATCAGGCCCGATGCCGTTGCGATAGGCGGCGATGACGTTCTCGTCTCCGGTGGGAAGGCGCGCCCCGCTCCTGCCGTCGCCGAAGATTACAGATGCCAGTGCACTGTCGTCGATGCGGGCTATAAAACTCTGGCTCCTCTCATCCAGGCCGTAGAGGGAAGGCGACTCCTTCCAGAGAACGCCGTTGACCCTCACTTGAAGAGTGCTCCTGGTGCCGGAGGATGTCGGAGCGGAGACGTAGGTCAGATAGGGCTTGCTCAGCTCGAAGCTCTGGTTGGACTTTGTTCCGTCGCCGCTTCCCAGGACATCTTCAACTGTCTCGCCGTGAGTGGCTAAAACGATGTTGGCAAACGCCAGGAAGGTTGAAGGATCGTAGCAGTTTTCCATCGGATCTTTGAGCGAGAGGATGGTCCTGCCGCCGGACCTCTCCGTTCCGCTCAGAATCACAACCTCGCACTCCATCAGGTCCTTGTCAAGGGCCGGCTGCAGACTGATATCTTCTGCAAGAGAAGTCACTGTGCCCTCAAAACCGTCTCCGTCCCTCAGAGTCCAGCAAAGTGAGATGCTCTCGGGCCGATCCATTGCCTCCAGTATCTCGCCCCTGGCCAGATCTCTGCTCTCCCCTTCCGGCGAGATCAGCTTCAGGCCGTCAGACTTGACCTCGACCTGCGCCTTCCCGTCCGCTCCTGATCCGGATACATAATCGATATCGCCGACACGAGCAGCCGTCTCTCCGGCACAACTGTCCTGGTCTTTGAGAGTCCAGAGGAGTTCTACGGCCTCCGGCGATCTCAATACCTGAAGAGAGTCGTCTTTGCAGATGGCCTTTTCGATATCATTAGATGAAAACAGCTTCAGACCATCGATCCCGACGCCGGCCCGCATGAGCTTTCCGCTGGCTATCAGAATCTTTCCGGTATCAAGGCCGTAAACCGCCCTGTCCAACTGGATGGTCTGCCCTTCGATCAGGCCCTGACGCCTCCTGGCAGCCAGGCGGAGGGGCTCACTCTGGGCAAAGATAGCCGTCTCCAGATCGGCGAATTCGGATAGGCCCTGAGCAGCGTCCGGCTCGATGCGTGTGATCTTGACCTTTGATCTGAACTCCAGTGGGGAACCGTATCCCGGTCGTGGCACTTGGACGATCCGTTCCGGGGACATGAGAGAGACGGTCATGACTTTGCACAGCCCTTCATTGAGGGTCATAGCAACCCAGCTTCCTGGCAGGACCCTGGAGTAGGTGCCCTCAAGATCGATCTTGCCCTCCGCCAGATTGGATCGGTCCAGATCGGGCCGTTCCCGCATGGCAAATATCGTGGGATTGACGAAAAGTTCGTCTTCAGGGTCTCCAAGATCGGCCAGCGGGTCGTTCCAGGTCACAAGAGTCGAATTTAACTCCGGGTCCGCCGTCACCGTCGTTAAGATGCGCATCTGCCAAATGTGGCATTCAAACCAGATCTGGTCGTTGACAATGATCGTCTCTCCCGTCCCGGTAAGGCGCATTCCTCTGTACTTTCCGAATAGAGGAAGTTCCCAGGAGATCAAGGTGAAGTTTCCGATCGAATCGGAACTCGCTTCGACATGATTTATTGCTCGAACCTGCCAGGCGTGTCCGCCAAACCTGACCATCTCCGTCGCCTTCAGTCTGTCGCCGGCCCCCTTAACCAGAAACTGCATTGTCCCTTTCTCGATGGGTCCGTTAAAGGTCAGCAGGGTTTCGTCCACACTTTCCCAAGCCTCGACAACGGTTAGAACCTGCCAGGGATCCCCTTCGAATAGGAGAGAAGCTCCTGCCTGCATCTGGCTGCAATCCTGGTCGAGCAGAAGCCCTCTGGACCCGTCGATGAGCGGATCGGTCCAGGTTGCCAGATATCTGCCGGAAAATTCGCTGATCTTATTATTAAGTGTGCGAACCTCTCTGTCTGCATCCATGAAGATTAAATTGTCTCCCGCCTTTAAATCGATGGAAACGGTGGAAACGGTGGAAACGAGCAGAGTCAGCAGAAGGTCAGTAAAACCGCCAAATAAGGGCACCTCCCAGGCAATGCGGGTTTTGCCATCGATCACTTCCACTGATTTAAGAGTCCGGAGCTGACGGGATTCGCCAGCGAAAACGATGGCATCTCCAGATTTCAGTCTGGTGTAATCGCCATCAATGAGAATCTTCCTCGATCCTGCTTGCGAAGGATAAGGATTTTCCAGGATGAGAAGGGTGATGTCGCTCTTGAGGTCACCGACTGTCTTTTTGAGAAGGGCGGCATCTCTCTGGAGAACGCGAGCCTCCAGACCACGAACCGGCCCGAAGAGGATTTCATCTCCTGATTTTATGCCGGTCCCCACATTTTTAATCAGGAGCTGTGTAGATCGACCGGGCAATGGATCTTCCCATGCCGCCAGCATACCGCCGCTAAAATCTTCGGCCACCTCCAGAGATCGGCTCTCTCCACACTCACGTTCGAAGAGGATGGGATCGCCCACTTTCAGATGTCTGTGGACGCCTTCGAGCCTCAGGCTTCTAGCCCTCTCCTTTAGGGGTTTGTTCCATTTGATGGTTACTGTCTCATTATCCGGGCCGTATTCTGCCTCAGTCACGGCACATTTTTGCCAGCTCTCATCATGCAAGTTGGAATTCTCTCTTGCGGCAACGAAGAGGACAGCATCACCCGGCTGTAGAGAAGTATCGATTCCTTCCAGGAGAACTTCCGTTGCGCCGCTTCCCACCCTCTGTTCTTCAGTAAGCAGTGGCGTGAGAGCATTCCATTCCACCCTCGCCTCCAAATCCTTAGATGTCTCGAAGGTCTGAGGCAGTTTTCCCGGAGGCGGGATGCTCTTGACCGCCAGGCCTTTGGGCACGATTGTTGTTTTTGGCGAGCCCGGCGACTCATCCATGGTGAAAGCGAGATGAACGCTGGCGGCAACGCCCGGCTTCAGCTCGTACCCGATGGCCCTGGCCATCAGCAGAGCCGAAACCCTCTCTTGCAGGGTGCGAAGGAACCCCTCGTTGGCAGCACGTTCCTGATAAAAGGAGATGACGTCCGCCATGATAGCCCATGCATCCAGCAGAGCGATGGCAAAATCGTCTCGGGAGCGGGTGGTCGGAGCCGGCAGGGTCTGAGAGCCATTTGTATCCTTCGGATGGGGCAGCTTTGCGAGCGCTCTTTTAAAGAAACCTGAATGGGTATCCAGCCGGTATTCTATGGCCGGAAGACCTGGCCGGTTATATCGAGCCTGGCGGGGCTCTCCTCCCTTGCAGCAGCCGCAGTTATCCAGTTTTCTATCGTCAGAGGTCATCTCTCACATCCCCCCGGTCATTGCAAACTCGATCCTGCCATTCTCCGGAAAGCTCGGATCGTTGTCCAGCCGGGCGATCTCCAATCGGTCGATTCTGATCATTCCAGCGTCGGTCTCCCCTTCCGGCTCCTGGCCCCAGCGCTGGAAACGGAGAGTCTCTACCCACATGACCCCCGGGATTCGCATGGCTTCCGCCACCATTCGGCTCAGATAGACCGGCTGGCCGAAGGAGTAATTATCAGGATGAAAGAGGCCACGCCTGCCGTCCGGAAGGGAGACGTTGCTGAAGGTCTCGATGAGCGTCGACTTCAGGCTGCTTCTGGCGTAACCTGGCGCAACGCAGACCTTAAAGGCGATATCAAGCGGAACATATTTCGGCCCCTGGATCTCAATGTCATGGCCTGCCAGGCGATACCGCTCCAGAAAGCTGCGCATGTCCTGCTCAAACGGGAGGTCTACCTTTCGCCCCTCTTTTCTGTCGACGCTCACAAAGATAGTGTACCAGCTTCCTGTCCATCGCAGGGTGGCTACGGCCTTGAGAACATCCGGGTGACGCATTGCCACCTCAGCGTAATCGTCTTCAGTCACTGCACGCTCCTGCTTTCTAAATGCCTGGGGAGCATAGAGAGAGACCTGACAGGTCGGCTCAGGAGCAACCCCTCCCTGAGCAGGAAGAGGATTTCTCACCCTGGTCACTGCACCCAGCGAGACATGGTCCGCGGTGAAGACGAGATGGCCGATCGCCCCGGCTCCTACATTTCCCGAGCTTCCGCTGCCCGTCCTGTATGTGGCCCTGAAGCCCGTTCCAGGAGTGGGCCGCCTTCCAGTCGCATCATCGCCGAATCGCAAAGTTGAGACGGCATCGTCCTCAGTCTCCACCACGAACTCCGCAGCAAACCGATCGCTGTTGAGGAGATCGCGCCTTGCGCTCCATATTTCGCCTTCGCCGGTCAGCTGGACGATAGCAAGAGCCTCCTGAGGATTCTGGCGAAATGTTTTGGATGCAGACGCTTTCCTGGCATTATCGTGATCGTAAGCTGTGCCGAAGGTTATGCTGCCGTAGGAGAGCCGCGGCCGGTAATTTCCGCTCACCGGAACCATTTCAGGTATCAGCTTTTCATTTCGGTGAGTGGCTCCGTGGTCCGCCAGGACGACATTTCCCCGGGCGCAGGAGATATCCTCAGACTCTTTACTGGCGAGGCGGGAGGAAATGCAGAGCGGGAATTCCAGAGCATCCTCGCGATGCCATTCTATTTCTGCTATCTTGAGATCATTTTGCAGGGGATCGGTGCCGTATGAGACATCAATCAGCCTCACCGCCTGCCTGTGGCTGGGGTCCGCATCTGCCGGATCGCCTGTCTCCGGCCCGCAGAGCTCTTCGAAGATCAGCACGTCTCCCGCCTGCAAGCTCAACCCATCATCGGTCAAAGTCGCGCGGGTCGATCCTTTTGGCAGGCAGCATTCGTCGTCTCCCCATGTGTAGAATCTGATCGAGCTGTGGGAAGGATAGAGGGTGATATCATGCAGAAGCTCAAAGGCCTCGAGATGGTTTTTGTAAGCCAGGCTCTCCCAGTCATCCCAGTCCACTACCGTCCCCTCGCCGCATTTTGTCAGCAGCTTCGTGCGCCGTCCTGTGCTCACGTCCTCTTTTTTCAGGAAGATGGGTTCGAGCCCCTTCAGCTCAAAACAGACCCACGCTCGAGAGTTGCATCCTTCGTGCATGGGATAGTCCAGGAGGCGGGCATGGCGCCTGACCGAGACTCTCTTTCGGGCTGTGGCAAGATAGGCTTCTGTCGTCACTGCATCCTGATAATAGCTGAGATAGTCTCCTGCGTAGGCCAGCAGCTCAGTGAGGACAATACCCAGATCGGCAGGGCTTCTCTCCTTCCAGTCCGGCATGATGACCGACAGGCGGTCAAGTATCAGGCTTCGAAAGCTCGCATAGTCCCTGGCCAGATAATCGATATGCGGCTCTGGAAGGATTTCCGTCGGGCAGACCTTGCTCGACTTGCAGTCGAAGTCGCTCGGGCAGTTGACCTTAAAAGAGAATCTGATCTCGGATAGCTGCTTATCGAATGTCCTGGGCGGATCGGTTGATCCGGGCGACGCGACCAGTCTGAGCCTGTAAATGGAAAAGTCGCCCGGGACATTCACATCGACCGTCAGCACCTCATCATTCGAATCTACCGATATTACCCGGACGTCCCTTATCCGGACGCCGCCCTCAATAACCACATTGCTTTTGGATAGAGGCTGCAAATCCGGTGAGCCCCCGCCGTCACTGACTGGCAGATTGTGAATGAAGTGAACCATCAGAGTCGTCTGGCCGGGCATGACCTCCAGGTAATCGATGCCATTATAGAGAGGCTTGCCGTTAACTACTTTGCAGCCGCGCACCATCGCACGCCGCTTTTCATTCTTGCAGTAATATAGAACTCCCATCTCATACCTCGCGGGAAAACTGTGCCAATTGCCGCTCTGAAGTTCGCCGGATATTGTACTGAACCGTCACGGTCAGGGTGGACTCGACGCTCTCCACATTCACCGCCTCGACCAGAACCATCTCACCCAGCCACTGCTGAAGCTGTCCCTGAACCAGAAACCGTGTTGCTGAGGCGAGTTCGCTGCTGTTTGGGGAAAAGACCATCTGCATCAGGCCGCAGCCAAAGTCAGGCCGGTTGACCCTCTCTCCGGGCACGGTGAACAGGACCTGCTCGATCAGGTCCCGGATGTGCCGAGTTTCGTCGGATGAAGCAGTTCTTCCCATTCTGTCGATCCTGAACGGATAGGCTATCTCCATGCTCAAACACCTTTGACTCTCATCTGGGTTAAAACAACATTCGGAGGGCCCTGGGGAATCTGCTCGGCGCTCTGGCAGATTCCGGTGCTGCTCTTCAGGAGGACCTGTTTTCCCATGACCTTCACCCGGATGGCAGGGACGAGCCACTGCACCTTGACACAGGGCTGAGGCTTGGTGGCCGGGCCGACTGGAATCTGAAAAGGACAGCCAGCCACGGTGTAGGTATCTCCCATGACCGCCACAAACTGGCCCATCGCCTTTACCCTGGTATTGGTGGAGACAACTGAAACCTGACCGCCATGAGGACACATCGCTGTGAGGCCCACATGCTGAAGGAAGTCCGCCAACTCAGATCACCTCCAGGGCGCCGTCGTTGATGGAGACCTTGGAAGAGGTCACTTTGATGCTGAAAGAATTGTTCTTGATTTCGATTTCGTTTGCCTTCAATACTATCTTGGAATCGGTCATATTGATGGTCGAGGTGCCGTCTTTGATCTCGATTCCCGATGAATCGAAGACCATTTTGAGCGGCTTTTTTATCGCCGGAGATTTGACATCGATGGTGATGCCTTTGGACTCATCGAGAATTATTGAGAATGATTCTGTCTTGAAGATCCTGATCTTCTCTTCCGGCGGATCGGCAGGAACCTCTCCGTCTCCCCAGTAGCAGCCGCTCCAGATAGGGTGATCCGGGTCTCCTGCTTCAAACTCCACCCAGATGTTCGCCCCGACCGGGGGGAGGACGAAGAATCCCACTCCTTTGCCGGCGTAAGGGACGCAGGGCATGGCCCAGCTATCATGGTCTTCTCCAAGGACGGATGGAACAATGACCTGGATGCGGCCCAGTTTCAGAGGATCTTTGTTATTCTGAACTTTGCCCCGGTGTTTTCCGAAAAATTGCGGACTCATATTTATACCTTCAGGATTTTCATTTTTATCCGGTTCCCTCTTTGGACAGGGTGAAGCTCTGCTTGTATTCGCCTCTCTCTATCGTGTGGGTTACCTTACTAACGCGCCAGTCTCCGTCGAATTCCTGACCTGCGCCCCTGATGCCCACAAGCCTGTGGGGCATGAGAAGATCGCCGTAACGGATGGTGCTCAAAGTGCCCTCTGCCGTAGCTACCTTCTGGAGGGAGGCGTCGGTTATTCCCTGAGCAAGAGCCATAGCCGTTTTGAGGTCGTTGCCCGATTTCTGAAGGAGGAGCTTGAGCCTGACCTTTGACTGGCTCTCAAGGGCAGATTTCTTCGAGATCTTTTTGATCTTGCTGGAACTCGTCTCCACGGGCTTGATCTGGTTGGTCTTTGCATCATCGATATTTCCTTTGACCAGGGTGGCAGCGAGGGAATCGTAAGAGAAGTTGATAGTCTCGACGTTGCTGTGGGGACCTATGTTCGTAGAGAGAGCTTTCTGTCTGGTGCCTTCGCTCTTAGGCGGTCCCCAGTAGGCGATGTTATCCTTTGCCTCGGGTCCCGCAGTGATGTAGAAGACGAAGCCGTACCTATGAGCCATGATCTTGAGGTGCTCAAGGTCGGTGGCTTGCTGACGCGAAACACTGTCGTTTGCCCCCGGCTGGCTTATTCCTTCCGGGGATTTGACCTCGGCAATCATGCCATAGCTTGAATATTTCGAAATTATCTCTTTGGCGATAGTGGGATCATCCTGGCCTTTGTGGGAGACCGTCTTCTCCACAAGATCCATCATAAGGCTCACGTCTTCGCCAAAGACGGTAAATATCGATGATCCGGATCCATTTCCTGGGATGAGCTGATGGTAAGCTATGATGCCGTCCATGAGGACCTGTTTAACTGCGTTGATGGTGACAATGATGATGACCCGATTGAAAGGCTTGAGGTCGTCGAAATTCTGGCCGTGGCCGAACTGAAAGGCCAGCTCAAAGCCGGACCTCTCCTTTTCATTCAGGGTCACCACCACCTTCTGAAGCGACTCCATCAACTCCTTTTTAGCGGGTTTAGGCTCGGTCTTGCCGATCAAGAGCGTCAGGTAGACTCCCTTCAGAATTATCGCCTCACGAATTTTTAGATTAAATTATTGCATTCAGATTACGGTACCGGCACTCTCAGCCTTCGGTTGATCTCCGCCGCCAGATCAAATGGGTTCATGGCATCGTTGGCATCGCAAATCAGCCAGAAGAATTCGGAATTGCCCAGGGCATGGTTGGCGATCAGGTCGAGCCGGTCGCCTTCGGTAACCGTCTCCTCTGCGAGAAGCTCCATCTCCTCTCCTCGGGGAAGGAAACGGCGGCGTTTGTAGGCAACGATTCGGCCGTCCGGCATGGTGTGGACGGCTGTTTCCAGGGAATAGTAGCGGCTGGTCGGTTCAAACATTATTTCGCCTCGCAATAGTAATTGGTAATGCAGCAAGATTCTAACAACGACGCAAACAGAGACGCCTACAAAATGCTGAAATTGCTTCCCACTGCTGATCCCAGGCTTCCTGCGCTGCCAATGGCGGCCATAACCTCCTTGGCCACCTGATGAGCGAGGAAGATCTTGTGGCCCTTGTGATCGGTGGGAAGGTCGTTGTAACTGAGGACCCTCATGCTCAGGGACACTTTGGCCTGGAGGGGGTTGAGCTTGGTGTCGTGGATCTCTTCGGTGATGGAAAAGCTGGTTATCTGGACGGGAAGAATTCGGGCCGGACCCCAGACGAACAGGGTGAGCGGCGCCTCGGGAGGAATGATCTCGATGGTTCCCTGCTTGAGCAGCTTCTCGTTAGCTATCACCCGCGTGCTTTTTGGATAGACCAGCATCTCCAGGGCGGAGAGCTGGGGGTAGATTCCCATGGCAAGAGCGGTCACGCCACCCTTCTCAAGCTGGTCTGAGGCGTCGATCTCTATCTCCACGTCGATTGTCTCGACTGGCGCGCCCCTGATCCTGAGGGGCTCGGCTCTGTTCTCGCCGCCCATCATCTGAGGCTCCAGCCGGCGGGTGAGGGTGTGGGGGTTGTACTGAAAGACCGTCACGCTGGTGAGCAGGGGATTGTCCGAATCGATGGCGATGATAGCGCCTTTGAGAAGGCGGGGGGCGATGCTCATGGCCGGAGGGCTCCTTTGCTGGTGGGGTTGGATGATTTTTTGGTTTTCATATTAGGTCTCCTAATCGTGGATGGATTCGAGGGTCAAATGGGATGAGGATTTGAATTAACGAGAAACTTCAAATCTGTTTAGGCGGGCTTATTGGGGACGGTCAGCTAGCAGGGCACATTGACACTGCCTGCCAGATCTGCGTCGCTGGTGTTCTCGACCGATTGCTTTAAGTAAATCCGTTCTCCCTGTAACCGTTTCACGCCTGCTAGGCCTCAGTGTCCCGATTCGCGCGTTGTACTAGGTCCCAAATAGCCAGACCTCGAGAGACCAGATCACTGACTACGACCGAACCCAGGTTTCGAAATTCGAAGATCGAACGTCGTGTCGCGCCGAAGGCTTGCGGATCGGTGCGGGCGCCGTAGGAGCCGAGCGATTCCAGTTGCTCTCGCTCCGGATTCGCGGCATCACCGCCTGGATAATTCGCAGAGGTCAGCAAGTCACTCCGATCCGCAGCTCTGTAGAGTTCTTCGAACCAGTTATTCATGGTTAGGGTCAACTGTGCTGCCCCACCGACGGGACTGGGGAAGATCCTGTCGGTGAGTTGCACCCCTTCCATTTCTGTGGCCAAGCGGATGGCTAACAGCAACGCGTTTTTGAAAATATCGACGGTGGCAAAGTAATCCGTGATCCCGTCAGGCAGAGCGTTGATGATCGTGGCAAAGTCGCTACGCGCCATCAATGCACCAGCGGCAGCTTTCGGATAGGGCAAATTGTTGGAGACTCTGGCGTTGACCGGGATAGCGATAATGCGGCTCATGACCGCCGCTATTAAGCGGGACTTCGCCTCCGTCAGATGTCCAAGTTGCATCAGAGAGCATTCATACAGTTTGCGGTCGAACACACCCATGGCGTGAAATTCCTGTAGCGTGATATGGCGGATGCGCGCCTGGAGTTCAAGGTTTTTTTCGTCGCGCTTATAGACGAAAAATTTTTTGGCTAGCGCCGTCTTTTTGGCTTCCATTTCCGTTCGCTCTCTGCCAGCCTCGTTTTCGGTACTGCCTGAAACCAGGTTGGCCAAACCGCCTGAACTCAGGCCGGCGGTCGCCTGCAATACGCCATCATCGTAATAGGTGGCTTCACCGGCGCCGACAAAGCTCGCTCCCACTGCGGTTTCTGCCGGATTGGCGCGCAGCGTGCCAAGATAGGCGACCATTGCTTCCAGATTCGTCTTCAGCACGCCACGGTTGGCCGGTATCGTGTCATCAATATGGTTCGTAATCAGTTCCAGATCGGACATGGCGTCTAGCTCTGACCCGGTAGGCGGATCGTCGGCGGTAACATTAAAACTGGGCTGATTCTTAAGGACCTGTCCCTTTCTAAGCCTGACCTTATTGCCTGTGGCGTCCTTATCATAGGTCTCCACAGATCCGAGTTCGTACTCGAAGCCAAGGCTGCGCTGGATGACGCCGGAACCGCTGCCCCCGATGGCGGCGCGCAGTTGCTGTGGCGCGGTACCCAGAGCGCGCGAGCCCATCCTGTTAGCCTCTTCTTCCAGACGATGGGAAGTATTAGCGGGGTCTTCCGCCTGCGCCGGATAAGCCCCTTGGGACTTTCTGCCGTCCGCCGCCCCCTTCGTCAACAGCTCGCCAAGCCTCTCACTGGGCAACATCATGAGCTGCGCGGGTTTGGATGAGCTGTACCGCACACTCACACTCGACAAATCCATACCGAAGAGATTCCCAAGACTCAATTTCAGCTGATCTGGCATGCCGGTCTTGTTTGGTGGCGCTTCCTCATTTGCCTTGAGGACTCGCCCAGCAGCCTGCATTTGCTCTCCCTGCACTGCCACCCAATTCTGCTGCACCACATGCGTCAGCTCGTGCGCCAGGAGCCTCTGTCCCTCGGAACTGGCAGGCCGGTACTCTCCCTTCCTGAGGAAGATATCCCGTCCTGTGGTAAAGGCCCGGGCCTGGATTGATCGGTTCAGCGAATCAGCCTGAGCATCGTCATGCAGCCTCACGCCGCCAAAGTCGGCGCCGAAGGCCCTCTCCATCGGCATGCGGACGCCATCGGGGAGGGGCTTTCCGCCTGACCGAGCCCTCTGGATCGCCGACTCTATGCCAGGGCTGATGGCAGAGTCCCTTGCAGGTGAGAATGCAGCGATCTTTCGCCGGAGCGGTGCGTCCGCTTTCCTTTGCACTTGATCCTGATCGGAGGACGAGACAGCCTCTACAACCCGGCTGGCCACCTGATCCGCCTCCTGCTCGTACCGATCGCCGACAGGCCCGAGCTTCAGCTTTGGCTGCACCATCTCCCTGGGGAATATGTCGATATCGGCAAGGCTGAAGCTGACACGCGATTCGCCCGCCGGTGCCTCACACTCCTCTGCTTTGGCTGCAATGGGCTGCGATGAGAACTGCTTCTGTTGCGGCTGAAAAGCACTTGCAGATTTCGGTTCCGGTTTTCTCGCTTTCGTCATCATCTACCTCAAACCCCCGTACAAAGACCGCGCCACCTGGATGCCGATTTCCTCGGGGCTGGACCCAGGCTCTACCTGAAAGCTTCCCCCGTCCAGTCGGTCCAGCTCTCCGCCCCTGGAGAAAGCGGCAGGCACGCCTTCCTCACTGATCAGCCTTTCCAGCTCCGCCCGGACCGCCTGCATTATCCGGTCCCGATTCTGGCCGGGAAAGCCGGTCAGGACCAGCTCCTCGATATTCAGATCGAGATCAACAGATCGCAGGTTCATGCCCATCCCCCGATATCAGCTTCCGTCAGAGGCCGCTCCAGCTTGGCATACTCAACCCGGGCGGCCCGGACGAGGTGAGACATCCTCACCGCCGAGCGGTCCTCAGCCGCCAGGAAGGCGGCATAAAGGGCGATGTTGCGGATGTTTCCTCCGGCGATGTTCAGCCTGGAAAGCTTCTCATAGTCCAGGCCTTCCTTTGGGGTCTCTTCGGGAAAGACCCGCTTCCAGATGGATGCCCTCTCTAAAGAACTTGGGAAGGGAAACTGCACGACGAATTTGATGCGGCGCAAAAAAGCCCTGTCCAGCGCGCTTCTCATGTTGGTGGTGAGTATCGCCAGACCCCGGTACTCCTCCATCCTCTGGAGAAGATAGCTGGTCTCGATGTTGGCGTACCGGTCGTGGCTGTCCTTCACCTCGCTTCTCTTGCCGAAGAGAGCATCCGCCTCGTCAAAGAGGAGAATGGCCCCGCCCCTCTCTGCGGCATCGAATACCTTACGCAGGTTCTTCTCGGTCTCGCCGATGTACTTGCTCACCACCTGGGAGAGGTCGATTCTGTAGAGGTCCAGATTCAGGTCGTTGGCCAGAACCTCGGCGGCCATCGTCTTGCCGGTCCCGCTATCCCCGGCGAACAGAGCGCTGATGCCAAGCCCCCTCGACCCCTTGGAGCCAAAGCCCCAGGACCCGTAAACCCTGCCGCTCTGCCTGAGATGCACGCCGATCTCCCTCAGAACCTGTAGCAGGCTTTCGGGCAGGACCAGATCGTCCCAGGTCGCAGCAGGCTCGATACGCTGCGCCAATTCCTCAAGCCGGGGCCTGGCCTGGGCCCGGCAGGCATCCCAGAGCCGCTCGCCCGGGCGACCTGCTGATCGATCTGTTTGCTCAGAACTCCGGCAGAAGACTTCTGCCTGCTCTGCCTGGGCGCTGGCAGCCAGAATCTCCTTCTGGCCCAGGTTGAACTGGTCCACCAGAGCCTCAAGCTGGCCATCAAGCTCCTCCGCCAGCGGACCCAGCGCCTTCTTCCAGATCATCCGCCTCTCGGCGGGAGCAAGCCCTGCCACCTCCAGACAGAGGCCGGTCCGCCTTTTGAGCAGGAGCGGCTCGCGGGCTGCCACCAGGACGTGGCTCTCAAGCCTCTCAATCAGAGAGAGAGCGGCATGAGTCCTCTCCCGCCCTTCCATATCTTCGCAATCCACCAGCAAAGCCGCGCCGCTCAGAAACGCCTCCCGGTCCCAGAGCCGGACGAACTTATCCCTATCCGCTGAAAGAAGAGGAATGTCCTCAGAGCTGATTGTGCAAACCATCAGGCCGATCTGTGCGCAGGCAAAGGCGGCAACATCGCTCTTTGCCTCAGAATCAGCTCCCAGGAGCTGGATGATTGGCCGGTCCGGCCTCTGCATGGCCGCCTCGATCTGACGGGCGAGATTCAAGCGGGAATCGGGCAAATCCCCGGGCAGATCGGCCGGCTGCAGAGAATCCAGCCTCTCGTCCCTTATATCCAATCCCAGAAGATAGTGCAGCACCCTTTCATCGATCTTCAGGGGACGGCAGGTGAGGGCATCGCCATCGCCGATCTCGATCATATGCCATCGTCTCAAGGGTCCTGCCGGAGTGAAAGCGCTCCAATGTGCTCCGGGAAGAACATGCATAGCCAGGGCAAAGGTGGGAAGGCGAGATCCTCCGGGCGGAGAACTGACAGATATCTCGCTGCAGAGCGAGGCGAAATCCGAATCAAGCTCCTGGCCGGCACAGAAGAGGAGCAGATCCCTCTCGAAAGCGGTGAGGCGGAAGATTTGGGCAATGCATTCCAGAGCACCGGTCCCGGGCAGGCTCCTGGCCGCTTCATCCCTGATCCGTACCGCCTCTGCCATCTCTTTTTCAAATTCTTCTTTCTCTTTTTCCTTCTCACTGTCATCGAGTCCGGCCTTCACATCTCCATTGGCCTTGCTAAAGCCATAGAGCCGCCTCTTCAGGAGGGCAAGCTCGGCCATCAGATGCCTCTGATTTGCCTCCTGCCAGTCCTGCAAAGAATTCAAGAGATGGTCACCTTTGGTCCGGCGTACTCTCCTGAATCGTCAGCATAAAGAACGCTCTCAGCGCCGTCTACCTCTACTCGAACCAGATAGTCTCCTTTTGCCAGACCATCAATGGGCAGGGCTATTTCGGAGATGGCAGCTTTCCTGGGCGGCATGAGAAAAGACCGGTCCTGTGAAGGAATTGAGCCGGAAGGAATCCGGTTCAGATGGATTAGCAAGCGCTGATCCTTGCCAACGGCGGGATTTATATGCACCAGCCTGGCTGCGCCATCAATCGAGATCGAGGGCCGCAGCACAAAAGCAGCCAGGTTCGATTCGGCCTCCTGATGAGGCGCTGGGGGCGATCCCATCATCCTCTTGTGGATAACCTGCAATGAGAGGAGCCCAGCCCTCCTGGGATTGAGAGGCAATTGGAATTTTATCTTATTATCATGCAGCTCCAGAATATCGGCGGAGCTGATCTCTTCGCCCTCTATCGTTACAGCGGTCACATCGCCCTGGAGATTCCTGCCCCAAATGGCCAGAGTGGACCCGGCAGCTATGGGCTGGCCTGCTCCCGCCTCGGAGGTGACCAGCTCGATGACCGGCTGGCAGAATGTTGCAGCATACAGGTTGCGGCTGCGTACAGGCAGAGGCTTTCTGATTGGCTCTTTTCCTTCGATAAAGATCACTGAGCCCTGATAGGCTGCAGAGAGAGCATAGGGAGCCTGAAAGAATCCGGACCAAAGGTTGTGGAGCTCCTCGACTGAGAGCGGCACGGGAGTGAACTTGACCTGTTCCGCCGCGTCCGGAAGGTCGGAATCGCTCAGGTAATCGACGCTGTCGACAGCCTTCTGGATTTGCAGACGGGACAGGACAGGTTGAGCATGAAGAGTCTGGACAACGCTTCCCATGACCCTCTGAGGTTCCAGCTTTTTCTCGTCGCCGTAAAAGGTCAGAAGGTAATGCAAATCCAGGGCCACTCTTGGCCTCTGAATCGCAGATCCATCCTCGCGCCGGCTGGGAAGGTCATCATTGCTCCATGAAAAATTTGGACTGGCCTGATAGAGATAGACATTGACGCCCACCTCAGCAAGTTCATTTCCGCTGCTGGCAGGCCTAACGGCAGTAGCTGTCGCTCCCGAGACTGCTTCTTTGACAACCTCGTCGAGAAGCTCTCTGAGAGCCTCGGTAACTGTGGCAATTGCCAGGAAGTTGCTCATGATGATCACCTGGGACGCTTGAGATAATCGTCCAGAGAAAGACCCGATTTCGATGTGGCAGCAGGTTTTTGGTGAGATGGCGGATGGGTTGATTCTTTCCCGGCCGCGCGCACTTCAATCCGTCCGATATTCACTTTGATCGATGAAAATGATTCAGAGGAGGATCGCCCGGAAGATACATCCATCCTCTTATCCCTGTTCAGGACCTCATCATGCCTGGAAATTATTGGATAGACAGCTGATTTTTGATCGTTCTTGCGATCGGTTTTAGTTGGGCTTCGTCTCGACTTCGGTGACAGGGCATCTTGAACCGATGCCCTCGATTGCATTAAAGCCTCCTTTTTGGCAGACAGGAGCAAAGCATTTCTCTGCAATCCCCTGTCTGCGGGAGAATCCCCGACCTGCAAATAATCTATTTTCTCCTTTTTGAGCTTCTTATCCGGCTTTCTCACGATGGCCGGAACTGAAAGAGCAATTGCTGCCTGCGGACCAGATTCGGTCTGCCCGCCCGAGCTACGGATAATCGGGCTTGGCTCTACCAGATTATTGAAAGGTCGACCGGCTGGGAGGAACTGGCTGGATTGAGGCTCCGGCTCTGCTCTTTTTGCCGTTTCAGCTGCGCTGGCGGATGAGATCAGGATACGGGGATCCGATTTTAGCTGAATCCGCCGATTGGCAATTCTGCCAGTTGGCTGCATCCGTCCGATCTCGGTCTCCTGCGCAGCGATTTTTTGCGATCTCGTCACTCCTGCCGACGTGGTCAGGATGCCCTGATCAGGATTTAGCTGAATCCGCCGATCGACAATTATGCCAGTTGGCTGCATCTGCTCAGTCAGAAGCCCTGGCCCGGCAGTCGTTTCCGAGGTCTCAACTCCAGCTGGCGTGGTTAAGATCCCCTGATCCAGAATTGGCTGAATCTGGCGTTTGAAAATCCTGCCAATTGGCCTCATCTTCTCGGCCAGAAGCCCCGGTCCGGCAATCTCTTCCGCTGCCTCCACTCCCGCCGACTGGGTCGGAATGCCCTGATCCGGACTTGCCTGAATCTCCCGGTTGACAATTCTGCCAATTGGCCTCATCTTCTCGGCCAGAAGCCCCGGTCCG